>Ga0206888_1052_pt3 | contig 33332 bp, 24 predicted proteins | sample Alteio_BWOrgHeat_90_FD_153258 | JGI IMG/M metagenome (GOLD analysis project Ga0206888, IMG submission 153258) | Enriched cells from forest soil in Barre Woods Harvard Forest LTER site, Petersham, Massachusetts, United States - Alteio_BWOrgHeat_Nextera4 ... | reverse complement strand
CGGCTATTATGCGCTGATCCCCTATTATAATTCCCCGTATTTTCAATTATTGGATCATCACCGGGGAAGGAACAAGGGACTGGCGGACAAAAAGAAGGGGAGGGGACCGGTCTCCTTTGTCTGGCGAATCATCCTCAAACGGGTCAACCGGTGGATGAATACCTACGATCTATGGCGACACAAACACCCTATCTGACCATTATCATCCCCACTTTCCGGGCTGAAAAGACGCTGCACGCTTCTTTGGACAGTGTGTTGTCCCAAACCTTCCGGGACTGGGAAGTTCTCGTGATGGATGGAGGGTCGCCGGATGCCACGCTCGCCATTGCACAGGCTGCCGCCGGGCAGGACAGCCGCATCCGGGTTTTCTCCGCACCGGACAAAGGAGTCTATGATGCGATGAACAAAGGGATCCGCGAAGCCCGCGGGGAGTGGCTCTATTTTCTTGGAAGCGACGACCTGCTGAAAAACGCGAAAGTGCTCAGTACTGTTTTTGCCGATGTCGAGCACGCCTCGTTCGATCTGCTGTATGGCAATGTCGTCAGCCCCAGTTATAAGGGGGCCTATGACGGGGTATTCGACTATCCAAAACTGCTCAGCCGGAACGTATCCCACCAGGCCGCCTTTTACCGCAAGACCTTATTTGCCCGTTTGGGGGACTATAATCTTCGATACAAAGGCTATGCGGATTGGGATTTTAATATCCGGTGCTTTTCCGATGCCGGCGTTCGTATCCGGTATATCGAAAGGACCATCGCCTGCTTTGGCGCAGACGGACTCAGTAGCCGGCATGACGTCCCTTTCCTGAAGGAGGTGCTGTTTCCCGCCAGGCTCCGGCTGCTGGAAGCAACGGGCGGGCGTACGCTTCGGCGCATAGCCGTTTACGACGAATGGTGGCGGCTGTTGCGCAATGCAGAGTTGCGGGGACCCGCGGCGCTGCGGAACCAGGCTCCCGGCCCCTTCCCTGCGGCGATCCTGGGTATGGCGGGCTGGCAGGAAAAGATCCGGCCCGGCCTGCTGCGGATGGGGGTATGGTCCAAGGGGCTGATGTTCGCCAGCTATGTTCGTCACCTGTTAACCGGAGTCATCTGATGGGATTGAGCATTATCATAGTCAACTACAAGTCGGCGTCCCTTATCCTGGACTGCCTGGAGACCCTTTACCGGCAGCCCGGGAACCCTGGCTTTGAAGTACTGGTAGTCGACAATGCTTCCGGCGACGATAGCCGGCAGCGGGTACTCGCTGGCTTCCCTTTTGTAAAGTGGATAGAAATGGGCTATAATTCCGGTTTTGCCCGTGCCAACAATGAAGGTATCCGGCAGTCGGCGGGCGACACAGTGCTGTTGCTGAATGGGGATACCTTGCCTGAGGCGGCGGCCGTGGAAGGCTGTTATCGCCGGCTGTTCTCATCGGATCATATAGCGGCGGGAGTCCAGTTGTTGAATGCCGATGGCACGTCACAGATCTCCGGGAATTATGTCATGAAGGGCGGATTGAATTATCTCCTGCCCCTGCCTTACCTGGGCTCTCTAATCAAAAACGCAGGCGAGTGGGCAAAAGTGAAGAAGCCCCATGTGCCTGAAGCCAGCGGCACGATGGATGTCGACTGGATCAATGGTGCTTTCCTGATGGTAAAGAAAAGTGCCATCGGCATTGCCGGATTGCTGGACGAGGACTTCTTTTTATATGCCGAAGAGGCGGAATGGTGCGCTCGCTTAAAGAACACCGGGCCGCTGTGTATCTACGGCGACCTCCGGGTCATCCACCTCCAGGGTGAAACGGCCAATCAGACCTTTGGCTCTGACGGCAAGGGATACTATAACCTGTACGACCGGAAAGGACAACAGATCATGCTGTCCAATTTTGTGCGCATACGCAAGCAGTTTGGCGTGGGCTGGTTCCTCGTGCAGCTGCTTTTCTACCTGGCGGAAATCCCTGTTCTCTTCACGGGCATCTTCCTGTCCCGGCTCCTACAGAAGACCCCTGCCCGGTATTCGTGGACCCAGTTCCGGCACTATTGCCGCAACGTAGGGGTTATCCTCCGCAAGAGTCTATTTATCCTGCGGAATAAACCTTATTTTTATAAGGTCTTATGAGGAACATCCTATCCTTGACCGGATTGCTGCTCTTATTGTTACCCCATTCCGTCCTTTCACAGGAGTATAGTTATACCCACTATGATATCTCCGATGGATTGGCCGGCTCTACCGTCTATTGTATAACCCAGGACAAGGACGGGTTCATTTGGGTCGGCACCGAGACAGGTGTCAGCCGTTTTGACGGTACCCATTTCCGAAGCTTCACCACGGTCGACGGATTGCCGGACGTCGAGATCCTGGAAATGTTCGGGGACTCGCGGGGGCGTGTATGGATGGCTCCTTTCCGGAAATCGATCTGCTATTATTATAAGGGGAAGATCTATAATCAGGAGAACGATCCCCGGTTACGATCCCTTCATTTCAAGGGGAATATCGAGAACTTTGCGGAGGACGCCGATGGGGATATCCTGATCCAGGAACGAACCGCCCTGCATGTACTGGCTGCCGGCGGCGGTAACCAGGAAATAGATTCCATTCATCAGAGCCCCATCACCGAATGCCATGCCATAAGCCGTAGCAAGGACGGTCATTTTGTGGTGCTGGAAAAAGACAGTGTCTTCGCTTTGCGGGGGGGACGATTTACGCCTCTCTTCAGGATACCCGCCACCAATCAAATGCATAGCTCCAACTTTTCGCACCTGAGTTCGCAGGTTGTCGTCTGGCGTTTTGCCAACGATCAGGGCTGTATGCGGTCATTGATCACGGGCAGGATCCGGTATTTTCCCTTCAACTATTATCATTTCCGGCATGTCAGCTATAGTATCATTGACGACAGTGTAGTTTGCTCCAACGAATCGGTCGGCTCCACGGAATATACGCTTTATTCGACCCGGACCAGGAGCTTTCTGCCGGGTATTGAAGTATCGAGGGCTTTTCGCGATGACGATGGCAACACCTGGTTCACGACCATCGGCCACGGGCTCTACCGCCTCAACTCGGATGAGTTCCGCAATATTACCCTGGGTCAACCCCTTTACAAAGGATGTTCGGTCTTTGCGATCAAGAAGTTCACAAATGAGTTGGTCGTGGGGTCCAACAGGAACAGCATCTTCCGGTTCCACCTGCCCGATATGAACGACCCCGGGGTGAGCATATTGAGCAACCTGGAAAAGAAAAGGATCGTGTACATCGATACCCTGCCGGGAGGCAGGGTCATCTGCGGGTTCGATTTTTCCATCGAGATGTACGATCGTCGCATGCGGTCCCGGTCCATTGGCATCAACACAAAAAGCGCCTGTCTGAAAAACGACAGTCAATTGCTCATCGCCAGCAGCGTGGGCGCTTTCCAGATCGACCTGGAAAAATATCGCGTCGTGGACACCCTCTGGAACGAACGCACAACCACTCTTTTCTATCACGAGGATACCACCTATATCGGCACCCTCAACGGGCTTTATATGCTGACGGGTAAACACCGGAGCCAGTGGCTTGGAAAAGACATCCCGTTTCTGCGCAAGCGTATCGCAGCTATCGTGGAGTCGGGGTCCGGCGTCCTTTGGATCGCCTCCTATGACGACGCCGGGATCATCGGGATAAAGGATGGCCGCGTCATCCGGAAGATAGACCAGGGCCGTGGACTTACCAGCGACATTTGCCGGACGTTGACGTTGCAAAACGATCATCTGTGGGTGGGCACGGATAAAGGGTTGAACCGCATCGACCTCCGGCAGCCGGACCAGCCGATCACCCAGTATACCGCCAATGATGGCCTTGGCTCAAATGTTATCAACACGATCTTTGTCGACAGCCCCATGGTCTATGTCGGGACCCCCGCGGGGCTTACTTTCTTCGATGAGAACAGGGTCGATATCCATTCCGCCTGCCGCCTCTCCTGGCTGGATATTTCAAGTTCCGGTCATAGCAGGATCGGCGACACCTCCCGGCTGACACTGCCTTATAAGGAAAATAATATCCGTTTTGAATATGCCGGGATCTCCTATAAATCGGCGGACAAGATGACCTATCAGTACCGCCTTCTCGGGTTGGATACGATGTGGCGGAAAACAAATGAGACCTTCCTCGACTATCCGACCCTGCCTTCGGGGGAATATGATTTACAGATAACGGCTATCAACAAATTCGGTGTTCGCAGCCGTCCGCTGTCCCTGCATTTCATCGTGGCGACCCCTTTCTGGCGGACAGTCTGGTTCCTGGCCGGGGTTTTTCTGTCCAGCCTGTTCCTCACGTGGCTGGCCGTCTCCCTTCGGATAAAGAATATCCGCGCCCGCCAGCAGGAAGAGAAACAACTCGCAGGGAAGATCAGCGAAATGGAGCACAAGGCCTTGCAGGCGCAGATGAATCCGCATTTCATTTTCAATTGTCTCAACTCCATTCAGCAGTTTATTTTTAACCAGGACATTTTCGCCGCCAACAAGTATATTACCGGGTTCTCCAGGCTCATCCGTGCCACCTTGCATAATTCAAGCAGATCATTTATTCCCCTGTCCGATGAGATCAGCTATTTGTCCGATTATCTCATCCTGGAGAAACTTCGGTTCAAGGAAAAAATGGACTATACCATCGAGGTCGACCCTGCGCTCGCCAACACTCCGCTGATTCTTCCACCAATGCTGATCCAACCGTATGTGGAGAACAGCATGCGTCATGGCCTTCGTCATAAGACCGGAGAAGGAGGCTATATCCTGATAAAATTCAAGCAGGCAGGGAACCGGCTGACCGTTACCGTAGAGGACAACGGCATCGGCCGGGAAAAAGCAGCCGCCTACAAGACAAGGGAGCATATTGAATACCAGTCGAAGGGGATGTCCCTGACTGCCGATCGTATCCGCATGATGAATTCCAAATATACCGAAAGGATCCTCATCGCGGTCACCGACCTGGAAGACGATGACGGCCGGCCGGCGGGTACCAGGGTAGTTATGGAATTCCCATTGTTCCATCTCATAGCTGAAAATGAAATCATATGATCAAAACCGTTTTAGTCGATGACGAGATCGATAGCATCAGGGTCTTACAGCGTCTGCTGGAAGAATATTGCCCCCGGGTCAGCATCGTTGGCACCGCCGGAGGTGTGGACGCGGCGCTGTCACTGATCCAGGAAACAAAGCCCGACCTCGTCCTGCTGGATATCGAAATGTCCCAGGGAAACGCCTTTGACCTGCTGAACCAACTCCAGCCGTTGGATTTCCAGGTCATCTTCGTCACAGCATTTGACGACTACGCCATCCGGGCATTTAAATACAGTGCCGTGGACTACCTGCTCAAACCGGTGGATATCGACGATCTGCGTAGTGCAATCGAAAGGGTTCAGGAACGGTCCGACCCGAAGGACTTCGCGCAACAGATGAAGGTCCTGCTGGAGAATGTCGGCATGCTGCAGCTGTCGCAGCAGAAAATGGCAATACCCACCATCACCGGACTGATCTTTGTTCCCGTGCAGGATATCCTTCGGTTTGAAGCAAAAGGCAACTATACGACCATTTACCTTGCGGGCGGCGAGCCCATCGTAGCGACCCGAACAGTTAAGGACTATGAAGACGTGCTGCCGGAGGCTATCTTTTGCCGCATTCACAATTCTCATATCATCAATCTTTCCCGGATCCAAAAATACCAGAAGGGCAGGGGAGGGTCGGTCATCATGGAAGATGGCAGCGTCATCGAGGTCGCCAGCCGCCGCCGGGAGGAATTCCTCCGCAGGCTGTTAAAATAACCCATCCTCCGGGTAGGTAAAAACCGCCTATTTTTGTTATAGAAAAGCTTGTCATGAATAAAACTCAGTTTCAGTATGGTACCGATGTGTTGGATATTGGCGCCGTCACCCGCCTTGCCGATGGTACGACGCGGGGAAGCTTTTCCGCGGCTGCCGAAAAAAAGATCAGGACCTGCCAGGCGCAGGTAGCGGAGATCGTAAGCAGTCAAACGACGGTCTATGGGATCAATACGGGTTTTGGTATCCTTGCTCACACAAAGATCTCCGAAGAAGATACCCGCATCCTGCAGCATAAGATCCTGCAGAGCCACAGCGTCGGGGTCGGCGAACCGGTACCGCCGGAGATCGCCCGGATCATGCTGATCACGAAGATCCATGCATTGGCCCGTGGCTATAGCGGGGTCCAGTGGGAGACGTTGCAACGGCTGCTATGGCATGTCGAAGAGGATATCATTCCCGTAGTCCCGGAAAAAGGTTCCGTCGGCGCTTCGGGGGACCTCGCGCCACTGGCGCATCTTTGTCTCCCGCTGATAGGCCTTGGGGAGGTCTTCCACAAGGGCATCCGCCGGTCTGCGCGCGAAGTGCTCGACCAGTATGGCCTTCCCCCGGTGCAACTTGGACCAAAGGAGGGGCTCGCCCTTATCAACGGCACTCAGTTCATCCTTGCCTATGCCGTCAAGGGAGTACAACGATTACATTATTGTCTCGAAGCCGCGGATATCATCGGAGCCATGAGCCTCGAAGCGCTCACGGGTACAAAAGCGCCATTTGATGAACGGCTGCACCGGCTTCGTCCTTATGCCGGCAGTTGCCTCGTCGCACAACGCCTCCGCCTTTTGCTCGACAACAGCGAGATCATGCAAAGCCATATCGACTGCGGCCGGGTGCAGGACCCTTACTCCCTGCGTTGCATGCCCCAGGTTCACGGCGCTTCGCGCAACGCCTGGCAGCATTTGCGGCAACTGACGGAGATAGAGCTTAATTCCGTCACCGACAACCCGATAATTCTCGAAGAAGGGGATACCATCAGCGGTGGGAATTTTCATGGTCAGCCACTGGCCCTGCCACTCGATTATGCCTGCCTCGCCTCGGCAGAGATCGGTAATATCTCCGACCGGCGCTGCTACCTGCTACTGGAAGGAAAATGGGGACTGCCCCTGTTGCTGATGAGCAACGTAGGGCTCAACAGCGGGTTTATGATCCCGCAGTATACCACCGCAGCCCTTGTTACGGAGAACAAGACCCTTTGCTTCCCGGCCAGCGCCGACAGCATTCCCACCTCGCTTGGCCAGGAAGATCATGTCAGCATGGGGAGCATCAGCGGCAGGAAGTTGAGCCAGGTGATCGACAACCTGGAATATATCCTTGCCATAGAATTGATGAGCGCCTGCCAGGCCATCGAGTTCCGCCGGCCGCTGAAGAGCAGCGGCATCCTCGAGGCGGCGCACGAATATGTGCGGAACTTTGTTGGATTCGCCAGCGAAGACCGCATCTTTGGGGAAGATATCCGGCAGTTGCACCGGATAATCCATGACTTCTCCTTTGTTCACCACTGCAACGGGTTTGCGCGTGAAAAAGGCATCGTCCTGGACGCGGGATTTGCGACGGATTTCGGAATATAAAACGCACATTTTCATGAATACGGTTACCTATCAACGATACGACCCGGTAAAATACAGAACACCGAGAGGCTCCCAACTAACCTGCAAAGGCTGGGTACAGGAAGCCGCCCTGCGGATGTTACTCAACAACCTTGACCCCGAAGTGGCCGAACGACCGGACGATCTGATCGTGTATGGCGGGCGGGGAAAAGCAGCCCGCAACTTCGAAGCATTGGATGCGATCATCCGGGCGCTGAAAGATCTCGAAGAAGATGAAACGCTGCTGATCCAAAGCGGGAAACCGGTGGGCATCCTCCGGACACATCCAGATGCCCCGCGGGTTTTGTTGTCCAATTCGCAGCTGGTGCCCAAGTGGGCCGACTGGCAACATTTCGACGAGTTGGAGAAAAAAGGACTGATGATGTATGGCCAGATGACCGCCGGGTCCTGGATCTACATCGGCAGCCAGGGCATCGTACAGGGGACATACGAGACCTATGCCGCCGCGGCGGACAAACATTTTAACGGCTCGCTTCGGGGCACCCTCAACGTCACCGCCGGTCTCGGCGGCATGGGCGGAGCACAGCCGCTGGCCATCACCATGAACAGCGGGGTTGCGCTGATTGCCGAAGTGGAGGAATGGCGGATCGACAAACGTCTCGAGACCCGCTACCTCGACCGGAAAATGACCGATATCGATGCCGCCATCGATCTTGCCCTGGCAGCGAAGGAAAAAAAGGAAGCTTTATCCATTGGCGTACTTTGCAATGCCGTTGACCTGCTGGAGCGCCTTTTGCAACGGGGCTGCATACCCGACACCCTGACGGACCAGACTTCCGCGCACGATCCGTTGATCGGCTACTGGCCCCACGAACTCTCCCGGCAACAGGCCGCCGTGCTGCGACAGGAGAACCCGCAACAATATACCGAATACGCCTACCGCAGTATGCACCGGCACGTCGAATGCATGTTGGAGTTGCAAAGCCGCGGCGCCATCACTTTCGACTATGGCAACAACCTGCGCGCAAGGGCAAAGGAGCATGGGCTGGCGAATGCCTTTGACTTTCCGGGCTTCGTACCGGCCTATATCCGCCCTCTCTTCTGCGAAGGGAAGGGGCCATTCCGGTGGGCCGCGCTCAGCGGCGACCCCGCAGATATTGCCGTAACGGATCAGCTGATAACGCAACTCTTTCCTGAGAACGCCTCCCTCCAGCGCTGGCTCAAGCTGGCCAAAGAAAAGATCGCTTTCCAGGGCCTTCCCGCCCGCATCTGTTGGCTAGGCCAGGGGGAAAGGGAAAAGGCGGGACTTGCCTTTAACGAACTGGTGCGTACCGGCGCGGTAAAAGCCCCCATCGTCATTGGCCGTGACCACCTCGACACCGGCTCCGTTGCCTCGCCCAACCGGGAAACAGAAGCCATGCTGGACGGCAGTGATGCCGTCGCGGACTGGCCCCTGCTCAATGCGCTGGTCAATACGGCCGGCGGAGCTTCCTGGGTAAGCCTGCACCATGGCGGTGGGGTAGGGATGGGCTATAGCATCCATGCCGGTATGGTCATCGTAGCCGATGGAACCCCCGCTGCGGCGGCTCGTTTAGGCAGGGTTCTGCGCAATGACCCGGGCATGGGGGTTATCCGGCATGCGGATGCCGGTTATGAACTCGCAAAAGAAACAGCCCATAAACATGGACTTGACCTTGGGGAAAGGATCAAGTAGGTTTTCACGGACACGATTTTCGGCTAAAATGACACGCTGATAGCCAAATGGACACATTAGTGAATTTGACTATTCCACCGTCCGTATTTTCACTTATACGGTGTAGCTTTACAGCAACTCTAAAACTATGACCCCTACCAAATCCTTCCTCTTTATTGGATTCTCTGTGTTCATTGCCATCGGATTTATCGTCGCCTGTACCAAAAATACGACTCCGACTCCCCCCATTCATGACACCGTCACTGTCATCAAGAATGATACATTGATAAAGACAAAGACGGATACGCTTTATGCCACCAAGCCGGATTCTACTGTTAATCTGACCAAGGGGCTCCTGCTTTATCTTCCTTTCTCCGGTAATATCGCGGATTCCAGCGGCAATGCGAACCCAACGGCGGCTGTAGGGAGCGTACTTACCTATGATGCCCATGGTTATGCCAACAGCGCATTTGGCGCAACAGGCAATGGCGCAAAAGTGTATGTGACCAACAACGGATCGATTAAATTTGACACCGCCTATTCCCTTTCCTTCGGGTTCATGGTCAATGACAACCGCACTTGTACCTATATGAGTATGGTCGATCCCGCCACCGGTAAAGGACCTACCTTCATTGTTGGTACTACGCTTCCCGGGATCCCTTACGTGGACTTTGGTACCGAAGACATCTCCCTCACCTGTGATAACATTGGAAAGTCCGATAATGTCGACATTACGGACACAACCACATTCACCCCGGTGCCGGGTAGCTGGTATAATGCTATCGGAATTTATCATACCGGGTCTTTTCAATTCTACATCAATGGTCAGCTGATCTCTACCCGGAAAGGGGTTGGGACGCAGTCACTTCTTTGCCCCAATAGCCAGATCGTCATCGGAGCCTGGTGGAACAATGATCCTCAGTACTTTAGCGGGAAACTGGATAATATCCGGCTCTACAACCGGGTGCTTTCCCCCAACGAGATCATCCAACTGTCAAAGAATTACCAGATCACTTCCAATAGTATAAGGCCTGGAGTTAAGGTAAACCGGTAAGCAGACACTACACGGAAATGGCGGTTTTTTGCACGCTCATAGGGATTCCGACACGTTTATGAAATCATCGGAAATAGGCCGAAATTGTAGCTTATTTTACCGTTTTAACTCCTGAATGCTCACCATTAGCCATACTTATCTTTGTGAAAAGGAGCCCTTTGGGGCTCCCTTTTTTCTAAATATCGTTATGAGAAGCATGGAGACCCGACTACCTTGTAATGTACTTTTTCGAGTAAAAAAACGTTGTAATTGATCCGGAATATCGTATCCTAAACTTTTAATAATCAATTTATGAATTCGAAAACTGTGAAGACCCTCGCCACCCTTTCCATTATCCTGACAATGGGCTTTGTGTTCGCCTGTATCAAAAGGACCATTCCCATAAAACCTCCACCGGTACCCGTACCCTTGACCCTGAACACCGGTCTGCTGCTTTACCTGCCATTTAAGGGCAATTTTGCGGATTCCAGCGGCCATAACAACCCCGACACGGCTTATAATGGCGCCAGCCTCACCACCGATGAGCATGGCAATGCCAACAGCGCCTTTAACGCCACCGGCGCCGGTCAAAAGCTCGAAGTGACAAACAATGGTTCCATCCAGTTTGATTCAGCCTTTACGATCTCCTTTAATTTCATGTTGAACAGTAATAATTACAACCGGCAGGCATTCCTGTCCATGGTCAGACCCGATAACGCCTACGGGCCCACGTTTACCCTCGGGACGATCGTTCCCTATATGACCAATTTCGACTTTGGCGTGGATGACAGCACGCAAGGTTGCGATAACACCAACGGAGATCACACGAAGAATGTGAATGATACCACCAGTTTCAGCCCGCAGCCGGGCAGCTGGTACAATGCCATTTGTATCTATCACAAAGGAACGATTACGACGTATATCAATGGGCAGTTCGTCGGCAGCAAGACCAATCCCCTCAATACGACCGCCCTTCTCTGCCCGGCGTCAAAGATCCTTGTCGGTTCATGGTGGGATAGCGATCCCGAACCTTTGGATGGCAAGATCGATGAGGTCCGGCTCTACAACCGAGTGCTGACGGCCGACGAGATCAGTTATCTGGCCAAGAGCTTATAAACCCGCTAAAACCTTCGCTGAAAACGCACTAAATTATATCCACTCACTAATTGATCCAAAGAGTTCCCCACATGGGGGACTCTTTTTTTACACGTTTATAGCCAAAACGACACGTTTATGCCTTTTGGGTAGGGGGCGGGGGGATTTGTTATATATTGTCCGATAGTAAAATCTCTACCGCTATGAACAATACCAAGAACCTCTCCGCAGCCGCCCTTCTTTCCATCGGCGCCCTGGCTTTTTTCCTGGCCTGTACCAAGAACACGACTCCCACCCCGCCCGTCCATGATACGGTAACCGTGGTAAAGAACGACACATTATATGCATCGGCGCCCGACACCACCGTAAGACTCACAAAAGGTTTGTTGCTCTACCTGCCCTTCTCGGGGAATATCGCCGATTCCAGCGGCAACGGGAATCCGACCCAGGCTGTCGGCGGCTCCCTCCTTACCTATGACGCCCATGGCTATGCCAACAGCGCTTTCGGCTCCGACGGGAATGGGGCGAGGGTACTGGTCAGCAACAACGGGTCCATCAAATTTGACACCGCCTACTCCATCTCCCTGGATTTCATGGTTTTCAGCATTTCGCGCCAGGGCTACCTTTCGATGGTCGACCCGTTGACCGGCAACGGACCCTCCTTCATGGTCGGCACCAATACGCCCAATGTAGCCAATTTGGATTTCGGGGCCAACGACATCACCGCGGGCTGCGACAATTCGGGCGGGAGTGACCCAAACAAGGTAAATGACACCACTGGTTTCGTCCCACAACTCAACGCCTGGTATAATGTTATCTGCACCTACCATAAGGATACCCTGCAGGTGTTTGTCAACGGCAGTCTCATCAGCACAAAGATCGGCCCCGGTTCCCAGGCAAATCTATGCCCCGCCTCCCAGATAGTTGTCGGCGGCTGGTGGAACAGCGATCCTATCAGCATCAATGGCAAACTGGATGAGGTCCGGCTTTACAACCGCGTGCTAAACTCTCATGAGATCACCCAACTGGCCCGGAATTTCCAAATTACCTCCGAGGGGCAGAAACCGGCTCTTCGCACGCACTGACCCACTTTTTTTTGGCCTTATTGTTGTCCTTGCTTACCGAACCACGAGTCTAAAGTAAAGAAGCAAGCACTATTATGGGCCGTTTAATCATTATATCCAATCGCCTTCCATTCTCCCTGGACAAAGAGGGGGATAAGGTCAGCCTCCGCCAGAGTTCCGGCGGGTTGGTCTCTGCGATAAAGAGCTACTTCGAGAATGTGTCGGCCCAGCGGGGGGAAATAACGGAGAAATTGTGGATGGGTGTAGCGGATTTTCCCCAGGAAGACTGGGACCAGGTAATGGCTGCGCACACCGCCGGCCAGGACTTTGGCATCCTTCCCGTTTTTGTAGATAAAGACCTGTATGACAATTACTACAACGGTTTTTCCAACTCCGTCCTCTGGCCCCTGTTCCATTATTTCAGCAGCCTGGCCAATTATGAAAGCCAGTATTTCGAAGCCTACGTCCAGGTGAACCAGTTATTTGCGGAAAAGCTCATTCCCCTGCTTCAGCCGGATGACCAGGTCTGGATCCACGATTATCAACTGATGATCCTGCCTCACCTGCTGCGGACCAAAAGACCCGAGGCCACCATCGGCTTCTTTCTGCATATCCCCTTTCCCTCCTACGAGATCTTCCGCCTCCTGCCCACCGAATGGAAGAAGATCCTGCTGCAGGGAGTGATGGGCGCCGACCTCATCGGTTTTCATACCTACGACTATGTCCAGCATTTCCTGCAGTCGGTGAAGATGCTGCTGGGCGTCGATAATTATTTTCACAACCTGCAATACCAGGACCGGCTGGTCCGGATCGATCTGTTCCCGATAGGCATCGACTATAACAAATTCCACGTCGCGGCCACGGACCCGGAAGTGGAAGAACAGCGCAATAAGATCCTGGCCAATTTCGAGGATAAGAAGATCATCTTTTCCGTGGACCGGCTCGATTATACCAAGGGGTTGATGCAACGGCTCAACGGCTTCGAATATTTCCTTGAACGCTATCCCGAATGGCGCGAGAAGATGGTTTTTATCCTGAACGTCGTTCCCTCCCGGGATAGCATCCCGGCCTACAACGATCGGAAAAAAATGATCGAGGAGAAGATCGGGACGATCAACGGCCGGTTTTCCTCTATCAGTTGGCAACCCGTCATCTACCGGTACAATCATCTTCCCTTCAAGGAGCTGATCGCGCTCTACCAGGCGGCGGATGTCGCCCTCATCACCCCGCTGCGCGATGGGATGAACCTCGTCGCAAAGGAATATGTCGCCGCGAGCCTCGGCCGCGGGGTGTTGATCCTGAGCGAACTGGCCGGCGCCGCCAGCGAATTGAGCGAGGCCATCCTGGTCAATCCTACCGACACCTCCGACGTGGCTTCCTCCATTACGCGCGCCCTGGCCATGCCACTGTACGAACAACGCAACCGGATCTCCCTGATGCAACGCCGCATCCAGGAATACGATGTCTTTAAATGGGTGAACGACTTTATGGACCAACTGGTACAGGTAAAGCAGGAACAGCAAAAGCAAAAGGTGAAACTGCTGGATGACAAGGTCATCAGTGGCATCCGCCGGCATTATCAACGCTCGAAGAACCGCTGTCTCTTTCTCGATTATGACGGTACGCTGGTGCCCTTTTCCCGCATCCCCTCGGAAGCCGCACCGGACAATGCCGTAAAGGAATTGCTCACCCGCCTGTCTTCCGATGCCAGAAATCACGTGATCATCATCAGCGGCCGCGACCTTTCCTCCCTCGATCGCTGGCTCGGCGAATTCCCTGTCACCCTGGTAGCCGAACACGGCGCCAGCTTTAAAATGCGGGGCACGTCCTGGCAGCAAATGGTGTCGGTGTCCGATCTGTGGAAGGACGAGATCCGCCGCGTCATGCAGCTGTTTGTCCTTCGCTGCGCCGGTTCTTTCATCGAAGAAAAGACCAATACCATCGCCTGGCACTACCGGAATACCCAGGGCGGCCTTGGTTTCTCCCGCAGCCGGGAATTGCTCAATACCCTTTCGCAACTCATTCAAAACACGACCCTGCAGGTGATAGATGGGAATAAGGTAGTGGAAGTGCGCATCGCGGGTTTTGACAAGGGCGCCACCGCGCTAAAGATCGTGGGCGAGACGGACCCCGACTTCGTGCTCTGTATGGGTGACGATACCACCGACGAGGACATGTTCAAGGCCCTCGAAGGAGAAGCTTACACCATCAAGGTCAATAATGGTGCTTCGGCGGCTCAATATACCCTCCTGTCGCAACAGCAGGTATTGCCGATATTGAACACGTTAACGAGTGAGCCGCAGGTTCAACTCCCCGAGAAAAAATATGCCGATTCATAAGTACAACATGGGCGTTGTTGGTAATTGCTCTTACCTGGCCTATATCGACACCCGGGCGGATGTCAAATGGATGTGTCTGCCGCGATTTGACAGCAGCTTTCTCTTTGGCTCCCTTCTCGACGAGGAGAATGGCGGTCATTTCTCCATCCGGCCAACCGACGAAGGCTGCTCGGCCCGCCAGTATTATATCCCCAATACCAACGTGCTTTGTACGGAATTCACCTGCAGCGATGGCCGTTTTGTAGTAAAGGATTGTGCTCCGCGGATGCGCATCTACGACCGTCAGTTCAGACCGCTGATGCTGGTCCGGAAGATCGAGCTGCTGGAGGGTACTCCCGCCGTCACCATTTGTTGCGAACCCAGGGGCGACTATGGCCGCGTCATCCCCGAGACGGTGATTGCCAGTAACCATATCCGGTATCTCAATCTCGACCAGCAGGTGCGGCTCACCACCGATGTCCCGTTGACCTATGTCCAAAAAGGGAAATCCTTTGTTCTCGACCAGGACCGGTACCTCGTACTGGCCTATGGCGAGCCGCTGGAAGCGCCCCTGAAGGAGACGGCGGAAGAGTTTATCCGAAAGACGACCGAGGACTGGCAGGCCTGGGTCAAGAGTTCGTATCTGCCCGACATTTACCAGGAGGAGATCATCCGGTCGGCCCTTGTCCTGAAACTGCACCAGTATGAGGACACCGGCGGCATCATCGCTTCCGGGTCTACCAGTCTCCCCGAATTCCACGACAGCACCCGCAACTGGGACTACCGCTATTGCTGGTTCCGGGATGCCCACTATACGCTGCGGGCCTTTAACCAGATAGGGCATTTCGAAGAGCTGGAAAAATATTTCGATTTTATCTACAACATCCTGCACAACGCCACCGACTCGCTGCAACCCCTGTACTCCATTGCCGGGGACAAAAAGCTCTTCGAGATCAGCCTGGACCTGCCCGGCTACCTCGGGAACAAACCGGTACGCATCGGTAATAAGGCCTATATCCAGGCCCAGCACGATGTCTATGGCCAGGTACTGGTAAGCCTGCTCCCGTTGTATAGTGACAAGCGGCTTATTTTCCTGAAAAAGAACAGTTATAAGAAGATCGTCCCCTGGCTGTTGGCGCAGATCGAACGGACGCTCGAGACACCCGACTCGGGACTTTGGGAGTTTCGCAACGAAGTGCAGGTACATACCTATACGCTGTTGTTCCATTGGGCCGGCGCCAAGGCGGCCTATAAGATAGCCGCCATCTTCGGCGACCAGGACCTGATGCAGAAGGCGGCACGGCTGGCTGCGGCGGCCGACCGGCTGATCGGCAAGGCCTATGATCCCGAGCGTCGGCTGTATACCCAGGCTATCGGCACCGCCAACCTCGATGCCAGTACCCTGTCCATGATCACGATGGATTATCTTGATCATGGGGGTGACAGGGCCAAAGAACATATTGCCGCGCTGGAAAAGGAGCTGCTCACGGACAATGGACTCTTCTACCGGTATAAACACTATGATGATTTTGGTTTTCCCGAAAGCACTTTTTTGGTTTGCGCTTTCTGGTATGTCGACGCACTGGCCTGTGTCGGCCGCGTCGATGACGCGATCCGGAATCTCGACCAGCTGCTGACCTTCAGCAATCACCTGGGCATCTTCAGCGAAGACGCCACACCCGACGGATCGCAATGGGGCAATTTCCCGCAGACCTATAGTCATGTCGGACTTATCAACGCCGCCTGTCGTATCGCCCGCAAACTCGACAAGGCCGACTTTTTGTGAACCGGATTCCCGGAAAGCAGTATCTTGAGGCATGGCATCACGGCTCATTTTTAATATCCGGCAACTCGTCAATACCCGCGTGGAGTCCCATCCGTTGCGCGGAGAACAACTGTCCGTTCTACCCACCATCGATTCGGCCTGGGTGCATGTCGAAGCCGACCGTATCGCCGCGGTTGGCCCCATGCGCGCCCTGCCACCCGACCTTGCCCTGCTAACCGGGGCCCCCGACGCCATCGACGCATCCGGGTGTTTTGTCCTGCCTGCCTGGTGCGACAGCCATACCCACCTTGTGTTCGCAGGCAGCCGGGAGGCGGAATTCGTCGATAAGATAAAAGGGCTCAGCTATGCGGAGATCAATGCAAAAGGCGGCGGGATCCTGAATTCCGCGCGCCGCCTTGCCGATGCTTCGGAAGATCAGCTTTTTGCCAGCGCCTGGCAGCGGCTGCAGGAGCTTTCGCGCCTCGGAACAGGCGCCATCGAAATAAAAAGTGGGTATGGATTGACGGTAGAAGGGGAGTTGAAGATGCTCCGGGTGATAAAACGACTGAAGGAAAGGTCGCCGCTGGCGATCAGATCGACCTTCCTCGGGGCGCATACCTATCCCGAAGCCTACCGGCAGAACCACCCCGGATATCTTGACCTGATCATCAACGATATGCTGCCGGTCATCGCGGGCGAGGGGCTGGCCGATTATATCGATGTGTTCTGTGAAGAAGGGTTCTTTAGCCCTGGCGAGACCGAGACCATCGTCCGTGCGGGACTCGCCCACGGGCTCCTACCCAAGATCCACGCGAACCAGTTGCATTGTTCTGGCGGGGTGGAGACGGGGGTCCGGCTGGGCGCCCTGTCCGTCGATCATCTCGAGAGCATGGATGCCCCGGCCATCGCGACGCTTGCCGCGTCGCCGACTATCGGTACCCTGTTGCCGACCGCGGCCTTCTTCCTGCGGATGCCCTTCCAGCCCGCCAGGGCCCTGATCGACGGCGGCTGCACCATCGCCCTGGCGTCGGACTTCAACCCCGGCTCGTCGCCCAGCGGGAATATGAACCTGGTGGTGGCAATGGCCTGCAGCGGGATGCGGATGCTGCCCGAAGAAGCGATCAACGCGGCCACGCTCAACGGGGCCTATGCCATGTCGCTGGGCGATACGCTTGGCAGCATCACCGTGGGCAAGATCGCCAACCTTATCATTACCCGGCCCATGCCTTCGCTGGCCTACCTGCCATATGCCTTTGGGTCCAATCTCATCGGGCAGGTGATGATCCGCGGTGAGCTTGTCTAGATACCTCTTAAACAAAATTATGTTCGGAAGAAAGAAAAAGCCCAGGCCCGACTTTATAGCCACCGTCTCCGGACGCAGCACGGTCCTTTCCATCGCCGACAGCTCCGCCGGCCTGGATTTCCTCGTGTCTTTCTTTTCCCTTATCCGGCCGCATCGCGGTCACCGGAATGCGGGGGCTAACCTCACCACGATGACCGCCGTCCTGAAGGAGCGGCCCATCGTCCTCAGTAATCTCCGGCATGCCATCCTTTCCCAATTGGTGCGCACTGATCTTGGGTCCGCCCTGATGGAGAGCGGCATCCCGCTGGCGCGGGGCTTCTGGCAGGAGCTGTTTGGCCGGCTGCGGCATAAGTTGCTGCCACCGCTGTCGCCGGAGAACGACTTCCTGTACGTGCTGAACCGCGTCTTCTTCCGGAACCATGACTATACCTGGGTGGAAGATATCCCCCGCGCGGACTGGATCGCCTTTTTTGAAGGCCTTGGGCTTTCCCTGCATATCGATGACCGGCGCATCCTCCGCCAGTTGTTGCTCTCGCTGAATACCCTCTCTTTCCAGGTCGCCCAGCTGGGATTGGAAAAAGACGTGCTGCACTATATTCCCGAACAATACCGGGAGGAGAATCCCTTTGTCGAACAGAGTTATCTTGTCCATGCCTTAGAACAGCAACTATCGGCGACGGACCAGCGGCCGGAGGCGCTGCAGGAGACGGCCGGGAAGATAAAAGAGAAGGTCGGCTGGTGTTATGAATGCATCGATCATATCCGCGACAGCCATAGCCAGCGCGGCGCGAGCCTTCACCAGACCTATATGCTGCTGTTGCTGGCCAACCGGCTCGAGCGGATCACCATCCTGGTCGACCTGCTGGATGAGAACCACGAACGGACCACGGGTCCGTTGGCCGAAGGCCCGACATTAGATAACCCGGATCGCAGGGCTACTTTTTCGAAACGCCCTGCGGGAGGGTTCGATGTCGGGAAGTTCGTCGACTTCTTCCGGATGCTGATCCGCAACGAGAACCGGAAGAACAGTATCCTCGAGTTCATGTCGCAGACCTTTGCTTATCTCGCCTACCAGATAGCCGAACACAAGGGAGCCAAGGGCAGCAAGTACATTACGGCCACCTGGGCGGATTACCGGGCCATGCTGAAAAGCGCCATGGGCGGCGGCGCCTGGGTCTGTCTGGTGGTCCTGGTCAAGAATCTGATCACCCGGGTGCCGATGGCCATCTTCTGGCATGGCTTTGCCTATAGTATCAACTACAGCCTGGGGTTCATTCTCATCGAAGAGACCCATACCACGCTGGCGACAAAACAACCCGCCTTTACCGCCAGCGCGGTGGCCAGTTCACTGGACACGCGAAAGAATTCGCACCAGCCCAACCTGTACAATTTAGCCGTCACCGTGGCAAAGGTCAGCCGCAGCCAGATCGCCTCCTTTGCCGGCAACCTGATCATCGTTTTTCCCGGGGTCTGGTTGCTGGCCTGGGGATATGACAAGCTCTTCGGGAAGAAACTGGTGGAAGGAACCGCGGCGCTGAAGATGTTACAGGATCAGCACCCCTGGACGAGCCTTTCGCTATTATACGCCTGTAATACGGGGGTGTTCCTCTTTCTCAGCGGCATCATCGCCGGCTATGTCCAGAACAAGATCCGCTATGGCCAGATCAGCCGCCGGCTGCAAACCCATCCCATCCTGCGGGTCACGATGCCAAAGACCCGGCTGAAACGGCTTGCAGACTATGTGGAGAATCATGCCGGCTCGCTCATTGGGAATATCTCGCTTGGGTTCTTTCTGGGGATGGCGGGTTTTTTCGGCGAGATCTTCGGCATCCATTTCGATATCCGGCATATCACCATCTCCGCGGGTAATGTCTCCCTCGCCATGTATGGCCTGGGCTTCCGCAATGTGAACCCCTGGTATGTGGCCACGGTCGTCGGCGGCGTACTGGGCATCGGGTTCTTTAACTTCGTGAGCAGCTTCCTGCTGGCCTTTATCGTCGCGGCCCGCAGCCGCGGGGTCCGGCTGCGGGAATATCCCGAATTCCTCGGGATCCTCTGGCGGTATTTCAAAAGCAATCCGCTGGACTTTATCCGGCCCAGGCGCCGGTCCGTGGAGAACGAAGAGACACCCGTAGTAGCCGAGGCCCATTAGGCGACTTTTTCCTAAATTGCCGCATGGAACAACTCATCGAATGTGTACCTAACTTCAGCGAAGGCCGCAATCCCGAGATCATAAAACAAATTACCGCCGAAATAGAAGCCGTCACCGGTGTCCGGCTCCTGAATGTCGACCCGGGCAAGGCCACCAACCGCACAGTCGTCACCTTTGTCGGCACCCCGCAGGCCGTCATCGACGCCGCGTTCATGGCAATAAAGAAGGCCGGAGAAGTGATCGACATGCGTGCGCATACCGGCGAGCATCCCCGGATGGGCGCCACCGATGTCTGTCCCCTGATCCCCATCGCCGGCATCACGATGGAAGAAACGGCCGTTTGGGCGCAGCGCCTCGCAAAAAGGGTCGGCACCGAACTACAGTTGCCGGTCTATCTCTATGAAGCGGCGCAACCCGACAAGACACGCAGCAATCTCTCCGTCATCCGCGCCGGGGAATACGAAGGTTTTTTCAAGAAGATCACCCGCCCGGAATGGAAACCCGATTTCGGGCCTGCCGAATTCGACGCCCGCCGGGGCGGCACCGTTATCGGTGCCCGGGATTTTCTCGTAGCCTATAATGTCAACCTGAATACTACCTCCACCCGCCGCGCCAATGCCGTCGCCTTTGATGTCCGCGAGGCGGGCAGGGTAATAAAAGAGGGAGAAAAGTCTATTCAGGTGCCGGGTTCCCTGAAGTCCGTCAAAGCCATCGGCTGGTTTATCGAGGAATATGGGGTCGCACAAATCTCCATGAACCTGACAAATATCCAGGTCACGCCCGTGCATATCGCCTTTGATGAGGTTTGCCGGAAGGCCGCGGAAAGAGGTATCCGCGTAACAGGCAGTGAATTAGTCGGGCTGATCCCCTTACAGGCGATGCTGGATGCGGGCCGCTATTTTTTGGAAAAACAGCAACGCAGCACTGGGGTAGGTGAGAAAGAACTGATCCGCATCGCCATCTTGTCCATGGGGTTGGATGAGTTGGGCCCTTTTATCCCCGAAGAACGCATCATCGAATACCAGCTCCGCAATGCCGCCGACGAAAAGCTGGTCAAAATGCCGCTGCGGGACTTTGCCGACGAGACCGCCAGTGAGAGCCCGGCGCCCGGCGGCGGTTCGATCTCCGCCTATGTCGGCGCCCTTGGAGTTTCCCTGGCGACGATGGTCGCCAATCTTTCCGCCCACAAAAAGGGCTGGGACGACCGCTGGCGGGAATTTAGCGACTGGGCGCAGAAAGGGCAGGAATATAAGGATGAACTGATCCGGCTGGTGGATGCCGACACGCGAGCTTTCAACGCCATCATGACTGCCTTTGGATTGCCAAAGGGTACCCCGGAAGAAAAAGCCACCCGCGGGCGCGCCATCGGGGAAGCCACAAAGATGGCCATCGAGATCCCCCTTAGGGTAATGGAGGTCGCATCGGCCAGCCTCGGCCTGGTCCGGGCCATGGCGGACACCGGGAATCCCAACTCCGTTTCCGATGCCGGTGTCGGGGCGCTCTGCGTCCGTGCGGCGGTATTGGGCGCGTTTATGAATGTTTGCATCAATGCGGCCGGATACGACGATAAGGCCTTTGTCGATGAAGTGCTTGAAAAAGGCCGGGCAATCCAGGAAAAGACCATCCGTGCCGAGGTGGAGATCCTTACCATCGTTAACAAAAAGATCGGGGTCTGAATTCTTCGTACATTCAGCCTCAAAATCCACGCCATGTCACAGCTAAAGGTCTACAGCAAACCGGATATCCTGGCCTTTACGAAGGTCCGTAAGTTTGAAACCCGGCTGGGCGAAGAGGTACTGGTGGCGGCCGATCCCGCCAATCTCCAGGCCTCGATAGAACAATCCCCGGCCGAATATGTGCTGCTGGGCATCCCCGAGGACATCGGGGTCCGCGCCATGGAAGGGCAGGGGGGTGGCGAGACCGCGTGGCTGTATTTCCTGAAGAACTTCATGAACATCCAGAGCAATGATTTCCTGGTCGGTTCAAATATTCTTGCACTCGGCTATTTTGATTTCAGCGATCTTTCCCGGCTGATAGAGGCCAACGCCGCCGGCCCCGAAGAAAAGCTCATTGCCTACCGTCATGCCGTGCATACCATCGACGAAGCGGTTGAGCCGCTGATCCGGATCATCACCGCTGCCGGCAAAATACCCATCGTCATCGGCGGAGGTCACAACAATGCCTACCCGCTGCTCAAGGGCGCCGCGAAAGGGCTTCATAAAGCCGGGCTGACCCCGCTGGCCCAGATAAATGCGGTCAACCTCGACGCCCATCCCGAATTCAGCCCGGTGGAAGGCCGCCACAGCGGGAATGCCTTCCGGTATGCCGAAGAGGATGGTTACCTGGAAAAATATTGCGTCGTCGGAGTCCACGAGAACTACCTTCCGCAGAATGTCTGGCTGGACATCTTGAACAATCCCTTTGTCGACTGCATTACGTACGAGGATATCTTCGTACTCGAAAAAAGGACCTTTACCCAGGCCGTGGCGCATGCCACCGGCTTTACGGAGGACAATTATATCGGGCTCGAACTGGACCTCGACGCCATCGCCCATATGCCGGGCGCCGGTCTCCCACCTTCCGGGCTGACCCCGCTGCACGCGCGGCAGTACGTCACCTTCGCCGCCATCGATTCGAAGATCGCCTATCTCCACATCTGCGAGGGCGCCGTCTGTGTGGGCAACGGCTGCTCCAATCCCTCCAGCGGGAAGTTGATCAGTTATATCGTCAGTGATTTCCTGAAAGCCCGGGAATAGCGCCGCTACTTCACCCGTCAGAAAGGGATCCCGATGTTGATATAGCCGATGACCGTCCGCGACTGGTCGGAGTACATGGCGCTCAACTCGAGCGGCCCCAGCGCAAAATTATAGGTAAACGTGAGGGCATACCCCGACAGGAAGTCCGGGGTGGTAAAGAAATTACTCTTGGTGATAAAATTACTGAAGAGCACATTGGCCCTGCCGGTGACCAGCACATTGTTGAACAGCTGGTAACGCAGCGCCAGCATTCCTTCCGCGATACTCGCCGAATAGAAGGTCCCTTCCCGCAACCCGGCAAAGGTTACCTGGTTGTGGAACTGGTCCGTCAGCCCCCCGATGGAGAACTCATTCATGATATTGTTGTGATAATGGAGGTTTAGCCCGCCCTGCAGGTGTACCTGCAGCGTATAGGGCCCGCCAAGCGGCGTATACTGATCGTAGTTGATGACAAACCGCTGGTAGGGGTGTTCCGAAAAGCTGGTGTCGTTGCGGCTGGTATTGGACGCAAAATACTGGACCCTGGTATTCTGTTCGAACACATGATCCGCTTCGATCTCGAATTTCAACCCCCGGCGCGGATACATCGGCCGGTCCAGCGTGTTGCTCCGGATATAAAAATAACTGGTCAGGAAATTATTATTTCCCTTGAAGTCCAGGCTCGAGGTGATGGAAGGGTCGTAATCGATGTATTCCCAGCGGCTGCCGAGGCCGATGGTCAGATCCCGGTTGGTGGAATACCCAAAATGCCCGTCCCCCCGGAAATAGTTCTGGTCATAAAGCCCCGCCTCCTTGAACCGGGCGTTATAGGTGGTGATCTTGAACTGGTCGAACTGGGGGCTGAGGGTGAAGGAAAAATTGGCGCGGCGGCTGAAGTATTGCAGGTGTTCGGCCCGGATGCGAAAGTTCTGGCCAATGTTCATCGTCACCAGGCTGCGGGAAGTCGACGTAAAGAAATTCCGGCTGGTCAGGTTGAGGATGGCGCTGATGCCGCTGAACTGGTTGTAGTTGAGCCCGATCTTGGCAAAGGTCAGCGGGTTCTCTTCCGCCTCGAAGGTGACATGGCTGGTGCCATCAGGCAAGGGGGTCAGCGCATAGGTGATCCGGTTATAATACCTTGTTCCGAAGGCCCGCCGTACCATCCGGGAAAGGTTGTCGGCGGTATAATAGTGGTCGGTCAGCAGGTCCATGCTCTGGATAAAAAAGCCTTCGCTGGTATGGTTCAACCCCTTTACATCAAAGGAAGAGATCTTGACGGGATAGACGGGCGGGAGCCGGTTCTTCACTATTTCCTGCGGACCATAGATGGCATTCAGCGAATCCGCCAGCGCCTTTAGCCGGGGATACAGCAGCCGGCCCTCTTTCAATCCTTCTTCAATGATCTGCCTTGACTCGCCAAAGTTGCCCATCCCATAATTTTCCAGCGGCTGAGCGACATAGATCGTACACAGCGGTATCTGGGTCCGGGTATCCGCGGCTTCGCGGAAAAAAGCCACCTGCAGCAATACCTGCAGGGCATTGGTCACCTGGTCGGGAGTGCGCAGCGGCCCGGACATGTTGCTCCCGATGACGATATCGGCGCCCATTTCCCGGACATCCTTCACCGGGAAATTCCGGACCACCCCACCATCCACCAGTTTGCGCCCGCCATAGCTTACGGCGGTAAAGACGGAGGGTATGGCCATGCTCGAGCGAAGGGCGGAAACGATCTCACCCGTATCCAGCACCACCGCCTCGCCGGTGGAGACATCTGTGGCGACACATTTGAAGGGAATGGAAAATTGGGAGAAGTCCTTTATTTTGTATACGGGCCGGAACAGCTCAGAGAATTTCAGCCAGAGCTCCTGTCCTTCGATGACGCCGGTGGCAAACCGAAACCCATGGTTCACCCAGGGAAGCTCCACATCATACCGGCCGTACTCGTCCTTCTCGTCCATGATCATGCTTCGCATGGAGGACTGGTTGGAGAGTAATTGGTCCCAGTCGATGCGGCGGGTGATCTTTTCGATGGTGTCCGCGGAATACCCGACGGCATAAAGCGCGCCGATGATACTACCCATACTGGTGCCGGTGATATAGTCGACCTTCAGACCTGCCGAGTCGATGGCCTTCAGGATGCCGATGTGAGCGAGTCCCTTTGCGCCGCCGCCGCTGAGGACCAACCCTATTTTTGGCCTTGGCCCCAGTTGGGTGGTCTGGGCCAGTGCTGCGCCGACAGGCAGCAGCAGGAGGAGGACAAAAAGGGGGGTGATTCTCATTCTCGATGATTCAAAGGACCTTTTCCAACTCCATGATCTTCTCAAACACCTGTTCGTACTGGCGATTGGCGTTTGCCAGATCGTCGCTTGTCTTCTTATAATCCGTTTCCGCCTTGACAAATTTGTTTTTATCTGAATACGTTGCCGGGTCGGCCAGGGATGCTTCCAGTTGATCTTTTTGCCGGTTCAGCGTTGCTATCTTCTGTTCCAATTCCTGGAACAGCCGCTGTTGCTTTTGTAATTCCTTCTTTGCTTCCTTGTTGATGGGTGCCGCCGGCGCGGGCGCCGGGGCCGGCTTTACCTGTTCTTCCTTTTTTGGAGTGGGCGGCGGTGCAGCGGGCTGCGCCGTCTGTGCCTGTGCCGCTTTTGCTGCGACATTCCGTTCCTTCCAGTCCACCCATTCCTCATAGGTGCCCTTGAATTCGCGGATCTGCTGGTCCTCTATCTCCCAGATCTTATTGGCCGTCTTCGCGATAAAATACCGGTCGTGGCTGACCAGCAGGAAGCTGCCTTCGTATTTGTTCAGCGCCTCGATCAGGAGGTCGCAGGAGTGCATGTCCAGGTGGTTGGTCGGTTCATCCAGCAGGAGGAAGTTGGCCTTGCTGACGATGGTCTTGGCCAGCGCCACCCGGGCTTTTTCTCCGCCGCTGAGTACCTTTATCTTTTTGTCTACATCGTCCCCGCTGAACAGGAAACAGCCCAGCAGCACCCGCAGCTCAAGGTCCGTCTTCTGGCTGCCGCACAATTGCATTTCTTCCAGCACGGTGTTGTTGACATCCAGGGCCTCCAGCTGGTGCTGGGCATAGAAGCTCTCTTCTACATTATGACCCCAGACCCGTTCGCCTGCAAAGGGCTCCGCACCGGCGATCATCCGCAGGACGGTGGATTTCCCCTTCCCGTTGGCGCCGATGAGGGCGATCTTGTCGCCGCGGTCGATTTCAGCGGTGGTATTCTCCACGATATGGATCGGACCAAAACTTTTGGTCGCATGCTTCAAGGTGGCCAGGATGCGTCCCGGGGTCTTGTCGACCCGGAAATTGATCTTGATATTCGGCCGTTCGATCTCGACGTCTTCGATGCGATCGATCTTTTCGAGGCGTTTCATGGCGCTCTGGGCCGCGGCGGCCTTACTGGCCTTTGCCCGGAACCGCTCGATGAAGCGCTCCTGTTGCCGGATATAGTCCTGCTGGTTCTCAAAAGCCCGCTGCTGCAATTCGACGCGCTGGACCTTTTCCGTCTCGTAGAAACTGTAGTTGCCGTTGTAGATATGCAGCTCTTTCTGGTAGAGCTCGACTATCTTGGTCACCATCCGGTTCAGGAAGTATTTATCATGGCTGACGATCACCACCGAGCCCTGGTAGTGCTGCAGGTACTTCTCCAGCCATTCGATGGAGGGGAGGTCCATGTGGTTGGTCGGTTCATCCAGCAGCAGCAGATCAGGTTTTTGAAGGATCATCTTGGCCAGCAGGACGCGCATCCGCCAGCCCCCGCTGAATTCCCGGAATGGGCGCTGGAGGTCGGCATTGGCAAAGCCAAGCCCCTGGAGGATCTCTTCCGTCCGGTGGTGGATCGTATACCCGTCGAGGGTATCCATCTCGTGGAGCGCATCCGTGTATTGGATGAGCAGATCATTGTTCTCATGGTCTTTTTCAAGCCGCTTGCCCAATTCATCGATCTCTTTTTCCAGTTGGAGCACGCGCTCGAAGGCCGTCATGGCCACTTCCAGGATGGAGCCATTGGTATCAAAGCTCAGGAGGTCCTGGTGGAGATAACCGATGGTCGTGCTGCGGCTTCGCTCCATCGTCCCTTCGGACGGGAGGTAGTCGCCCGCAAACAATTTTAACAAAGTGGATTTGCCTGTACCATTATAACCGATAAGTCCGATGCGTTCGTTGGGTTGGATATGCCAGGTGGCGTTTTTTACGATGACCCGGGCCCCGAATTCAAAAGTTACGTTTTGGAGTCCTGCTAACATAGGAGCAAAATTATGCAAAACGGACGAAGTCCGTTGCCGTCAGGCAAACATAAATATTTGGCGCCGAAGGATTATATTTGCTTGCAATCCGAAGGCGCCAACCACCTTCGTAAAAATCGGGTATAAGATGAAGAAATTCGTTCTATTGGCCATTGTTTTCGTCGTAGCCGCCTTTCTGGCGTACAAATTATTGGGTGACAAACCCACAAAACACCCCGAGTCCGGGGAGAAACCCCTCGCCATTGCGAAGAATTCCGGGGCTTTTAACGACTCTTTTAGCGTTTTGTTAAATAATTATTTTGCCGTCAAGGATGCGTTGGTGGACTGGGACACCCTCAAGGCCGACCAGGCTGCCTATGCGATGGCGGCAAAAGCCGATAGCCTCCCCGTCAGACTGATCAAGGCGGATACCAATATCATCCTTACCGCGCGAAGCCTGGCCGCCAGCCTGAGTGGCGACGCAAAGGGATTTGTAGGGGAAGCCGGCATCGAAGGCCGCCGGCAGTCGTTCAACATCCTCACGGAGGAGCTCTACAACCTTCTCCGTGCCGTGCGCTATGATGGCGGGACCATTTATCATATCCGCTGCCCGATGGCCTTCAAGGACTCCATCGAAGGGTTCTGGCTGAGCCCTTCGGCGCAGATCATCAATCCCTATCTTGGGAATAAGCACCCGGTATACAAGAGCAAGATGCTGGGCTGTGGGGAAGTGGTCGACTCCTTCGATCTTACCAAAAAACAATAGTCAGGGTCTGTAAACAAAGTGGACGGCGGCGCTTTTTTCTTCGCTAGAAGAAAGAAAGACCTCGAATTTTTGGGACCCGGCGGTGACCATCATCAGGGCCGTATTGGGCGGAATGTCCCCCAGGTTGTCTGCATACATCACCAATTCATAGGCCATGTTGGGAAAGGCGTTGAAATTAATGGTCAGCGGCCGGTCTGTCAACATCTGCCGGTATAATAAAACCTTATTATTGATCAATACGGTTATGGTATCGTGATCGATCTCCGCATTGTCATAGAATTCGAGCTTTATTTGGGGGCTGTTCACCGTCACCGTCTTTACCACCTCTTTTTCGCGTGGCTGGAGATGCAACGAGGCCTGCAGCCGGGCAAGGGTATCGTTCTGGTCGACGTCGACGGGAAAGTCGGAGGCGCTGGCCTTCTGCAATTTGATCTTTCCCGGGGGGCAGACAAGATGTTTGTCCGAAAAGAAACCTTTCCAGTCGCCGGTCAATTCTTCGACGTTGCCGTTGCGGGCATAGTTGAGGTCATAGGTCTTGATACAGGGGGCGCATTCGACGGGGATCTCCGACTCGAGCACTCTGTCCTCAATGATCACCAGCCGGTGGGTCTGCGCATTGTAGCGGCCCGTAAAGCTCATCTTTACAAAATGCGCTTTGTCGTAATAGTCATAGGCCTTGCCCGAGATCCGGTCATTGGAAAAATTGATCTGCAGCTCGAGAAAATAGCTGGGATAGCAGCCGCCCGGTGCCTGGGTAAGGGTCCCCTTCCAGATGCCGTTGAGGTCTTCCGCCCGGGAGCAGAGGGAAAGCATCGACATCAATAGTATAAGAAGACGGCTCATAAGCGGGCTATTTTGCGTATTTGAATCTCACTGTCGCATTCTTCTGTTCGGTAGTAGAAATGCGAACTTCATATTCTTTATCGCCGGCTTTTACGATCATCAGCGAGGTGTTGGGGGGGATCTCTCCCTCGTTCTCGGCTACCATTACCACTTCATGATAGTCATTGGTCTCATCGAGGTGGATGGTCACTATCAGCGGCCTGTCCGTAAGCATCGCATGGTTGATCACCTGTTTGTTGTCGACATAGACGGATACGGTGTCATGGTCGATGGCGCCATCATCATAAATATTCAGTGTGATCTCGTTGGTGTGGACGACGATGGTCTTGACGGTCTCGTTCTGGCGGTCCACCAGCACCCGGGGAGCGATGGTCGGGAATTTTTTACCGATGCCTGCGCTGCTGCTGTCGCTGCCGGGTTGACGCACCGTTTCCTTGCCGATGTTGACCCTCGCCATGGCCGGAGGGTTCTTTTCGACGGGCTTCGGTGTGCCGGCGGGGTTCGCCGGTTTATGCGCCGGCGCCGTTCTGGCTGTTGTCGTTGGATTCGTCTTCACCGTTGCCGGTGGGGGTGTTTTGGCTGTTGTCGTTGGACTCGTCGCAGGCGGTTTTGCCGGCGCGGTCGAAGCGGTGCCCGTCGCGGGCTTGTGCAGGGGTGCGGCCGTCACCGGTTTCCCGGTGGGTTTGTTCGCCGGCCGGTGGACGGCTACCTTGTCTTTTGTTTTTAGCGAATCCCCTGTCGCGATCTCTTTTTCGCGTTTGGCAACAAAGGGTTCCGTATAGAAGTCCGAGACGGGAACCTTCCGGAGAAAGACCGTGCCGCGGCCGCAGTTGCTGGAATCCCGGACATTCATGCTTACATAGGTGCCTTCCAGGAATTCTTCATCGCCCGATTTGGAATACTGCAGGAAGCAGGTCATGATACAGACATCGCCGGCGGAGTTGCGTACCTCCAGCAGTTTGCCTTCCTGCAGCAGCACTTTTGCGGTGTGGACATTGACCGTACCCGCAGCCGAGGCCTTGCCATAAAAAAAGGAGGAGAGATAGGAATAGGTTATCGCATCGAAGGTCTTGTCATGCTGGGCGATCTGTACTTCGAATTTATAACGTTCATCAAATACCGAAGTGCGCATGGAGGCGCTGCCGGCGCTCCGGAAATGCCCCTGCCAGATGCCGGTAACGTCCTGCGCGGGCAGTACGATGGGAGCAATAAAAAATAGGAAGAGATAAAGTCGCCGCATATTCTACGATTTAAACCGCTGGTCCATGGGGGCAAATTATACAAATAAATCTTTCTAACCCTCACCACTTGTAAAATAGCAGATGTTCGCCATTAGCAATAGTTTGTTAAATTTGCACCCTTATGATCAAGATCACTTTTCCGGACGGGGCCGTCAGAGAATATGAAAGCGGCACCACAGCAGTAGAAGTCGCCAAATCCATCAGCGAGGGATTGGCAAAAAAAGTATTGGCCGCGAGTGTCAACGGGCAGGTATGGGATGCCACCCGCCCCATCACCACGGATGCCACCCTGAAGCTGCTCACCTGGACGGATACGGACGGAAAAACTACCTTCTGGCATTCTTCGGCGCATTTGCTGGCCGAGGCGGTGGAAGCCCTGTTCCCGGGCGTCAAATTCTGGGTCGGGCCACCCGTGGACGGCGGCGGGTTCTATTATGATATGGACCTGGGGGGACGGCACATCGGGGAGGACGACTTGCGCAAACTGGAGGTCAAAATGGCCGAGCTGGCAAAACAGAACGAGGTCTATCGCCGCAAGGAGATCAGCAAGGGCGAAGCCATACAATACTTCACCGAAAAAGGGGATGAATATAAACTGGACCTGCTGGAGAACCTGCAGGATGGCAGCATTACTTTCTACACCCAGGGTAATTTCACCGACCTTTGCCGGGGCCCGCATATCCCCCATACCGGGTTCATCAAGGCCGTTCGGCTGACCAATATCGCCGGTGCTTTTTGGAAAGGGGATGAAAAGAACAAACAGCTCACCCGCGTATATGGCGTCACCTTCCCATCACAAAAGGAACTCGACGAATACCTGAACATGCTGGAGGAAGCAAAAAAGCGCGACCACCGGAAGTTGGGGAAGGAACTGGGTATTTTCACTTTCGACGAGCAGGTAGGGCCCGGGCTCCCGCTCTGGATGCCCAATGGCGCCGTCATCATCGAGCAGCTGGAGAAACTGGCGAAGGAGACCGAAGAGCGGGCAGGGTACAAGCGCGTGGTCACCCCGAACATTGCGAAGGAAAGTTTGTATATCACCAGCGGCCACCTGCCTTACTACCAGGACAGCATGTTCCCTCCGATGGAGCTGGAAGGGGAAAAGTATTACCTGAAGTCGATGAACTGCCCCCACCACCACAAGATCTTCGCGGCGGAGCAAAAGTCCTACAAGGACCTGCCCTACCGTCTGGCGGAATACGGCACCTGCTACCGCTACGAGCAAAGCGGGGAGTTGTTTGGGCTGATGCGGGTGCGGTGCCTGCATATGAATGACGCGCATATCTACTGCACCAAAGAGCAGTTCTATGACGAGTTCAGGGCGGTTAACGAAATGTATCTCAAATACTTCAAGATCTTTGGCATCGATAAGTACGTGATGCGGTTCAGCACCCACGAGGCTTCGAAGCTCGGAAAAAAATATATCGATGAGCCGGCGCTTTGGAAGGAAACCGAAGATTTGGTACGGGATGTGCTGATCAAGACAAACACCCCTTATGTAGAAGTGCCGGACGAAGCCGCTTTCTACGGCCCGAAGATCGATGTGCAGATCTGGAGCATCATCGGCCGCGAATTTACCCTGGCTACCAACCAGGTCGACTTTGCCCAGGGCCGGCGGTTCAATCTTGAGTTCACCAACAAGGATAACCATGCCGAATCGCCCCTGATCATCCACCGGGCGCCGTTGGGGACCCACGAACGCTTTATCGGCTTCCTTTTGGAGCATTATGCAGGGAAATTTCCGGTGTGGCTGGCCCCCTTGCAGGTGAAGATCCTACCCATCACCGATAAGTCTTTGGAATATGCACAAAGTCTTTCCATTCTGCTGAAAAATGCAGATATTCGTGTAGAAGTGGATGACCGGAGTGAGAAAATAGGGAAGAAGATCCGCGACACCGAATTGGCCCGGGTTCCCTATATGCTGGTCATCGGAGAAAAGGAGATGAACGACAACAAGGTTGCCGTACGCCGCCAGGGAAAAGGAGATCTGGGGGTAAAAGGGATCGAAGAGTTCATCGCCGAGGTAAGAAAAGAGATAATCGAACGCGCCCCCAATCCCTAAGGGGCGTCTTTTAGAAAAAGAGAAAATTTGCAACTTCCGCAAGGGAGGGAAGTTGAACTTAAAAACAGTAAATGGCATTTCCACCGAGACCCCCACGCGGGAATTTCAATCCACGTTTCAGAAAAGAACAACAACAAGAACATCGGACCAACCATATGATCAGGGTACCCCAGGTACGACTGGTCGGAGATAATGTAGAGGTAGGCGTCTATTCCATCCAGGAGGCCATCAAAATGGCCCAGGAACAGCAGCTCGACCTGGTCGAGATCTCCCCCAATGCCGATCCTCCCGTTTGTAAGATCATTGATTATAATAAATTCTTATACGAGAAGAAGAAGAAGGAAAAGGAGATGAAGGCCAAGAGCAAGGCCTCCGAGGTGAAGGAGATCCGGTTCACGCCGAATACCGATGACCATGACTTCGATTTTAAGGCAAAACATGCCGAAAAGTTTCTGAAGGAAGGCAATAAGGTAAAGGCCTATGTCCAGTTCAAGGGCCGGGCCATCCAGTTCAAGGAGCGGGGCGAACTCCTCCTCCTGAAGTTTGCCGAGCGGCTGGGTGATTCGGGTGTGCTGGAAGGCATGCCGAAGATGGAAGGCAAACGGATGTTGGCCATCTGGGCGCCCAAATCCCAGAAAAAGAAGGAAAAAGGGCCTACGCCTTAATAAGATTCGTAATAAATTCACAAAAACCGCAGTTTCTGCGGTTTTTTTTATACTTTTGCAACCCCAAATGGCTCCATAAGTGGTTCGCCGGTGCGGATCCGCCAGTAGGGACTCACAAATAAAGCATTCCAAAATGCCCAAGGTCAAAACGAACTCGAGTGCCAAGAAAAGGTTTAAGGTCACCGGCACTGGCGAGATCACTTACCAGAAGTCCTTCAAACGTCACATCCTTACAAAGAAGTCCAAGAAACGCAAGCGCAATATGGCCAAGAAGGGTGTTGTCAGCCACTCCCATACGGATTTTGTAAAGCGGCTGCTGAGGCTGAAATAGTCCCGCCCCCGTTGTTCCCTGGATTGTATTATTGTTAATTTTCAAACTTTGTAAGATATGCCACGTTCAGTAAACGCCGTTGCTTCCCGGGCTCGCCGGAAACGCATTTTGAAAGAAGCCAAAGGATTCTACGGTAAGAGGAAGAATGTATACACCGTCGCCAAGAACGTATTGGAGAAGGGTCTTCAATACCGTTATGTCGGTCGTAAATTGAAGAAAAGAGAATACCGTACGCTGTGGATCGCCCGTATCAACGCCGCCGTCCGCGCCGAAGGCCTCACCTATTCCCAGTTCATCCACCTGCTCGGTAAGAAAGGAATCGGCCTTGACCGTAAGGTACTGGCCGACCTGGCCATGAATGAGCCGGACACCTTTAAGAAACTGGTAGCCGCCGTTAAATAGATAAAAAATGTCAAGCGAACCCCGCACGTAAGTGCGGGGTTCGCTTTTTTATTACATTTGCATATTCATAAACCATTAATATTGTATAACCTGGACCAGTCAATGAATAATACGTACACCGACCTGGTGACGCAAACCTTCAATTTCCCCCAAGAAGGCTTCGAAGTAAAAGACAGTTACCTGACATTTAATGGCGTAGATCTCAAAGCCCTGATCGACAAAGGTCTTCCCATTCCTGTCGGTGGCGATGGTCTGCAGGAT
>Ga0206888_1044_pt2 | contig 33928 bp, 27 predicted proteins | sample Alteio_BWOrgHeat_90_FD_153258 | JGI IMG/M metagenome (GOLD analysis project Ga0206888, IMG submission 153258) | Enriched cells from forest soil in Barre Woods Harvard Forest LTER site, Petersham, Massachusetts, United States - Alteio_BWOrgHeat_Nextera4 ... | reverse complement strand
CATCCGGGCAAAGGCCAGCCGGGTTGGATATTTTTCGACGAGTTGCTGGTGAATTGAGTGGCTAAATAGTAGCCATGCTGGTAAACCCATCATTTATTAAATGAAAAAGGCGTCAAAATTGACGCCTTCAAATATATTTGATATGATTCCCGTTAGGCTTTCTTCAACTTCGCCGTCTTGAGGAATTCTTTAGCCATTTCCAATTTTTCCGGGAACAAGGCGACACCTTTCAACCTGAAAGCAACCAAAGCTACCAAACCAGCCTCAGGCACAGTTACCATTTTTTCTTTATTTTTTGCCTTATTCATAAGGCGAATTTAGGGATTTTTTTTCATAACCAATACTGTATTATACTTCTTCCCTTTTTGATAAAACTCCATAAAATTTTGGTTTCCAACACCTTCGCTGCCCATAAAAATATAAGTCTCGCTAAGTTCTTCAAAATATTTATCAACGAAACTTCGATAAATTTTAATTCGTCGATGGGCATTTTTACATGGCCCCGGACCGCATTTCTTGGAGCAAGAAGCCCTACAATTATCTATATATTCCTTTTTACTGTCACTTCCCTGGGCCATGAGAATAATATTCCCGTAGGCATCAAAAAGCCGTGGCACGGTATTAAGTACCGTATGAAAAACCTTATAGTGATCTTTATTGTTGGACAATTCTTCATCTGAAACAGCCCCGCTCTCCATGTCGAAATCACCGAACCCCAGGTTAAAAAGGGGTCGGCCATCGAAGTCTTTTACATATTGGTACTGGACCACCTTTACAATATTTTTATCGCCTTCACTAAGAAAATAAAATTGGAGGAGATCATTCGCAATATGAAATTCATGAGTATTATAAACGTCCCTAAAATTTTTCATTTGCCTTTTTTTTAGCGTGCAACTCAAAATTGACTACTAGTCAGCGGCAGGTATTATAAATGATAAATAAACCCTATGCATTGCATAGGAAATGAGAGGCAACCATTGCCAATCAATTACTCAATTTGGTGTGTAGGAATAAATGTGGGTATGCGAAAGTAAGAAAAATAAAAACTCCCCCAAAATAGGGTGTTTTTACGGGTGATCGGTAACTCGAAACAACCGTACATTTAACGAGAACCAAATCCCAATGTATCATGCCCAATTCCATTTTACCAGGTAGCATAAAGAAGGCCCCCGGCGGCTTGTCAGGTTTTGATGTCAACTCGCCCCTGACCTCTTCACAGGCTCAAAACTTCAAAAATGCAGGCTACGCGTTCTGTGTCCGCTACCTGCCGCGTACCGCGAACCTGATCCAGGGTAACCTTACCAACGGTGAAGCACAGGTCATCCTGAATGCCGGCCTGGCCCTTATGGCAGTACAGCACGTGGCGCTTCCGGGCTGGAAACCCAATACCAATCTGGGAACGATCTATGGAAATTATGCGGCCACCTACGCAAGCCAGGTAGTGCAGTTGCCACAGGGCCTGAACATCTGGTGCGACCTGGAAGGCGTTGCAGAAGGGACGGATCCCAAAGACGTGATCGCCTATTGCCAGGCATGGTATTATGCGGTCCACATCGCCGGCTATACCCCCGGTGTTTACATCGGTTACGATACCATGCTGACACCAGATCAGATATACGACGACCTTTCCTTCCAGCACTATTGGCGGGCCTACAACGGACCGGAAGTAGCGACCCGGGGATTTCAACTTATACAGCAAACCGAGAAAACGCTGGATGGTATCACGTTCGATCCCGATGTGACACAGGATGATAATATGGGCGATACTGCCCTATGGCTCTCTGCCTGACCCGTCGCATTTACCGACGGCCATATAAAGCCGGCGCCGTATTCAGCATCCCGAACTGCCGCTGATGCCAATAAGGATACGCAGGCAAAACCTCGCTGACCGTATCGAGCCTTTTTACCTGCTCGAGGGTGAGGTTCCAGCCGATGGCGCCCAGGTTTTGCCTCAACTGCTCTTCGTTTCGCGCCCCGATGATGATATTGGCGACGGTAGGCCGTTGCAGAAGCCAGTTGAGGGCGATCTGGGCAGAGGTCTTTCCTGTCTCCTGGCTCAGTTGGTCCAGCACATCTATGATATCGTACAATCTTTCGTCGTCGGCAGCAATTCCCAGCACGGGGTTGCCTCCCTGCGCGACGCGGGCATCCTCGGGCTGTGGTTTTCCCCGCCGGTATTTACCGCTGAGCTTCCCGCTGGACAGGGGACTCCAGACGATCGTTCCCACCTGCTGATCGATGGCCAGCGGCATCAGTTCCCATTCGAAGTCCCGGTGAAGCAGGGAATAGTAGGCCTGATGTGCAATATATTTTGACCAACCGTAACGTTCGGAGATCGAAAGGGATTTCATCAGGTGCCAGCCGGAGAAATTGGAGCAGGCGATATACCGCACCTTACCGCTGTTTACCAGGTGATCAAGGGCTTTTAGCGCCTCCTCGATGGGCGTATTGGCGTCGAAGCCATGCATATGATAAATGTCGATATGGTCGACACCCAGCCGTTGCAAACTATCTTCACAGGCTTTGACCAGGAAAAGACGCGAGGACCCATAATCGTTGATCTCCCCCGACATGGGAAAGGTCGCCTTCGTAGAGATCAGCACCTTATTCCTGCGGCCCTTGATGGCCTGACCCAGGATCTCCTCGGCGGCGCCCCCACTATAGACATTGGCCGTATCGAACAGTTGGACGCCTGCCTCCAGGCAGAGATCAACCATGCGGGTGGCTTCCCCGACTTGTGTACTACCCCATGCCTTGAAAAACTCATTGCCGCCGCCAAAGGTCGCGGTGCCAAAACTTAATACCGGTACCCGCATACCTCCAAGCTGTCTGTACTCCATAGATTTTTTTTATAAAGTTAGGGATTCGGGAATAAACCTAATCCCGCCGCTGCCGGACAAAGAGCAACTTTGGCTTCCCCTCCACTCCGATGCTGACTACTCCGTCAACGACCTTTCTGTCAAAAACATAACCTTCCGGGGAATCAGGCGCAAAATCGATCTCTCTTGCATCGCCACTGGCGGTGTTTCCTACGCGGAGCGCAAAAGCAGGGTCCCCTGATCCGTCGCGGGCGGGCGCATAAACAAAATAGGCAACCGAATCCGGCGAAAGCGCATTGCGGTATTTATACACCCATACCTTCCCCTGTTCGCTGACTACCCTGTCGGGTTGGTAACCGGCCAGCCTGCTCTCAAATGTGTTGATATAAAACCAGGAAGGATAGGGCCGGAGACTGCCGTCCGGCATCTGCCGCAATACGCCGCTGGTGAGGTATACACTTGCAGAGTCAGGCGGGGCGGCGTCCTTGAGCCAGTAAAGGAGGTACGCGTCAAAACCGGAGAACGCCGTAGCATTGATGGAGCGTAAGATAAAAATGGCCTGGCATTCCGGGGCGGAAAGCCCGGGCAAAAGGGGCGTAGATTGTCTTGTGTGGGGTGATTTGTCATACCCGTTCTCGCCGAGGATACAGGGGACACCGGGTTCCTGCGCATCGGTAAACGCCTTTACCCGCGCCAGTTTCCATCGCAACGAATCTTCCTCCGGGCTGAGCCCCTGCTCATTGTTAGTGGAGTAATGATGGTATTGCACCCCACCCTTCCAGATAAACGCTTTATCCTTTCGGAGGGTATTGCATAAGAATTTATATACCCGGACACGATTCGTGTCAAGCCCGATCAATCCGGACGTTATCAGGGCGCTGCCGCTATCCGCGTTACGGATCCCGCACCTGGGACCCAACTTCCGTTCCGCGCCGTCAAAGTCGGCACTGCTTTGGGCAAAATAGGCCAGGGGGTTACAATACCGCTCTCCCGTCCAGAAAGCGTCTTCTTCATTGCCATTCTCATAAAGGCGCATGGTGCCGCGGCCCCCAGTGCCACGCCCCGCGGTGCCGCGGCCCTCTTCGATGGACAGCGAATCCACCTCTCTTTTGGTATACCCGAACCAGGCGGCAAGGTTCCACATCATATTGGCATGGCGGGCATAACTGGCCGCGTCTTCCGGATCCATTCCCCATTTTGTTACCGGACGCCCCGTCCTGTCGCGTTCGTCCTTTGCCATCCAGAGAGGGAGGCCCTGCATCGTATACCAGACCAGGTGATGGTTCTGCCGTACATTATCTTCCGTCAAATAATGATAGTCATGCAACTGTTCATCCCAACCGGCGAAATGGGTCATATTGTATCGGATGTCCGGGTACTGGTGGACGGTATCCTGGTCATAGTCGACGGCAAAAGTGTACATCCGGCTATAGTAGAAGGGTCTCAGCCATTTCGCGTCGATGCCGCCGCCAAAGTCATTTACACCCAGGAACTCGTCCATCGTTTTCCGCGTAAAAGCCGGGTCTTTCAACGAATGGGCGGGCGCAGGCGGAACAGCGCCCCGGGGACAGCCGTATAATACCATCTCCGTAATGGCTGTTTTATAGCTGCTAAACCGGATCATGACAAATCTCGAACTATCGTCCAAAGGGAATTGGCGCCAGTGAGAGGATTCAACCCAGTCGATGGTTGTAAACGCCGTTTTTAATTTCCAATGCTGCATATCGCCAACATAGATCCATACGCTGTCGGTCGAATTGCTACGATCGTAAAGATAGACATCGGTAAGTTGATAGACCGTCGCCAGATCGATGACGATCCGGTTACCCTTACCAGGGGGAAAGTAGATCGCCGGTTGCCGGGTGGGTTGGGGGTTGGTACGCGGCTGATAGGTGCCTGCCGGTTTATAGCCCGGATCTACCAGGGCATTTTCGTCAAAAAGACAAAAGGGATCGCCGCCACCCTCATCGGCATAGCCATTAAGATCATACACATTCTCTTTATAGACGACGATCTTTTTAGGGTCCGGGCATGATGCGGATGGATGGACCTGGCTCTGTGTCCTGTCATTACAGGACAGGAAAACAGCCACCAGGAAGATAGCCGGGACAGACCTGGATAGAACCGTTAGATCGATCATAACTCTTTTGCGGGATCCCAGAACAAGGTCCTGAAATCGATGATCTTGTCTCCTTTTAATTTCACCCCTTCTTTCTCGAGCAATTTTTTCCGCAGGTCCCGGAGTCCGCCCGTCAGGCGCCCCGTGCTGTTGACGACCCGCTGCGCGGGAACTGGGTTTTTCCCGCCGTCGCCGGAACTCATGGCCCTGCCGACCATCCTTGGATTGGGAATATTCAGAACAGCCGCTATGGCGCCATAGGAAGTAACCCGCCCGCGCGGGATCTGCCGCACCAGGTCATGAATAACATCGACCAGGGACTCGTCCTTTGCTCCGGACGGCTTCACGGCAATGAGCCGTTCTTTCTTTTTTGCAGGTTTATTTTTTGTGGTGGGCTTTCCGCTTTTTGAGTTCGCCATATGTCTCAGCGTTTTGCAAGACTCAGTTGAAGAGGGAAGGTAGAAAAGGTTTTCGGGGTACCCAAAAAAATAAACCCCTGTAGAAACAGGGGTCGTAACCAAAACTAACTGCTTATGAGAAAATTGACTGCTTAAAAACTAAAATAATAATTGTTGATTATTATGACTCAAAGATACGATCATCTTACACAGGTTGGTGTTGCAGCACTGTTAATATGACAATAACGAACTGTTAAATCAGCCAGCTAAAATTTCATCTCGGAAAGAATGAGATCTACCCGATGTTCCACGGAAGTCTTTGGAAGAATAATCATCTCATAATCATTCTTTTGATACCATTCGAACAATCGTTGGTACCCGTCCGCCGCTTCCTCGAAGGTCTGGTCCCTTTCGCCGTCGGTTTTGTAGATCTCCTTCCAGGGCGGCGTTATAAAGACTTTTTTATTAACCCGGCAATCCTGGAGGAGATCCTTGATCAATCCCTTTCAAACAGCAACCGGGCAAACTCCCCTGGTTCAGGCCGGGGAGAAAGGCCCCTCCGGTCAGCACAATAAAATTATTCTTCTTAAACTTCATGATCCCGAATGTAAAGCTTTTGATAAAGCGATTTTTGTAGTAGCTTGTAAAAGCATGCGCATCTCTACATACAAAAAACTCCACGCCGAAGGGCTGATCACTGACGGCACCCTGCAACGGGCGGAAGCCCTGGAAAGCCGCCGCCTCTTCTCCCTTCATTGGGAATTGCGGCTCCTCCTCTACCTCGGTGTTCTCCTGCTGACGGGCGGACTCGGCATCGTGGTCTACAAAAACATCGACACCATCGGTCACCAGGCGGTTCTCGCCTTCATCGCGCTGGTCACGGCCGGCTGCTTTTATTATTGCATCCGGAAAAAAACGCCCTTCAACTGGGAATATGTCAATCCGCCCAATGCGGTCTTCGACTATATCCTCTTACTGGGCTGCCTGAGTCTCCTGATCTTTCTGAGCTACCTTCAGTATGCCTACAATGTGTTCGGCGATAACTATGGGCTGGCCACTTTTATCCCGATGGTGATCCTGTTTGCAGCGGCCTATTATTTTGATCATCTTGGAATACTCAGCCTGGCGATCACCAATCTGGCCGCCTGGGCGGGCATCGCCATCACCCCGCTGTCGATCATGAAGGAAGGCAACTTCGCGACTCACCGGCTCATCTATACGGGTCTCGCGCTGGGCGCTGTCCTCATCGCCGCCGGCCGCCTGACGGAACAGCGCCGGGCAAAACCACACTTCGAATTCACCTATTCGAATTTCGGGGTGAACCTCTTCTTCATCGCCGCGCTGGCAGGCCAGTTTGCCTATGATAGCACCTATTTCTTATGGTTCCTGGCGCTGACAGGTGCCGCCTTCTTTTGTTATACCCGGGCCATGGCAAGGCGATCGTTCTATTTTGTCCTGATCCTCATCCTCTATGCTTATATAGCGCTTTCTGATGTAGTGGTGCGCCTCCTGGCGGAGATGTCCATGCGGGACCTGTCGCCCATCTTCCTTGGATTGTTCTATTTCATCGGTTCGGCCATAGGGGTAGCTATTCTGCTGATCCGCATAAACCGTCAACTAAAAGCCCATGATAGCCTATAACCGCAGATCACTCGATAACCTGGCGATCCAGTATGAGGCCATGGAGGCTTTTGAAAAGAAAATGCTTACCCCGGAAGAATATAGCCGGATCCGCATCGCCTACCCTTTTCATTTCTATATCCCGAATGCCTTTATTCGCCTGGGGATCTTCGTCCTCACGGTGATCGCGGCAGCCTGCGCCCTCGGGCTGTTCCTGCTGATGGGCCTTGGGAGTGGCGATCGGAGCATCGGAACGATGCTGATCGTTCTGGGTGTCATTTCCTATGGCCTGCTCGAACTTTTTATCCATGCCCATAAAGTATACCAGGCGGGAGTGGACGACGCCTTGTTATGGATAGCCAGCGCGCTGGTAGTGACGGGTATCAACTTCACCACGGACCATCTTTCGCCCCCCCTGGAAAGCTTTATTATTCTTGTGCTGGCCGTCGCCGGCACCCTGCGATATGCTGACCGGCTGATGGCACTGGCAGCCTATGGCGCCCTGCTGAGCTTCATCTTCTACCGGCTGGCGGAATGGGGGGTTGTCGCCAGGGCCATCCTGCCCTTTGTGGTCCTGGCCCTCTCTGCCGGCGGCTATTTTCTTTTCACCCGGCTGGCCGCCAAAGAAAGCCTGCGTCATTATCACCCTTGTATCCTGCTGCTCCGTGTAGCCACGCTGGTAACCTTTTATCTCGCCGGAAACTACTATATCATAAGGGAAGTAAATGCATCTCTCTCGGGCGGCCAGGGTCCCGTCGCGCTGGGCTGGCTATGGTGGCTGCTGACAGCGGCAGTGCCGGTGTTCTACATCGTCAAAGGCCTGCAAAAAAAAGATCCGCTCTTTTTATGGACGGGTCTGGGCCTGGTGGCCGCAACTATCTTTACAGTAAGGTATTATTATCATGTTTTGCCCGCGGAATGGGCGATGATCCTCGGTGGGACGGTACTGATCGCCGGGGCGTATGGCGCCATTCGTTACCTTAAAACCCCAAAATACGGTTTTACCGCAGAACTATCGGACGACCCGCATCTGTTGGCGGATCTGCACGTGGAAGGCATTATCCTGGCGGAAAGTTTTACCGCTGTCGCCGCTCAACCCGCGGATCCGGGTGTTTCCTTCGGGGGCGGCACTACCGGTGGCGGGGGTGCAGGCGGTCAGTATTAAGGAGCCGCAGCGGGCGTGCTGTTTGCCAGGGGACCGTTATCTCCCGTTGGCCCGCAATACCGTGGCCACCTTCTTGTCATCGTCATCGTAGGTTTTCTTGACGATATAATGCCATTGCTTGTCGGACACATCGACAAAGAAGATCTCCCCCTTGTTATGCGCCTTGACGGCATCCTGGAATTCCTTTGGCATCATCTCTTCGCCAAAGAACCAGCCGGTATCCCCATGCGTGGTATTCCCGTCCATGGTATACTGATCGGATAGCTGGTTCCAATCCGCGCCGCCGGAAGCCTTTTGCACGATGATCTTTTTGAGGCTGTCTATCTGGGTTTGAGAAAGAGTTCCACCGTCCAGGAAAATATAGCTTGCCCGGAAATTCACTTTTTCGGTGGCCTCGATAACCTTGTAGGTAACATAGCCCACGGAAAAGACATCGCCTTTATTCTGGCGCAATAATCGCTTTTCGATCAGCGTACTGTCTTTCAGGGAATTCAGCTCGAGCAGGGCCGGTTTCAGCGGCGCGTTGGCGTCGATCCATTGCTGGGCCTGTTGAACAGTGGTGATCTTTGCAAATTGGTCGTGTACAGGTTGTGCGAAAATGGACGATGAAAGGAGCAATAGGATGCCCACAAGAGAATTCGATTTCATATTTTAATTTTACCCAAGTATGAAGATAGCATTTTTTACACTATACGTAACAGCGGGCGAATTCGTTGTCCGCTCCGTAAATTATTAGTTATCAATCAGATAATATTTTGTTAAATTAGGGTCTTCAAAAAAGATCATAATGAGAACAACCCTGGTTTTTGCAGCACTTGTCCTATTGGGCCGTATCGGTATCGCTCAGACTCCAAACACACTTACCAACAAAGAAAAAAAGGAGGGTTGGAAATTACTGTTTGACGGTAAAACAACCAAAGGATGGCATACCTATCTCCGTGACACGGTAGGCTCGAAATGGCAGGTACAGGATGGCGTCCTGGTATTCGATCCCTCCCAACCGGCCAGCGGCGGCGGGGATATCGTGACCAATGAAGTATATGAGAATTATGAGCTGAACCTCGAATGGCGCATCTCAAAGGGCGGCAACAGCGGGATCATCTTCGACGTACAGGAAGATCCCAAATACAACGCGACGTATCTCACCGGACCTGAAATGCAGGTACTGGATAACATCAGCGCAGACGACAACAAAAAGCAAACCCACCTCGCGGGATGTCTGTATGACATGGCCGGTGATTCGACGGTGTCCAAACCAAAGCCGGTCGGTGAATGGAACCAGGTACGGCTGATCCAGGACAAAGGCCATCTTACCTTCTGGCTGAATGGAATAAAAACCTTCGAAGGCCAGATGGGTAGCGAACAATGGAATGCCATGGTGGCCAATAGCAAATTCAGGAACAAATCTTTCAGCGACTTTGGAAAAGTTTCCAAAGGCAGGATCGCGCTGCAACAGCACCCCGGCTCCAGCGGCTGGCGGAATATAAAGATCCGGCAGTTATAGTCCCAACTTCTTTTTCACCAGCGGGAGGATGTCAGCCGAAGGCGGGTAGACATGCAGGTTCTCTTTTTCCATAATAAAGGCATACCCGTATTCTTTCGACACCTGCCGGATGGCGTCTTCTGCCCTCTTCTGTATGGGCACCAGCAAGTCGGACCTCCTTTGATTAAAAAGGGTGCCGGCTTCCTGGTCATACCCTTGCAGCCTGGCCAGCAGGTCGGCAAGGCTTTTCCTTTTGACCACCAGTTGCTGTGGGGTATACTTTGCCGTATCCCGGGAGGTCAGCAATGTCGCCTGCTGGTTATACTCCACCTGGTATGCTTCGAATTGCTGTTCGAGGGACGTCTTGTATTGCGCCAGGGTGCTGTCGGCTTTTTTCGTCTCTGGCATGACGGAAAGCAATTCATTCATACTGATACAACCCGTCTTGTCCTGTGCTGCGCACCGGGATGCCAGCGACAGGAAGCTGCCGGTAAGCAGCAGCAGAAAAGCAGTCTTTTTCATTTTTGGATGTTTTGCTAAAAATACGAAGTCGTTCGTATTTTCGGCCGAAGGCTGGCATCTTTTAACACTTCCTTCACCCAATGTCGAGTCTAAATTATTTTTGCATTCTGCCCTCTATCCGTGAAAGAACCATGGGGGTAAACGCCTTCTGAAATTCCGGCTGTTGCCGCATGCGCCCCTTATCCCGGAACCCATTGTCCACCGCCTTCAAAAGATCGGCTTCGGCAGTTGCCGGATGCCCTTCCCGAACGTCGAGGACAGCCGAAAAATACCAGGCCTCGCTGTTGGTAGCATCGGCCAATTTGTACAACTCGACAAAATGTCTCGCCCCATTGTTGTCATTCCCATTGATGAGTTGATTGCTGATGGAATAAAAGGCAAGGGAAAGATAGGCCAGCAGCCGTTGATCCATTCCCCTTTCAGGTGTCGGCGCCGCGGCCCTGGTTTCAAGATCTTTTATGGTCTGCTGCCAATACCGTAGATCCCCCTGTTGAAAATGCTGCATATAATCGGCCTTGATAGCCTGTTCCCGGTTAAGCAGGGCCTCCTGGGTCTGTCGTTGCTTTTGAAATTGCGGGTTGGCCGCAAGGGCCGCCGCCTTTTGTTTGAACCAGGCCGTTTCCCCGGTGAGGCCGTCGAGAAAACTGATGGCGACCCCGCATTCCTGTTCGGCCCTGATCAGCCGGCCCGCCCTTGTTGCAGCCTCCAGCCTGCTCTTGCCGGCAGCAACGACGCGGTTGACAAATGCCGGGTCTTTGGGGATCCGCCCGTCGTGCATAGCCTCCAGTTGCCAGCCGGCAAAAGCCTGGTCCATAACGGCCAGGGGTGCCCATTCGTGCTTTCCATCGAAGACGATGATCCGATGACGGGTTCTTGTCCGGTCAAATTCGCTGGTGATGGCGACCAGTTCGGTGAGATTCATGTCGCCTTCGCCCGCCAGCGCAGTAAAACTAAAAGGGAAGTCTCCCGCCGAAACGCCATCCGGTAAACCGGCGCCACCGGCAATGACACCGCACACACCCGCCGGATGTTGGATAGCTACCCACCCGGCTACTTTGGCCCCTCCGGAGAACCCACACAGGTAGATGCGACGGCTGTCGATCTTTAACCGGTGGGTGACGTCGTCGGCCAGCCGGTTCCAGATATTACCGGTGAGCGACCAGTCATTCCCGTTTCTCGAATTATTACTGCCGACCAAAATAAACCCATAGGCCTCGGCCAGCATCTTGTACTTTTTCAAGGGCAGCGATCCATCCCCATGCGGATCGAAAAAGTAAACGACGGGCATTGCGGCCATATTCCCTTTCCGTGGGATATACAAGGCATAGGATTGTGTCGGGTCTGCCTTGCAGACCACCGGGTTGATGATGCTGCCAGGAGCAGCACCGGCGGGCGCTTGGCCGGCATGGGCGAAGGCGGAGAATGCCAGCAGCAACAAAACCAGGACTTCTATTTTCATAACCTAAATTTACCACCGGGCAACGTGATTGCAAGCGTTTTCCCGTTACTTTGCATTATATTAAAAACAATAGCAATGGCAACAAATTCAACATCGGCCCGCGTGACGGCGCTGTTTCTCGACATCGGTGGCGTAATGCTCACAAATGGATGGGACAGACGCTCGCGTGAAGCCGCGGCAAAACAATTCGGACTGGATCTTGACGACCTGAACGACCGCCACCGCATGACCTTCGACACCTATGAAGCGGGTAAGCTAAGCCTCGATGAATACCTGAAACGATCGGTCTTTTACAAAGAACGGTCCTTTACGATGGAACAGTTCCGCACTTTTATGTACCAACAGTCGGAGGCTTACCCGGAGATGATCGATCTTATAAAAGCATTGAAGGCCCGTTATGGCCTCCGCATAGCCGTTGTGAACAACGAGGGCCGGGAATTGAACGAGCACCGGATCAAAGCCTTCCGGCTCAACGAATTTGTAGACTTTTTTATCTCTTCGTGTTTTGTCCACTTTCGCAAACCCGATGCGGACATCTGGAAAGTTGCCCTCGACATCGCGCAGGTTCCTAAGGAGGAAGTAGTGTATATCGATGACCGCGCCATGTTCGTACAGGTAGCCGAAGGACTGGGCATCCGGGCCATCGTGCACAACTACAAGAATGTCGGCCAGACAAGGGACGCGCTGGCAGCGATGGGGCTGGTACTCGATTAGCCCCCGATTAGCCCGGGGAATGAACGAGCAGCAAAATGACCGGCAGCAATCATGACGCAAAAGGCTGATCGATGGCTGGGCTCGGCTGTGAGAACCAGCGCGGTCCGTCTTCGGTCATATAAGCACAATCTTCGAGGCGGATCCCAAACTCTCCATAGATGGCGACCATGGGCTCGACACTAAAACACATCCCTGGTTGCAAGGGTGTCTTGTTACCCATAACCATATTCCCCCATTCATGGATGTCCATGCCGATGCCATGGCCTGTCCGGTGGGGCAACCCGGGGATCTTGTACCCGGGACCAAAACCGGCATCGGTGATCACCTTCCGCGCCGCCGCATCGACGTTCTCACAGGGCGCGCCGACCTTTGCCGCCGCAAATCCCGCGGCCTGGGCTCTTTTTTCCAGATCCCAGATCTCCCGCTGCCGGGCAGTAGGCTCCGCGCCAAAAACCATCGCCCGGCTGATATCGCTACAATACCCCTGCACTTTACACCCATCATCCATCAGCACGACATCCCCCTTTTTCAGGTGCTGCGTCTGGATGCTGCCGTGTGGATAGGCCGATGCCTGGCCAAAGTTGGCGCTCAGCCCGCCCCTTACCCCAAGCCTGGAGAACGCGTCTTCGGCTATCGAAGAGAAATCCGCCGGGGTCATCCCCTCATGCAACAAAGCGATACAAGCCTTATAGGCAGAGACAGTTATATCATTGGCTTTTTGCATCAACGCGATCTCGGCCGGTGACTTGATCATCCGGCAGGCGGCCGTTACAGGGTCCGCACTTACATAGGTAAATTGCGGCGCCTCTTTCCTTATCCCATCGAAGATGAAGAACCGCAATCGTTCTTCCATCCCGATATTCCCGGTGCGGATGCCAAAGTCTTTGAGCACCCCAGCCACTACCTTATAGGGACTCTCATGCTCTTCCCATACCCTTACCTCGGTACCGATGGTGATCAACTCCCGGAGCCTTTCGGCCTCGAATGCCGGGCAGACATATTTGACCTCCCCCTGGGCGGGGATGATGGCTAGCATCGGCCGCTCACTTCCACCCCAGCTCATGCCGGTGAAATAAACCATGGAAGTCCCGGAGTCCAGCACAATGGCTCCAATCTTGTTCTCCGTCATCAGCCGCTGGGCCTTCTGGATCCGGGCCTGCCGCTCAGCCAGGGAAATGGGCACCACATCTCCCGTCATCGGGGCCAACAAAGCCATGGGGTTGTCTGCCTTCTTCATCCAGTTCGGCAGACCATATAAAAGGGCGCTGCCGAGGCTGGCCTTGCCGGCAGAAAGACGGAGAAAATCGCGACGCTTGAGGGACATAATCGAAGGGTTTGGGATGGAAGGTAAGAATTTGTGCCGTTTTTTATGCATATTTAAGCTATGATAAAGAACCTGCTTACTGTTGCACTCCGCAACTTCAGAAGGGACGGTTGGTACAGCCTGCTCAACATCCTGGGTCTGATGATCGGCATCACATTTAGCCTCTTTCTTATCTTCTATATCAAGGACGAACTCAGCTTCGACCGTTATAATGTAAAAGCAGATCGCATCTACCGCATTGGCTCCTATATAAAAGAGGCGGACAAGGACACGATGCGGTGGGTATCCACGCAGTTCCCGTTGGGCCCCACCCTGAAAAAAGAATACCCGGAAGTGGAGGAAGCCGTACGTTTCGTCGGCGAGGATAAAAAGATGTATAGAAGAGGCGAGCTGCGCATCTATGAGGACAAGATCTTCTATGCGGACAGCAATGTCTTCAAAGTCTTCACCTATCCCTTTCTGCAGGGAGACCCCAATACGGCGCTTGTCGCACCCAACTCCCTCGTCCTCACCCAATCCGTCGCGGAGAAGTTCTTTGGCAACAGCTCCAACGTCGTCGGGCAGGCCCTGCAGGATGCCAAAGGCGATATCTTCAAGGTCACCGGGGTCGTAAAGGACATTCCCTACAATTCTCATCTTCGCTTCAACCTCCTGATCTCGCGGACGACCCTGCCCCTAAACTTCGCCGACAACTGGGGCGGGTTTAACTTTCATACCTATGTCCTGGTGCGGCCCCATACCGATGCGGCGGCCTTCGAAAAAAAACTGGTTCCCCTGTATGATAAATACATAGGTCCCATTTTTGCCAAATACAATATAAAGATCAGGTATGTCGTACAGCCCATTCTCTCCATCCACCTGCACTCCCGCATGGACGGAGAACCCGAAGAGCTGGGCAGCATGTCCTATATCTACATTTTTTCAGCCGTGGCCTTTTTCATGCTGATCATCGCCTGCATCAATTATATGAATCTTACGACGGCGCGTTCGGCAAGACGAGCAAAGGAGATCGGCATCCGTAAGGTCACCGGCAGTACCCAGCCACAACTCATCGCGCAATTCCTCATCGAATCGATGTTGACGGCTGTATTCTCCCTCCTGCTCAGCATGGGCCTTGTAGCCCTGCTCCTTCCGGTCTTCAATTCCCTGGCCGGAAAATCCATCTCTTTTGGCGCCCTGATGCAACCCGACACCTTTCTGATGCTGCTGGGGATCGTGCTATTTGTCGGTTTCCTCGGTGGCAGCTATCCGGCCCTCTATCTCTCGAAATTCGACCCGATCCATATCCTCAAGGGAAACCTGTCCAAGGGATCCAGCAATGTGATCCTCAGACGGGTGCTGGTAGTAACCCAGTTCTCCATCGCCATGATCATGCTCATCTGTACGCTGGTGGTATTTGGACAATTGAACTATATCCGTCACCGGGATCTGGGTTTTAACCAGGCCGAAGTAGTTACGGTTCCGGTAAACACGAATCGTGATGTCCGCAGCCAGATCATTGCTTTTATCGATGCCGTGCACAAAGAACCCCGCATCCTGTCCGTCAGCACCGCCCAGGCCGTGCCGGGTCAGGGCATCGGCCTGAATTTATTTTCTGTTGAGACCGGCAAAGGATTTATCCAGCAGGGCGTTAACAACTATGCCGTGGATGAGAATTTCTTCAGGACCCTGGGGATGGAGATCAAAAAAGGCCGGAGCTTTTCCGGACAGGCGGACACCCTGCACAGTATTGTCGTCAATGAGCAAATGGTCCATTTTTTTGGCTGGGACAACGCCATCGGGAAAAGAGTAAAATATCCCGGCGACACCACCACCACCCGGTATTTCGAAGTGGTGGGAGTAGTAAAGGATTTCAACCAACGGAGCCTCTACGATTCCATCGCCCCCCTGATGCTTTTCTACCGGCCAAACAGCAATAATATCCAGCTAAAGCTGGACGGGAAGGATATGCAGTCGACACTCGCCAGTCTCCAAAAGACCTGGCACAGCATCTTTCCCGACCTGCCCTTCGACTACAATTTCCTCGATCAGTCCCTTAACTCGCAGTATGAGGCCGACCAGAAGCGGGGGAAATTATTCACGACCTTCTCGGTCCTGACGGTGCTGATCACCTGTCTCGGGCTGCTCGGGCTTATCGCCTTTACCACCCAGCAACGCCAGAAGGAGATCTCGATGCGTAAGATCATGGGCGCGCGCATCGGCCAGATAGTGACGCTCATTACCCGCAACTTCGTGGCGCTGGTCGGCATTTCCTGTCTGATCGCCTTCCCGGTGGCGTATTTGTTCATGGATAAATGGCTAAAGATCTTCCCTTATAATACGGGGTTGTCGGTAACGCCCTTTTTACTGGCGGCAGTCGCAGTACTGGCCATCACCTTCCTCACCGTCATTTTCCATACGGTGCGGGCGGCTTTGGCAAATCCATCAAAGAGCCTGCGATCCGAATAGCTTATTGAATTCAGCATAGGGAACCGCCGTCTTTGCGAAAGTAAAGGTGCCTTGCTGTTTTACCTCCTCCGCGGCCCGGAGAAAGGGGCCATAGGCGGCGCGGGCCAGCGACGACCCAAGACTTACCCGCCGGACTCCCAGCGTGGCAAGATCGGCGAGGGTAAGATCGCCCTTGCTCAATCCCATTACCACATTGACGGGTTTTGGCGCTACGGCGCGGACGACGGCGCTTATCTCGTCTGCAGTCGTCAGCCCGGGTGCGAAGAGCACATCGGCGCCCGCTTCGGCAAAGGCGACGAGCCGGCGGATCGTATCGGGAAGATCGGGCCGGCCATAGATGAGATTTTCCGCTCTCGCCACCAGGGTGAAGGGAAAAGACAAACTTCGGGCGGCCTTTACCGCCGCCTTTACCCGCTGTACGGCGAGTTCAAACGGATAGATTGGATCGGCAGGGTTACCGGTGGTGTCCTCGATGGAGCCGCCAACCAGCCCCGCAGCGGCGGCCTGGCGGATCGTTTCGGCACAGGTATCGGGGTCGTCGCCATATCCATTTTCAAGGTCGCCGGAAAGGGGCAGGGACGTCGCGCCCACGATCACCCGCGCGTTGGCGAAGTTCTCGTCCCGGGTGACGGCACTAAGCCCGTCCGGCTTGCCAAGAGAGAAAGCCAGCCCCGCACTGGTGGTGGCCAGGGCCTCGAACCCCAGGTGGGCGAGCATCTTAGCGGACCCGGCGTCCCAGGGATTGGGGATAACGAAGATGCCTGGTCGCTGATGAAGGGCTTTTAAGACTTCAGCCCTGGCTGCCTGTGTATTGCTCATGACTATTTTTTGTGCTCGTAGATACTTCTTGCTTTGACAACCAAATTTATATATTCCTTGTCGATATAGTTATTCCCTGCAAAGGTCTTCCTGGTCATCTTCTCCAGATCCATCCAACCCAGTTCGCCTGCATACCCTGACCCCTTCAATTTCATCCCGAACAACGCGATACAAGCGGCCTTTTTCAATGGGAGGTCCGCCCTGTCAAAAGGTACGGGGCTGTTCGGACAATCGTAATCGATCGTCCGGATCGCTTTCTTTCCGGGAAGGCAATAACGGATCTTTATTCTTCCGATCTTCTCGGCTGCGATAGAGTCCTTACGGGGGATCACTTCGAAAAGCGCTATCACGGAATGGGCGCTGCTGACGGTGCTCCCATCCAGCCGCAAAGCGGTATCGGATAGCAAATCGCGTTTGTTGTCATACCCGATGAGCCGGTAGCCGCTGACCAGCGTCGAGTCGAAGCCGGCGGTGATCGACACGCTGTCGGCGACGTCGAGCAGGTTCTCCCCCAATTCTTTTAACAACAGCTTCTCGCCTTCCTGCTCGTCTGCAATACACCCGAAGTTTCCCTTTCCCCTGGCGGCAAGCTCAGGCAATTCGACACTTTCGCTGTCCGTCATCCCGACGCCGATGCAGGAAAGGGTGATTCCCGCATCGCTTTCCTGAGTAACCAGGTCGGACAGGTCGTAAGCCGCTTTCCGGTCGGTACAGACATCCCCGTCGGTGATAAGGACCACCCGGTTGACGCCATTGCGGATGAATTGCTTCTGCGCTACCCGGTAAGCCATCTTCAGCCCGGTCTCGCCCGGCATCTCGCCGTCGGCATGCAGTTGTTCTATCGCCCGGATGATATCCCCCTTCCGCGACCCGGGAATCCCCGCAAGCACGCTCAGCCCTGCACCGTACTGCACAAAAGAGATGGTATCGATATCCCGCAGGTTACGCACCAGTAAGCGCATCCCGGCCTTTACCAGCGGCAGCTTATTGGGCATATCCATGGAGCCGGAGACATCGATGGCAAAGACGAGATGACAGGGCGGCATCTGTTTCATATCTCCCCGCCGGGCGCTGATGTTCAGACACAACAACAGGTGGTTATTGTTCCAGGGACAGGATACCAGGTCACTGCTGCAATGGAAGAGTTCCGCCGCATCGGGCTCCTCATAGTTGAAATTGAAGTACCCCAGCATCTCCTCGATCTTTACGGCTTCCTGCGGCACGGGTGAGCCCATGTCCAGGAACCGGCGGATGTTGTTGTAGGATATGCCGTTGGGATTGCCGTTAAAGGAGACCGTTGCCGGCCCCTGCAAATAAGGATTTTCAATGACACCAAAACTTTGGCTGCGGTCTCCCCCGGGATAGGGATCGCACCCCTCCCAGCTGAGCAGCGAGGTCAGCCGGCTTTTCCGGGGCGGCGATGGCGGCGTCAGCATTTTCAGCGTCACCTGCAGGAAGTCCGTCGACTTGATGGCCGTGGTATATTGCTCATACCCGTTGTAGGCAAAAGTGAGGGAGTCATCGGCTTTTTGGGAAGTAATTTCAAAATCGCCATATCTCCCTGTCTGATAGACCAGGCCGGTGGATTGGACGATGACTGCCACCCGCTGCAGTTTGTCGCCATGGAGGTCTTTTACCTCCCCGGTAAAATAATATTGGGCAGAGAGAGGAGAGTACGCAATAAGAAGCAGCAGCAATATTAATCCAGTCAGTTTCACGAAATCGGTTTGCCGCGGGAAAGTACGAAAAAAGCACGAATTTCCTTCCGCTTATTCGCTACGCAAAGCAGTTACGGGGTTGCCTAACGCAGCCTTTATCGCCTGATAGCTGACCGTCAGCAGGGCCATCGCCGTCACCCCTGCCCCGGCAACGACAAAGATCCACCAGGAAAGGGAGATCCGGTAGGCAAAGTCATGCAGCCAGGAATTCATAAAATACCAGCCCAGCGGACCGGCGATAAGAAAGGCTACCAACACCAGTTTGAGAAAGTCGAGCGAGAAAAGCGTAATGATCTGGGAAAGGGAGGCGCCCAGCACCTTTCGGATGCCGATCTCCCGGGTACGCTGTTCGGCGGCAAACAACACCAGCCCCAACAACCCCAGACAGGAAATAAGGATCGCCAGGGTCGCAAATAGAACAGATAATTTGGAAATGGTCAATTCGCTGTTATACATCTTCTGGTATTCCTCATCCACGAACTGGTAGGCAAACGCGAGATTGGGATTCAATTGCTTGTATACGGTGGCCAGACTGGCCAAAGCCTGTTTCGTCTGGCCGGGGCGGGTCTTGACCATAAGGACCCCGAAATCCAGACCCTCTTTTACATCCAGCACCAGCGGCCGGATGGTCTGTCGCAGGCTCCGGGTATGATAATCCTTCAGCACGCCGACGATATGTCCCTTCTTATCCCAGGCCGAGATCCACTTGCCGATGGGATCTTTCATCCCCATCTCCTTCACCGCCTCTTCATTGACGATAAACGCATCCGTGGAATCCGTAGCGTTCTGCCGGGAAAAGTCCCGCCCTTTTACAATGGAAAGGTTCATCAGCCGGACGAAATCGAACCCTACGGAGGCGGGCTCGAAACCAACGTTCGCATCCTTTGGCTTCCCTTCCCAATTGATCGCATCGGCTATGTCAAAGGTCATGGAGTGCGGGGTCTCGCTGCTGCGATCGACCATGGCGACGCCGGGCATCCCGGATACCCGTTGTTTGAAAAGAAGATAGTTGGGCATAGAGGACAACGCACCTTCGACACGGATATAGAGGAGGTTCTCCCGGTTGTACCCAAGATTGGTATGCTGGACATAATCGGTCTGCCGGGTGATGACGATGGTCGCTATCAGCAGCACGATGGACAACACGAATTGAAAGGTCGTCAGCCCCTTCCGGAAGATGATAGAGCCCCGGGTAAATTTGAGCACTCCTTTCAGGATGCGCACCGGTTGAAGCGAAGAAAGATACAGGGCAGGGTAACTGCCGGCCACGATGCCGGTGACCCAAACGATCCCGGACAGGATCAGCCAGAAGCCGGGCCGTTCAAATGGAAGGACGATGGATTTACCGGTGAAGTGGTTAAATGCCGGCAACAGAACGAAGACAAGCGCCAGCGAAAGGACCATCGCCAAAAACGCAAAAAGCAGGGACTCGCCAAAGAACTGCCCGATCAACTGGCCCCTTGAAGACCCAACCACTTTTCGCAGACCTACCTCTTTTGCCCGCTTTACCGACCGCGCCGTCGCGAGGTTCATGAAGTTGATGCAGGCGATCAGCAGGATGAAAATGGCTACTCCACTAAAGATGCGGACATATTCGATGCGGCCCGTTGCCGGCCGGCCGTTGGAAAAGACATTATACAGGTATTGGTCGCTTACGCGCTGTAAGCCGAGCTGTATGTTCACCCCTTTCGTAGGCCCCATCGCCGTATGCAGGAATTGCGTCATCAGCGCTTCCACCTTTTCCCTGTCGGCGCCTGGCTCCAGTTGGACGTAGGCCTTCATATCGTTGCCTGACCAGGCCAGCAGCCTTTTCTGCGCCTGCCAGTTGTTCAGGAAGTCGAAATGGATGGAGCTGTTTGCCGGGAGATCCTCGAATACCCCCGACACGGTAAAATTGACCCGGTTCTGAAAATGGATGGGCTTGCCCATCGCCGCCCGGGGGCTGCCAAAAAGCGCTACCGCGGTAGTCCGGGACAGGGCGATCCCATACATATCCTTTAAGATGGTGGCGGCATTCCCCTCCAGCAATGGAAAGTGGAACAATTGGAAGAAATCCTCGCCTGCCCGCGCCCCATCCAACTTCAGCGTCTTGTCTCCCACCTGGAGGGTCTCGGGAAAACCCCAGGGCAGTTCATAGCCCGTCGTATAACAGGCGGCATATTGAATTTCCGGGATGGCGCTTTTCACCGTTTCAAGGTACCAGGTCGTCTGACCACTGTCATAGCGCGACGGTGTCGAATAGGACCCATCAATCTTGCCGTCGGCACTTACGGTCTCGTATACGGTATAAAGGTCTTTTCCCGCAGACCCGAAATTGTCGACGCTTTTCTCATCCTCCACCCAAAGAAAGATCAGGAGGCAGCAGGTCATTCCCAGGGCCAGCCCAAGGACGTTGATAGTGGCATACAACCGGTGACGGACGACATTCCGCCAGGCGAGGATGAAATAATTCTTGAACATGATATTTACATTTATTCAGTGCGTAATGCGTCCACGGGGTTAGCCGTGGCAGCCCGGATGGATTGAAAGCTGATCGTGATCAGGGTGATCACCATTGCCGCGATGCCGGTCAGCAAAAAGATATCCGCCTGCATCGGTATCCGGTAAGCAAAGCCGCTCAGCCATGCGTTCATGCCTATCCACACCAGCGGGAAGGCAATGACGATGGCGACCCCCACCAGGACGAGAAACTCCTTGCTAAGCAGGTAGGCCACCTGCCCGACGGACGAGCCAACCACCTTGCGGATGCCGATCTCCTTCTTCCGTTTCTGTGCGGTAAAAGCTGCTAATCCAAAAAGCCCCAAACAGGAGATAAGGACCGCAAGCCCCGCAAAAAGGCGGGAAAGAACGCCGATGCGCAGTTCCGAAGCATATAGCTTTTCGAAGTCCTGGTCCAGCCAGGTGACTTCAAACGGCAGCCCGGGGCTGAACTTCGCATAGACGTTCTTCAGCGCCGCTATCGTGGCCATCTCACTGCCGGCCCTCAGCCGCACCATCACCTGTCCTCCCGTAGGATAGCTTCGGAAAAAGGCGGGCTTCACGGGCGTATACAGGGATTCGAAATTGAAGTCCTGTGCGATGCCCACGATCTCGCGTTTCGTTCCCCAGAACTCGATGGTCTTTCCCACCGGGTCCTTCAGTCCCATGGCCTTTAGCGCCGTTTCGTTGAAGATGATCTCCTTCTCGGCATTGGCATTCTGCGAGAAGTTGCGGCCCGCTTTCAGCCGGATCCCTACGGTCTCCAGGAAATTATACCCCACTTCGATATTGGCAAAATCAAATTCATTATTCGGGTTCTTGCCCGGCCATGAGACGCCGCCGATACTACCATGTCGCCCCAGCAGGTTATGGCTGTAGGACGCGGCATCAACGACACCGGGAATATCCTTCAATCCCCTCACAAACTCAACGGTAGCCATTCTTGTCAGAGAGTCGGAGTCCTTGGGATCGGGCATCCTGAAATGGATAAGATGATCGCGCTGATAGCCGAGGTCGCGGGACTGGATAAAAGCCATCTGCCGGTAGATAACGAGGACACCGGCGATAAAGACCACGGACAGCGTGAATTGGAATACGACCAGGCCCTTGCGCGCCCAGAGTTCCCCGAGCGAGGTCCTCAATGTACCTTTGAGCACGGTTACAGGACTGAACGACGACAGGTAAAAAGCCGGGTAGCTGCCGGCGACGAACCCGGTAAGCAGGGTCATTCCAACCACCGCCAGGGCAAGCGACGGTGCAAAATGCAAGGTCAGTTGTTTGCCGGTGATGTCGTTAAACACCGGCAGGACGAAGGCCACCAGCGCCAGCGCGGCCCCCAGCGAAAAAAAAGTAAGCAACAGCGTTTCGACGAGATATTGAAAGATCAGGCTGGTCCGTCCCGCGCCTACCACTTTTTTGATCCCTACTTCCTTTGCCCGGTGTACTGCCTTTGCCGTGGAAAGATTCATGAAGTTGATACAGGCGATGAGCAGGATGAAGGCGGCGATCAGCGTGAAGAGCCGGACATACGTGATCCGGCCGCCGTTTTGGACGCCATTCTCATAGCGGCCGTACAGGTACCGGTCGCTGAATCTGGCCAAAAAGATCCGGGGATCCCAGGTCTGCCCGCTTTTATTATGTACGTAGGCGGCAATCCTGCTGTTGAAACGGGCGATATTCACCCCGGGTTTCAGCAGAACGAAGGTACTGGGGTCGTCATTACTCCATTGCTTCAATCCGGACCGCCGATCAGCGCACAGCGCATAATTGAACAGAAGATCAAAATGCTCCACGGCGTTGTCCGGGTTAGGCTGAAAAACGCCCCGCACTTCGAAATCACCCGTAAATTCTCCCGCGGAATAGTGAATAACCTTGCCAATGCCATTCTCCGCCGATCCGAATAAGGCCCTGGCAAAGGGCTCCGAAAGAGCGACACCCTGCTTGTCCGCAAACAGCCGGCCACGGTCGCCCAACAGGTAAGGACAGGAAAAGAGATGAAAATAATTACTGTCGACGTACTGCGGACTTGCACCCAGCTTTTTTTCTCCGAAACTGACGACCCCACCGGAGTTGAACCAGGAAGCAGGCATCACCTCGGACGCGTCCGCTACCTCCGGCAGTTCGGCCTTCATCGCCGCGGCGAGCATCCCCGGCGTGCCGTCGCCTGTCTTAATTCCCTGCTCGTTGGTGAAATTCGTCTTCACCTGGTAAAGCCTGGCGTCGTTGGGATTGTAATGTTCCATGCCGTGCTCGTCGGCGATCCAAAGCCCGATCAGCAAGGTGCAGGCCAGACCGGCGGTCAGGCCTATTACGTTGAGCACGGTAAACTGGCGATCCTTGATGAGATTTCGCCAGGCGATGAGAAAATAGTTTCTTATCATAAGCAAAATTTTCTTATTCGGTGCGCAAGCTCTCGACAGGATTAGCCAGCGCCGCCTTGATCGATTGAAAGCTGATGGTGATGATCGTGATCCCGACCGCGGCCAGGGCCGTCAGCACGAAGACATCATAGCCAATATTCACCCGGTAGGCGAACCCATTCAGCCATTGCCGCATGGCCAGCCAGGCCACAGGGACGGCGATGGCGATGGCAATTCCCACCAGCACGAGAAACTCCCGGCTCAGCAAATACGTCACCTGGACAACGGAAGCCCCGATCACCTTGCGGATGCCGATCTCCTTCTTCCGCTTTTGCGCCGTGAATGCGGCGAGCCCGAATAATCCCAGACACGAAATGAGGATGGCCAGCCCTGCGAAATACCGGGCCAGGACACCGACCCTGATATCGGAGGCATAGAGATGCCGGTATTCCTCGTCGAGATATTTGTATTCGAAGGTCATTCCGGGATTGAATTGGCTGTAGGCTGTTTTTACGGCTGCAATAGTCGAAGATTCGCTGCCTTTTCTCAATTTGACGAGTACCTGGTCGCCCATCGGATAACTCCGGAACAAGGCGGGCTTCACCGTCTGGTAAATGGATTCGAAATTGAAGTCTTTGGCTATCCCAACGATCTGCCGTTTCTCGTCGAAAACCTGGATTGTCTTGCCCACGGGGTCTTTCAATCCCATCGCCCTGATCGCCGTTTCGTTGAGGATCACCTCATGGTCGGCATTGGGATTTTGAGAGAAGTAGCGGCCTTCCTTTAATTTTATGCCCATCGTTTCGAGAAAATTATAACCTACTTCGAGGTTCGCTAATTCCATTTTATATTGGTCGGTTGTGCTGCCCGGCCATTTAAGACCATACACCGAGCCATGATCCCCCAGCAGATTGTGCAACTCGCCGGCGGCATTGACGACCCCGGGAATAGTATTCAGCTGCTTTATAAAGGAAGAGGCGGCGGCGATATTTGCGGAATCCATTTTAACGGGGATCCCAAACTGGATGATCTGGTCGCGGTTGTAGCCCGTGTCCCGGGATTCGATATAATCGATCTGCCGGTAGATGATCAGGACGCTGGCGATAAAGACGATCGATAAGGTGAATTGGAAAATGACGAGTCCCTTGCGTGCCCAAAGTTCACCCATGGAAGTACGCAGCGTTCCCTTTAGTACAGCGACGGGCCGGAACGCGGCCAGGTAGAAAGCAGGATAACTGCCAGCGATAAGCCCGGTAAGCGCCGTCATTCCCAGCACGGCTAACACCAGTGGCGCCGCAAAAGAAAGCTCCAGTTGTTTGCCGGTGATGTCATTAAAAACGGGCAGCAGCAGCCGCACGAGCAAAAGCGCTACTCCCAGGGACAGAAAAGACAGCAGCAGGGATTCTCCGAGGTATTGAACGATCAGCGAAAGCCGGCCCGCACCCACTACTTTTTTGATGCCCACTTCTTTAGCGCGATAGGCGGCCCTTGCTGTCGACAGGTTCATAAAATTAATGCAGGCGATGAAGAGGATAAAGGCGGCGATGACGATAAAGATACGGACATAGGTGATCCGTCCGCCGCTCTGTACGCCGTTGTCATAGTCATTATACAAATACCGGTCGCCGAATTTTGCCAGGAACAACTGGTCTGCCTGTCCTTTGGCCACCTTGTTTTGGAGAAAGGGAGCGATCTGCTTGTCCAGTTTTGCGAGATCCGTTGTGGGTTTGGTCAGGACAAAGGTCTGCGGATCGCTGTTGGTCCATTGCTGCAGCCAGTTCTTTTTCTCCAGCATGAACGCATAATTGAACAAAAGGTCGAACTGCTCGGTCGCATTGGCAGGATTGGGTTGAAAAACTCCTTTGACGACAAAGTCTCCGGAGAGATCGAACTGGTCATAACGGATAGTTTTTCCGATGCTATTCTGTGTCGTCCCGAACAGGGCGCGGGCAAAAGGCTCGGAGAGCGCTACACCCTGTTTATCCGCAAACAATTGCCGGCGGTCTCCTTCCAGGAAGGGGCAGGCAAACAGCCCGAAATAATTACTATCGATATATTGCGGGCGCGCTTTTAGCTTTTTATCGCCAAAACCGGCGATTCCCCCGGGATGGAACCAGGAAGGAGGCAATACCTCCGTGGCATTCTCCACACCAGGCAATTCCTTTTTCAGCGCCACAGCCAGGATACCCGGGGTACCGCTGCCGACGCCGATGCCGCTTTCGGTCTTATGCCGGGTCAACACCTGGTAAAGCCGGGCGTCATTGGGATTGTACTTCTCCATGCTGAGTTCATCAGCCACCCACAAGCCGATGAGAAGCGTACACGCTAAACCAACAGAGAGACCCGTTATATTAAGCAGGGTGAACTGGCGGTCCTTCAGGAGGTTACGCCAGGCGATCTTTAGATAGTTTTTTAGCATACTCCTCCTCCCACCACTATGATGCCCATTTTTTACACCACTGGAAATCAATAGACTAAATCAGTAAATAACCGCTCCGTTGTTCGAAATCGATACAACGACTGTCCGCCCTACCCCATCAACAGCTGCAGAAAGGGTTTCTTATAGGTCTCCGACAGCGGGATCTCCACAGCCCCCACCCGGATCACATCCCGCTCTACAGCATCGATCTTATCGAGGGCGACCATATAAGATTTATGGACCCGACAGGCGACGGCAGGAGGTATCTGCTGTTCGAGTTCGCCAAAGGTCTGCAGGGTGATGATCTGTTTGTCGCGGGCAAAGATGCGCCGGTAGTCCCGCATGCCTTCGATGTACTGCAGATCATCCAGTTGCAGTTTCTCCAGCCGGTATTCAGTCTTTACAAAGATGAACCGCCGCTCCGGAAGGGCAGTCTGCCGGGCCCTCAGCGCCCCTACCCGGTCGACAGCCTGTACAAACCGCTCGAAAGTATAAGGCTTCAGCAGGTAATCCGCCACCTGCAGCTCAAAACCCTTTAGCGCATATTCGTGATAGGCAGTGCTGATGATCACCTGGCAGTGCAGCTTCATCGACTCCAGCAATTGAATACCGGAAAAATCCCCCATATTGATATCCAGGAAAATAAGATCAGGCTGGCCGGCCTGCAAAAAGGCCAGCGCATCGACTCCGCTGTCAAAGACACCCAGCAGCCGCAGAAAGGGAAGCCGCCCGAGATAATCCCGCATCCGCTGCTGCGCCAGGGGCTCGTCCTCGATGATGATACAGTCAATTCGCATGGCCGGTGAGGGTTAACGTAGTTTTATAGGTTTCCGATCCGGCCTGCACTTCGAGGGTATGCCGGCCGGGGTAGAGCAGCAACAGCCGTTTCCGGATCAGGCTGTCGCCAAGCCCGCTGTTGGGGTTTGTCGACCCGGCGGGTTTTCGAACATACCGGTTCTCGCAGTGGAAGCGGATCGCTGCGTCATCCAGCTGGAACCGGATCCGGATGGCATTCTCCGCCTTCTTTTCGCCATGCTTAAAGGCGTTTTCGATAAAGGGCAAAAAGAGCATCGGTTCGATCATCCACCGTCCCGGCTCGCCCTCCACCGTATATTGGATGGAATCGGGATTCGCGGTCCGGATCTTCTGCAATGAGATGTATTTTTCAATGGTGTGCAGCTCAGCATCCAGCGGTACCTTTTCGGCCCGCACCTCGTAGAGCATGAACCGCAGGATACCCGAAAGCTGTTGCAGATAGCCCGAGGCGCGGGCGGCATCCTTCTCGATCAGCACATCGATATTGTTCAGGGTATTGAAAAGGAAGTGCGGGCTCAGCTGGCTGCGTAAAAGGGCCAGCTCCATCTCGGTATTCTTCCGTCTCAGCTCTTCCTTTACCCGGATGTCGCCATACCAGATGATAAAACCCTTGATCACCAGGGCCAGGATGCCGTTGGCAAACGCGACAAAGGCACTTACGAGCACCTCGCCGGCGGTGTCCATGGTCCAGGTAACCTGTATCCGCGGACCGAAGAACAACCGCATCGTCAACAGCGAGAACACCCCGCATGCCAGCGAAACCAGGATGATGGCAATCCCGAGCAACACCAACCGCTTACGTTGCAAAAGCGAGCCGAACAACCCGAAATAAAAGGTATAAAATGCGGAAAGGGCAGGCAGGAAAAATACCGCCCCCATAAATGGCACCATCCGCCGCGGAAAATGCACGGTACGAGCAGCCAGGATCATCATGACAAGAACCAGCGAAAGATACATCAGCCAGTAACCGGCATGCAATCCCGCAATGACCATCCTTCTCAAAGCGATCCTTCTCATGACTATCCTTTCTCCTTTCGCGTAATATAAAGAATATACGCCAATCCGATGAAGAGGACGCTATATCCCGCCGCCCAGTAGTGAGTGTGAAAAGTAGCCCCCGCCCCGCCCATGAAATTATAGGCGCTGTAGGTATAAGGGATCCAATAGCCATGCCGCCAGTGGACGGCGATCATCGACGCCACATACAGTCCAAGGCCGGCGCCCAGCGGGATCAGAAAATTTTTAAACCGGAGACTTAACAGATATTGTAACGCAACGACGGGCAGGATGTCGAGGAAGAACCGGGCGCTGCCGTTGAAAAAGGCTTTCACGGGCAGCGGCTCGACAGGATAGGGAACATCCCGGAAAAAAAGCCCCGGCAGCACCCCCGTCAGCCAGATGCCAAACGTAAACAACAGGAAGAACTCCACCAGCATGACGAGGATCACCGAGAATTTGGCCAGGAAGATCATGGTCAGCGACTGCGGCGTCGTACAGAGCTGTTTCCAGGTGTTGTTGCGATATTCTATCTGCGTGATCAGGCTGGTGGCAAGGACGACGCCCATCGGCAACAGGAGCAATCCCATCAACTGCCAGTTTCGGCCGTACAGGTTTTCCCAGAGCCGGGGTTGCCGGTTGACGGCCGCCAGGGCGCCGGCATCATCGAGGCGGGCGATAAGGACGATCAGCGGGATCAGCAGAGCGCCGATGACGGTCAGCAGGGAAGAAGCCGTACGCCGCTTTTTCAACCACTCGCTGCGAAAACTATTGATAAACAGCATCAGGCACGTTTTTTTGTCAGGTGGATAAAAATGGATTCAAGGTCCTCGCCGTCGCGCCCTACCCGCAACTCCTCCAGCGTGCCCTGGAACAACAATTGTCCCTTGTGGATGATCCCGGCGTGGGTGATCAGCTTCTCCATCTCCGCCAGCAGGTGGCTGGACAACAGGATGGTCACTCCCTGACTATTGAGCGTTCGAAAAAGCTCGCGCATTTCGATGATGCCTTCGGGATCCAGCCCGTTGGTAGGCTCGTCGAGGATCAGCAGGGACGGATCGTTTAACAGCGCGACGGCGATGCCCAGCCGCTGCTTCATCCCAAGGGAGAACCGTCCGGCCTTCTTCTTCCCCGTATCGGCCAGCCCCGTGAGTTGCAGGACATGCGCGATCCGCTCCACCGGGCAACGATACACTTTTTGGAGCACGCGGAGATTCTCCGCAGCAGTGAGCTGCGCATACACGGATGGACTTTCTATCAGTGAACCTACTTTTGAGAGGACAGCCACGCGGTTGGCGGCAAAGGGTTTCCCGAAAACGCTGATCTCGCCCTCCTGTTTTTTTAAAAGCCCAAGCATCAGCCGCAGGGTCGTCGTCTTGCCGGCGCCGTTTGGCCCCAGGAAGCCAAAGATGCTTCCCTCAGGGACGCGGAGGTCGATCTTGTTGAGTACAGGGACCCCGGCAAACCGGTGACTCAGCCGGGTGGTTTCCAGACAATAGTTTGACATAGCCCAAAAATAGCCGCCGCTGGCTGACGGGCGGAAGCCATCCTGCCAACCGGCTGTTTCCCTCTGCAAACACCGGGTTTAGTCCTGTGATCGAACCGCGGGATTGAACCAATTGAAAAGCACCACCGCAACAACGATGACCCCATAGGCCGACAGTTGCAAGGGATCTACTTTTTCCCCATACACGGTAAGGGCCAGCATAAAACCCAGCACGGGATTGATGTACAGGAGGATGCCGACCGTGGAAGATTTAAGCTGCTTCAACGCATACAGGTTCAGAAAAAGCGGGAAGATGGTAAGAAAGACGGCGATCACCCCGATGAGGATGTAGAAACGGCTCTCCTGTGGAATGGGGCCGTGGAAAGCGGGGAAGAACGGCAGCAGCAATAAGGCGGAAAAAAGGATCTGCCCGTTTAACAACAGGAAGCGATCGGCGCCATAGTCCTTCCGCTGGCTGACGAGATACAGGGCATACGAGATCGCGATGACCAGGCTATAGAAGAGGTCGGCCAGGTGATGAAAGGCGAGGATGCCGGCGCCGGCAGCACTAAGTAACACCGCCATCCATTGCCCCCTGGTGAGTTTTTCTTTCAGGATGAAGAAAGCGAGAACGGTCGTCAATACCGGGCATACCAGGTAGGCAAAGGCCGACGCCTTGATGCTCACCTGGTTGGTAACATAGATAAAAAAGAACCAGTTGGACGTAAGAAAAAAGCCGCCGCCAAACAGTTGGAACAGCACCCCTTTCCTCTGCGTGGCGGATAAAGAAACGAACAGCCGCCGGTTGTCCTTCCAGGCCTTTCGGCGCAGGAGGATGGCTACCAGCGACATCAGGGTAGCGCTGACAAAGACCCGGAAGAACAAAATATCGAGCGAAGGATAAGTGGCCAGCGGCCGGAGCACCAGGCTAAAAAATCCCCAGATGGTAAAGGCGGAGATCGCGGCCAGGTAGTGGGTGGTGTTTTTCATGTTCCGAACGAAATATAAGTCTTTTTATTGTATGCTTCTGATTACCCGATCTTTCTATTATCTTACCGTCAAATTCAATACCTCATGCCGAACCTCTACCCTGGCATTAAACCAAATATTGGTAGTGGACGACCGTATGTCCTCCTGTTCACTACGCTCTTCCTTCCTTTTTTGGTTTTTGCACAGCCTCTTATCACCAGCTTTTCCCCCCTGTCGGGTTCCGTAGGTTCAACGGTGACCATCAGTGGTAGTAACTTCGGCGCGATCCCTGCCGCGAATATCGTTTATTTCGGCTCAGTAAAAGCAACGGTAACGACCGCCAGCACAACATCGCTGACCGTTACGGTCCCCCCGGGCACCAGCTACCAGCCCCTTACGGTGACTACCGGCGGTCTCACGGCTTTTTCGGCACAACCCTTTATCACCACCTTTAGCGACCCCGGGCAATTCCTTCCTGGCTCCTTTTCCCCCATGCCCGACGTCCCTACGGGGGGTGGCCCGCAAAGCATTTTCGCGATGGACATGGATGGTGACGGGAAACCCGATCTCGTTGTAGCAGACGGAGACGCGAATACCATCCAAATCTTCCGGAATACAAGCACTACCGGTCATATTTCCTTTACGCTTGCCGTCAATACTGTTCTCCCGACCGGCTACTACCCCATCGGCATTTCAGCAGGCGACCTGGATGGCGACGGGAAACCGGAGGTCGTCTTTTCCTGTTATGGCACGCCAAAACTCGGGGTCTGCCTCAATACCAGCACGGTGGGGACGATCTCCGTCGCCGCAGCCGTCTACTACCCTGTGGGCAGCTATACCACTGCCGTCACCATCGGGGATTGTAACGGTGATGGAAAACCGGAGATCGTCGTGGCCAGCGCCGCGGACAATACCATCGGCATCTATCTCAACGGCAGCACTACCGGGAACCTGAGTTTTACACTGCCTCCCCCTCTCCAACTTCCCTCCGGTACGGTACCTTTCAATGTCGTCGTCTCCGACCTTGACGGAGACGGCAAACCCGACATCGCTTCGGTGGACGCCGCAACCAATAACGTATCTGTTTTTCTTAACACCGGAACCATCGGCGGCCCGCTCTCCTTTGCCGCCAATGTCGACGTCTCGGTAGGCGGCGCCCCGCAGGATTTGGTGGCAGGCGACCTCGATGGTGACGGCAAACCCGATCTTGCCGTGGTCAACAACGGCGATGCAACCATCACCCTTTTACAGAATGCCTGTACCCCCGGCAATGTGAACTTTAACCGTGGGACGGACGTGCCGACAGGCTCGGTCACCTCCGGCAGTCCCTGGGCCCTTGTCATGGCCGACTTCGACGGCGACGGCAAACCCGACATCGCCTGTATCAATCAATTGGACAATACCGTCTCCGTGCACCGCAATACCAGCACTGTAGGCGCGCCTTCCATCGCGGCGAATGTCGATTATCCCACGGGGTATGAACCCTGGGCGCTTACGACGGCCGACTTCGACGGCGACGGCTTGCCCGATCTGGCCATCGTCGACAATACGCAGGCGAACATTACCGTGCTGCGCGATAAATCATCCAATGAACCCACTATAACCGCCTTTACTCCCACCTCGGGGGTGCCCGGGACGGTGGTGACGATCACGGGTGCCAATCTTTCGGGCGCGACGGGAGTCAGCTTCGGCGGTACGGCGGCGACATCCTTCACCGTAGTGTCATCGACGACCGTCACAGCAACCGTCGGCACCGGGGCAACGGGGGTGGTAGCGGTGATCACTCCTACCGGCACGCCTACTCTGGGCACTTTCACGTTTGGAGTACCTCCGCCGGTCGTCAGCAGTTTCACACCAAATTCGGGCGGCCCGGGGACAATAGTGACGATCAACGGTTCACATTTCACCGGTGCGACCAACGTCACCTTTGGCGGCACGAACGCAGCTACCTTTACCGTGGTGTCGGATAACCAGATCTCCGCGGCGGTAGGCAATGGGACGACAGGAGTTGTCACCGTTACGGTAGGACCAGGCAGCGGCCTGCTCGGCACGTTCACCTACATTCCGCCGGCTATCAACATATCCTCCTTTAGTCCGACAACGGGTACCCAGGGCACCCCGATAGCTATCCGGGGTCATGGCTTTCTCAATGCTACCGGCGTCAGCTTTGGAGGCGTAGCCGCCACCACTTTCACCATCTACGGCGACACCTCCATCCTTGCTGTCGTCAGCAGCGGCGCAACGGGTAATGTCACCGTCACCGGCACCACGGGTACTGATGCTCAAACGGGATTCATCTACTATACACCGCCGCCGGCGAACGTGCTAACCATTAACAGCTTCACGCCATCCAGCGCCGGCACGGGGGATACCGTCACCATCTACGGCTCCTACCTGACAACGGCTACCAATGTCAGCTTTGGCGGTGTCAAGGCCCTGTTCTTCAAGTCAATCTCCGACGTGCAAATGATCGCGGTCGTCGGCGCGGGTCAAACGGGTTTGCTGATCGTCAGCAATAACAGTTATGCGGATACGCTCAGCCCCTTTACCTATATCTATGATTCTACGAAGTTGCAGCAACCCGCTACTTTCCAGTTGCTCCAGTTTAGTGGTTCGGTGGCGGGTAACAATGATCCCCAATTGCAATGGCAGGTGCGTAATGACGCCGGCATCGCCTATTATTCCATCGAACGCGGAACGGACAGTACGTTCTTCGCCCCGGTAAAAACCGTCAAATCCACCAGGAGCAATGGGGCCAGCCATACCTACACCTTCTCCGACTCCAACGCAGTCAGCGGGGCCAACTGGTACCGGCTTAAGATGCAGGATACCACCGCCGCCTATACCTACAGCGCAAAGATCAAGGTCCAGCCGGTGAGCCAACTGATGCCTGTCTATCCAAACCCGGTAAAATATGGCTTCTTTTATATAGACATCCCGGATATCAATGTCTCCTCGCAGTTGCAGATGTACGATATGTCCGGTAAAGAACTGCAGAACATTAAGATCACTACCGGCACTTCCCAGCTACGCGTCAATGTACCAGGGCTGGCCATCGGCACCTATCGGCTAAGCTGGTCCAATGGAAAACGCACCGCTTATGCTTCGATACTAATCCTTTCTCCATAAAAAAAGAGGCCGCCTCATTATATATGCGGCGGCCTTTTTATTACTTCCATTTCCAGTTCAACACCTCCGGCAGATCGATACCCTCTTCCCGGATATACTGCCGGTGCCGGATAAGGGTGTCCTGCATCTCCTGTTTCAGATAGGCGGCCCGCTGACCGAGTTGCGGCAGCCGGTCCACGACGTCCATCACCAAATGAAAACGGTCCATATCGTTGAGGACGGTCATATCAAACGGGGTAGTGATGGTCCCCTCCTCCTTATATCCCCGAACATGAATATTGTCATGGTTCGTACGCCGGTAAGTGAGCCGGTGGATCAGCCAGGGATACCCATGATAGGCGAAGATGACCGGCTTGTTCCGGGTGAACAAAAAATCGAAGTCGGCATCGCTGAGCCCGTGCGGATGCTCGATTTGCGGCTGCAGCTTCATCAGATCGACCACGTTGACCATCCTCACTTTCAGCTCGGGCAACTTCTCGCGGAGAATGGAGATCGCGCCCAGGATCTCCAGCGTAGGCACATCCCCCGCGGCGACCATTACGACATCAGGCTCGCTGCCCTGGTCACTGCTGGCCCAACCCCAGATGCCGACGCCTTTTGTACAATGCAGGACGGCCTCTTCCATCGTAAGCCATTGCGGCGCGGGATGTTTGCCGGCAACGATGAC
>Ga0206888_1056_pt1 | contig 34134 bp, 29 predicted proteins | sample Alteio_BWOrgHeat_90_FD_153258 | JGI IMG/M metagenome (GOLD analysis project Ga0206888, IMG submission 153258) | Enriched cells from forest soil in Barre Woods Harvard Forest LTER site, Petersham, Massachusetts, United States - Alteio_BWOrgHeat_Nextera4 ... | reverse complement strand
GGATATATCAATTTCCAACAGACGGAAGCTACCTTCAGCAACCGGCGGGACAGCCGCCAGGTGGCCCTTACCTTTAGCTGGAATTTTGGGAAACCCTTTAAAGGAATGACCAGCGGAAGACATCAGAATGGGGCCGGTGAGGAAGAAAACCGGGTAAAAACGGGCGGCAACAATTAAAAAAAAGGGCCGGAAGGCCCTTTTTTTTATCTTTGTATACTATGCCATCCTTTGATATCGTCAGCAAGGTAGACCAGCAGGTGCTGGATAATGCGGTCAACGTCACCAAAAAAGAGATCACTAACCGGTTTGACTTTAAAGACTCCCCCGTGAAGATCGACCTGAACAAAAAGGATATGAAGATCGACCTGGAGGCAGAAAGTGAGATGAAGATCAAGCAGATAGTGGATGTGCTGATCAGCCGGAGCATGAAACAGGGGCTCGATCCCCTCGTCTTTGACCTCGGAAAAGAACCTTACCCAAGCGGCAAGGTCACCCGCCAGGAAGTCCCCGTCCGCAATGGACTTAAACAGGAGGACGCCAAGAAGGTCATAAAGGTGATCAAGGATTCCGGGCTAAAGGTCCAGTCCCAGATCATGGATGACCTGGTCCGCGTCACCGCCAAAAAAATAGACGACCTGCAGGCGGTGATCAAGCTTTGCGGGGGCGCCAACCTGGGTATCGCATTGCAATATATAAATATGAGGAGTTAGAGAATTATTTGGACCACCGGCCAATAATTGGTAGTTTTGCAGTCCAAATTAAAAATCTGTACGGCCAAATCCGTACAACCTTTAAACAGAACACATTATGAAAAAAGGTATCCACCCGGCAAATTACCGGTTCGTTGTTTTCAAAGATATGAGTAACAATGAGACCTTCCTGAGCAAATCCTCTGCCCAGTCAAGGGAAACCATCAAGTGGGAAGACGGCAACGAATATCCCCTGATCAAATTGGAAATCTCCAATACCTCGCATCCCTTCTTTACCGGTAAGAACGTCCTCGTCGACACCGCCGGTAGGATCGACAAGTTCAAAAAGCGCTACGCGAAGAAATAATGCGATCTCGCAAATGATCAATCCCCTCCAACCGAGGGGATTTTTTTATGTAGTTTTGCGACCCATGGACCTGCTTCCCATCCAGGATGTTTCCTGTACAAACGATCTCCTCCCATTCACCGCCACCCGCCCGGTGCTCGACCTCCGCATGGGCATTCTGACCTTTCGGGAGAAATGGGCCAGGCTCCTGGGCGTCATTACGATCAGGCCAATAGACGATGTCACTGTCCCGGCCCTGCCTGCCAACCTCCTGCCGACCCGCGCCCTGGCAGCAAGGATCAGGGAAGAGTTTAGCCGCGGCCCACTGACCCAGGCATCCATCGACCGGATCATTACCCATGGACGGCTGATCCGCTATCCCTGGCAGATCTTCCAGCACAACGCCGAGGCGTTGATCGAAGACTTCCACCTGCTCACCACCGGCCGCCCGTCGGCGCCGATACCCCCTTCCGTACAGGTGATCAACCCGGCTGCGGTCTTTATCGAAGAAGACGCTGTCCTGCAGCATTGCGTCCTCAACGCCTCCACGGGTCCCATCTATATCGGTCCGAAGGCGGAGATCATGGAAGGCTCGACCATCCGCGGTCCTTTTGCCGCCGGGGAAGGTTCTACCGTCAAGATGGGAACGAAGATCTATGGAGCCACGACCCTCGGGCCCCATTGTACGGCCGGCGGCGAGATCAAGAACAGCGTCCTCTTCGGCTATTCCAACAAGGGACATGACGGCTATCTTGGCGACGCCGTCATCGGCGAATGGTGTAACCTCGGCGCCGGCACCAGCGCTTCCAACCTGAAGAACAATGCAGGTGATATCCGGGTCTGGCATCCCGCATCGGGCAATTATCTCAACGCAGGGCTCAAATGCGGACTGCTGATGGGCGACTATTCCCGGGCGGCCATCAATACTTCCTTTGATACGGGCACCGTCGTTGGTGTCTGTTGCAATATCTTTGGTGCGGGCATCCCGCCAAAATATTGTCCGGACTTCTCCTGGGGACACAACGCAGGCGTCCGCTATGAGTGGAATAAGGCTATTCGGGACATTGGCAACTGGAAGAAACTAAAAAATCAATCCCTGACTGAAGGCCAAATACTGACATTAAAACATATTTTTGAGGCCACTTAATAAACAATCCATCCATCAATGAGACAACAAATTGCAGCAGCCAACTGGAAGATGAACCTTACCTACCAACAAGGGGAACAATTGCTGGATGCTATCCTGAATGAAAATATCCCGCTTTCCGCCCACCAGGCCGCCGTTTTTGCGGTGCCTTTCCCATACCTGACGATGGCCGGTCACAAACTGGCCGGTAAAAAGAACTTTTTTGCCTCCGCCCAGAACTGTTCGGATCAGAAATCCGGCGCCTACACCGGCGAAGTAGCGGCGGAGATGCTCCGGTCCATCGGGATCCAATATTGTGTGCTGGGACACAGCGAAAGAAGAGAGTATTTTTCTGAGCGGAATCTTTCGCTGGCGCAGAAGGTCACGCTCTGTCTCGAAAATGGGATCACGCCTATCTTCTGCTGTGGCGAAACCCTGAGCATCCGTGAAGTAGGCGCACAGGAAGGGTTTGTAGAGACCCAACTGATGGAATCGCTTTTTCATTTCTCCGAAGCGGAGATCCGGAAAATTGTCATCGCCTATGAACCCATCTGGGCCATTGGCACGGGGAAGACGGCTTCCGTCGCCCAGGCGCAGGAGATGCATGCGCATATCCGGTCTCTCTTTGCAAAAAAATACAACAAGGCAACGGCGGATCACGTCCCCATCCTCTACGGCGGTAGTGTAAAGGCGGCAAATGCAAAAGAGCTTTTCCACTCTCATGATGTTGACGGCGGACTGGTTGGCGGCGCCTCCCTTGTCGCCACGGAATTTGTTTCCATTATCCGCAGCCTGAAATGAAACGACTGATCGGTCTCCCCGACGATGGTGTAACGGCGACCGACCGGCGCCGGATCCGGCGCGGAACCTTTCACTCCTTCCTGATCCAGGGCATTTCCATCGCACTTGTCTTTGCCTCCAATTGGTGGCTGGTCCGGTCCACGGACCCGCAGTCCTATGGCGTTTATGTTCAGGTGGTCAATTGGGTCAGCATCCTCGCCGTGCTGGTCATCGGCGGTCGCGACGACCTGGTCCTGGCCCAACTGCCAAAATACATTGCCGCCGGGCAAGGGCCACGCGTACTCCGGCTGGTGGAAAGCGCCAACGGCTGGATCTTCCTGTCGACCCTCCTCATCGGCGGCGGCTTTCTCGCGGGCATCTCCCTGTTGACGATCCCTTCACTAAGCGAATACCATAAGCTGTTCGCCATCGCCCTGGCTGCGGTCTATTTCTCGGCCTTTCTCAGTTTGAACCAGATGATCCTGCAGGCGCTGAACCATATCCGGCTCAGCCAGGTGGTAGAAAAGATCGCCCGGCCTTTCCTGCTCATCGCGGGTATTGGTTTATTTCGCTTTTGGGGACCCCATCTAGACGACCGCAGCCTCGTCCTGCTGGCAACCCTCGTATCGGGCGTCTGCTGTCTCCTCGTCGGGTGGCTCATTATCCGCAAGATGCGTTCTTACCGCGCCGTCGCGACCACCGACCCGTTGGCAGAACGACACGGCAGCAAGACGACCTGGTTCTTTTTTATCAGCCTGCTCAACCTGCTGGGAACAAAAGTGACCATGCTGATCCTGCCCCTGTTTTCCCCAGTGAGTGATATCGGCATCTTCAACATCGCCTACCGGTTTGCCGATCTGCTGATCTTTCCCTTCTTTCTTATGCATACGGTATTGCCCCAGTTGTTTGCCCGGCACCCGCCGGAAGAAAAAGCGTATACCCGGAGCCTCTTTTCCGAAAGCACCAGGTTGATGACCCTGCTGGCCATTCCGTTATTATTGTTGAACATCCTTGGCGGTCCCTTCCTCCTCCGGCTTTTTGGGCCGGCCTTTGGCAATGGGTACAAAGCCCTCGTCTATATCAGCCTGGCCCAATTCCTCTTTTCCCTTTTTGGACCCACCAACACGATCCTGATGATGCAGGGCCGTGAAAAGTATTCCGCGGGCTGCCTGTTGGTCTATGTGCTCGCGCTGGTTCTGACCAGTCGCCTGTTGCTTCCCATCGCAGGGATCACGGGCGGGGCCCTGGCCATCCTGATCAGCAGCGCCGTCTACAATGGGCTGCTCGCCATCCTGATCTATCGCATCTATGGGATTGGTACGCCCTTTCTAGCCTTTCTCTTCAAGCCCCGTTAGTGCGGCAAAGGCCTTCCTGAAATGCTCTTTTGTGAAATAGGAGAAGGCGGCATGGATCTCCTGCCGCAGCGCTTCGCGCCGGTCGTCATCGTCCAGGAGCCGGGAAAGCAATACCCCCGCCTCCAGTGCAGAACCATAGGGCAGGAGGGCGGTGCGAAACGGTTCGGGGAGGATAAAACCTTCCGGCACCAGGGCCGGAGTTGGATTGAGCAGCAGGTCTGCCGTCAGTCCACTGGCCGTCGTCTGCCCATAGGTCTCGGGGCTGCTCCGGCTGCTTTGCTTCTGTACCCGCAGCGGGCTCCACAGCAGGTCGGCATTGCCAAGCTCCTGCTCATAAAGGGTCTCCGGGATATACCCGCTATAGCGTTGAAGCCGGAACGGGGGCGACTCCAGTTGCAGCAGCCCGGTAGTGATATCTGCACCATAGGGGGAATCGCTGTTGCCAAGGATGACGAGCCGGATAGGGCGGGCGGGTTGTACGTCGCGCAGCCACTGTTGGAAGAAGCGGACGACGGCCGCATAGTCACGCCGGTTAGGGTCTACCGAGCCGGGAATGACGATGGTAAAGAATTCCCGTTTCACCGGCTGTGGCGGCGGCTGGGTATAAAAACGCGAGGGGATAAAGACTGCGGTGGCATGGGGCATCCGCGCCCGGAACCGGTCGGCCATCGCCGGCAGAAAAAAGGTATACTGTTTTATCCGCCGGTGCAGGAGCCACTTGGCCAGCGATTCCGTCCAATCACGCAGCGACCCCAGGGAATACGCAAAATATTCGTTCACCTCGTGTACTGTCAGGCTCACCTGCAGGTTACCGGCAAGGCATAACCGAAGTGCAAATAGCAACAGGTTATTGTCGAGGGTGCTCAGGTGGAGATGACTGCAACGGTTCTTTCGTAGCCAGGAAAACAACTCCCGGATAAAGACCCGGTTCGGTTTGCCTTCCGGCTGGACGATAAAAGTCGTGTTTGGCCACCGCGCAGCCAGGCTTTCGCGACCCGAAATATTGCGATGGGAAATGTCCTTCAGAAAGACGACGACCCGGGGGAACCTGTCCTCACAGCAGTCGAGCAGCGCCGGCAGGTTCTCATGGTGCGTAGTTTCATAAACGACCATCACCGGCTGCCGGGGACGGGTGTCCAGCCAAAGGGTAATCCCCCCGAGGAGGACCGTCCAGTAGGGGATGCGCATCACCAGCCAATCGGCCACTACAAAGAGGACCGCCAGCCCCAACAAAAGCCGGTCATAGCGGCGGGTAAAAAAGCCAATGAGAAAGGCGAGTTCCGTCAGGGCCGCGCCGATATACAGTCCCTGGGCCGGGGCAGGATGGTCGATCAGCCAGGCATAGGTACGGCAAAGCCAGCCTGTACAATCGCCGCTGAGCAATTCACTGTGATGGACCAGCAGGATCCGGCTCATCTCCTCCCCGTTGAAGATGCCGCCACGCCCGATCTTCCAAAAAGCGGCGGAGACAAAGAGGTACAAAAAGTAATACCGGCAACCCCGGAGCAGGGTATAGAACCGGTCTTCCCGGTTGGTCCAAAAGGCAAGGGACAAAAGTTCGTAAAGGATAAAAGGCTCGTGGTGCACCTGCCAGAAGAGATCGGCCAGCAACAGGTAAAGACCAAGAAAGAGCGTAAAGGCCACGCCCAGTGCGGGGGAAAACCGACCCCGGCGCCAGGCAAAGCCCAGCAGTGTCGCAGGCAAGAGGAAAGCGAGGCCATCGGCGGCGGCAAAGCTCATCGGGTGGGCGATCATCCACCGCGGCAAGCCGGTGGCGATCAGGGCCAGTTCCGTCAGATCGCGGTTATAGCCGAACCATATCGGGCGCACCTGGGACAGGAGCCGGTGGTCGATGCTAAAGAACAGGAAGACAACAAAATAGAACAGGAAATAGCCCGTCAGCAACAGTTGTTTGTCCCGGGTATACGGCTGGCTTTGGCGATTATCCATTGAGCCAGTTTTCGGTTCTGACCAATACCAGTCGCCCCCCGGTCCAGCGGTACCAGGCCCGGTTCACCCGTACCGTCCCGACGGGCGTACCCAGGAGTCGCCCGAGATAATCCCGATACCAGGGCATAAAGGAATTTGTATTGTTTAAATTGATTGTCAATTTATTATACAGGGATGTCCAACCTATCCGCTCCATCCCCGCCCGCATCTTTTCCTTGTCGATGGAATAATCGTTGGTCGCGGTCTTTTTTTCCAGGGTTTGCAATGGAACCTGCACCATGTCCCATTGATAAATAGCGTAGTCGGCCGGCCGCAGGCGCTTTCCGTCCACGGCCACCTCGAACACTTCGACGCTGTCCGGCCGGGCGAATGACTCGGAGAACATCCCGTAATGAACAAAAGGAAAAACGGTGACGGAATGGGCCAGATCCACGCCGATCTGCAGGATAAAAAAGCCGATGATCCATCTCTTCATGCCCCGAATTTATGGACCTATTTGTGTACTTTTGCAGCGAATGAAAAATATACGGAATTTTTGCATTATCGCCCATATTGACCACGGAAAGAGTACCCTGGCGGACCGGTTGCTGGAAATGACCAATACCATCTCCGCGCGGGATATGCAGGCCCAGGTGCTGGATGACATGGATCTGGAGCGGGAGAAGGGGATCACCATCAAGAGCCACGCCATCCAGATCAACTATGCTTCGAAAGGACAACAATACATTCTCAATCTGATAGATACACCCGGTCACGTCGACTTCAGCTATGAGGTCAGCCGGGCATTGGCCGCCTGTGAGGGCGCCCTCCTGCTGGTGGATGCCACCCAGGGGATCCAGGCCCAGACTATTTCCAACCTCTACCTGGCCATTGAGAACGACCTGGAGATCATCCCTGTTATCAATAAAGTTGATATGGATGGGGCCATGGTCGACGAAGTAAAGGACCAGATCATCGAACTGATCGGCTGTAAACCGGAGGACATCCTCCTGGCCAGCGCCAAGACCGGGCTGGGCGTTCCCGAGATCCTGGAGGCCATCGTGGACCGAATCCCAAGTCCCAAGGGCGATCCGGAGGCTCCCCTCCAGGCCCTGATCTTTGACAGCGTTTTCAACTCCTTCCGGGGGATCATCGTATACTATCGCGTGATCAACGGCACCCTGAAAAAGGGCGATAAGGTAAAATTCGTCTCCACCGATCAATCCTATGAGGCCGATGAGGTGGGCGTACTCAAGCTGACCCTGACCCCCAAGGCGGACGTAAGGGCGGGCGACGTAGGCTATATCATCACCGGGATCAAGAATGCGAAAGAAGTAAAAGTGGGGGATACCCTCACATCGACGGCCAATCCCACGCAGGAGATCATAAAGGGTTTCCAAGAAGTAAAGCCGATGGTCTTTGCCGGCATCTTCCCCGTGGAAACCGATGACTTCGAGGAGCTCCGGGATTGTATGGACAAGCTGCAGTTGAATGACGCTTCGCTGACCTACGAACTCGAAACATCCCAGGCGCTGGGCTTTGGCTTTCGTTGCGGCTTCCTCGGGATGCTGCATATGGAGATCATCCAGGAAAGGCTCGAGCGGGAATTTAACCAGACGGTCATTACTACCGTCCCTAACGTAAGCTTTGTCGCGCATACGAGCAAGCAGGAAGTGATCATCGTCAACAATCCTTCCGAGATGCCCGAGCCGACCCGCATCGAACGCATCGAAGAACCCTATATCCGAGCCCAGATCATTACAAAGCCCGACTATATCGGCAATATCATGACGCTTTGCCTGGGCAAAAGAGGCATCCTGCTCAACCAGTCCTATCTCACCACCACGCGGGTAGAGCTGATCTTCGAAATGCCGCTGACCGAGATCGTCTTCGATTTCTATGATAAGCTGAAAAGCCAGACCCGCGGATATGCTTCTTTTGACTACCATCCCATCGACCGTCGCGACAGCGATATCGCCAAAATGGATATTCTCCTCAACGGGGACAAGGTAGATGCGCTGAGCGCCCTTATCCACCGGAGCCGGGCCACCGACTTCGGCCGGAAACTTTGTGAGAAGTTGAAGGAGTTGCTGCCCCGGCAACAATTCCAGATAGCGATCCAGGCCGCCATCGGCGCCAAGGTCATCGCCCGCGAAACCATCAGCGCCCTGCGGAAAGACGTAACCGCCAAATGTTATGGCGGGGATATCAGCCGGAAACGGAAGCTGCTGGAAAAACAGAAGGAAGGGAAGAAACGCATGCGCCAGATCGGCAACGTCGAAGTACCGCAGGAAGCCTTTCTTGCCGTCCTAAAGCTTGACGAATAGAAAAAACCACACACTATGCGGACCCCGCTTCAGAAAGGAGAGAAGATCTTACTCATCACCTATAGCAGCTGGACCTCCCTGGTCCTGCCTGCACTGACGGCCTTGCTGGGGGTTGCCGCCGCGGTCTTTATTGTCTTCCATTTTCAATTTGTCTGGGGCTGGCTAATTGCCTTGATAGGTATCGTCTCCTGGTTGATCCGCTATTATACCTGGAAGGTCAATATCTGGGTGGTGACCAACTTCCGGGTCATCGACGAGACCGGTTTGCTCCGGCATTATGCAAAGGAGAGCCCGCTGGACAAGATCAACAATATCTCCTATGACCAATCGGTAGCGGGCCGGCTGTTCAACTTCGGGCATGTCGAGATCCAGACGGCCGCAGAAGTAGGAGCCACGGACTATTACAACGTCAATCACCCGAAACGCCTTAAGGATACCATCACCGCCGCGCAGGCCGACTACAAGAACTGGCAGTACAGCAACCAGGCCATGCAGATGGCGGCAGCGCTCGACAGCCGTCAGGGCGGCGCGCAAAAGATGGATGCGCCGCAGGTCGCGGCCGAACTGGAAAAGCTATTTGAATTGAAAATGAAGGGCGCACTCACCGAAGAAGAGTATCTCCGCGCCAAGGCCCGGCTGCTGGGTCATTGATCAACCATTCGGTTTTTTCACCGGCGCTGGTGCCACCGGCTTATCATCCTTTTTCTTCTGGCCATTCTTTTCCGACGCCTGCTGGAGCTGCAGCTCGTTCGCCTTGCCTTCGTCGTCAAGCATCTTTGCCTCCATCGGGAATTCCCCATCTTTTAACTTGAAGGTGAACAACTGTTTGGTAACATGCACCCAGCGACCGTCCTTCCATTGAAAGGCCTCGAAGTCGCCGTCGGGGATATAGGTATCTTTTTTTTGCGGCTGGTCGCCCTCGGGGACAAGATGATCATAGACGACCATGTCCATCTGCGGATCATAATTGAAGCGGGTGCCGGCTTCCTTCTTGTATTCGATGCTGAACCGGTATTGAATGGGCTTCTGGACAGAATCCTGTATAAAGGAAAAATACGGGCCGCCGAACTGGGGTTCGCCGCCTGCAGTAAAGGTCAGCACCTCCATCCATTTCTTATTGCTGGTCTCGCTGTAGTCGTCAAAGCCGAGCAGCGTGTAATAATTACGGCCCTGCCAGGTCTTTTCGATGATGCGGTAATAGATGGCGCCGATCCAGTTGCGTCGTGTCCTGACCGAATCAAGCGGTTTGTCGGTGAACATCGAGATGTCAAAAAGAGGGAACAGTTTCAGCGATCCGTCGGGCTGGTTCATCTGGATGGCCCCTTCCTGCAGATAGATGAATTCATCCTTTTTGAATTGCCAGGTGAAGATGCGGAAACTGCTGTCGGGCGCATACAGATGGGAGATCGTCTGGAGAGAATCAAAAGGATAGTAAAAGGAGTTGGGTTGTTTTAGCGTCCTGACCAGGAGCCGGATGAACTGGCTGTCTGCCCTGAACCGGCCCCCGGCTTCCGCCGCGTTGACGATGTCAAAGGCGAATCCCTTCAGTGAATCCTCGCGCTTCAGGAAATCCCGCTCCGCCGCCCCCGACAGGTGCTGCGCTCCGGCAGACAGGGAAAACCCCGCTAGGGAGAACACCGCCAGAAGAAGCGCAAGGGTGCTGTTACAGGTGAGCTGGTAGATTCGCATCGTTTTGTAAAGTTACAGGTGAAAAGACGGATCCCGACAGGCCAAACGGGAAATCCGGCTGAAAATTTCATGGCAATCGCAAATGTTTTGCAAAATCGGCCAGTGAATTGAATGCCAGATCGATAGCCGGGTGGGGAAGGGGTTGTTCGGGGTTGGTGGTTCGCAGAAAAATGGTGTACATCCCGGCATTGCGTCCAAATTCCATATCGCTGAGATTATTCCCTATCATCACGCTGCGCGAAAAGTCGATAGCGGGCAGGTCCTGTTTTGCCGCATGGGCCATCCCCGGCTGGGGTTTGCGGAGAGGATGGGCATTGTCGAGGGAGTCGGCATAATAAATGCGATCGATCCTGCCTCCGGCCAGGACGATCTCCGCAACCATTTTGGTGTGGATCTCCTGCAGATCGGCCGTCGTCATCATCCCTTTCCCGACACCGCGCTGGTTGGTCACGACCACAATGGGTCCAAAGACGGCGGCACAGCGTCGCAGGGCTTCGGTGACGCCCTCGTAGAAAGTGAATTCTCCGTAGTGGAAGATATAGCTGTCCGCTTTCTCTACGTTGAGGACCCCATCCCGGTCGAGAAAAAGGGTCCAGTCGGTGTTTATTTGTTGGAGATCGATCATTTGGCCAGACTAAGGATGGTTTCCACCAGCCGGTTCCAGGAATACTTTTCCTTTTCCGACTGCAGGGCGGGCAGGAAATAGCTTCCGCCCAATACAAAAAAGCGCAGGATGGCATCGGCCATCGCCTTGGGCTCGGGTTCCGCCACCAAACCCACTTTCTCATGCGGCACAAGCGCCGGCAATCCGCCCACATTCGACACGATCATCGGTTTCTCAAAATGATAGGCGAGGGGGGTGACACCACTCTGCGTGGCATTGCGATAAGGCTGGATCACGGCGTCGGCGGCACAAAGGTAGTCCCGTACTTCACCGTCGGGGATAAAATCGGTGCGGAGCAGCAGGCGCTCGCCGATGCCCAGCCGCGCGATCAATTCATGATAGGGCGCCGCGTCCTCATAGAACTCTCCGGCCACCAGCAACTTGATACCCAGGTCCCCGATGCGGGGATCGGCCATGGCTTCCAGCACAATGTCCAATCCCTTATACTTCCGGATAAAACCAAAGAAGAGGAGTACGCGGGCGTTGTCCTCGATGGCCACGCCTTTATCCCGTAATGCCTGTCGCGCCGTGGATTGGGCGATCGGCGCCCCAAAATTATCGTACAGCGGATGCGCCACCTGGTGTGCGGGCTTCACCGGTTGAAAGGTCCGAAGATCGGCCATCACCTTTTCACTCATCGTGATAAAGCCATCGCAGGCCTTTAGGAAATACCGCGTAAAAGGAGTGTCACCCGGGCGTTTCTCGTGCGGGATGACGTTGTCCGTGATGGCGATGATCTTCGTATAGTGGTTCTTCCTCACCCTTCGGAGGATCGTCCCCAGGGCCGGGCCCATGAGGGGCAGCCAGTAGCGGACAACGATCACCTCGGGGCGTAGCCGCCGCAGCTCTTCACCCACTGCCCACCAGTTGAAGGGGTTGATGGAATTGATCCGGGAGAGAATGGTCAGCCCTTCCGGGGGCGGGTCGGTGCTGTATTGCGTGGTACCGGGAAAAAGAAAATCGGGGTATTGGAGGGAGAACGAATAGATCGGGCATGCATAGCCTTCCGCGATGAATTCACGCGCCAGCCGCTGGTCAAAAGTGGCCAGGCCCCCGCGTAACGGGTAACCGGGGCCTATAATGACAACGGTTCGCTTCATGGCTGTTCGAGCCCCAGTTTTTGTTCGATAAGATAGGAGTTGCGGCCCGGAGAATTCCGGGAGATAAGCTCGGCGACAAAACCCGTGAGAAATAACTGGGTACCCAGGACCATACAGGTGAGCGCGATGTAGAAGGAGGGTTTGTTCGTCAGCGTAAAGGCCGACATATTGTTCAGCTTCTGGATCAGCAGCGAGATCGTTTCGACAAAACCGATGAGCCCGCAGATCACCCCCAGGGGGCCGAAGAAGTGCATCGGCCGCTTGCCATATTTGCCAACGAAGGTGATCGACGCCAGATCGAGAAATCCCTTCAGTCCCCGGCCAAGACCACCGAACTTCGTATGGCCATATTTTCTTGCCCGGTGCTGGACCACTTTTTCCCCGATCTTTTTAAAACCCGACCACTTGGCAATGACGGGGATATACCGGTGCATTTCGCCGTAGACCTCGATGCTCTTGATCACTTTATTGCGATAGGCTTTTAATCCGCAGTTGAAGTCGTGCAGCGGGATCTTGCTCACCTTGGCGGTGGTCCAGTTGAAGAATTTGGATGGCAGCGTCTTGGAGATCGGGTCGTGCCGCACTTTCTTCCAGCCGCTGATCATATCATACCGTCCTTCGAGGATCATCTTCCGCAGCTCGGGGATCTCGTCGGGGCTGTCCTGCATGTCGGCGTCCATTGTGATCACGACCTCCCCATGAGCCGCCTTGAACCCTTCGTTGAGGGCGGCGGACTTGCCGTAGTTGCGTTGGAATTTGATGCCCTTGATATGGGGATTGGACCTGCGCAACTCAGTGATGACCTCCCAGCTTCTGTCTGTGCTGCCGTCGTCTACCAGGATCACTTCATAGGAGAAGCCATTCTCCTGCATGACCCTTTCGATCCAGCTGCACAGTTCGGGCAGGGATTCATCCTCGTTGTATACCGGTATGACCATCGATAATTCCATACTAAACCCGCTTTTTTTGTCCAACGGCGGCGGCCAGCAGCAGCGAGACAAGGAATAATACAATATAAATTCGTGCCAGACCCGCCAGCATGCTGCCAAAGGAGAAGGGATCGCCGGCTTTCACATCGGCAACCATGCGGGCGATGTCCTCTTCGGAAAAGTTAAAGTTCCGGTAGGTTCGCTCCGCTTGCGCGATCACGAAAGGCATCGTTTGCGACTTGAAATGGGTGTCGATAAAGTTCAGCAGTACCCAGGCAAACAAAGTTTGAACGGCCATTCCGATGACAATAGTGCCAAAACAGACACGGAGGGCCGGTTTGAATCCCAGGAAACCAGCCTGCTTTTTTGCGGCGATACCCGCGACGATGGCTAACGCGATGATCAGGACGAATTTGAGATAGGCCACGCGGCCGACAAATGGTTCCGGGCCAGCCCAGTAGGTGCCCAGCGTAAACAGGATCATTACAAGAGCCGCGATGCCGCCGTAGAGGAGTAGTATGGAAAAGGATTTCTTTTCTGCCATCGGTTATGCTCCGGGTTGATTAAAGGTTAGTTGTGTTCCGTTGAGGATCCCCAGCGCTCTTCCCTGCAGGGTCCTGCCGAGGAAGGGGTTGTTCTTCGATTTGGAAACGCTTGCCGTCAGGGTCGTTTCACCGGCAGGGTCGAAGAAGGTAAACACGGCGGCTGCCCCTTCTTCGATGGAAGGCTGTGCGAGGCCAAACAATTCGCGGGGCCGGAAGCTGAGCAGGTCCACCGTCCTTTCCACGGAGAGCCCGGGAAGGGCCGTCCGCAATACCGCGTAGGCGGTCTCGAGGCTGCTCATCCCCGGTTTGGCATATTCAAATTCAAGGATCTTACTGTCAAACTCATGCGGAAGGTGATGTGCAGCGATGGCGTCGACCACTCCTTCGAGTACGGCATTCTTCAACACCTCTACGGTGGCGCTATCCCGCAGCGGCGGATACACCTTCAGGTTGGTATCGTAATCGGTGAGATCTGCATCCGTAAAGAAAAGATGATAGGGGGTTACCGAGCAACTGACGGCTAGTCCGGATTCCTTTGCCCGGCGGATATATTCCAGGCTGCGCGGAGAAGTGACACCCGTAAAATGAAGCCGGCTATCGGTGTAGCGGGCCAGTTTGATATCCCGGGCGACCATCAGCTCTTCGGCCATCATGGGCTTGCCGGGGAGCCCCAGCCGGGTGGAGACAACTCCCTCGTGCATCAGTCCGCCCGCACCCACCGTCCGGTCGTCGGGTACCTGGATGATGACCCCGTCAAAGGCTTTTACATATTGCAGGCCTTTTAGGAGCAGCCCGGCGGCCTGTACCGGCGAGGTCCCATCGCTAAAGGCGACGGCCCCGCTATGCCGCATGTCGTACATTTCGGCCAGGTCCTTTCCTTCCAATCCGCGGGTCATGGCCCCAAGCGGCCAGATGCGCACCGGCAGCGACGCGGCCGACCGACGGATATATTCTACCTGGGATTTGGAATCCACCACCGGCTTTGTGTTGGGGAGAACGAAGACATCGGTATACCCACCGGCTGCTGCTGCGGCGGCGCCCGTCTCCAGCGTTTCCTTGTATTCGTAACCGGGGTCGCAGAAGTGAGAAAAAATATCCACCCAGCCCGGTGAGACATGTATTCCGGGACATTGGATTCGCCGGATGGTGGTATCCGCATTCGCGGAAAGTCCTTCGGACAAACCGACCCCGATGGCCCTGATGCGGCCATCTTCAACAAGAATGTCCCTGGTTGTTCCGTGGTGAGGGGAATTGCGGTCGACTATGGAAGCCTTTTCGATGAGAATGGTCATTACCAAAGAATTGCGCAAAGATAGTGCTTCTTTAGCAATAAATGGCTGCGCCTTCTCAGGAATATTCTGCAAACAAATTGTCCGGATAACACCACATCCATTTCTCGTCGGGTTCGGAGGAAATGATCACCGGGTGCCCGGTATGGTGAAAATGTTTGGTCATATGTTTATACCGCGACTGATCGCAACAAAGGGTGGCTCCGCAGGTCTGGCAGGTGCGCAGATGCACCCAACTGCTGCCGATCTTGATACATTCTTCGCAGACGTCTTCCTTTGCCTGTTTGAGCTCCTTTATCGCCTGCATGTGCTGACAGGGTTGTTCGTCGGCCATAAAAACGAGTTTGCGCGGACCGGGGTCCGCTTTGATGATTAAACTTCCGCCAGGTATTTGTGGACAAAACTTATCGCCATCGAGCCTTCGCCGACGGCGGATGCGACCCGGTTCATCGCCCCTGCCCGGACATCACCGGCGGCAAAAACACCGGGGCAGCTGGTCTCCAGCAGGTAAGGGTCCCTGTCCTGCTTCCAGATCTTTTTGAACTGGTCATAGGCTTTAAGATCCCGCCCGGTTTCCAGGAAACCCTTGTCGTCCTTGATAATATCCAGCGTGATCCAATCGGTGAATGGTTTTGCGCCGATAAAGATAAAAAGGGCATTGGCCTTATGCAGGGTGGTTTGTCCGGTGTCGCATTGCAGGATGCAAAGCTCTTCCAGCCGGCCGGTGCCGGATGCCCCCGCGATCTCGCTCCGCGAAAGGATATGGATATTCTCCCGGGTGGCGATCTGGTCGATCAGGTAGGCGGACATCGTACTGGAAAGGTCATCCCTGCGGATGACGATGGTGACGCTGGCGGCGAATTTGGAGAGGTGCATGGCCGCCTGGCCCGCCGAGTTGCCCCCGCCCACTACAAAGACGGCACAGTCGCGAAAAGCCGCCGCCTCCGTCATCGCCGCACCGTAATAGATGCCTGCGCCCGTGAAATCAGGTACCCCCTTTGTTTCCAGTTTTCGATAATCCACGCCGGTGGTGATCACGACCGCGTGGGTATTGATCTCTTCCCCGTTGTCGAGCATTACCTTCTTATAGCCATCCTTCTGGCAGATCTCGCGTACCGAATGCGGCAGCAGGACCTCCGCCCCCAGCCGGGTCGCCTGGGTGATGGCCCTGCGGGTCAGTTCGGAACCGCTGAGCCCGTTGGGGAAACCCAGGTAGTTTTCTATGCGCGAACTGGTGCCTGCCTGCCCGCCCGGGCTAAGCCGTTCGACAAGCAGGGTTTTCAGCCCCTCCGAAGCGCCATAGACAGAAGCTGCCAGACCCGCGGGACCCGCCCCGATGATCACCACGTCATAGACAGTATTTTTTACGCCGGGATTGAGCCCGATCTTTTGCGCGATAGCCGGGATCCCCGGGGAACAAAGACAGGTGCCGTCCTCGAGAAACAGGGCGGGCAGGTCTTTCAGGGCGATATTGTTCAGCTTCAGCAGATCTTTCGCCTCCTGGCTCAGCTCCACATCCTGCCACAGATAGGGGACAAGATTGCCGGAAAGGAATTCCTTTATCTCGTGTGACTTTGGGGAGAACTGGTAGCCGATGACCTTGATCCCTTTGAAGGCGGGCCGGTAGCTTTCATGCCAGTCGTCCAGTAATTCGTTGAGGACGGGATATAATTTCTCTTCGGGCGGATCCCAGGGCTTCATCAGGTAATAATCCAATTGCACGCTGTTGATCGCTTTGATCGCCGCATCCGTATCGGAGTAGGCGGTGAGCAGCACCCGCTTGGCGTCAGGAAAATACTCCCGGGCTTTTTGCAGGAAGTCCACACCCTCCATCTCCGGCATCCGCTGGTCGGAAACGAACAACGCGATCGTCTCGCCCTTGTTCTTCAGATCGAGCAGGCTTTCCATGGCTTCCGCGACGGAAGTCGTGCTGATGATGCGATAGGCGGTCCGGAAATTCGACCGCAGGTCGCGGGTAAAGGCCCGTAATACCTGGGGATCGTCGTCTATAGAAAAAATGATAGGAAGTGCCATGGTTTGATAATGCAATTTACAATTTTTAAACGGCAAAGACTTTTACCGTTCATCGAATCTCTTGTACGTCTCCGGGGATTAACCCTTTATCGGCAGGCAAACCACAAATTCCGTGTGACCCGGAACAGAGTTCACCTTTACGGAGCCGTGGTGCTGACCGATAATGATCCGGTTCACCACATCCAATCCGAGGCCGGTGCCTTTCCCGATGCCCTTTGTAGTAAAGAAGGGGTCGAAGATGCTCGTTTTTATGTCTTCGGGGATGCCCGGTCCATCGTCGATGATGGAAACCTTGGCATAGGAATGATCCCTTTCCGTCCTGAGCGTCAGTTTTCCGCGGCCATTTACCTCCATCGCATCCACCGCATTGTCGATGAGGTTTGTCCATACCTGGTTCAGTTCTCCCACCAGGGCCATGATCTTTGGCAGTTCGGTATCGAACTCCTCGACTATCTCGATATTCCCCTTTCTCAGCTTGTACTGCATCATCGTCAGGGTATTGGCGATGCCCGTATGGATGTCGATGGATTCTTTTCCCTTACCCTGATCCATATGCGTAAAATTCTTCACCGACTGGATCAGCGTAAAGATGCGCTTCGAAGCCTCCTGGATATCCTGTACCATCTTTTCGGTGACGAGGTTGGTATTGATCCAGTTGAGGACAGGCGAGAGGTATTGGGCGGGGATATGTTCCTGGAAGTCGCCGAGATCGTCACAGCTGAAGGCATAGTCCAAAAAGGTGAGGGCCACCTCGTCGGCGTTCTCGACCTTATTGTCTTCCAGCCAGTCCCGCATGTCGTCCTCCAGTTCGGTGCGTTGCACCAGGGAAAGCCGGGGCCGCTCTTTCCGGTTCACGATCTCGAAGAGTTTGCCCGTTATAAAATCGACGTCCTTCGCCTCCATCCGCACATTGATGACATCCTTAAAGGAAACGGGTTCCAACTGCAGGTGCTGCACCAGCGACTCGGAGCCCCTTACGATGGCCGCGGCAGGGTTATTCAATTCGTGCGCCAGCCCCGCCGACAGCTTGCCGAGGGCCATCATCTTGTCGTTCTGCTGTTGCAGGGAAGTGAAGTTTCGCACGCGGTTGGTCATGACGTGGACCATCGCCCCCGTCAGCTCATAATGCTGGCTGACCATCTCCCGGAACTTCTCCACCGGCAGGGTCATGATACTGGTCTCCTGGATGACCTTTCCATTGACATTGGTCTTTATCGCCCGGGAAAAGGGCAGGGCGCCGCTGATATCCTTCGGACCAAGGACATTCACCTCGATGATCTCCTGTTTCTGGAGCATATAGAGCTTGATCTTGCCCGTCACGACGATGTACATTCCCTTGACCGGGTCCCCTGTCTTGATAATGAACTCTCCTTCCGGGATCACGACGTGCTGGCTGTTGTCGATCAGCCACTGCAACTGGTCGGCCGGCACTTCTGCCAGGGCTTCGATGGATTGCAGCCATTCGGTTGTCACGGTTTGCATAATGGCAATGTAATTAATATTTGGCTAATAGCCGACAATGGCGTTGTAAGGGTTTTCTCCATCCCCTGTCCAGGCCATTTGATAATAATAGTGCTGGCCGGTGAGGGGACAGCCCGTGGCCTTGCCCGTGGAATCCAATCCCAGCGTAAGGGTCGTGATCCCGACGGGGTTGGTCATCGTCGCCTGGCCGCCGGTCAGGCGCCAGCCGCAGCCCTGGCTGATCACCCAGGGAGTCGTAAACGCGGAGAAAACACTGTTGCCAAACCGGTTGGCCCCCCAGTCGGCGACATTCGCGACACCGCCGGCCGAATCCGTACCGGTGGTGGCAATGACCAGCCCGCTATTATAGGTATAACTTCGCTGACGCGTAAATCGCCAGCTTGTATGCAGGCTGTCGTCATAGGTGATGGAGACACCCGACCCGGTGATGGTATGAATGACCGGCCCCGTACCCGTGCTGGGTCCCGGCAAGGCGCCGCCGGTGATATTCCGGTATATGAACCCGCCGGTATAGATCATGACCTTTCCATCGCTGACCCTGGTGACGGCAAGGGTCGTCAGGTCGACGATCAGGGAGTCAGCCGCCGTATTCCAGCTGGAGCCCGGGTTGCTGTAGATGCGGATCGAGCCTGTGCGGTTGAACAGCCCGTTACAGCTGTTCCCGCTGTAGGTGATCGTAGTCAGCCGGGGAGTATCGACTGAATCGACCGTGATGATGGCGCCACAGACGGACGAATCACTGGCAAGGACGCTGTCCACATCGTTGAAGGCAGCATCCAGGTCATTGGAAATGCGGAGCTGGTCGTTCACCTGGGTCTGCAGTTCGGATGCAAACGTGACCGCATTACTGGTGGCGGGTGTCGACTTCTTGGAACAGGCGAGCAGCACACCCGCAAACAGAATAACCAGCGCAAGACGTTTCATGGGGATAAAGGTACATAAAATAGCAAACGGCCCTTACGGGCCGCTTGCACTAAAATATAGAAAAGAAAGTTAATAAGGGAGGATGAACGTATAGCTCTTACCGCCATTGCCCGTCCAAACCAGTTTGAAATAGTAGGTTCCGCTGACAGGACAGCCGATAGCCGTGCCGGTGGAATCCAACCCGAAGGTGATCATCGTCGACCCGGCCGCATTGGTGAGGTTGACCTCCCCGGAGGTCATTTGAAAATAATTATTACACAGCGAGATCACAAGGGGATTGACGATCTGGGTAGAAAAATTATTCCCAAACCGGTTGATACCCCATTCGGAGATCCCCGTGGTGCTGCCGTCGGTATGAAGACCGGTGGTGGTGATCACGAGGCCGCTGTTATAGCTGTATACCCGCTGACGGGCTACACTCCAGGTACGCTGCGTGCCGTTGTCAAAAGTGATCGACATATTGGTGCTCATGATCGTATGGGTGATGGCAGTAGCACTGTTGGAAGTAAGGCTGAGAAGCGTCCCACCGGTGACGTTGGTATAGGTGTGGGTGCCATTCAGCGTAATGCTCTTGCCATCGCTGATCCGGGTGATCTTGAGGTTGTTGAAGTTGACGGTCACCACGGCACCCTGGTTATGCCAGCGGACACCGGCAGCCCAGGAAACAACCACTGTGCCCGTACGGGTACGGGTGAGGTTACAATTCGCACCGTTGTACGTGATCGTCAGCGTGCGGGGATTATCCACTGTGTCAACGGTAACCGTCGCATCACAGATATACGATTTCACTGTATCCTGGTTGCCGCCTTCTGCGATTACCCCATATCTTATTGGGGTACTCTCGCTGCTGCCGGTGACGGCGGCCTGGCTTGTCATCGCCGTGTTGACATCATCGAAGGCCGCATCTGTTTCAGTAGAGACCCTTGTCTGGTCATCGGACTGGGTTTGCAGATCGGAGTTGGAAGGAGTGCTGGAAGAGTTGTCATTGCTGCTCTTTTTACAGGCGAATAACAGGACGGACAGGGAGCCGGCGAGCAAAAGGTGGTTGATTTGCTTTGTTTTCATAAACTCGATTTAGTAGGTTTTTAAGATTCGTTAAATAGTTTTCTTTAGGACAAGCGGTAGAACACTTAGTTTAACGGGTAAAGAATTATATTATTTTTTATCGCATATAAGAAACCGGTTATTTTCCCGTTAACAGAAAGATCTCTACCCCTTAAACCGCCTGAATGTTAACGCGTTCCTTCTTATCCGCCCTCCTGGTCCTATCCTTTTGCCAGCCGGTCTTTTCGCAACGGCCGTGCAAAAGGTCTTCATCGGTATTCCGGTTCGACATTCATTCCCGGCCCCGGGTATTCACGGAAAAACTGGGGAACCATCCGCAATTCCCTTTCTTACAATATGAAAAAGGCATTGTCACCCGCGCGCTTTTTCTTGGCGCGGTAAAAGACCGGGAAAGCCGCAAACAATACAAGACAGAATTTGCCGTCTTCAACCGGCTCCTGCAGGACATCGGTTTCGTCAACGGCTACAAGGACGTAAAGGCCGCGAATATCGAGAACCTGTTCATCAACCCGGGGACCATCGGTAACCTGGGCTTCTTCAATAAGGAGAGCAATTATATTTATGTGAAACTAAATCCTGCCGGTGAAGGCGATGATGGCGTCGCCGCCTGGAAGATCACCGGCCCCGGTGGCTGTTATATCTATATCCTCCACACCTGTGGTAATGCCTTCTTTGTAGATGAGGCGGCGATGGGTAGCACCGGGTGTTGCCGGGAAGTCACGATACATACAAAGTCGGATACCCTCAGGGCCGCGGCCGACCGGGAACGACCACTTCATCTTAGCATCCGGTTTTACCAGGGAAGGCTGGTGACTGCAAAAAAACATCCCGGTTATGATACGGTTATTCGGTTGATCCGGAGCATCGACACCATCACCCGGGTAAAGGACTCTTCGTTGCCCGGCCGGACCATCACGGGGAAAGACCTCGCTCAACGATTGCTGCTTTGCAGGGATACCGTCCTTTCGCTGCGGATCCCCCTGACTATCGATAGTGCCGGCGGGTCCGATAGCCTGTACTATGTCTTTGCGGATACGTCCTTTATAAAGGAAACCGTCAACGGAAAAGAGGAATGCCACAAGAAATGGGAGATCGCCCTCGATGGCGGCGCGGAGTTCAATGCCATCCCCCGGTTTGACAACACTACCGAACATAGCCGGACCAACGGCGCCCAACCCGCCGCAGAACTCGCCATCTCGCGGATTTTCAACCATTGGTTCCAGGCGGGCATCTCCGTATCCTATCTTCCGCTGTCCTACCAGGACGATCTTCCCTATCCTGGTTCGGCTCCCAATACCTATAATACCGTCTATCCCGGGAAGCCCATGATCCCGCTGCAACTCTTTGGTAAGGCCACCATCGGCGGACCTCTTCACTGGCAGGCGAATATTTCGCTTTCCGCCGGGTATTCCTTTGTCTCCGCGGGTAAGATCGTCAACAGCGGGACAACGCTTGCCGTAAAACCGGGTACAAAAGGCGGCCCGACGGCAGGTTTCAAAATGGGCGTCGCTTATTTCTTTTCCTGCCGCTGGGGTCTCGCGCTTTCCTTCGACGGTCAGTATTTTGACAACAAGGCTTCGACGATCACCTATCACCTGGTGGCGCTGCCGGTTACCGCGGGCATCCGTTACCGGTTTTAGCAGGGAAAAAAGGGACACCCCTGCTCCGTTTATTTTTTTACTGTGAACTTTCTTTTACGTTACTGTTAACTCCAACTTCGGTTGCAAGATGGTTGCAATCAATGGTCTAGTTTTGCCGCGGAAAAACTAACTACATGAAAAAAAACACCCTGGCAATCCGGTTGCTGACAGTAGCATTCCTGTTCTTTATCTCCTCCGGCTCCCTTTTCGCCCAATCCAGCGGCTCGGCCATCAGCGGCTTCGTCTTTGACGAAAGCAGCAAGGCCATCGATGCGGCCACTATCGCCGTCCGGAACACGGCCACCGGGTTCACCACCACGACGGTTTCGGATAAAAAAGGCTATTTCGCCCTTCGCGATCTTCCCGTGGGCCCCTATAATATCGAGATCTCCGCCGTCGGCGCACAAACCACCGTCCTGAAGGATAACGTGCTGAACCTTGGCGACCGGCTGGTCCTTCACAAGATCACCCTCAGCAAGAGCGCGACCACGCTGACGGAAGTGACCGTCCATTCCAACAGTTTTAATAACAGCGTGGACCGTCTGGGTACCGGGACAGCAGTATCTGGCCGCGCCATCCAGAAGATCCCCCTGGTCTCGCGTAACTATACTGATCTGATGGTGTTGTCCCCCCTCGCCAACGGTGCTTCGCTTGCGGGCGCCAAGGCCGGCGGAACGGGCTATATGCTCGATGGCGTGAGTAACCGCCGCGCGGACTTCGGCGGCATCTCCGATGCCCAGTTCTCTATCTCTTCGGAGCTGATCCGCGAGTTCGAAGTCTCCACCAACTCCTATGACGTCACCAACGGCCGTGGTAGCGGCGGGGTCGTAAAAGCGATCACCAAGTCCGGGACCAATACCCTCTCCGGGGCATCCTGGGGCTACTATGGCGCCAATTCCCTCGCGGCCAACAAGGATGTCAGCGGAAATCACCTCACCAATAACTATAAGATCGCGCAGTTTGGCGGCCTCCTCAGCGGCCCCATCATCAAGGACAAGCTACATTTTATCATCGCCTACGACCAATACAACAATACGATCCCCTTTCGCGCCTACGACTTCACCTTTGCCGGCCCGACCCTCGCGCAGGCGGAGAAGAACCTGGGCATTACGCAGGCCAATATGCAGCGGATCGTCAACATCCTCGAAGGGCCGACCTATGGCTTCCCGCCAAGCCCCCAATATGGTACGATCAGCATTACCCAACGGACACAGAACGCCTTTGGAAAATTCGACTGGAATATCAATAAGAAGAACCTGCTGACCCTGAAATACAACTACCTGCATTTCGTCGACCCCAACAAGCTCAAATCGGCCGGTTTGCTGACCACGCAGTATACGGGTATCGAGATCGACAACGCCGTCATGCTCGGACTCCGGACGGAATTCAACCCCCGGCTGACCAATGATCTCAAACTCAACTTCAGCACCTACCGCAAGTTCCTCACCTTCCTCAACAATCACGTGCCCGAAGGGTTTGTCAACGTAAACTCAACCTTCAGCGACGGGACTACCGGCAATATCACGCTCGCCTTCGGCGATCAGAACTGGGTGCCTGAAAGGGATGCCTCCGACGTCATCCAAATCGTCGACAACCTCCGGTATAAGGTCGGGAACCTCAACTTCGTGTTTGGTACGGACAACAATATCAACCATATCACAGACCGGCTTTCGCATGACCAGCAGGGTCAGTTCTATTATGCCAGCATCGATGACCTGCAGAACAACAATCCCTACCGGTTCAACCGCAAGATCGCCCTTGACGGCTCGAACCCAAAGATCAGCGTGCCCCTTATCGAACTGGGGGTGTTCGCGCAGATGGAGACCAACCTCCGGCCGAACTTGAATCTTACCGTCGGCCTCCGCTGGGATGGCCAGATCATCGGCAGCGCCCCCACCTACAATCCCCTCCTCCAGCAGGAACTGGGTGTCAATACCCATGTCGTCCCCTTCGACGCAAAGAATATCCAACCCCGCGCCAACATCATCTGGGACGTACATGGTGACGGTATCGACGTGGTCAAGGTCGGAGCCGGGCTCTTTGCATCCGAGCTGACGACCCAGCCGATCACTTTTGCCCACATCGACAACGGGGTCGATTTCCGCCAGATCAACATCCAGCAGAATGTTCCTGCCGCCCAGTGGGCGCTCTACCAAAAGGATTTCAGCGCAGTACCGGGGGTAGCGTATTACAATTCGCTGACGACCAAACAGCCCGCTACCGTCCTGCTGCTCGATAAACACCTGAAGAGCCCGCTTACCTTCAAGACCAGCGCCAGCTACTATCATTACTTCAACAACTGGTTCCGGGTAGGCGCCAACGTCTATTTCGACAACACCTGGGATAACTTCTATCTCTACGATCTCAACCTGAAACACACTCCGGACTTCGTCACCAACGAAGGGCGCAATATCTATGTGCCGGCCAGCACGCTCAACAATTCTACGTCTACCAGCTACCTGCCCGTCCTGGCCAATTCCCGGATAGCCCCGGACTTCAACCAGGTTCGGTACTTTACCAATGCGACCTGGGCTTCCAAATACTTTGGCGCCATGATCGAAGCCGCCGCACAGATCGGCCGGGATGGTCAGTTCACGATCAGCTATGCAAAAGGAAAGGCAACGGGTACTCCGCCCTATGACAACGGCGACCCCCGCAATGCCAACTTCAGCGTAGGCTCTTCCTACTGGGATTATTCCAGCTATGGCAGGAACTGGCACAGCGACGGCGACCAGCCCAATAAACTGGTGGCCCTCTTCCTGAGCCCCTCTTTTTATGGCTTTAGCATCAGCTCTTCCTTCCAGGCTTATCAAAATGCGCGTTATTCCACTTATGTCAACAAGGATATCATTGGCGAAACGAATGACGGTACGGATCTCGCCTATGTGTACGATCCGAATAACCCCGCCACTCCGGCCGCCATCGCCAGCGGGATGAAGAGCCTGCTGCAAAAGACGAGTCCTCAGTTCAGGCAGTTCCTGATGAACAATTTCGGGAAGTTCGCGCCCTACAACGGCGGGATCATGCCCTGGCGCACCCAGTGGAACCTCAGCGCCGCCTATGACCTCAAATTGGGCGGGACGCATAAGCTTACGCTTCGCGCGGATATCTTCAATGTTCTTAACTTGCTGAACTATAAATGGGGTGGGTATACCCAGATCATCAACACCAACCTGTACAACGTAACGGGTTTTGACCAGGCTTCCCACTCCTTTACCTATAGCGTTAACCAGAATGCCGGCACGCGTCAGCAGACTGCCAGCTACTACTCCGTGCAGTTCGGGGCCCGCTATTCATTCTAAGTTATATGAGAATACCCGCTATATTTTTGTTGGCATTGATCACCACCGCCGGAGCCGCACAGCCTCCGGCGGCGGCCGTTGCCACCATCGGCCAGCCCCTGCCCGCCTGGCGGGAGGGCTATCTCGATCTGCATCATATCAACACCGGCAGGGGCAATGCGGCATTTTATATCCTGCCCGACGGTACGACCATCGTCTTCGATGCCGGGGAACTGGATCCGACCAATCCCCGCACCACCTCCCGGCGGAATACACCGGAACGGCCCGATACTACCCGGCGGCCCTATGCGTGGATCGCGGCCTATATCCGCATGTTCGCTCCCGGCAAGGCATCGACGGGCATCGACTACGCCATCATCTCTCATTTTCACGATGACCATTTCGGCAGTTGGTATTCCGGGGCGCCGTCCTCTGCGGACGGGAAGTTTTCGCTCACCGGCATCACCGGTTTAGGTGAGTTGATCCCGATACACCGCCTCCTTACCCGCGATTATCACTACCCGGTGGATCCCGCCGTTCTCTTCCGGCAGCTGACCCCCGGCAACTCTTTCGCAAGGACCTGGGACAACTATCTTGCTTTTGTCGCCGACCAGCAGACCAAAGGAATGCGGGTGGAATATTTCAGGGCCGGAAGCCGCAGCCAGATCGCGCTCCTGCACCAGCCGGCCGCATGGCCCGCCTGCTATGTACAGAATGTAAAATCCAATGGCTGGATCTGGACGGGCGCCGACAGCACCGTAAAACAACATTTCCCCCCGGTAGATCCCGCTGACAGAAAGACCTGGCCGGATGAGAATCCTCTCAGCAATGCCCTGGTCATTCACTACGGGCCTTTTAGCTACTATACCGGCGGGGACAACCCTGGCAATGTGTTCCTGGGCGATGCGCCCTGGCGGGACGTAGAAACGGATATTGCAAAAGCCGTGGGGGAAGTAGATATCGCCACGATGGACCATCATGGCAACCGCGATGCGCTGAACGAGAACTTTATCCGCACCCTCCGGCCACGCGTCTGGATCGAGCAGGTGTGGACCGCAGACCATCCTGGTCACGAAGTGCTGATCCGCGCAACTTCCACCCTCCTTTATCCCGGCGCCCGGGATCTGTTTGCCACCAACATGATGGAAGCAAACCAGCTGGTCATCGGCCCGCTGGTCGAACAATCCTATAAAAGCCTTCAGGGGCATATTTTGGTGCGGGTACTCCCCGGAGGCAGCGAATATTATGTCATCATACTGGACGACAGTAACCCCGAAAGCCGGGTCAAACAGGTATTCGGACCTTATAAGGCGAAAGGGAATTAGGGGTATCCACCTATAATTGACCCCTCAAAGTGCATGAATTTTCCACAAAGAAAATTGGATTGCTGTTTCTGCGTTATATAGCGGCCCTTAATACTTGAATCCGCTATCATGAGAATTGCTTTTAATGCAAGGATCGCACTACAACGCAAAATAGCCTGGCTCCTTCTTTTTTCCTTTTTCTCCTTATGTTTTATCGGCTGGCTGATCTATTTCAACAAAAAGAATATGGAAGCCACCACTGATTCCATCGGTCATACCTATGCTGTCCTGGATCATATCACGAAGATCAGGACCCGGCTGGCAACCTGGGAATCCCTGTCCCGTCCGCCGCTGAGCCCGGCCTTCCGGCAGGCGATGACCAAGGAGCTCGATCGGATAAAGGTGCTTTCCGCGGGGAATAGCGGGCTGTTGCTCTCCATCGATAGTCTTGCAGTTGCGGTAAATTCCATCGATGCCGGCGCCGATACCAGTAGGCTGGCAGGGCTCCGGTCGCGTATCGCCACCATCACGCAACAGGAACAGGACAATATCTCGAAACGCCGCGTTATCAGCCAGCTGGCCGACCGGAAAAGCACGATCCTGCTGATCGGCGGCAGTGTGCTTGCCTTCTTCTTTATCGTGATCATCCTGATCCGCCTCAACAAGGATATCGTGCTGCGGCGACGCGCCGAACAGCAGTTGAAAGAGAGCCAGGCCTGGCTGGAATCCATCCTGGACAATACTACGTCGCTGATGTATATAAAAGACCCCGACGGCCGGTATGTAATGGTCAACCGCCGGTTCCGGGAGGTCCTCGGGGTGGAGGATGCGATCGTCATCGGGCATACCGACGCGGACTTTGCCGCCACCGAAGATGCCGCGCATTACAAACACCTCGATGACCAGGTGGTACGCACGGGCAGGTCCCTGGAGATAGAAGAGATCATCCCCGGCGCGGGGGGCAATATGCATTTCCTGTCCATCAAATTTCCGCTGCTGGATGGAAATGGCCGGCTCATCGGCATCGGCGGCATCGCCACGGAGATCACAGAAAGGGTGCAATACCAGCAGCAGTTGATCGGCGCCACCCGCGAGGCGCAAAACGCAAAAGGCATGCAGGAATTGTTCCTTGCCAATATGAGCCATGAGATCCGCACACCAATGAATGGTATCCAGGGGATGACCGATCTCCTGTTGGACACTCCGTTGAGCGATCAGCAGAAAGAGTTTGCCCGGATCATCAAACGCAGTGTCAACAACCTCCTCGTCATCGTCAACGATGTCCTCGACTTCTCGAAGATAAAGGCCGGGAAACTGGCCATCGAAAAGATAGAGTTCCGGCTAAAGGATGTGCTGGATAATGCAAAGGCCATGTTCTCGCATCGCATCGCAAAAAAAGGATTGGAGTTGCAGATAGAACTGGACCCGGCCATCCCTGAAACGCTGAAAGGAGACCCTTATCGGCTGAACCAGGTGTTGATCAACCTCATTGGCAACGCCATCAAGTTTACGGAGGAGGGTTGGATAAAGATCCGGGTGACGGCGCAGGAACGTACCGACCAACAGGTGAACCTGCTGTTCAGCGTCGCCGATTCAGGCGTCGGCATCCCCGAAGCCAGCCTCTCCACCGTCTTCGATCATTTTTCACAGGCCGGGCTCGACACTTCCCGGCGGTATGGCGGGACGGGACTCGGCCTGGCCATCTGTCATCAACTGTTGCAATTACAGGGCGGTGAGATCACGGTAAAAAGCAAGGAGAACGAAGGCACCACCTTCCATTTCCGCCTGTCCTATGGCTACAACGGTTCACCCGCGGCCAGTGCGCCCGTGGCAGCCGTCCTGGCGGATTACAGCCAGTGCCTCGCGGGCAGACGCTTCCTGGTGGCCGAAGACAACGAGGTCAACCAGCAGTTGGTCGATCATGTGCTCCGGAAGGGTGGGGGTGAGGTCCAGTTGGCGGGAAATGGCGAAGAGGCGGTAGCTTTTTTAAAAAGAGGTGGATCCTATGACCTTATCATCATGGACCTGCAAATGCCCGTGATGGACGGTTATGCAGCCACCCGCTATATCCGGCAGGAATTGCTCCTGTCCACACCCATCATCGCCATGACCGCCACGGCCCTTGTAGGGGAGCAGCTCCGTTGTTTCGAATCGGGGATGAACGACTATATGACAAAGCCATTTGAATTTGCCGAACTTTATAAAAGGATCACGGCCCTGCTCGCCCCCTTTATTTCAATAGCCGGGTGATATTCGCTTTATAGGAGGCGCTGATCGGGATCTCTTTTTCCCCGATGCAGACCAGGTCCCGCCGGACGGTGGTGATCTTTTTCACCGACACCAGAAAGGATTTATGCGTCCGGATAAAGGCCGGCGGGGTCAGCCGCTCTTCGAGGGCCTTGATGGTCATCCGCGTCAGCACCGGCCGCGCGGACGTGCTGAGAAAGATCTTCACATAATCCTTTACTCCCTCCACATAGAGTACGTCGGCCGCGACGATCCTGACCAGCGCATATTCCACGTTGACGAAGAAATCCTCCACCTCTGCGGTTGCCGGTGTCCGGTCGTTCTGCCGGAGCCGGAACAATTCCTGTGCCCTGTTACAGGCCTTCAGAAAACGTTCGAAGGTAAAAGGCTTTAAGAGATAATCCACCACCCGCAGATCGAAACCCTCTAAAGCATATTGCTCGTAGGCGGTGACAAGGATGACCATCGGCGGATGGGAAAGGCTCTGGAGGAATTGCAGGCCGTTGACCCTCGGCATCTGGATGTCCAGGAAAAGCAGGTCCGCCGGTGTCGTCTCCAGGGCTTCCGCCGCCTCCAGCGCGTTGCGGCAACTCTTCACCCATTGTAAAAAGGGGATCTGCCGGATATTATCTTCCAGCAATTCCCGAACCAGCGGCTCGTCGTCGATGACCATACAACGTATCATATCAGCTTTAAAGTTAAAACAATCTGAAACCGGTTATCCTCCTTCCGCACGGTTAGCGTGTGATCCTTTGGATAAAGCAGGTCGAGCCGGGTACGGACATTGTTCAGCCCCAGGCCCGTATTCTCTTCCCTGCCGGCGGTAAAGGTCTCGTCAAAGGTGTTCCGGACCTCGAAGTGCATCCATCCTTCCCGCACCGACAGCCGGATCTCGATACGCGGAAGCTCCCGGGAGCCTACCCCGTGTTTGAAGGCATTCTCCACGAAGGGGATCAGCAGCATCGGCTCGATGGTATACTGCTCTTCCGGCGCCTCGGCATCGATCCGGCTCTCCACCTGTACATCCGTCCCAAAGCGCAGTTTTTGTAGCTCCACATAGCTGTTGAGATGCCGGATCTCGGTGTGCAACGGTACTTTCTTCCCCTGTGTATCATAGAGCATATACCGCATGAGGTCGGCGAGCATGATCAGGGAGGATTCCAGTTGATCGGATCTTTTCCTGGCCAGGGAAACGAGGTTGGTCAGCACATTGAACAGGAAATGCGGACTGATCTGGGACCGAAGGAATTTCAGCTCCGTGGCCAGTTGGGCCGCCTGTCTTTCCTTTTGCAGCCGTTCGTTGCGGATCCTTTGGCAAATGCGGCAATAGGCGAGACTGATCCCGAACACATCTATCGACGAGGCGATGATAAACCCATAGCTCTCCCGCCTCCTCGCCAGTACGGCGGGAAACCATTGCTGTGTCATAACAAATTTCAGCCAAAGGGATAGGAAGATCAGCAGGATCGCCGAAAGGGTATACACCCACCAGAAACGCCGGTTGAAGAAGCGGGGAAAAAGATAAAGCGAATTGGTGTAGAACACTCCCATATGAACAAAGACCATCGCGGAAAAAAGCGTACCCGGTATTACCCCGATGGTGTAGTGACTGGCCGGATTGGAGACGATATAGGGCAGCAGGAGTAACAGGCTCCAGACAAGTGTATGAATGATCAGCTTGTAGTTGATGGTTCCGCTCATTCGGCTAAAGGTAGAAGGGTTCGGGTAGAGTTGATCCATATTTCCGCGGCGAAGGCATGCAGGGTAAAGCCGATCCAGAAGGCCGTCCCGAAGAATTCATGGGGCGACAACCGCGAAAAGACAAAAAAGAGGGCGACGATGAGCCGGGTAGTGGCTACGGCCAGCCCCATGGCAAAGGCCCGGATCATCCATTCCCGGGACTTGCCACTCCTTGAGGGATCTGCCGCCCAGGCCTTGCCCAACGCTACCAGGAAATAAGTTCCGAAAAAAAGCACTGCTGCCGCCTCGTTGACCCCGCCGATGGGCAACAGGACAAAGGGCATGACAAGGGCCGTAACGCCGATGATAAAACCGGAAAGAAGAAAGACCCGGCCGCTGCGGCGAGAAAAAGCTGGATATTTTTTACGTAAATTGGGAAGGAATTGCATCGGTCCCAGGATCATAAAAACGGCCCCCGGCAAAATATGGAGCAGGGTGATCACGGGATGAAGGCTGAAACCAAGATCAAAAGGCTTCCCGCCGCCCGGGGTAAAGGAAGTGAGCACTCCCCGCAAGACCAGTACCCGCCGGATGACCATCGCCACCACGATGAACGCCAGGAGAAAAGCCAGCGGGCGCAATAGCTTCGTAATTTTTTTCATGTGAAGAGCATGGTTGTTGCCCGCTAAATTATCGATTTGCGGAATTGTGGCCGCTGGTGTGTAGACGATTTCATTAATTCTGTAGACATAGCGTTGTATATTGGAAAAGATGCGTTTGTTAGCCTTTTTACTCTTCTTGCTGGCTGTGGGAACAAAAGCCATGGCCCAGTCCGACACGGGCCGCGTCCCGGCTTTGCTGGAGGAGGGGCGGCGCTATCTCAAGACCAATATGCTCGACCAGGCCGAGGAGGACTTTCAGCACGCTTTGAAACTCTACCTGGCCGCCGGGTATGCAAAACTGCATCCCGTCTATGATCTGCTGGCCCAGGTGAGCGAATTGCGGGGTGACCTCAAACGGGAACTCACCTACCGCATAGCCGAGGTGAAAAGCATGGAAGAAACCCATGATACCGCCGCATGCGACTATCACTATGGTAAGCTCGCCCTCTGCTATTCGGACCTGGGCATGTACGATCTCTGCCAGGTGTGGGCAAAGCGCGCCATCGCCTACCTGCGGTCACAATACAAATTCTGCGATTTCTATGGCTACCTGAGCATCCAGATCTTCGGATTGCTGAAACAGGGCAGGAATGAAGAGGCGCTTCGCGTGCTGCAGGAGATAACAAAGGAGGCGCCGCCGGCCAATATCCCCCAAAGAGTAGACCTCAATGCCATGTACGGCAACTGTTACGCCGCGTTTGGGCAATATGACAAGGCCGAAGACTGCTATCTGAAGATGATGCACTATTACGAGATCACCGCCTTTAAACCGCGATACTATGGTACGGAAGAACAGATGATGATGGATCATGCCTATTATAACCAGGTGATGGCCGATTTTTATACGCAGACCCGGAGATATGCAAAGGCCGTTTACTATGTCCAGCGCATCCTGGCCCTACCGCCCGGAAAGATAAAACCCGTTACGCTGACGAAGTTCTACCACATGCAGTTCCTGATCGATTCGGCCTCCGGAAATTATACCCGCGCGATAAAATATTTCGAAAAGAACAAGCAACTGAACGATTCCCTTTTTACCGTCGCCAACAGCAAACAGGTGGCCGAGCTGGAGATCCGGTATCATACCTTCCAGAAAGAGCAGTCCATCCAGATGCTGGAAATGAAGGAGCGGAGCCAGGCTGCCGAGCTAAAGGAGGTACACCTGCAAAAGGACATCACCTTTGCGGGCATCGCGGCTATGTTGGTCATCACAGGGCTGGCCTATAACGGCTATCGCAACAAACAACGCAGTAACCGGGCCCTGCAGGCAAAACAGGGAGAGATCAACAAACAGAACCTGTCCCTGCAGCAATTGCTGAAGGAAAAAGAGTGGTTGTTGAAAGAGGTCCACCACCGGGTAAAGAACAATTTGCAGATAGTGATCAGCCTGCTAAATACCCAGACCGACTTTCTGGACAATCCATCGGCCCTTCATGCCATCCAGGACAGCCGGGAGCGGATGCAGGCTATTGCCCTTATCCACCAGAAGCTGTATCAGCAGGATCAGAGCACCCTTATCGATATGCATTCCTATATCCACGAGCTGGTCTCCTACCTCGTCAGCAGCTTCTCGGATGCCGGCCGTATCTGGTTCAACCTCGAGATCGAGAACATCGAGTTGGATGTCTCACAGGCGGTGCCGCTGGGGCTGGTCCTCAATGAGGCGATCACCAATGCCGTAAAATACGCCTTTCCAAAAGGCGCCCGGGGCACGGTCAGGGTGCAGCTGTCCCGCCGGAAGGGCCGGGAGATCTTTTTGAAGATCATGGACGATGGGGTCGGATTCCCTCCTGACTTCGACCCGGCGGGCAGAAATTCCCTTGGCTTTCAATTGATGCGGCTTTTTGCCGAACAACTCGAAGGAGAGCTCCATTTTGACGGCAGCGAAGGTGTCGGCATAAGCTTGCGGTTCCGCCAGCAATTTTCATGAGAATTTTTTATATTTAAGGAAACAAATTGCTGTATTATGATCGCACTTTACATCGTAGGGGGCATCATTGCCCTTTTCCTCATCATCGCCGCCTTCGCCGGCACCCGTTGGAGCTACGAAAAATCTATTCTTGTCAATGCTCCCCTTGAGAAGGTTTGGGATAATATTCGCACGCTAAAGGCCCTCAACCAATGGAACCCATGGGTGGGCCGAGACCCCAATCTCAAGATGCGGTACAGTGGCACAGATGGAGAGCCCGGGGCCAGCTTCTCCTGGGACAGCGAAAACAAGAACGTAGGAGCGGGCAACCAGACCATCACCAAAGTAACGCCCAACAGCGAAGTGGACTCGCGCATCAATTTCATCCGCCCCTTCAAGGGTCAGGGCGACGCTTATGTCCTGCTCACGGTGGAAAGGGCGGTGACCCGGGTCAGTTGGGGTATCGAAAGTTCTACGCCCTATCCGATGAATATCCTCAAGATCTTCGGGGTCATCGAGAAGAACATGAACCGGGACTTTGGCGCCGGCCTGAGTAAATTAAAGGGGCTCTGCGAAAGTTAGCGGCGGCCCGCCAATTCCTTTTCCAGCAGACCGCTGATGATCTTATCCCCCGGATGCTCCGTAAGCGCCAGCCGGTATACGGCTATCGCTTCTTTTTTTTTGCCGGCATCGGACAAGGCCAGTCCATAGTTGCCAAAGGCGCCGGCATCACCGGGGAACAGGAAGAGATTGACCCGGAAGGACTCGAGCCCGGCATCCTTATACTTTCCCTGTAACAGATCAAAGCCCAGCCAGGTGATCTCCCGCCGGTTGAGATAATAATTGGCGGTGTCCTTGCGAAGTTGCAGGAGATGGAGCAGGGCCGCATCGCTGCCTTTCTCCAGCAGGTCTGCGCCATAACAACGGGCGATGGATCGTTTGGTCCGGAAGGCAAAGTCCCATTGCACTGGCGGTTTCTTCCCATCCAGAAAGGCGGCAATGGCAAGGGTCTTGTAGAACTGGTCGTCGTTGGTATTGTCAAAGAAAATGATCGTCCGCTGCCGGGTCAGGTCCCGGTAAAGCATAGTCGAAGCTCCGGGGTTGTATCCATCGTGAAAGACGACCTTATCCGTGGAAG
>Ga0206888_1055_pt1 | contig 34422 bp, 32 predicted proteins | sample Alteio_BWOrgHeat_90_FD_153258 | JGI IMG/M metagenome (GOLD analysis project Ga0206888, IMG submission 153258) | Enriched cells from forest soil in Barre Woods Harvard Forest LTER site, Petersham, Massachusetts, United States - Alteio_BWOrgHeat_Nextera4 ... | reverse complement strand
TAATTCTGCGAAAGATTATAACTTATGTTTATAAGTATTTAATTCTTTTTTCACGTTCGTTAATTCATTACGATGCTCTAAAACTGCTTTAATTAAAACTTCCATTAATTCCGGAGCATTTTTTAAATTATTCCAATCTTTATCAGATAATTTTGCATTAGCACCTAACACAAACACCTTTTGTAAAGATGCTTCAAATTCATTTTTTTGTCTTTCTAACTCTTCTATATTAGCCATGTTTACCACCCTCGATTACTTCAAACATAATATCTAGTATAATCCCAATTTCTGTCATTTGTTAACTGGAATTTTCATTATATGCGCAAAAAAATCAGTATTGGACAAAAAATATACGGTTTTACCCTCATTGAGGTCATGGTAGTGGTCGTTATCCTCGGTATCTTAGCCGCTTTAGTCGTTCCGAAGATCATGAGCCGACCCGAACAAGCCCGAATGGTGAAGGTAAAACAAGATATTCTCGCCATCCAAAGCGCGCTCGACCTATTTAAATTAGATAGCGGATTTTATCCATCGACCGATCAAGGTTTGCAGGCCCTCGTGACCAAACCCGCCATCGACCCTATTCCTAATAACTGGAAAAGCGATGGTTATTTACAACAACTCCCGAAAGATCCATGGGGTCAAAACTATCAATATATGAATGATAATGAAAAGCTCAAAATCTACAGCTACGGTCCGAAAGGCAAAGAAAGCAATACGGAGATTGGCAATTGGAATATGGATACTGCGAGTTCTTGAGAAAAATACCCGTTGTTAAAGCAGGCATTCTACTAAAATCGTCGTCCCGCGACTTGTTCGCGGGATCCAGACATACATTGTCGCTGTACCTGGATCCCGCGGACAAGCCGCGGGACGACGTATTAGCGGGACGGCGGAATGGCTTCACCCTCATCGAAATCCTAATCGTCATGCTTATTATTAGCATCATTTCCTCCGTTGCGGTTATGACGATAAGCTTCAACCCGCAAAAAAAAATAGAAAGCGCCGCCAACTCGCTTGCGAATACCATCACGCTTGCGGCAGAAGAAGCCATGCTTCGCCCAGCAACGCTTGGCCTCGCTCTTTCTGAAAATAGCTATACATTTTTTATCTATGAAGAACCGAAAAATGAAGACGCGAACCCCTGGAAACCTTTACGAGGCCGCGTTTTTCACAAACATACTTTCCCAAAAGAGGCAGAAATTTCCTTAAAAGTACAAGACCAAACCGTGCCCTTAAACGGTCATCCACAAATTATTATTGCGGAAAGTGGGGATTTTACCCCTTTCACGATTACGATCAAAAAAACAGGCGACAAACCATCCTACCAAATTCATGGCAATACGAATGGTGAAGTCACAACTGAGCTTTCGCATGACAAATAAAGCCGGTTTTACGCTCATTGAAATTTTAATTGCACTAACTATTTTAAGTATTGCATTGACCGCGTTGCTTAAATCAACTTCTCAAAATATCAAGGATGCTTATTATTTACGTCAAAAAGTCATTGCAAATTGGGTGGGCAGAGAAGTGGTGAATGAAGCGCGGTTACAATTAATTACCCTACCCACGGCGCCCAATACGTTAGATCTGGAAAAAGAAATGCTTGGAGAAACCTGGCAAGTCAAAGGCTCACTCGTTCCCACACCAAATCCAAAAATTCAAAAAATTGAAGTCAGTGTTTATCAACATGAAAATAAATTCAGTGAATTAAAGAGTTATTGGTATGCGCAATAACCTCGGATTTACTTTGCTTGAAATATTGATCGCGCTTTCTATTTTCACCATTGTATCGATCATGATGACAGGAACGTTGCATACCGCCATCAATAGCCAGACCATCACGGCAAAAAATGCCGAAAAATTAACAAAAATACAACTCAGTTTATTATTAATGTCGCGCGATTTCGAGCAGGTCATCGATCGACCGGTTATCAACGCGAAAAATATGAGTGAAGGTGCATTGGTCGGAACTCCCCGCATGGTCACTTTTACGCATAGCGGGTGGGCAAATCCCGGAGGAATTGCTCCTCGCGCGACTTTGCAACGCATGCAATATTCCATAGAAAATCACCGATTGATCCGATCCATCTGGCCCGTGCTGGACCAAACCGCCAAAACAGAACCGATTCCCCGCGTTTTATACGATAAAATAAGTAATTTGCGGTTTGAATATTTAGATGATAAAGGCAAATTTCAAAATAATTGGCCAACAGAAAATGCGCCCACAGCTCTACCCGTTGCAATTCGTGTTACCCTCATTCTAGAAAATTGGGGTAAAATAACCCAAATTTACCTTTTAAAAGGACAAAATGTACCAAAATCCTCATAAACAACAAGGGGCTGCCATTATTGTTGCGCTTTTTGTTGTAAGTATCGTTGCCATTTCTGCCGTGCTCATGTTGGAACGCTTTTCGAAAGATCTGCGAAGCACTGAGCTGATTCACACCGCCAGCAATGCGGAATTATTAGCGGCAGGTTCTGTTGCATGGGCGATGGAACAATTGAACGAGAATTGGAAAAAGCAAAAACCAGGACAAATCGTTGATGCCACTCCCATCACTTCACCTGAAAATACGATGGATAATGCAACGATTAGTAGTACGATTGAGGCGGCCGATGGAAATTTCAATATTAATAACATAGCCAATCCAGAATATGAGGAAAATTTCATTCGGTTGATTCAAATAGTGCAACCGGAAATGACGGAAGAAAAAGCGAAAAATATCTCAACTGCCGTTAAAAATTGGATTGCAACAGGATCGGGGAATCTCGATGAATATTATTCAAAACAAAACCCGCCTTACCGTGAAGCGCATCGCGCCATGACAAACATCAGTGAATTACGTTTAGTGAAAGGGGTCACGAGAGAAATTTATATGGCATTATTTCCCTATATTTTTGCACTACCGGAGATTACGGTGATGAACGTGAATAATGCCCCACTTCCTGTTTTAATGTCGTTAAGTCCTTCCATGACCAAAGCATCCGCTGAAACCATTAGGAAAAGCACGCCTTTTCAAGATGTGGCGAAGTTCATGGAGTTAGACGTGGTTAAAAACAACAATATTTCAAAGGAAAAAATAGGGATTATAAGCAACTATTTTTTGGTAAAAACGCGTGTTAAAGTAAATGATCATGAAACCGTTTTATTTACCTTAATTCATCGTGAAATCAAAGATAAGAAACCTATCGAAACGGTATTATGGCAAAGTAAGGGATTGCAATGACCTCAAAAATATTGCTTTATTTACACAGTAATGACAACACTATCATCAGTTGGATCAAAACAGATAGCGACGATATCGTCCAGGAAGAACGTCATCGCGTCCCCATCACCGATTTAGCAACCCTCGCAAAAGATAGTGTGGTGACTGTCATTGTGCCTGGTGAAGAAGTACTCGTCACTTCCATCGATTTACCGAAAATGCAACGTTCAAAATTAAGAGAAGCGGTTCCCTTCGCGCTTGAAGAAAAACTTATTTCTGATGTGAACGAATTACATTTTGCGATTGGAGAAAGTGAAGTAGGCGAATCAACGCCTGTGGTCGTTGTCAAAAAACAAAAAATGGAAACTTGGTTACATACCATTCGTGAAGCAGGATTGTCACCAACCGCTTTTATACCTTCCATTTTCGCCATTCCTGATCCATGGCATGTTTGTCTCGACAAAAAAATTGCGATTGTCCGTACGCATCGCTATAGTGGTTTTGCCTGCGATTTATATAATTTACAAACGCTACTAGCGCTCGAATTAAAAAAACAATCGACGAAACCGGAATGCGTGCATCTTCATTGTTTCGAAGATGCGGAGATTAAATTAGATTTCGATTCAGTTTCTGTCAAAGAAATGAAAAGTAATAAAAATATATTAACCTGCATGCAAAAATGGTTAATGACATATCCACGTATTGATTTATTACAAGGTGAATATGAGATCAAAGAAAAACAAATTTTTCTAAAAAAATCCTGGACCCTCACTTCCCTTTTAGCCATTGCGTGGATTGCAATTTTATTTTTCAATCAAATTTCTTCATATGTTATGCTTCATCATGCGGTAAAAAATAGCGATCAAGAAATTGCAACCATTTATAAAAAACATTTTCCAAACGCGACAGATATTGTAGCGCCACGCGATCGCATGAATAGTCAATTACAACTATTGACGCAGCAGTCTTCAAAAAATTTATTTTTTTCATTGTTAGTCGATATTGGAGATGCGTTACAACAAATTTCTGGGATTGAGCTCGACAATATTGATTATCGTGATCATCGTTTTTCATTACAAATATACACAAAAAATTTCGATGATCTAGAACATTTTGTCAAAATATTCGCGGAAAAAAGCCTCATGGTCAAACAACAAAATGCCAATATGTCAGGATCGATGGTAAAAGCAAATGTCTTAATCGGGGCAAAAACATGATAAAAGAATATTGGTTTCAATTAGCTACTCGTGAAAAACAAACTATCATGATAGGTGGGTTTTTCGCATTCCTATTTTTATTTTATTTTTTGATATGGTCTCCGTTTACATCTAAAGTTGAGAATTTAAAAAATACCGCGAGTAGTAATGCCGTTTTGCTAAAAGAAATGCAAGAGATCGATCAGAAAATAAATTTTCTTCAAAAAAATAGTATTAGCACGCATGGTTCCTCTTTAAGTATTTTACAAAATGCCATTCAACAAAGTAGCGTTGCAAAAAACCTTACTGATATGCAACAAAAAGAAAAAGATTCCGTGCAGCTATATTTTAAAGAAGTTGACTTTGATCAGCTTATCACGTGGCTTATCAACAATTCTTCTGAAGGATGGACAATTTCAGAATTTTCAACTACGAAGACCAGTAAACCGGGGATGGTTTCGGCAAGATTTCAATTAAGGCTTTGAAGTTTATGGCATTATTAAAATTAGTTTATTACGCTTGTCATCCTGCGTTACACAAAGTAGCGGAACCCGTGACCATTTTTGACGAAGCACTCGCAACCTTAGTCAAAGATATGTATGAAACCATGTACCATGAAAACGGCGTGGGGCTTGCCGCACCGCAAGTTGGTATTACAAAACGTATCGCGACGATTGATGTGTCTGAAGAACGGAATAAACCTTTTGTGATTATTAACCCCGAAATTATTGAACGAAGCGGCGAGGCGCTCATGGAAGCCGGCTGTCTTTCCGTCCCTGGGACTTACGATAAAGTCCCCCGCGCAACTTATGTCAAAGTACGCGCGCAAGATGAGAAAGGTAATTTTTTTGAAATAGAAGGTGAGGGATTGTTAGGACATTGTCTTCAACATGAAATCGATCATTTAAACGGAAAATTATATATTGATTATTTATCTCCATTGAAAAAAAGAATGCTGTTGAAGAAGATGGAGAAGTTTTTGAAGAAGTAAGGTATCAAAGTAAAAATAAAATGCCTAACAAAACTTGTCATTCCCGCCCCCACCGTCGTCCCGCGGCTTGTCCGCGGGATCCAGAGCAACATCAATGCAGTTCTGGATCCCGCGGACAAGCCGCGGGACGACGAGGTTTTCCATTTATTTTTTCACCATCAAAACCTTCTCCTCCTCTGCATCAACCTCTTCAGGAATAGGTTGCTGAAACACATGTCGAACTTTTGAGAGCCAAGAGGATTGCATCGTGGGTGTTTGTTTATCTAATAAATAATTCTGAATAAGCGCGATGCATTCAGCGCGGCGTTTTGATAAATCAAAAGTTTTCGTCAAATAATTTTCAAAATTTAAATCTACTTTTTCACAATTTGGTTTTTGTTGAATTAAAAATAGAACGGTCTCAATATGCCCATATTCCGCAGCGACCCTAAAAATTCTAGGCATTTCAATATTATTCACGTTCGCATTATGTTGAAGAAGCGTACGAACCATCGCTAAATTTCCAATTTTTGCTGCCCAATATAATGGAGGAAGTTCGCATCCAGACAGCAAACCATACTGATACTCGGAAACGGCTTGATTAGGATTTGCTTTCGCTTCTAATAACGTTTGCACGATCTCTATTTCCGATTTTTGAATCGCTGCAAAAAGCGCCGTGCCTAATCTCGATTTTTTATTGACGATTGCTTTCGCATCCAAAAGCAATTTTACCGTTGCAAGACCACCTGTTTGCACTGCAACATGCAGGGCATTATCATAAGATCTTTCAAAATTAACATCCACATTCACTCGAATGAGTTGGTCCACTAATTCTGGATCATTTAACTTAGCAGCAAAATATAATAATTCTTCCACTTGCGTTTTTTTAAGAAATATCACTCGCGTCAACAATGTGCGAATAAGCTCAATATTATTTGAATGCATGGCACAATCTACCGCGAATCGAAAAATATTATCCGCACAATCTTTCAATAGTGTTAGCGTGAATTCATTTAATTTATATAAAATGACATGATGAATTAAATCGTGTTTATGCATGGGATAATTTTTTAAAAACAAATTCATTAAATCGAATTTTTTCCGAGAAGCCAGCAAGCGACACAATTCAGAAACATCTCTTATCGTCACGAGATTTTCTAGCAATAACTCAATTGCGATAAAATTTTCTTTTTCCACCGCAATTTGTAAAGGAGTGAAATAAGGTGTGCCATAACTCATATTCGCATTGGCTCGAATTAAGAGTTTAATAACATTCGGATCTCCCTTTAAAACTGCAGTCATTGACACGCTATTATGTTGTAAATCATGATCATTAGGATCGACATTTGCCTCAATTAATAATTGCGCGCATTCATAATCTTCATCTTCAACACAAATCATCAGTGGAGATTTGCCATGATAATTTTTAGCGTTTAATGTATCAGCCTGCAATTTCGGCAAAAGTAATTTTAATTTTTCGGCGCGAGAAATTTGATTTTTTTCCTCTATCGTCTCAAATAATAATTTTTCTTGTTTAGTGAGTGGCATAAAAAATCCTTTTTTTATTTTACTTTTAATCGCTGTAATGGAATATATTCAATTTCTTTTTCATCCAACATTTTTTGTTTTTGCATAAATAAAGAATCAATGAATGTCACTTTAGTGGATGGTTGCACTTTTACCGAATTGAAAATACTCATACATTCTGCGAATTGCAATACATTGGTATTTTTAGATGGTTTAAAGTCTTCTGATACTTGTTTTAAATCTACCTTTGCCTCAATCAAATATTCAAGACAATCAACGCGACCTAATTCAATGGCTTTTTTGATAGACTTTTCTACTCTTGGATAATCAATATTCGCTTTATATTCCACTAATAATTTCATCATGGGAAGATTATTTCGCATCATCGCAATATGCAAAGGAATGATATCCTCCATTATACCAAGGCCTTCTCCGCATAATAATAACATTTCATTACGTAACCCATTTTCATAATTAGGATTCGCTTTATGCTCTAATAATAATTTCGCTCCATCCAGATTATTGATGCTTATCGCTACAATTAAAGGCATCTTATCTGCAACCTCTAAGTTAGGATCGGCTTTAGCTTCGAGTAACGAACGAATACATGATATTTCTTTTGCTTGAATGGCAGCATACAAAGCGGTTTTACCAATATACTTTGTGTTCACATCCGCTTTGATATCCAATAATTTTTTTAAAGCAAAATGAGATTTTTTTTCTGCCGCATACACTAATAATTCGTTCATACCTAACATTTGTAATTTGCGACGAGAAACGCTTTTTATATAACTAATGCAATTTTCTTTAATCGCCGCTTTCAACAAATACATTTCGTCTTCGAGGACGAGAGGGAGATGTTCTCTAATTTTTAGAATCACATTAAAATGTGATCCGCGCAATGCATACTCTATACCACGGTCTAAAATATCTGACGATATACGATGAATAAATCGATTGACGATATCAATATCGCCATAATAAGCTGCGCCTTCGAAAATTCTTTCTATGAAAAGATGACTATTATATTTTTCTAATAAGTTAATCAACTCATAAGCTTTAGTTTCGAAAATAAAATGAATTAAGTCATGGATAATTGTAATCTTCACCTTTTTTTCTAGTAATTTTGTTGCTATTCCAAAATTTTTGCAATGAATTGCCATTTCCCATACATTGATATCATCTTCTTTATTCGCATAATTTGTTTTCGCATTGATATCTGCGCCTGCTTGAATAAGAAATCCTGCACATTCGTGGTAATTTTCTTTGATCGCGAGCATCAGCACGTTATACCCATAAATATTTTTGGCGTTTACATCTGCATTGGCTTTCACTAATAATCTTACGGCTGCCATATCATTTTTTAGAACCGCGATCCAAAGCGGTGAATGCCCGCGTCGATTTTTGCAATTGATATCATCTTCTTCGGTTAATTCGTTAATGATTGCGGTGAGTTTTTCTACGCGGGTTTCTTCTTCTTTCATTTCGAGGACGGCAAAAAGTTTTTCTTCATTTTCCTGAAGTGGCATACGTTCTTCCTTAAAGTTTTTTTTATGAAAATGAAAGACTATATTAGTTTTTCTTTCTTGTCATCTGTGCTTCTTTATAATCTGTCATGCCAGCATGTTTTTATGCCACCTTTAAGCATGCTGGCATGACAGTTTTGTTAGGTAAGTGCTGTTATTTACTCCCGCATTTTGAAAGCGGGAGCGAGATGATATTTGTTAACGGTTGCCAGGGCCCATACTAGGACTTTCAAACTGTTCTGGGGTTGGTGCATCAGTAGGGTTAGGTTTGCTAAACATTGTGCTTGGGATGACTATAGTAGTATGAGTTGGCTTTGTCTCAGTGGTTTCAGTCTTAGCCTCTGGAGCAATCGGCTTTTTCTCTGTGGCTACAACCTTATCTTCTGGAGGACACGAAGATAAAGCTTGCACTATACAATATCCAAGACCGACAACTATGGCGAATCCCACGCCACCTGCTATGAAAGCTGCTCCACCGACCCCTGCTGGGATAACGGTTTCATACAAAGGTATATTATCTTTTACCATTGCATCTCCAAGCGCATTACCTGCCATAGCTAACAGAACACCTAAACCTGCAGTTGTTTTGGTTGTATGTTTTGAATCGGAACATCCACCCATCGCACCAACAATCGCGCCTATTACTGCATTACCAGCCGCACTTTGATTAATCGTTGACATTGCATAACCAACGTGACCCGCTGTTTGCATTATTTTGACACCGACTGAAGTTACAATAACACCACTCGCAGCATAACCTCCGCCCGTTAAACCCATTCTTGCTAACATTCTACCTATACTCACAGGGATAACTCCTCTTTTTGTTAATAAAAATAAATACATAGAACATACAAAATAAAACGGGGGTATCATAACGGTATTTCATTTGAAATGCAGTAAAAATTTTATTGCGGGGAGGTCATCCTGAACGAAGTGAAGGATCGGTTTAATTCATCACCATATTATGGAAGTAAACTGATCCTTCACTTCGTTCAGGATGACAAAGCCTCTACATGCAACAACGCCTTTACAAAGGGGACTTTCTCAGTCCAAAAACCGCTTCACCACACCCTCATACGCATCAATACGACGATCGCGTAAAAATGGCCAGCCGCGGCGGACTGTCTCTGTGCGGTCTTTGTGAATGGTTGCCAGTAACACTTCGGCTTTTTCCTGACTCGCTTCCGCTAAGAATTCACCCTGCGGCCCGGTGATAAAACTTGAACCCCAGAATTGTAAACCGCGCTCTGATCCCGGTTCTGCAGATTCAAACCCCACACGATTACACACCACCACTGGTAAACCATTCGCAATGGCGTGCGCGCGTTGAATCAAAATCCAGGATTGACGTTGACGCTCACATTCGGATTTATCATTTTCTTGCGTGCCCCAACCGATGGCGGTTGGATACAATAAAATATCCGCACCGCGCAATGCCATCAAACGCGCCGCCTCTGGATACCATTGATCCCAACAAATTAATACACCTAATTTACCGACAGAAGTTTGAATCGGCTCAAATCCTAAATCGCCAGGTGTAAAATAAAATTTTTCATAATATCCTGGATCATCCGGAATATGCATTTTGCGATATTTGCCTGCGATTTCGCCATTTTTTTCGAAAACGACTGCAGTATTATGATAAATACCAGCGGCACGGCGCTCGAACAACGACGCCACAATCACAATTCCTAATTCTTTCGCAATCGCACCAAAGAAATCTGTGCTCGGTCCCGGAATCGGTTCGCTCAAATCACACAGTTGTGCATTTTCCGTTTGACAGAAATAAAGACTCGTATGCAATTCTTGTAACAAAACAAGATTCGCACCTTTCGAATGTGCTTCTCGAATACCTGCAACGGTGACCGATAAATTTTGTTCGCGATCAGCAGTACAATGTTGTTGCACTAACCCCACTCGAATTTCACTCATCGAACACACCTCGCGGTAGTTGCATCGTCATGCAATGAATACTGCCGTACCATTGCACGACAGGAAGCGAAGGAATCGCAACAATTTCTCGATCGGGAAAACAATCAGAAATGGTGGCTAACGCTTCTTCATCTTTGGCATCATCATAAGTCGGCACAAGTACTGCATTATTCACAATTAAAAAATTCGCATAAGTCACTGGCAATCGTCTGCCATCGAAATCCGCATAACGCGCCTTCGGCCACGGCAAAGGAATTAATCGATAAGGATTGCCTTCAAAATTTTTGAGGGCAGATAATTCCATTTCTAATTGTCGAAAACTTTCATAATGCGAATCTTTTTCATCCGTACAACTAACATAACAAATCGTGTAAGGATCGGTGAAACGCGCAATCGTATCGATATGTCCATCGGTATCATCACCTTCGAGCGCACCATGTTTTAACCATAAAACACGTTCGACACCGAAAGCATCTTTCAACGTTTTTTCGATATCTGCTTTGGAAAGATCGGGATTTCGCTTTTTTGATAACAAACAACTTTCGGTCGTTAACAACGTACCTTTGCCATCAACTTCAATACCGCCACCTTCAAGCGCCAAATCGATTTTTTGCAAAGCCGTTGTCGCAAAACCACCGCGTGCATGCAAGTTCGCGGTTAATACATTGTCATGTTCCGCCGGATATTTATATCCCCAGCCGGTAAAAGTGAAGTCCAATAAAATTGGTTTATCATCTTGAAATACCGTAATCGGACCGTGATCGCGTACCCAAATATCATTGGCACGCATTTGATGAATCATGACTTGCGATAAATCGACGCCGGCTTTTTTTAAGAGTTTTTGAATATGAAATTCATGCGCTTCATTCAAACAAGTAATAAAAACTTTTTGACGCAACGCAATTTCTTTTGTAGTTGTTAAAAACACTTCATCAATGTCGGACATGGTGTCGACCCAATAACTGTCCGGCTGTGGCCACGTTAACATGACCGCACTTTGATTTGCCCACTCGGGCGGCAAATAATTAGTCTTCAAAGTAAGTATACCCCTGCAAACCACGTGTCAAATCACTTAAATATTCTTCACGATCAGAATAGCTAAGGTCGGATTTTTTTTCTAATTGTTCGCGATAAGAGCGAATCAAATGACTACGATTAAAGTTCACATTGCCTAACGCAGATTCGACAGTGTCACCTTCTAATGCTTGCGTTAATTTGTAACCGCCATCATCGTTCAGTTCGACATGTACTGAATGCGTATCGCCAAATAAATTATGTAAGTCGCCTAAAATTTCTTGATAAGCGCCCACCATAAAAATGCCCAATAAATACGGCTCATCAGGATTATGTGGTAACAATGACAACGTGCTATCTAATCCATAATTATTGACATAAAGATCAATGCGGCCATCGGAATCACAAGTAATATCATGCAAAATGCCTCTTTTTGTTGGTATTTCATTTAAGCCAGCAAGCGGCATAATTGGGAAAACTTGGTCGATCGCCCACGCATCCGGTAACGATTGAAATAAAGAAAAATTACAGAAAAATTTATCGGCGAGTTTTTCATTTAATTCATCAATCAATTCGCGATGCGCACGTACGGAAGGTTTTAAGAAGTCACGCACTTTTTCGCAGGTCGCATAATAAATTTGTTCCGCATAAGCGCGTTTTTGCAAATCCATCAAACCGTGGGTAAACATCGTCTGCACTTCTGAATTCCAGTGACAAACATCGTGATAAGTTTCGAGTGCATTATTTTCGGAAAGATTGACGTAACCATCCCACAAATTTTTAATGATTGCGACATCATTATCGGCTGGTGGATTAAAGTCAGTTAAATCACAAGGTGCTTCCGTCGCAATGACATTCGTAATTAACATCGCATGATGCGCGGTTAATGCGCGTCCCGATTCCGTAATAATTTCAGGATGGGGAAGATGATGTTGTTGGCAAGTTTCGGCAAGGATATAAACGATATTATTCGCGTATTCTTGCACGCTATAATTCATTGAGCTCACACTGCGGGAGCGCGTACCTTCATAATCCACACCCAGTCCACCACCGACATCGACGATGCTAATCGGCGCACCCAATGAATTTAATGCAGAAAAATAGCGCGCGCATTCTCGCATACCGCGTTGAATATCGGCAATATTCGCAATTTGCGAGCCTAAATTAAAATGCATCGCTTTCAAAAGATGAAGCAGATTTTTTTCACGTAATTTTTCGACAACACGCAATACTTGTGGCGCTGAAAAACCAAATTTGGCTTTTTCTCCACTCGTATTTGCCCATTTGCCATTTCCAATGGAGGCAAGACGGATACGGATACCGATACAGGGTTCTACTTTTAATTTTTCTGCTTCTTCTAACACTAATGCGAGTTCAGAAAATTTTTCGAGAATAATACAAACACGATGACCTAACCGCTGGCCAATCAAAGCAAGACGAATATATTCACGGTCTTTGTAGCCATTACAAACGATGACGGATTCAGGCTGTGCTGAAAGCGCAAGCGTTGCTAATAACTCAGGTTTGCTACCAGTTTCGAGTCCGACTCTAGTATTCGCGTTATCAAGAATAGCCTCGACCACACGACGTTGTTGGTTGACTTTAATCGGATAAACGCAAGTAAATGCGCCGCGATAATCGTTTTCTTTAATTGCACGTAAGAAAGCATCATTCACGGTTTGAATACGTTTTTGCAAAATATCCGTAAAACGCACCAATACAGGAAATGATAAACCGGATTCTTTAATTTTTTCCGCTAATTCATAAAGGTCAATACTCGCATGCGAGCCCGGACCTTTTGGGTGGGCCTGCATACGACCATTTTCGGAAATATTAAAAAAACCATCACTCCATTGCTGAACTAAATAAGCATCGCGCGCGTGTTGCGCAGACCATTCTGCCATTTCGTTGTAGCCCTCACCAAAAAACAGTTAATGAATATTATCTTGCTCGCGCAGGAAAAAAACCCTTGTCAACTACACAACCGTCGTCCCGCGGCAAGTCCTAAGGGATCCAGAGTGGCATCGCAGACTGTCTGGATCCCTTAGGACTTGCCGCGGGACGACGAGTTTTTTGATAACCTGACGACGCTTTTTACCCCGCCGACGTTTCTTCATTCGCATGCGTCGCGATTTCAGAAAATAAACGGTTATATGCGCGTGCTTTGCGTTTACGCCAGTTACCTTTGTGGTAAGCGTAGCCAGCAATAAGCGGCAGCGCGATAGTCGCCTCGGAGAATACCATCTGTTCGTGCACGACAGATACTTTCCCCCAAGAACATGCTTCTCGCAATGTTGAGCCAGAAAGCGCACCGTCACGTTCATCCGCGACAGTAACTTGCACCGCATATTTATGTAATGGGACTTCGCTGCCTAAAAGTTCGGCCGCGACAACGACATCTTGCGCGAAATTCTTAGGAACACCGCCACCAATCATCAACAAGCCAGTATCATTGGCTTTGATTTTGAGTTGGGTTAATTCGCGAAAATCTTTGACGGAATCAATGCTCACATGCTTATTAGGATTTTCTACTTGATGCATCACCAAACCAAATCCTGCACTGCAATCACTGAATGCAGGTACGAAAATGGGAATGCCTTTTTGGTAGGCGTGTAACACGATGGAATCTTTATTTTTGCCATATTTTTCGAGATAACGACCCATTTCGATAATAAATTCACGGGAAGAATATGCTCTTTTTGGCAACTTATTCGCAATTTCTGCGATGACATTATCACAAACTCTTAAGTCATCTTCGTCAATCAACGTATCATAAATACGGTCGATTGCGAGCGCTTGTAATTCGGTGTCATCCAACAGTGGCGAACCTTGATAATGTTTGAAACCCAATCCTTCAAAAAAATCTTGGTCAACAATATTTGCGCCAGTTGAAACAATCGCATCCACCATATTATTGTCTAACAAATCTAAAATAACTTTTTTTAAGCCTGCGCTGACAAGCGATCCTGCCAAACAAAGAATAATACTGCAATTTTCATCACTGACCATTTGATCGTAAATTTTGGCTGCACGGGAAAGATTTCTGCTTTGAAAAGCCATGCCGTCCATCGCATCAACCAACGATGCAAAATTAAGCTGGGTAATATCGAGATGACGTACTTCGGTCGACAATAATTGGTCTTTACTTTGTTTCATATTAGCGGCACTCCCAAACTTGGCATTCTTCAATGCCCGTTAAAAAAACCAACTCGTGTTGCCACGATTTACAAGGTGCAATAATGTACTCGAAAATGAGTTTTTTTGCTACAATTATTTTAACTCCGGATCCCGCGCTGTCATGGGATATCGACGGTCGCGGCCGAAGGCTTTGTGGTTGATACGAACACCGGGCGCGCCTTGACGTCTTTTGTATTCATTTTTCAGAACGGCACGCACAACAAATTTCACCGTATCTTCGGGAAATCCTTCTGCGATAATCGCTTTGATACTTTTTTCTTTCTCAATATAGAGCGCTAAAATCGGATCGAGAATGTCATAAGGCGGTAAGCTATCCTCGTCTTTTTGATCGTGTCGAAGCTCAGCACTCGGCGCTCTCTCGATGATACGTGCAGGAATAATTGGGGAAATTTGATTGCGATATTCAGCCAGACGATAGACCAATGTTTTTGGAATGTCCCTTAGCACGTTAAAACCACCGACCATGTCGCCATACAAAGTGCCATATCCCATCGCGAGTTCGCTGCGATTGCTGGTACTCAAAACGAGGCTTGTCTTTAGGTTGGATAACGCCATCAGAATCGTGCCGCGACAGCGCGCCTGTAAATTTTCTTCGGTAATATCCGGTTTTTTATCCCCGAAAACAGGGGCAAGTGATTCAAGAAATGCATTATAGCTCGGTTCAATCGAAATAATTTCTTGTTCTACACCGAGGTTTTTAATCAGCGCTAATCCATCTTCCATGCTCATATCTGACGTGTAACGAGACGGTAACATGACTGCCGTCACGTTTTCTTTTGATAACGCATCGACCGCAATCGCTAACACCAATGCAGAATCAATCCCGCCAGACACACCGAGTAAAACGTGGCGAAAACCATTTTTCTGCACATAATCACGAAGTCCAAGCATGAGACACTGATAAATTTTTTCATCTGTTGGAATCTCTTCCCATGTAGTCACATCCGAAATCGACACTTTGCCATTTTCAAAAATACAGTCAAAAGCTCTCACTTCTTCTTTAAAAAAGGCGAGATGCTGGCACAACTCTCCTTTTTCATTAAAGACCAGCGAACCGCCATCAAACACCAATTCGTCTTGACCACCGACTGTATTAAGATAAATAAAAGGGATATGTGCATTTGCAGAATATTTCTGAATTAGTTGTTGACGTCTTGCATCCTTATCAACTTCAAAGGGAGAGGCATTGATGGAAAGTAAAATTTTGGCGCCTTTCTGAATGGTGGCTTCCACTGCATCTTCATGCCAAATATCTTCACAAATGAGTAATCCTACCGGTACATCTTTGATGTTGACCACACACGATTGCGTACCTCTATCAAAATAACGTTCTTCATCAAACACACCGTAATTCGGCAGTTTTTGCTTTGCGTAGGTTGCAACAATCTCGCCATTATAAATTAAGGCACAGGTATTAAATAATTGTGTTCCCCTTTTTTGAGGGGTACCGACTAGGAGGTAAATATCCTTTACTTCTTTTTTTAATGTATTCATCGCATCTTCGATTTTTTCTAAAAATGCTTCACGGAATAAAAAATCTTCTGGCGGATAACCTGTGATGCTTAATTCCGGGAAAATAACTAGATCCGCTTTTAACTCGTCTCGTGCTTTAATGCTGCTTTGAATAATTTTTTGGATATTGCCGTCAATATCTCCGACTAATAAATCAAGTTGTGCGAGGGCAATACGAAGTTTTGCAGTCATGATTCTATCTCACTTATGTCGATCGATGGTATTATGTTGGTGTTGCGAAAATACTTAAAAATTTCTGTCATTCCCGCGTAGGCGGGAATCTATTTGTAATGGATTCCCGCCTACGCGGGAATGACAGAACTACATTAATTCGCGAAACCAACTATTATAATCTTCCGATATATTATAGGTAAAACAAATGATTTCAATTATTTTATATGGGCGTAATGATCAACATGGTTATCAATATCATAAACGCTTAGTATTAAGCTTAAATAATATGGCTGAATTACTTTCCGAAAGCCACGATGAAATCATTTTCGTCGACTATAATACACCGAATGATTTACCTACACTTATCGAGTCCGTTCAAGATATTCTGACCGAAAAAGCAAAATTATTCATTAAAATATTACGTGTGCGACCCATCGTGCATGAACAAAATCGGCATCAAACTTCAAGAAAAATGCTTGAATCGCTCGCTCGAAATATTGGGATTCGCAGATCTAATCCATTGAATCAATGGGTTTTATCAACCAATTCTGACATGATATTTATCCCCAGAGATTCAGAAAATTTAACCGATATCGTGTCCCACCTCGAGAAAGGTTTTTATACCCTGCCGCGTTTTGAGTTACCGGAATATTTTTGGGATATATCACTCGATCGATTGCATCCAGAGAAAAACATTGATTTTCTGCGCGCGCACAGTGAAAAGTTACACCTTCACATGACGGTTCACGACAAACCCTTCGTTGGATACGAAAATGTAGGGGATTTTCAACTCATGTCCCGTGATGATATTTTTCATATCGGTGGCTTTAATGAAAATATGCAATTAGGCTGGAACATCGATGCGAATTTGAGTAAACGCATGTTTTGTTTGCACCAGCAAATAAAAAATTTATCTCATCAACTTTTCGGATTCCATTGCAATCATATTCGCGACACGAACAATGATATGCACGGAAAATTTCATTTGGAAAATGATTGGAAAACATTTGTGACGGAGGTAGAGTCACCTTTTGTGACACCCGAAAAAAATTGGGGACTCAAAGATCAAAAAATTGAAGAAGTGATGTTGTCTCAAAATAAATATGTAGAAGTCTTATCAAATCTCCAACAAAAAACACCTGCGAACGCTTATGAAAAAAAACTCGACCCCAATTATTTTAATCTTTCCACCTATGAAACTTTTCATACTTTCCCTTATCTTGCAGATCATTTTGCAGTCCTACCTGAAAATACCCGCATCGCTTATTTCGGTTACAACGACACTTTAACAACATTACTATCAGATTTTTTAAAAACGATGTATGGCACCACGCTTTTGATCAACGAAACAGTGGATGCAGATATTTATATTTTTGATTTTGGTTTTGATACGAAAGATGAACGTGCTCTTACATTACGAAAAAATTTGCAAAAAAAAATCATGCATCAATTTCTCTCGATTACCCTGTCTCAAAAAAAATCTCGAAAACAAAATAAACTTATCGGCATTCATACCGCATACACTTATTTTCGATATCTTTTCAAAATGAAAGTTCGAATGAATGAAGCGGGGTATAATTCTAATATTTGTTATGGCGTGGCAGAGCTTACTACCCCACCTTTAAAATTTTCCCAAATAAAAACATGGTTACAATATTGTTGTGTCAGATATTTATTTGACTTCAGCGATTCTATACGTGCAATGGTGTTACGAAGTAAATTCGCGCAGTATCTTCTTAAAATGTAAGAGTTGTATAGAACTCCGTCGTCCCGCGACTTGTTCGCGGGATCCAGTGACAGCACCTAAGCCATCCTGGATCCCGCGGACGAGCCGCGGGACGACGTAAAATCCTATACTACAATTCTTAAGAAACTCTTAAAAAGAAAAAATATATATTCCTTTATTATTTTTTTTTATTTGGGAGAATTGTGTCGTTGCGAAATAACTTTTTAGACTGTCATGGAACATGACAGATTTTTTGTAGATTCAAAAAAATAATTATGGAGATTGTCGCATGGAAACTCGTTATACGAAATTACAACCAACCTCTTCCGCTGAACCTTTTACCCACTTTGAAACTCAAGATAATCTGATTGAAGTCAACGAAACAAAAGAAAGTAAAACTATTCCAGACACTTTTCAACATAAAATAGAACAACCGAAAATAGATAAAAACATCGAAGATTTTATTATTCCTTCCGCTTTTTCCAAAATAGATCCTAAAATATTACCGCGCGAAATTGTGAAAGCTTTCAATCACGAATCAAAAGAAGGTGCGCAGGATATTATTGTTGAACCAAGTGTTTTCAGAACCTCCGATCGTATCGACCCCGATCAATTTTATATCGCACATAAAAATAAAGTTCCCAAAATAGAAATAGGAAATGGCAAAAGATTAAATATCGCTTACAACTTTAGCCCATTTAATCAAATCGAAAAAATTGGTGATGGTATTGTTAAACAAACTGCACCCGTATTCGGTGATTTTGGCAGTTATGTATTAAATGTTCCTCCCAATCATTACGCAAAAGCGTGGTCTGGTAATAAACCGGTGTTATACGGCGAAGGCACGCATGTCATTCACGATCCTTTATTTCGATTTGAAAAAAAAGATGGGGATGTCGCACAAAGTTTTCGTGCGGAACATCATTTCGTGAATCAAGCGAACACCTATATTCAACATGGTAATTTTCATATTATTCGTGTGTTCCCCGGCAAATTTGCGAAAATTGTTCTCGATGGAAAACCTTTATTGTTACCGCCACAAGCTGAAAATAAACCTTATTTTTTCGAATCACCCTATTTTCAATTTGATCCGAATCAAAATATCATTGATCAATCAGCGAATTACATCGAACATGGTAATTTCCATCAATTACGGGTGCCGCCAGGCAAAATTGCAAAAGTCGTCATTAATAATATTCCCCAACTTTTATATCCGAATAAAAATAATTCACCTTATATTATTAATACGCCAATTTTCCGTTTTAATCCCGGCACAGATTTAATTAACGAAACAGAAAATTATATTCGTCATGAAAACATTCACATGATTCGTGTTCCACCCGGTAAATTTGCGAAAATCATTGTGGATAATGTTCCAAAACTTCTTCCGCCCACAGAGGATAATCAAAGCCATACTTTTTATACGACTAATTTTTATTTTGATCCAAAAACTGATTTCGTCGATCAAAACACTCCTTATATCAAACATGGTATTCGACATATTTTACGTTTACCGAAAGGAAGCGTTGCGAAAGCATGGTTTGGAAATACGCCGCAATTACTGGAAAGATCGAATGACGAACAAGAACTAAAAGTATTAGACTTTGAAGATCCGCAATTTAAATTAGAAGAAACGAAGAGAAATGGACAATCTTATCTATTTTTAAGTGCGAGTGAAAAATATATTGAGCATGGCTCCATCAAACGTGTCATTCCTCCCATCGGTGAATTGGCGGTTATCAATAAAAACGGTACGCTAGAAGTTGTGCAAGGCCGTTATGATACGGACTCCGCCACAGAAAGTGTTGTCGGTTTTTTTGATACGAGTGTTCAAACACTAGAATTTCCTAGCAAAAAAACGCGTGAAAAACGCATTGTCGAAAATCATGAAGCAAAAACCAATGATCGCGTGATTTATGATGTTTATACGACATCCGACTCTGTCGAAGTGGGGCTTAAAATTTTAGTGGCTTATCGTATCCCTGATATTGCGAGTGCTAAAAAAGCTTTATTGCAGTTTAAAAATATGGAAAACATTGCAGATCACATTGAAGGCGTTGTCCGTTCTGATATGACGAAAATTATCAAACAGTTTACTTCGCAAAAATTTTCCGCACCGATTGAACCAATCGACAATTATAAAAACTTCGAATTGAAAAACCAAGATCAATCAAGGGAGCCATTACCTTTCGCACCCAGCGCGCCCTCAGCTCCACCACCACCTAAAACCTATTTAGAACAAGCCATGGAGGAATTAAAAAAAGATTTAGCGCCATACGGAATTACGCTGATCCGAATGACGATTGAAGAATCTAAAATTCTTGATGGTGATCTCACCAAAAAAATGTCAGAGCAAGCACTGACGACCGCTAAAACGAATGCTGAACTTGCCGTCGTAGAACAAAAAAATATTATTGCCAAAGCGCAAGCGGAACTCAAAAAAGATGTTGCCATTATCGAACAATCACAAGTGAATGATGGACGCATTAAAGCCGCTAAAGCACTTTTAGAAGCTGCAGATTTTGAAGCGCAAGCGAGAGAACGAAAAGCCGCTGCGGATGCAAAAGCCATTGAAAGCACGGCTGAAGCTGAAGCAAAAGCGATTCAATTAAAAGGGGCGGCACAAAATGCAGTTCTACAACAACAAGCTAAATTTTATGAAGACAATCCACGTTTATTTGAACTTGAAATTACCAAAGCAAAATTTGAAGCACTAAAAGGCATGCATTTTACCGTGACTTCGAAGGAGTTCAGTAATTTATTTAATATTCCGGGCCTGTCTTTATTTAATTCCGCACAAACGCAACAAAAATTGGTCTCCATTAAAGATGTGCCGGAGGAGAAGGCGGTGCCGATGATATAACACAACCGTCGTCCCCTTGCTAAAAGACCCTGTCATGCCAGCATGCTTAAAGGTGGCATAAAAACATGCTGGCATGACACAGAATACTTTACAACCTCCCCCCATTCGCTTATCTTTCCTCCAAATTAAAAATGAGGAACAAACTACATGCATCAAGAACAAAAAATCTCTGTGATTGGCCTCGGTAAATTAGGCGCCCCTCTTGCTGCAGTGCTTGCCAATAAAGGACACTCGGTCATTGGTCTTGATCTCAATGAAAGTTTTGTGGACGCGATCAATCAAAAAAAAGCACCGGTTGATGAACCTGGATTACAAGCACTTATTGAGTCTAGCAAAAATTTAACCGCCACCACGGATTATGAAACTGCGATTTTTGAAAGCGATATTAGTTTTATTATCGTTCCGACGCCAAGCTTGCCAGATGGTATGTTTAATAATGCGTATGTTTTAAAAGCAGTCACTGAAATCGGCAAAGTATTACGAAACAAAGCAAGCTATCATCTCGTCGTGATTACGAGTACCGTCATGCCAGGATCCACGAATACGGTCATTAAAGATGCGTTGGAATCCGCCTCACACAAAAAATTAGGCGAACACCTTGGGCTTTGCTATAACCCAGAATTTATTGCATTGGGCACTGTTATTAAGAATATGTTGACGCCTGACATGATCTTAATTGGCGAATCTGATGCAAAAGCAGGTAGTATGATGGCCGGGATTTATCAAACCGTTTGTGAAAACAATCCCCCGATCATGCGCATGAATCTCACCAATGCGGAAATCACAAAAATTGCCGTCAACACTTATATCACGACAAAAATTTCTTTCGCCAATATGTTATCAGATGTTTGCGATCGCATCACGGATGCTGATGTTGACGTCGTCACCAATGCGATGGGCTTAGATCAACGAATAGGTCAAAAATATCTGAAAGCCGCCACGGCATATGGCGGACCTTGTTTTCCGCGAGATAATATTGCATTTTCAGCACTCGCAGCATTGGTACACGCAAGAACGGATTTAGCGATTGCAACCGATGCCATTAATGATTATCAACTCGATCGTATGATTGCTTTTATCAATACGCATGATAAAACCAAAAGAATCGGCGTTTTAGGCCTATCTTATAAAGCTGAAACGAGTGTCGTCGAAAAAAGTTTCGGAATTGCCTTGGCCAATCGACTTACAGCAAATGGATACACCGTATCCGTGCACGATCCTAAAGCGTTACCAAATGCTGATAAAGAATTAGACGCTGCGATTGCACAACACCGTTTTGTCGAAGATTGTGTCAACCATTCCGATATTTTAGTGATTTGCACTAACTGGCCTGAATATCAATCAAATCTTACAAGAGCATTATTAGATCGCCCATCAAATCCTCGCATTATTATTGATTGCTGGCGCTTATTACCGTATGACGTTATTTCAGAAATTGCAAAAATATTATATCTTGGTCGTGGAAATGATTTTTTCGCTGAATCTATTGGGGAATTAAAATATGCATAAAAATGATTTGATTGTGGTCACAGGCGCGGGTGGATTCATTGGCGGACATTTAATTGCAGATCTTCGACGCCAGGGTTTCACATCGCTACGTGCGGTTGACCGAAAACCACTTCATCATTGGTATCAGTTATTTGAAGATGTCGAAAATCTCATGCTTGATTTAAAAAATGAAAGTGCAGCTGATATTGCATGTAAAGACGCGCGATACATTTATAATTTAGCGGCTGATATGGGTGGAATGGGATTTATTGAAACCCATAAAGCAGCATGCATGCTCTCCGTATTGATTAATACCAATATGTTGAATGCGGCTAAAAAATATCGCCCAGAACGTTTTTTATTTTCTTCCTCCGCTTGTGTTTATAATGCCTCAAAACAAACAGAAGCAAATGTCACGCCACTCAAAGAGTCCGATGCATATCCTGCCATGCCGGAAGATGGTTATGGCTGGGAAAAACTTTTTAGCGAAAGAATGTGCCGACATTTTAGCGAAGATTTTAAGCTGATCACTCGCGTCCCACGATATCACAATGTATACGGACCGTTTGGCACTTATGATGGTGGTCGAGAAAAAGCACCCGCCGCACTCTGCCGTAAAGTCATTCAAGCAAAACAGGACGGGACGAATGAGATTGAAATCTGGGGCGATGGCGAACAAACGCGAAGTTTTATGTATATTGATGATTGTCTTTATGGCACGCAAGCGATCATGATGAGCAATATTGAAGAACCGATCAATTTAGGTAGTAGTGAATTGGTTTCTATCAATCACATGGTTGATATTATAGAAGACATTGCGAATGTAAAATTAAAACGACGATATAAACTCAATGCGCCACTTGGCGTTCGTGGACGCAATAGTGACAATACATTGATTAAAGAAAAACTCGATTGGGAACCACAAATTGCTTTACGTGTAGGGTTAGAAAAAACGTATCGCTGGATTTATGACAGCATGCTAAAAACCTCTTCGGTAAATGTTTATAATGATGCGGATTTAGCTTTGGCTTCGGAACGAATGTAGTTTTTAAACATCCTATTAGGACAGCTTCTGTCATTCCCGCGAAGGCGGGAATCCATTATAAATAGATTCCCGCCTTCGCGGGAATGACAGGAGTAAGTTTATGAATCTATCAGGGAAGACCTGAGACAATGTAAAAGATTTAAGAGATTATAATGCAAAAAAACTTTCATTTAAGTATCGTCGCCACCTCGCGAAATGATAATCATGGCGGTAGTTTAACGAAACGCATGCAGCATTTTGTCGATGGATTTGTCGCGCAATGTATTCGACATGATTTGCAGGCAGAACTTATTTTAGTGGAATGGAATCCACCACCGGAAAATGTTCCGTTAAAAGAGGTGTTGCGATTTCCAAAAGATCGCGGCCCCTCAGAAATTCGTATTATCACGGTTCCTCGGGAACTTCATGACAAACTGAAACATGCCGAAAGTTTACCCCTCTTTCAAATGATCGGCAAAAATGTTGGGATTCGTCGTGCACTAGGAAATTACGTTTTAGCAACCAATATTGATATTTTATTTTCGGATGCGATCATGCAATTCTTGAAAAAAAATCTCGACGAAAAATTTCTCTATCGCACCGATCGCGTGGATATTCCATCTGAACTCCCGGAAAATTCTTCTTGGGAAGAAATTTTACATTTCGCAGAACAAAACGCTTTTCGTATCAACGGAAAAAATTCAACGGTCATCAAACGTAATGGTCAATTTGTTCCAACCATTGCTAAAAAAAGTTTATTGCAAAGATTGGAAAAATTGAAAAAAATCCGGCAAAAAAATATTTTCAAATCTATCACAAACTATTACCTTCACTATCAAAAAAGAAAACACTTGAATCATCTGCACACAAATGCCTGCGGAGATTTCACTTTACTTTCAAAACAACACTGGCAAACGCTTCGAGGTTATCCAGAATGGGAAATGTATTCGTGGCATATCGATAGCATTTTGCTCTATCAAGCCCATTTTCATGATATTCCACAGATGAATTTACCGCAGGATCACTGTGTTTATCATATCGAACATCATGTCGGCTCGGGATTTACGCCAGAAAATGCGAATGCATTATTCGATCGTCTCCGTCAACAAAACATTGGCTTTATCGATGATAATGCATTGCATCAACTCTTCGTCGATATGATGGAAAAAAGAAAAAAAGGGGAAAAAGTTTTTTTCAATGCTGAAGATTGGGGATGGCGAGATATTGTGTTGCATGAGGAGTGGGTCTAGTCGCCGCGCTCAGGATGACACTTTCGCATTCGGCGCCGGCGCACATTCTTTGCCTTCGCACTTTTCAATCATCACAAGCGCCTTCATCGCCGGTGGATAGTATTGATCAGCAGATCGCTTAATCCAAAAGAGACCAGACGTGCGATCTAGCGGTACGCCATAACCATAAAAATACATATAGCCGACGGCATATTGCGCTTGTCGACTTCCTTCGACAGCTAAGGGTAACAATTGACAAAACGCTTTTTTAAAATCACCCGACTCAAAAGTCAAACGACCGAGCTGTAAATTTTCCGCCATATAAACTTTTCTAAACGGCGCACAACCACAGAACAAAAAGCAAATCATTAACACTATTAAAACTATACGACCGAAAAAAAACATTTATGCCCCATTCAATAATTTTTTTGGCATTCCTTGGAAAGTAAGTACTTCGCGCTTTAATGGCAATTTCTCCAAACGCCCACTGTTTTCGAGTATAACCCCATTTGGCGTGACAGCGTTAATTCGAATCGAGCCGACGTTATCACCGACACGATAAATTTTCCCGAGCCCCCCGGCTTCAGAAATAATCACTCGCGACGTGTGATCGTCCAAACCTGCAAGAATACCAATTAATTGCAGCTGCAAACTACTGATGGGCACATCTCCTGTGGGATGAAGGGTGGCTTTTCCGAATAAATGTTGCGCCGGAATTTTCGAAATAACTTCCATCGATGTTTCTCTCACGCGAGGATTGTTTTCTGTTTGATTCACGGGAGTGTTTTTGATACTGAAGTGATTTTCTCGAAATTGTTTTTGCATGTCAAAAACAGCAACGCAAATCAAAATAAAAAAAAGCCCCATCAATCCGTAGCTTGAACGCTTGCCCCATGGAGTAAAAAGCCACGAAAACGTAATCATACCTATACCTTATTGACATCCTTCTTTTAACCAAATACCTACTGTTTTCGCGAAATAAGTCAAAATCGCATCTGCACCCGCTCGCTTCATCGCAATTAAAGATTCCATTACGACGGGTCTTTCATCCAACCATCCACGCTCTACGGACGCTTTTATCATGGCGTATTCGCCGCTTACTTGATAAACCAATGTTGGCACGCGAAATAATGCTTTCGTTTGATGCACAATATCAAGATATGGCATTCCCGGTTTTATCATTACCATATCAGCGCCTTCTTCGATATCCATTTGCACTTCGTGCAATGCTTCATTTTTATTTCGCGGATCCATCTGGTATTGATATTTGTCCGCTTTTCCTAATAAATCTTTCGATCCTACTGCTTCGCGAAAAGGCCCATAAAAACTCGACGCATATTTCGCAGAATAGGCGAGAATTCGGGTTTGTGTAAACTTATTTTTTTCAAGTGCAGCACGAATCGCACCGATTCTGCCATCCATCATATCGGATGGTGCAACAATATCCGCGCCAGCTGCCGCATGCGATAATGCTTGTTTGACTAAAACCTCAATGGTTTCATCATTTAAAATTTCACCGCGATCATTCACCACACCATCTTGTCCATGTGAAGTATAAGGATCGAGCGCGACATCGGTAATGACGCCCATGTCAGGATATATTTTTTTGATGTGACGGACCGCACGTTGCACCAAACCTTCTGGGTGGTAGGATTCTTCTGCCGTCAGTGATTTTTTATTTTTATCAATCATGGGGAAAAGCGCAATGGCAGGAATTCCAAGGGCAACGAGTTCTCCCACTTCTTTTTCCAACAAATCAATCGTAAAACGACAGATACCTGGCATGGAGGCTATATTTTCACTGCGATTTTCGCCTTCAATGATAAACATAGGATAAATGAGATCTTTGCTGGTAAGCGTCGTCTCCGCCATTATTTCCCGCGAGAATTTCGCTTGTCGCATGCGGCGGAGCCGCGTCTCTGGGAAGCGGCGGGTTGTGGGGTGAAGTGTTGTCATGATGTTTCCAAAATTTTTTATGTTGTCATCAACTATGTCATGCCAGCATGCTTTTACATAGGTCTCTACACAACCGTCGTCCCGCGGCTTGTCCGCGGGATCCAGAGCGACATTGCGGGCTTTCTGGATCCCGCGGACAAGCCGCGGGACGACGGTTGTGTAGAGACCTATGATGCTTTTAGCTGGCATGACAAGGTTGCTGCGATTATACTACGCCCATGACAATTTCTGAAAAAAAATTTCACACACCTATCGCAGTTTCATGCCATGATGAATCCAGAGAAAATGAGGCCAAAGCGCTCGCCAAAAAACTCCATTTACCATTTACGCAGAACATCACCCCCGACTATGAATATGTCCTGCTTTTCACAGAAGCGCATCTTTCCTTACAAAAAATCGGATCTCGTGAAACGCCGCTTTTCATTGATTTTTTATCAGAAGATGCGCAGTATCGATTAAAAAAAATTTCTAAAAAAAATGAAATACTTGCACGCGCATTGGGCCTAAAGAAAAGTGCGGCTTCATCGATTGTCGATGCAACAGGCGGGCTATTACGAGATAGTTTTATTATTGCAGCGTTAGGCTTTCCGGTGTCTATATTCGAAAGATCACCTATTATCCATGCCCTGCAAGCAGATGCGCTCCATCGCGCACGCAGCACGCACCTCCATGATATTACACAAAAAATGCATCTCTACCACGATGATGCCATTACGGCATTACCGTTATTCGACAAACCCGATGTTATTTATATCGATCCCATGTTTCCGACACGCAAAAAATCCGCGTTACCCAAAAAAGAAATGGTCCATTTCAAAAAAATTGTCGGGGAGGATCAGGATGCTGCGGCTTTACTTACCACCGCTCTCGCTTGTGCGAGGTCTCGGGTTGTGGTAAAAAGACCCCGGATCATTAAAAATTTAACAGAAAATCTCGCGCCTTCTTTTACCCTAGCTGGCAGTAGCTGTCGATTTGATGTTTATTTGTTGAAAGCTCCCTAAACGTCGTCCCGCGGCTTGTCCTGAGGGATCCAGAACTGCATTGATGTTGCTCTGGATCCCTCAGGACAAGCCGCGGGACGACGGGACTTTTTTAATTGTAGGTTCATACTGAATGAATATTATTAACTTTCTTTTAAATTTTATATTGCATTTAGACCAACACTTAATCTCATTTGTCACTAACTACGGCATTTGGACTTATGTGCTGCTTTTTTGCATTATTTTTTGCGAAACCGGGATCATTTTCACTGCCATTTTACCTGGCGATTCACTGCTATTTGCAGCCGGTGCCCTTACCGCGAATGTGTCGGGCATCATCAATGTACATTTCCTATTTATTCTATTAGTCATCGCCTCAGTGATGGGTAATGGGTTGAATTACTTTATTGGTAAATGGCTGGGGCCAAGGGTCTTCCGATCGAATCAATCCTGGATTTTCAACCAAAGACACATTGATAATGCGCATCACTTTTTTGAACGTTATGGCGGCAAAACCATTATTATTGCGCGATTTATACCGATTATTCGTACTTTTGCGCCTTTCATTGCTGGCATTGGTTACATGACCTATCGCCAATTTTTTATATACAGCGTGATTGGGGCTTTCTTATGGATTGGGCTTTTGGTTTATGGCAGCTTCTTATTTGGCAATATTCCGATTGTTAAAGAGCATTTTTCCATTGTCATTATCGCGATTGTGGTATTGTCCATTTTGCCTGCCGCTATTGAAATATTGCGCCGCAAGCTTAAAAAACAACCAACGGAAACCGTGACAGACCAAGTCCCCTAATTTCTGCTAAAATGCGCCCATCTTCGTCGAACTAGACAAATCGTGCAAGATCGTGCAAAATTGTTTTCTTCATTTATTAACTTCATTTGGATAAAAAAAACCTATGGATATGCGTAAAATCCGTAAGCTCATCGAGCTTATTAAAGAAACCGGCATTGCAGAAATCGAAATTCGTGAAGGCGAAGAATCTGTTCGTATTAGTCGCGAAGTCAGTCGTGCAAATGCCAGTCCCGTGATTTATCAGGCACCCCCACAGGTTGCTGTCAATGCGCCGGAAGCATATGCGCAACAAGCGCCCGCTGCAAAAACCGAAGACGCAACGGCCAACAAACACTCCGTGAAAGCGCCGATGGTCGGAACCGTTTATTTATCCCCATCCCCTGGTTCAAAATCTTTTGTTGAAGTGGGTCAAACCGTCAAAGTTGGCGATACCTTATGCCTTATTGAAGCCATGAAAATGTTTAATCAAATTGAAGCTGACAAATCCGGCAAAATCGCAGCGATTCTCGTCGATACCGGTGTTCCTGTTGAATTTAATCAGCCATTATTCGTGATTGAATAATCAGGAGTCTTCGAATGTTAGATAAAGTTGTCATTGCTAATCGTGGAGAAATTGCATTGCGCATTTTGCGTGCCTGCAAAGAACTGGGGATTAAAACCGTCGCTGTGCACTCCACCGCTGATCGCGATTTGATGCATGTGCGGCTCGCGGATGAATCCGTTTGTATCGGCCCACCGGCTGCAAACGAAAGTTATTTAAGTATTCCTGCCATTATTAGTGCCGCTGAAATTACGGATGCGGTTGCCATTCATCCAGGTTATGGTTTTTTGGCAGAAAACGCGAGTTTCGCCGAACAAGTTGAAAAAAGCGGCTTTATTTTTATTGGTCCAAGACCCGACAGCATTCGCCAAATGGGGGATAAAGTGGCTGCGATTCAAGCCATGAAAGCACTGGGTATTCCTTGTGTCCCCGGTTCTAGTGAGCCTATCGGTACTGATGATGCTGAAACGTTGCGTATGGCCCGAGAAATAGGCTATCCCATTATCATTAAAGCCGCAGGTGGTGGCGGTGGACGCGGGATGCGCGTTGTGAACACCGAACCGCACTTATTAAATGCGATTGCGATGACAAAAACCGAAGCACGTGCCGCTTTTAATAATGATAAAGTTTACATGGAAAAATACTTACAAACGCCTAGACATATCGAAATTCAAGTGATTGGCGACGGGTTTGGCAATGCCATTCATTTAGGTGAACGCGATTGTTCTATTCAAAGGCGACATCAAAAAATTATTGAAGAAGCCCCAGCACCCGGCATTACTCCCGAACAACGCGAGGCTATCGGTGAACGTTGCGCGCAAGCTTGTCGTGATATGAAATATCGTGGCGCGGGTACTTTCGAGTTTTTGTATGAAAACAAAGAATTTTACTTTATCGAAATGAATACCCGCGTACAAGTAGAACATCCTATTACCGAAATGATCACCGGTTTCGATATCGTCAAAGAACAATTGCGTATTGCCGCAGGTGAGAAGATTTCTATTGCGCAATCCGATGTGAAAATCAAAGGTCATGCGATTGAATGTCGTATTAATGCCGAAGATCCAAAATCATTCATTCCATGCCCCGGCACCATTACCTACTTTCACGCACCGGGTGGCCCTGGCATTCGACTGGATTCTCATATATATGGCAGTTACAAAGTTCCGCCGTTTTATGATTCACTCATCGCAAAAGTCATCGCTTACGGCGAAACTCGCGAAATTGCCCTCAGTCGAATGCGAAATGCACTCGATGAAATGGTCATTGAAGGTATAAAAACTAATCTAACCCTACATCAGGATATTTTACGGGGAAATTCATTTCAAAAAGGTGTGGTGAATATCCATTATTTAGAACAATGGATGAATGTATAATATTTTTGCTATGTAACTTCCTGTTTTTTATAAAAATACCAAAAATTGACAGGAAATCGCTCAAATAAGAATTGATCGAACAACGATCAATAGTGTATAATCCTGACCTGAGAGAATTTTTTAACCCTGAGCTTTGATTATTTATTGAGAGACGACAATGGCTATTAACAGCACAACACCGATAGACACAACAGAAACTGCGGCAAAAACACAGTCACCGTTTATTGTTGCGCACAAAAACCAACCTTTGCATGATAGCGTGCGTCAAGCACTCGAAAGCTACTTTTTGCAATTGAAAGGACAACCACCAACCAATCTTTATGAAATGGTATTGGCGGAAGTTGAAGTTCCTTTACTTGAAGCTGTCATGGAATACACCAAAGGTAATCAGTCGCGCGCAGCAATATTGTTAGGTTTAAGTCGCGGTACATTACGCAAAAAACTCAAAATCTATGGAATGTTGGATTAGTTTTTTAATCTAATCTTTTCCGTAAGATAAGACAGAAATCCCGTTCGCGCGGGATTTTTTTTGTGTATAATCGCAGTTAACATGCTGGAAGAGGAAAAACTGCGATGCAAACATCAAATAATGAAAAATCTGCGGTTCCACATCTACACTTGCATTTGAATGCAAATGCCTCTCACATTGAAAATGACCCTCCCTTTATTCTCACCAAAAATACCGCACTGCAACAACCCATGATTTTGCATAGTAAATTTATTATTCATCATCATAAATCAGGATTGAATCCACTGGTTGATGCAGCAGCTTATGTCTTTTCAAGCATTGGCAAAATTAAAACCCTAAACCCTTTTTCCAACTTGAGCAAATTACAAAAAGAATTCATTGAAGAAATTAATACCTTCGAAGTGAGCGCAAAAGCCCAAGGGTATACCTCGGAATATATTGTGGTTTCTCGATATGCGCTCCTTGCGACCATTGACGATATTATTACAAACACCGATTGGGGCCGCGAAGATTGGAACCACTTTAGTTTACTCGATGTATTTAGCCAAGAGAGTGGGCGCGAAGAACGGTTTTTTATGATTCTTGAACGCATCAGCAAGGATCCCAAGCTTTATATCGATGTCATGGAATTAATGTACATCTGCCTCAGCTTGGGCTACAAAGGAAGTTATCGCCACACGGAAGAAAAAAACTTACAACTAGAAAATGTCACGCATGCACTTTATCAACATATTCGAGCACATCATGGAGATTTCAGCAAAACGTTATCTCCTTTTCCCATTCGACCTAAACAACATACCAAAATGAATGCTCCGAAAATCTCCTATTGGTTTTTGTTTTTCTTAACCGCTTGCTTCATCATGCTTCTATTTATTGGTTTAGGATATTTTCTCGATCATATCTCCAATCAATCTTTCGATGCATTAATGCATATTGGGAAATCGATACTGTATGAATCCAACGCTACTTAACATTTTAAAAAGACAAACCATTTTAATTATTATTTTTACTCTGCTAACCATTATTATTTGGTTTAGGGGACCGACTCTCGTATTAAATGGCTTATACCCATTTTATACGATTGAACAACGCTGTTACGCGATATTGTTGATGGGATTATTGTGGTTTTTAAAATTAATTTTTGTTGATCTCCATCCTAATAATCGAGCCATCAAAAATCCGCCTGAAGTGCAAAAAAAAAATTGAACGTTTAAAAGGTCATTTTAAAGGCGCGATTGAATTTTTAAAAAAAACTACCATTCAAAAACATGATAAAAAAATTAATCTCTTAAGCTTACCTTGGTTTTTATTTATTGGCCCTGAAAATTCTGGGAAAACGACTTTACTTGCCAATTCTAACATTCATTTTATTTTGGCAAAGTCACTCAAGTCTTCTCAAAAAAAAATCGTCCCTTCTGATATTTCTGATTGGTGGGTCACCAAAGATGCGGTATTAGTCGACACGCCCGGTGGTTATATTCTATCGAAAACAAAAAATGGTACTTTTAAAAGCACGCTTTTTCATCGACTATGGCGAGAATTGATACTTCTCATTGTGAAATACAGAAAAAAACAGCTAAAAGGCGTCGTGATTGCTTTACATTTACCTGAAATTACTCGAGGCTCGAGACAACACAAAAATCAATTAATATTTGATTTACGAAAAAGAATTTTAGAATTACATAAAACCTTTGGGGGGCATCTACCCATTCATCTCCTTATCACCAAATGTGATTTAATTCCGGGTTTTTCTGAGTTTTTTTAGCGAAAGCACCACGGATGAAATTTCTCACAATTTTGGCATTACCATTCCGCCATTAATGATAAATGAAAATATTCATGAAGTTTTTACAGAACGCTTTAATGTTTTAATCAAACGTTTAAACAAACAGCTGATCACTCGCTTGCACCAAGAAAGAAATCTTGTCGGAAAAGCGCGGATCAAAGATTTTCCTTTGCATATTGAACATTTAAAAGAACACATCGTGCAATTCTTAAAAGCGATCGGACAAGCCAAGCTGCCTTTAAGAAGCGTTCATTTAACCAGTGCTGCACAAAAGAATGAGAGCGCGCAACCAACCATTATTGCAGAAGTTGACTCGACACAAAGTTTAAGTATTCTCACCGCACCACCTAGGGTAGAACGTGCTTATTTCATCAAACAGTTCTTGCTTCAAACATTACTTGTCACGAGTATCACCCCTCATTCCAAAAATTATCATCAAAAATTGTGGACGAGGCGTATTGCTTATGCCGCCTCGATTACTTTAATTGTTGTGTCCGCGATTGTTTTTGGTCGTGATTTTAAACAAGGAATGGATGCATCCCTTGAGATTCAACAGCATTTGAAACAATACGAGGCGACCTTAAAACAAAGTCAACAAAGTAATTATTTAACAGAAGCCTCATTAGATTTATTGAATGCTTTACAAAAAGCCGCAAAAAATAAATCGCATTCATTATTTTATGCGAATCAATCTGCTGACGTTTCCGCTAAACTTTATCAACAAACATTACAAACCATTGTTTTGCCGCAGATTAAAAATTATTTCGAACGATATTTACAAACTGCGACACAAAAAAAAGCGGAAAATGTTTATCCGATTTTGAAAGCATACATCATGCTTGGCGATAAAAAACATTTTGATACCGATTTTTTAGCAAAAACACTTTCACAACTCATGCCTAGCACTGTCGATCAACACACCATTCATGCATTAACGCAGCATGTGAAAGCAGCAGTCCAATCAGAAACTTATTTCAAATTAGACCCTGATCTCATTTGGAAAGTTCGCAAAGATTTTTATCGATTACCGAAAATTGAACTCGCTTTTATTTTATTAAAAAATATGGATAACAATAATGCGGATCAATCCATCGTGTTGGGCACGCATCTTACCGACACCCCTATTTTAATGAGCAAAGCACTAGAGCCGCAAATTCCTGCGATGTATACCGCTAAATCTTTTGAAAAAATTATTTCTGAAGAAATTAATCAAGCCATTGATGAAATTTATGAAGGCAATTGGATATTGGGAAATAATCCGTATGAGCCGACGGATGATGAAGTCGTTGCATTAACGACGGACGTGCATACGCAATACATCGAGAAATACGTAGATATTTGGGAAAGTTTACTCGCGAATATTGAAATTCGCACACCTAAAAATTTAAACGAAATGGATGCGATTATCACAGCCTTAACTTCACATCAGTCACCGTTATTACAACTTTTGCATACCATTCGTGATAATACGAATTTTATTCCTATTTTAGATGGAAGCCCAAAATTACAAAGGCTCGGCGTATTATTAACTGATGTCAATAATAATGGTTTATACGATATTTTCGTGAGTCTGCAGCAATTACATCACGAATTACAACTGATGTTACAGGCATCCAATCCATCGGACGCTATTTTCAACGCAACAGTTAAACGCACACAAAATATTGCAGAAAACGATTCGCTCCATCAACTTCGAACTATCGCTGAAAATGCCCCAGAACCCTTAAAATCATGGCTATTCATGATCGCGAAAAATACGTGGCAACAAATGCTTTTAGAAACGGCCACATTTATCGAAGCAAAATATCAAAGTGATGTGATGGCTACCTTCCGCAGCCAGATTATGAATCATTATCCATTTCACACGACTTCACTTTTAGAAGTAGATTTGACGCAATTTACGAATTTCTTCGGT
>Ga0206888_1054_pt1 | contig 34525 bp, 22 predicted proteins | sample Alteio_BWOrgHeat_90_FD_153258 | JGI IMG/M metagenome (GOLD analysis project Ga0206888, IMG submission 153258) | Enriched cells from forest soil in Barre Woods Harvard Forest LTER site, Petersham, Massachusetts, United States - Alteio_BWOrgHeat_Nextera4 ... | reverse complement strand
TGCCGGTGCTATGGTTGTTTGGCGACAGTATTCCGGGCGGGGTTCGATTTCGTCTCTGGGATGGGGGCAACTGGTTGTTCTTCCTGGGGATAACGGTGTTTACGACGGTGGTTGCAGGGTTTTATCCAGCCCGGCTGATGTCTTCTTATCTGCCCGTGCTGAGTCTCAAGGGATCGCTGGATAAAAGCGGGACGGGTGGGGCGGGGCTGCGGCGGGCGTTGATCATTTTCCAATTTTCCTTTTCCTTGCTCTTCATCATCGGATCGCTGGTGATCGGCCGGCAGGTGCGGTATATGCGGAGTGCGGATAAAGGCTTTAATAGTGATGGGGTAATAACGGTGGACTATCCGGGTGCGGGACCGGGTCAAATGCGGTCATATGCCGAAGCGGTAAGCGGTCTGCCGGGTGTACAACAGGCGATCCTGCAGGGACACGCGCCCATGGGCCGGGAGCATCCGATGGCGACCTTTGTACATCGATTAGGGAATATGAAGGTGATGCATGAGACGACGGTGGAAGTCGAGATCGGGGACAATAACTTTATTCCCTTTTATCGGATGCGGCTGGACACAGGGAGTAATGTGGATGCGGGGGAGAATAGGGTACCGGTAGTCATCAACGAAACGTATGCCCGGGCACTGGGCTTTAATAACCCGATTGACGCGTGTGGCATGCAACTCTATTATCGGGCGAATCATCTATGGTATACGATTTCCGGGGTGGTCAGGGATTATCACCAGGCCTCTTTTCATGAAACGATCCGGCCGCTGATCATCATTACCTGGCTGTCTGACGCCAAAAGCGTGGCGGTTCGGTTGGGCGTTAAGGGAGACTCGGCGAAGAAAGCGATGGTGGCGCTGGCATCGACGTGGAGGGCGCTTTTCCCACGGGTACCCTTTACCGCTACTTCCCTCCAGGATACGGTCGACCGGCTGTACCTCGAGGAAAACCGGGCGGCCCTGCTGATGCAATCGGTAACGGTGATCATGATCCTCATTTCGTGCATGGGGTTATTCGGACTGGCGTTGTTCTCTGCGAGCCGGCGGGCAAAGGAGATCGGGATCCGCAAGGTAATGGGGGCTACCGTGGCGGGTGTGTCGATGCTGTTAAGCCGCGAGTTCCTGTTGCTGGTGGTAACGGCGATAGTGATTGCCTCCCCGTTGGCCTGGTTCCTGGCCAACAGTTGGCTGCGGGGTTTTGGTTATCGTGCGGCGGTGGATGGATGGGTGTTGGTGGAGGCCGGCGGTGCGGCGCTGGTGTTGGCTGTGGTGACGGTGGGGTTCCAGGCCTTCCGGGTCGCCAGCGTGAATCCGGTGGATGTGTTAAGGGATGCGTAGGGGCGACCGGCTACGTTCACGCGGGAGAGGCCGGGTATGAGCGCGTTTGCGATGGAGGACGGGGTCGTCTATCACACCTATTCTGCCTTTGCGCGCGGATTGGATGCCCTTTGGGGCGTATACCAATGGCTGGACCGGGCACCCCTGGGGCGAAATGAGACTACTGGTACCTGGTTTCGCCGTAACGACGAGTATAAAAAATGACATGGATGCCCGGGGAGGATTGGTCTGGCGCGGCGTTGTCGTTTCTCGGGATGTGGGTCGTGATGATGGTGGCGATGATGATGCCATCCCTGGTGCCAATGCTGTTGCGCTACCGCCAGGCCATTGGAACGAAATGGCATGGGCGCGTGGGCTGGCTCACCGTGCTGGTGGGGGCGGGGTTGTTTCTCATCGCCCGGGAAGTCTTTTAAGAGTGGGCGTCCACCGCTTATCCCAAGTGCGGTTGGGCGGCGCAGGGCCAATACCCAAAAAGGTGGGGCGAAAGCCGCTTTTTCCGCGGTGAACGGGCCAGTTAGTTAAGGCGATTTAACAGCCTTGTCCGATCCTCCCTATTAACACGAAGGTTCAGCCGAGGCAGCCTAGTTTTGCTTCCATACAAATCAAGAACATGAAAAAGATCGTCTTTGGCGCCGCCCTTTGTTTCGTTATCGGCATGACACAAGCCGCCCCGGTTTCTTCCCATAATCATAACGAGGAGCATAATATCTCATCCAGTGCATTACCGGCCACGTTGCAGTCGGATATCAAAACTTCCTATGCCGGATATTGGATCACGGATCTTAAGGAAGAAGGGGAGGGCAAGCATGTGAAATATTTCCTGACATTGGAGAGCGCTGACGAGGTGATCCATCTGCATGCTGGTAAATCAGACGGATGGGAGGTTGTTGATACGACTGTCAAGGCGAATTAAATTCGAAAGTGACCTGGCATCCTGGTGACTGTTGGGTGAAAGAACATGATTGCGGACTCGCTAACCGATTTTTTAGTAAGGCGCGGGTAAGCGATTAGCACAATCCTTTTGAGGGGCAATGACGGGGCTTTTATCGCAAATTCCTGCTCAAGCCAATGCTTGGTCCAGGATGCCTATGAGGTCACTTGTCGAGATGGCAGCAGCGTTATGCGATTGCAGAGATTCGGTGACTACCGGGAATTCGTCAATGAAATTAAGGTCGTCAATTCGTTTGAGAGAGAAGGTCTTCATGATCTCTTCGAAACGTTGAAAATGAACTCCCCAATACTGCAGATATTTTGCTTTCTTTACGAAAACTTCTTCGAAATAGTCATTCGTGTGAAATATTATCCCGAACTCTAAAAATCCATCCTGGGTCAATTCCAATTCATAGGATGAGATAACATTTAAAATTTCAAATTTATCTTTGTAGGGACTGAAGGTGGGCGTTTCGGCATCTATGTGATTGTAGATAAAGCTAATTTCGTCGGGAAATTGAACCAAGAACGTTACAAAGAGATCCCATAGTTTCGAATTGTCTATATTTATCTCGGAATAGAATTTGAATAACTGCTGATGCGAAGAGTCGTTCCGAAGGGTGAAGCCTTCCACAATATTGGCCGCTTGCCGCAGTTCTATCTTATCCAATATATCCTGATGCTGGGGTACCTCATCTGGACGGGGAGTTCTTATCGTTGGTGCCAATTGTAATTCCGGCATATCGGTCTAAGATAAGAAAACCCAATATATTTGCGAATCTTTTATGGCTAATTTATATATAATAGCTGGATGCAATGGCGCAGGAAAAACCACCGCGAGCTTTACGATCTTGCCGGAAATGCTCAATTGTAAGGAATTCGTAAATGCCGACAGCATAGCGGCAGGCCTTTCGCCTTTCAATCCTGAGAGTGTTGCAATCGAGGCAGGCAGGCTAATGCTATTGCGTATTCGCGAGCTTATGAAGTCAGGGATGGACTTTGCATTTGAAACCACCCTGGCAACCCGAAGCTATGTTTCCTTGGTCAAGGAGGCTCAACGCGTCGGGTATACTGTTATACTTCTTTTTATTTGGTTAGACTCTCCTGAAACGGCTATCCAAAGAGTCGCTGACCGCGTGGCGGACGGTGGTCATAACATTTCAGAGGATATTATTAGGCGTCGCTATGATAAGGGGATTTTCAATCTTATCAATCTATATATACCTGTGTGTGATAGTTGGATTATTGTGAACAATAAGAATGTCGTGCCAGAGTTAATTGCCAAAGGATCTTTTAATAGTGAGAATATAATTCAAAACCATTATATTTGGAGTGCGATTACTACTTATAGCAAGTTACATGGAGACCAATAAATCATACCTTGACGAATTATCAGATAAAATCCTCAAAGGGATGACTGAAGCATCGCGCAAACTAGTTGAAAAAAGTGCTGCGAGTGGCCGTTCTCTTGTCATTTCTGAGGATGGCGAAGTCAAGCGAGTTCCGGCTAAGGACCTCTTGCCCCGGGTTTCTGGAAAGGGCTAAAATATTATCGCTATTCTGGAATTAAATCTTTTCGAATGCCCTGAAATAGGGCATTTTTGTTGCTAGTGGCCCTCGCCGAAGATCTCCGGGATCAATGAATTTAAGCTCAAACAAGGGTTTAAAGAAGTATTTGCCAAAAGTGTAAAAGCTTACATGAATGATCACCGGCTCAAATCGCAGGACCGAAATATCACCACAAACATATGCAAGGATCGGAGGACTGATCTATCTGGTGATCATAATTCTTGGCGGCGTAGATGAGGCAATTATCAGATCCAAACTCATCGTGCCCGGAGATGTCATCGCAACAACCCACAATATTATGGCTTCCAAAGAGTCGTTCCGCAGGAGCATTGTGGGTGATCTGATAATGCAGGTATGTGATATCCCTTCCATTGTGATCTTTTATATATTGCTAAAACCGGTCAGTAAGTCCCTTTCATTGCTTGCGGCGTTTTTCAACCTGATACAAACCGCTATTTTGGGGATCAATAAGATCTATCTTCTACTGACATTGTCGTTTTTGGGCAACGAAAATTACCTAAAAGTATTCGACCCACATCAGCGAGAGGCTTTGGCTTATCTTTCTCTCGATCTGCATGAGTCCGGCTATGGGATTGGCCTTATATTCTTCGGGTTTACCTGTCTTATTACCGGGTATTTGATGTTTAAGTCGGGCTACTTTCCCAGGATCGTGGGTGTTTGCCTATGGCTTCTTGTGAAAGGCGTGAACGTGGCGAAGTGGAATGAGCGAGTAGGCATCGGGGACATTACTAAGTTTTAGATCGTAAGCCGGTTCTCACCCGATCTGATCTGATAGGTTTTCCCTTTCCAAACGAGTTTACCGGAGGTCTTTTCCGGAAGGGTGATCGTGATGTTCCATTTCCCATTTTCGAGGTGATAGGCAACGGTGAGGTGGCCGTTAGGGTGGGGAATGGTGCCGCCGGCGCGCGTGAGTTTGCCCAGATGGGGTTCGATCCGGACCTTGCGGAAACCCGGGGCGTCGCTGTCGATGCCGAGGACCGTGCGGAAGAATTCGATATTGGGGCTGCTTCCCCAGGCATGGCAGTCCGACCGGGTATAGTCGATGTTGGAGTCTTCGGTCCAGGTGGTGAGGCCCGCCGCGATATTTTGGCGCCAGATGCCGAGCCAGTCGAGGTAGCCGTCACCCAGACCGGCCTTTGTCAGGGCCTGGTGGAGATAGTATTTAAAATAGATGGTGCATTGGGTCAGCGTGCTGTCGGTGAGCATCCGGCGGCCTACGGCGAGCCTATCGGCTGGATTGAGCATGCCGGTGAGGATGGCGAGGGAGTTGGCGTGCTGGGAATAGGAGGTTTTTTCCTTTGTATCGGCGTATAGCCCGCGCGCGGGGCTCCAGTATTTGCGCTGGATCGTCGCTTTGAGCTGCGCGGCTTTTTGCCGGTAGAGATCCGCATAATATTTTATTCCCAGTTTTATCTCCATTTCGCCGGCCCACTGGTAGGCCCAGAGCAGTTGCAGATCGAGAATAGAGGATGAGCCGTCTTCGCTCTTTGGCGGCGACCCGAAGTTCCAGCCGTTGCCACCCGCCCAATCGACAAATGTCCAGTAGGGCGTATTCTTTAACGATGCTTCGGCGTCCTGGTAGGTGCTGAAAAATTTGAGGATGCCCCTTTCGCCGGGTAACTTATCCGCGATGAAGGCGCTGTCGCCCCGGTACATCCAGTAATCGTGCAACATGCCGATGTACCAAAGGGAAAAGGTGGAAATGATCTGGGTGTTTCGCGACGGATACCGGCTGAGCGTCACGCCTTCGGCCAGCCGCGATTGATCCATCAGGTCGAGCGCATTGCGGGGGAGGCGGTCGTCGCTGCTGTTGTAGTACGTGATCATGGCCTGCACCCGGGTGTCGCCGATGTACTGAAGCTGTTCGTAATACGGGCAGTCGGTATATGTTTCCCAGGCGTTCAGCCTGGCGGTACGCCAACCGATGTCGAGGATCTTCGAGAGGTCGGTGTCGTCCGTGGTGAATTGCGACGGCTTTTCGAAGGGATAGCCGGTAAAGGTGCCGAACAGATCGTCGATGACGAGGGGCTCGTCTTTTGTGTGCACCCGCAACTGGATATACCGGAACGTCCGAAAATTCAGATTGGTGTAAGACTGGCTGCTGCTGCCATCCGAAATGATGCTGTCCTCGCGGCCGGAAAAGATCTTTCCATCGACCTCATTGCGGTTGCCCTTGCGGCCGCCATATTTATTGAACTCGATGTACAGGGACTCGGCATAGCGGAGGGAGATGCCGGCACCCGCACCTTTGCTAAAATTCAGCATCACATAGGCATTTGTGTTATAGGTCTGATCGAGGAGCAGGGTGACTGTCGTATTCGCGGGTATGGTGAGGGGAGCTTTTTGTGCAGGAAATCCGGCGGGCAGGGTAATGCCCTCGGCTTTCCGGCAGACGGGAATACGCTGAAGGGTCATTTCCCGGGGGGGAAGCTTTGAGGGGACCAGGATATAGCCAAAGCCATCCCCCTGGCCTTTGGGTTGGCCCCCAAAGAGTTGGGCTGCAGCGGGCCAGGACGCGTCGTCGAAAGACGCAGCCATCCAATTGTTCACCGATCTGTTGCGGTCGACCCATTCTCCGGCGCTGGCCGCAAAGGAAAAATCGTTTATGGGCTGATAGCCGTTATCCCGAATGCCTTTCCAGCTTTTATCCGTATTCAGAATCTCTTCGGCCGCAGACGCGCCTTGCAGGATAAAGTCCGTACGGAAACTAAACTGCGCTTCGGGCCGGCGATCAGCCTCATTCCAGACGATGGCGCAGACGATGTTCTTTCCCTTTACCAGCCAGGGGGACAGATCGACCGTTTCATAGTTCCAATGGTAGAGGTCGTTGCGGGTGGGCCCGAGAGAGACAAGGGTTCCGTTGACGAATAGTTTGTAACGATTGTCGGCCGAGACGTGGACGCGGAAGGAAGAGGGGATGGAGGTGAGGTCGAGGTTCTTGCGAAAGTAGTAGACCCCGTAGCCGCGGCCGTCGTCGCCGGGTACCGCGATCCAATTGGCGTGCCACTGGGCAAAGGCGGAAAAGGTAAAAAGGAGGGTAAATGCGAGGGTAAAAAGGTGTTTCATCATACAAATTTCTTCTTGTTAGGTGTCCCGTGTTTCTCCCGGAAGTCCTTGGGCACGAACCCTTTTCTTTTTTTGAAGATGCGGTTGAAATTGGTGAGGCTGGTGAAGCCGCATTCCTGAGCGATCTCTGCGATAGGGTTTGTCGTGTCGATGAGCAGCCGGGAAGCATGGCCGATGCGGATATCGTTGAGATAGTCGACGAAGGTGATACCCGACTTTGCCTTGAAGAACCGGCTGAAGGCTGTTTCCGCCATCTCCACCAGATCGGCAGCTTCCGCCAGCCGGATGGTCCGGCTGAAATTCTCGTTCATAAAATCCACCACTTTATCTATTCGCTGGCTGTCGTTGTAGATCAGGTCCGTATTGTAACTGATCTCATCGCTGAGGGTACGGGAGTCCGGCGATAAGGAGAGTTCGTGAAGGACTGCCATCAATTCCAGCACGGAGTCGAAGCCTTCTTTATCCGCCAGCGCTTTGAGCCTGGGCGCCACGCGTTCGATGGTCCGGCGGGAAAAGGAGATGCCTTTTAACGAACGTTCAAACAGCGTGCGGATAAAATTCAGCTGATTGCGTTTGAGAAAGATCTCATGGAAAAGATCCCGGTGAAACTGGATGGTGATCTCAAAGATGCTCTCGCTTTTACATTTATAGGTAAACCAGGCATGCGGGATATTTGGGCCAACCAACACCAATTCCCAATCATCGATCTCTTCCATGCTACTGCCGACCACGCGCCGTACTCCTTTGGCATTTTCGATGAAATTGAGCTCATATTCCTCGTGATAATGCACGGGAAAATTGAATTCGGTCTTGTACCGGGCGTACAAGGAAAAGCAATCGGCTTTTGTTAGCGGGGGACTTTCTTTTAGGATAGAGCGCGACATAGATTAGGAATAAAAGTAGGCTTTTTTTGCAGATAAGGTTAAAATATAACCAGTGCCGGTCAATCCGATGAGCAGAAACCCCAATGCTATCCATTGCGCCTGTGAGAGTGAAAATCCCAGGAAAGCATGTTTGTGGGTGAGCCGGATGAATTCCACGAGGAACCGCTCGAGCCCCGTGAACAGGGCATAGACAAAGAAAAGCGAGCCGGGAACGGTTAACCGGCGACGTCGTAAAGTCCAGAGCGCAAAGAAGAAGACCCCGCAGACTACCGACTCATAAAACGAAGTAGGGAATACCCCCTCGGGCAGGACCGAGCAATAGTCGACATGGCAGTCGGGAAGATAGACGCCTTGCCGGATCGCATTGTGCGGGTAGTGTGCAGCCCAGCACCAGTCCGGCGCCCAGGACAGCCAGGCCGGCTTTGGCGAAGATGACACGATGCCCCAGTCGCCGTCGCCGGCGAGATGACAACCCAGTCTCCCGATGGCATAGGCCAGCATCATCCCCGGGGAGCCAATATCCAGCGCCGTCGCCAGCGGGATACTCCGCCGGTGCAGGATCACGAGGTAGGTTACTGTCCCGAATAAAAGGCCGCCAAAAAACGTGAGCCCGTGGTAGCGGGTCAGCCATTGCCAGGGGTGATGCCATAGGTTGTAGGTGTCTTCTAACTTGGCCAGCAGGAGAGCGCCGGCAAAACCGATGAGCCCGCAAAATAGCAGCAGCCGGTCCATGAGGCGCCCAATGCGGATGTCGGCGGGAATCGCGGAGAGGCGCTGTTTGCGGCGCAGCTCAAGGGTGAAGACCGCGTACGCGGCCCAAAACGACAAAGCCATGCAGAACCCAAAAGTGGGGATCGGCAAGCTGAGGTTCCAGCCCGTCAACCAGCGTAGCAGGTAGCCTAGATTCGGAAACATGATCCCACAAGATGGTACAATTTTGCTAAAATTACAAAACAGCATTATTTTAACAATGTTAATAAATAATTTGTCAAAAAAGTGCCTTAAATATTTGCTAAATCGTTTTTTGGATTCTACATTTATCCTGCCAAGAACAAACGAGCACTTGCCATGAGAAAAATATTTTCCTTCGTTTACGCCGTCGTCGTCCTCCTTTTTGCGACGGCCTGTAAAAAAACGGGCTACCTGGCCGCCACCGTAATTTCCAACATCGACTCCAACGACGTTTTTTCCGACAGTACCTACTCGATGGAATTCCTGAATAACATCTATACCAAGGTAGGTTTTGCCGCTGATCCCAAGCGTTTTAACGGGGGGGCGTTTGCCGCGGGTCTGGATGCCGCCAGTGACGAGGCGGAAGGGCCCAATGCTTCCAGCGCCAACGGGTTTACGATGTTCGCCACCGGCACGGTCAACCCCTCTATCGTCCCCGCCGACGCGTGGGCCGACTGCTATGCCATGATCCGCGCCGTCAACCAGTTTCTCGGCCATCTCCATAAGATCCCCTTCAACGCCGCGCTGAAGACCGAGACAAAGGCCGAAGCCCGGTTCTTACGTGCCTGGTACTATTTTATCATGCTGGAGCACTATGGCGGCGTTCCGCTGATCGGCGACTCCGTCTTCACCACGTCCACCCCACTGCATATGACCCGGAGGAGCTTTCGGTCATGCGTCAACTATATCCTGTCGGAATGCGATTCGGCCTACGCCAATCTGCCCCTGACACAAAGCGGCGCCAGTTATGGCCGCGCCAGCGGGGGCGCCTGTCTCGCGTTGAAGTCCCGCGTCCTCCTCTATGCCGCCAGCCCGCTGTTCAACAACGGCGGCTTCGCCAAAGCTGGCGGACTGGATTCCATCGTAGCCTATCCCGATGCCGACCCCAACCGATGGGTGCTTGCCGCCAATGCGGCCCAGACCCTGATCAATCTGAACGCCTATCATCTCTTCGTGGATAGTGTACCGGGGCAGTTGGGCTATGGGTTCATGTATCTCTTTCTACAACGTTATAACACCGAATACATCTTCGCCAATATGATGGACCCCAACAAATACCTGGAGGTATTGTGGGACGTGCCATCCCGCGGCGGCGGCGGCGGCCCGCATCCCTACCAGGAACTGGTGGACGCCTTCCCGATGAGCAATGGGCTGGCCATCACAGACCCCAACTCCGGTTATGATCCGAACAATCCCTACCAGAACCGGGACCCCCGGCTAAGTTATACGATCATCCATGACTCATCTATCCGGCCGATATTTAACCAACCGCCTGCGCCGGTGAGCCTTTATCTCAACGCCAACGTCAATCCACCCGTGGCTTCCAGCCAGGACGCCGTATACACCGGTACGCCCACCGGTTTCTATATCGCCAAGATGCTGGATACGAATGTGACTCAATATGGGTTCAACGCTTCCAGTCGTTGTCTGCCGCTGATGCGTTACGCGGAGGTTTTGCTCAATTTCGCCGAAGCCACCAACGAGGTTTCCGGTCCGAATATGTTTGTTTACCAGGCAGTGGAAGCCGTTCGTCAACGTGCGGGTCTCCGGCCTTACCAGTTGCCCGCCGGTCTCGACCAGGGTGGGATGCGCACGGCGATCCAAAATGAAAGAAGGCTCGAATTCGCTTTCGAGGGACTACGCTTCTTCGACGTCCGACGATGGCTGACAGCCGGACAGACGCAAAACCTCGAAATGCACGGTATGGAGGTAGACCGCTCCTCATCGGGAACGACGTATAAATCTTTCGAGGTACGGAAGCATAATTTCACCAACGCCATGTACCTCTGGCCGCTGCCCTTATCCGAGATAGCCAAATCACCGGAACTGGAGCAAAATCCGCTTTACTAATACTAACGATCAACGCCATGTTTCGTATCATCAAAACAAGTTGTATCCTGCTTATGGGATGGTTCATCTTCTCCTGTAAGATTGAACATGTCACCCCGCCCAACGAATCCATGAAGAATATTGCCGGCTCCTGGGGTATCATCCACGCCACCCGGAACGGAACCGATATGACCAGTGGGTTCGATTTCTCGAAGTTCCGGATCGTCTTTACCGACAGTACCTACGCGGTAGACAGTCTGGTGCCTTTTATCGTCAGCACCAGCGGTAAATGGGTCTTCGACAATCCGCAATATCCATTCAATCTCATCTTTACCCCGGCCGACAGCAGCAGGAGCATCCTGGCCCCATTCCTCTTCCCTGTAATGGGTGGTGTCCGCAATATAGTGTTGACGTTTAGCCCGGGCTGTCCCAGCAACTCCTATCAGTACACTCTTCAAAAGGTTAATTAAAATGAAAAAAAGAAAGATATGGAGCTGGGTCTGGAAGATCGCGGGTACCGTGATCATCATCGTGATCATCAGTTGTAACCTGACCATCAGTACCGTCGACCAGCCGGTAGCCGCACCCGGCGGTTCGGTCGTGCCCATTACACTGCACTGCACCATCTCCTCCAACAACCCGCAGACTTCGGCGCTGGTAGTCGGCATCCTGGTGCCTAAGATCTGGAATGCTTCGGGCAATACCACCGTGACCTTTACCGCCGATCAGACCACCGGCGCGCAACCCATGTCGCTGATCCCGCCGAATACGCCTTCGCCTTATGGCAATGGCCTGAGCTGGCAGGACGACATGCTGGCGACTATCGGTCACGCCGGCAACCTGATCCCCGAATATGAGTGGGTCGCCTTCCAGAGCAACCAACAATATACTATCGCTGCCAACACCACGGAAACCGTCACCGTGACTATCCAGATAAAGGTGAGCACCAATAACGTCCTGTTCAATATGGCGTATGTGCTGGCGGAGAGCTCGGACGGTCTTCACAGTACCGCCTATACGAATCCGTCCACCAGTTACTACGGCACCTTCTTTCCCCCCACTCCGTTGCGCATCAACGGGACCGGTACCTTGCTGGATTTTGTGAACCCGCAACTGTCCGTGGTCGTACCCGGCAGCTCGCTCGACAATGATATTATCACGATCCCCTTCAACGCGAATGCGGCGGCTAATGGGCTCAGCAGTGCCAATCAGATCTATCTGTGCGCCACCGGCTATATGCACGGGGATAGCATCAAGGTTTGCGAACAGACCGGCAGAACCAAGCTGATATCGACAGGGCAGGGGCAATGGCAGACCAATATCTGGCCCCGGGGTTTCTTCAACCTGTCGCCAACCCAGAAGCTGGACAGTATGGAATATTATTTCACTGACGCTACCGGCGCCACCCGGGTGGGCTATGGCGGCAAATCGACTCCCTTTTCCTTCACCTTTTCTTGCCAATAAATGATTATGCTTCAGCAAATGGTAAAAAAATATCTCGCCGCCGTCATCGCACTGTCGATGCTATCGGTGCAAGCGGCGAAGGCGCAACAAGCGACGCACCCGGTCGGCGGTCTCGTCACCGACGAATACGGCAAACCCCTCGCCGGTGTCCGGGTGCATGCGAAAGGTGACGCAGAAAGCACCTTCACCAACGCCGATGGATATTATCACCTTAGCGCAACCATCGGCCAACCCCTTGTATTCAGCCACCCGCAGTTTGACGCCGAGCAACGCCGCCCCAAAGGCGACACCTTGCCGGCAGTCCGTCTGACCAGCCGTTTCCTCCACGGACCGGAGGTGGACGCAAAAACCTCCATCAGCAAAAAGGACACGATCTTTATCCCGGCAGAAGCGGACCAAACCATCGACGTCCTTTACGAAAAGACGCGCCGCGGAAGCTTTCTGGGTTCGATCTCCACCGTCGACAGCAAGGCGCTGGAGGCTACCTCCGCCAGCAACTACCTGTTTGCCCTGCAAGGCCGCCTCACCGGGGTGAATATTGTGCAGACCTCCGGCTTCCAGGCCTTTTTGATAGATTCGCTTACCACGGCCGCTATTCTGGGTAATATTCCTACCTATACCACGGGCGCCGGTCCGAGCGACAACTCCCAATTCAATATCCAGCTTCGCGGACATGCGGCGAGTTCGGGTCAAAATCCTATCGCCATCGTCGACGGTGTACAGCGGGAACTATATAACATCGACCCCAATACCATCCAGTCGGTGTCGATACTCAAGGACCCGCTGTCCAACATCCTGCTCGGCCAGAACAGCTCCCGCGGCGCGTTGATCGTGACGACCAGGGAACCGCAGATGGGACCGACACGGCTGAGCATCACGGCCGAGTCCGGCACCCAGAAATCGCTTGGTCTGCCGACTCCGTTGCCTGCTTATCAATACGCCTATCTTCTCAACGAGGCCCTGCTCAACGACGCTAAGAATCCCCTGTATACACAGGCCGATTTCAATGCTTATCGCAATCATACTGATCCTTTGGGTCATCCCGATGTAAACTGGTATCATACCATCCTTCGGAGCACGCCGATGCTGAGCCGGCTCAATCTCAACGCCGCCGGCGGTTCTGCCATCGCCCGGTATGTGATCTCGCTGAGCTATATGAACGACCAGGGGATATTCGCGACATCAAGCGCCAACACCTATAATACCAACGCAGGGATCCAACGTTACCTCCTCAACTCCAAGGTGGATGTAGACGTGAACAAATATTTCAGCTTGCGTCTGCAGGTGATGGGCCGTTTGCAGGATGCCAATCAGCCGGGCGTCACCACAGGCGCTATCCTCAACAACCTTCTGAGCACGCCAAACAATGCCTACCCGGTGAAAAACCCGGACGGCTCGTATGGCGGCAGCCCCAACTATACGCAAAACCTCCTGGCACAGACGGTGGCCTCCGGCTACGCGCTGGACCATGTCCGCGATGTACTCTCCAATTTGACCCTGAATTATAAACTGGACAAGGTCATCAAAGGACTGTGGGTACGGGGTGGCGGCAATGTATCGGTGGAATCGGAGACCAATTTGAACCGCAGCCTGCAAACATCCGTCTACCAGGCAGTGGTCGGACAGGACACTACCTATAATCATTATGGCAGTAGCGTCGCACAGATCAGCCGCTATAATACCGGCGCCTGGGCCCGCTATCGTTATGTCCAGTTGGCCACGGGTTATGACCACCGTTTTGGCGACCATGCCGTGAATGGGGAACTCCTATTCGATCAAAAACGTTCCCTGTTGAATTACGATCTGCCGTCCCAACTGACCAACTTCGCCGGCAAGGCGGCTTACAGCTATAAGGACCGGTATTTTGTCCAGGGCGCGGCCAACTACAGCGGGTATAACCGGTATGAGCCGGGCCACCAATACGGGCTCTTCTATGCCGGTGGTCTGGGCTGGGATATCACCAAAGAGGAATTTTTTCATAAACTGGCGCCCTGGGTCGATCACTTCAAGCTGCGCGCGACCTATGGCCGTACCGGCAATGCCAACGTAGACTATTATGGCTACTATATCTGGCGCGAGCACTTCGGCCAGTCAGCACCCAACTATGCGATGGGCAGCACCTACAATTTTGCTGTACAAACCCTCGCGGAAGGCGGTCCGGTGGGTTCCCAGTTTCTGCCCAATAGCAATGCTACCTGGGAAAAGGCGGATAAATTCGACGGAGGGGTCGATCTCGCCTTCTTTCACAACCGCCTGCTGCTGACGGCAGATTACTATCACGAACGCTATTTCGACGTGATGCAGCAACGCGGTGATAATGTCGCGCTTATCGGCATCAACTATCCGGCGGAAAATATCGGCAGGGACCTCTACCAGGGCCTCGAGGTCGAGCTGACCTACCAGGACCGTATCGGCAACGTGAATTATTTTATCACCGGCAATGCCGCCGCGCAGAAGTCGAAGGTGCTATTCATGGATGAACAATACGAACAAAACTCCTGGAACGTCCATACGGGCAGGCCCGTGAACCAACTATTCGGTTATATCGCACAGGGGCTCTTTCAAACGGCCGCCGATGCCGCCAGCAGCCCCTCCTTGCCGGGCTATACGCAGCATGCCGGCGATATCAAATACAAAGACCTGAATCACGACGGGGTCATCGACCAGTTCGACCTGGCCCCGATCGCCAAGGCCCGTCCGCTGGTGATCTATGGCCTTTCCGCCGGCGTGAGCTTTAAGGGTATTGAATTAAGCGCGCTGTTGCAAGGCGTCGCCAACCGGGTGGAATATGTCGATCAGGCTTACTACAACTATGGTTTTTTCTCGACGGGAAATAGTTATTCTCAAGCCTATACGCCGGCCCTCGGGCGCTGGATCCCTGAGAATGCCTATAGGGCCACTGCGCCGAGGTTGACCGCCGGCGGCAACCAGGAGAATGGCCAGTCGCTGATCAACAACTTTGCCAGCAGCTATTACGTCAAGAACGGCGATTTCTTCCGCATCAAGAATGTCAACCTGAGCTATACCCTACCGTACCGTTGGGTCCGAAGGGCAAAATTCGGTGGTGTCAAACTATTTATGAGCGCCCAGAACCTGTGGACCTGGGCCGCTTTTCGCGGCATCGATCCGGAAGTATCCCTGCCCAGCTATCCGCTGCAGCGTGTGCTGAATGCGGGTGTCAATGTCAAATTCTAATTCGTCAAACGATTAAACTGATTGCTGATGAAAGTTCGGTTCCTTATAATAGCGACGATCCTGGCTGCCACCATCACGGCCTGCCAGAAGCAATACGAGCCCGTCCCGCTGGGCGAGCAGATCACCCTGGACTACGCTTTTGATACCAAGGACTCCGCGGGACTGCTGGCGCTTACCTTCCTTTCGACCTGTTACCTGGAAGCGCTGCCCAACGGACACAACCGCGTGGGGGGCGACTATCTCGACGCCGCCTCGGACGATGCCATCTCCAATAAGCTGACTGTTGCCCCGGTACAGCAGATAGCCACCGGCGCCTATTCCGCCGCTGCGCCCAACGGCGACGATGACTGGACCCACAACTATGCCGCCATCCGGGATTGCAATGTCTTTATCAACGAGATCTACCGGGTTCCTTTGGCCGAAAAGCTGGCCAGCGGCCGCCCTGCTATTGCGGCCTATCGCAGCGAAGCCCGTTTTCTCCGGGCCTGGGAATATTTCGAACTTGTCAAACGCTATGGCGGCGTACCGCTGCTGGGTGATACTGTCTTTACGATCACCCAAAACGTCCAAATACCGCGCAGAAGTTTCTCCGACGTTATCAACTATATCGTCAGTGAGTGCGATAATATCAAGGATAGTCTCCGTACCGTGACTGATATCACCGGCAGCAGCTATGGCCGTATCACCAAAGGGGCCGCCCTGGCCCTGAAGGCCGAAGCCCTTCTGCTGGCGGCCAGCCCCCTCTACAATGGCGGGAACATCGATGCGTCGAATCCGCTGACGGGATATACCAATTCCGACGCGAACCGCTGGCAACTGGCGGCCCAGGCAGCGCAGGACGTCATCAACTCCGGTGTCTATAGCCTGATGCCTAACTTCAAAGATGTTTTTATTACGCAGGCACAGCCGATAGGCGCCAATACCGAATCCATTTTCTGGATGCAGGTGGGTACCAACAATAGCGTAGAACAAGTCAATTCACCGATTGGTTTTAGCTCGGCAGGCGCGCAGGGTAATACCGGCGTCACGCAGAATCTTGTCGACGCCTTCCCGACCGACTCGGGCTATGCGATCTCCGACCCTGGCTCCGGCTATGACCCCAATAACCCTTATGCCAACCGCGACCCCCGGCTCACCGCCACCGTATTCTGCAACGGCACTTCTTTCTGGCTCAACCGCGCCGTCCAGACCTTTGATGGTGGTCTCGATAAACCCGGCGGGTCCGTGGTTCAGACAAAAACGGGGTACTATATGCGTAAATTTATGGGCGCCTGGGAATCGGTAACGGGATCCGCGCAATTCGGCAGCACCTTCCACGATTATATCTATTTCCGCTACGCCGGCATTTTATTGGATTTCGCCGAGGCAACGAATGAATATTCGGGGCCCTCGCAGGCGGTGTACAATGTGCTTTTTGCGTTGAGGAAGAGGGCCGGGATTGTGGCGGGGGCCAATGGGTATTATGGGTTGGCTCCAACTATGGATCAGGCTACAATGCGGGCGATGATCCAGAACGAGCGCCGGATCGAAATGGCTTTCGAAGAAAAGCGGTACTGGGACATCCGTCGCTGGAAGATCGCCGCCGCGGCCTACAACAGCGCCCCGCTGGTGGGCATGGATATCCAGCAGCCGGCCAATCAACCGCTGACGTATAACCGCGTACCTGTACTCACGACGCATTTTAACGATCCGGGAATGTACCTCTACCCGATACCTTATAGTGAAGTAGTAAAGAACCCGCAAATGCGCCAAAACCCATCATGGTAACAACGACTATCACCCACTAACTTTTGGATATATGAATACTTCCTTACGATATTTTACCTTGTTGTGGCTGACCTTTATCCTGGCGGGGATGCTTCTGCCTTGGGACGCCCGGGCTCAACAAAGAACGACTGCGTCGGAAAAAACGGTAGTGTCGGGTTCCGTCCGGGAGGCCAGCGGCCCGCTGGCCAGGGCTACTATTTCGGAAAAAGGCGTACCCGCCAATACGGTGAGCTCCGGCGCCGACGGTGAATTCCATATCACCCTCCGCGGAACTTCGAATACCCTGGTCATCAGCTTCGTGAATTTCAATACGGAGGAAGTGAAGATCAAGGACCCGTCGAAAGTGGTGACGGTATTGCTGAGACCGAGCCCCATGGGGATGGACGAAGTGACCGTCGTCGGCTTCGGGAACACCAAACAAAAGGCCACCGAGACGGGCGCCGTAAGCTCCATCAACGCCAAGGAGATCCAGGATGTCCCGACCTCCAGCGTGCAGAACGCCCTGGCAGGTCAGGTGTCCGGCTTCGTGGCCGTCCAGCGTAGCGGCCAGCCCGGACACGATGCCTCCGACTTCTATATCCGCGGCGTCTCCTCGCTGAACCCCGCCGCCAACCAACCGCTGATCCTCGTGGACGATATCGAATATACCTACGATCAACTGACACAGATCAACGTGAACGAGATAGAGACGATCACGCTGCTGAAAGATGCTTCCTCCACCGCCATCTATGGTATCAAGGGCGCCAGTGGTGTTATGCTCGTGACTACCAAGCGCGGCACCAGCGGCAAGACCAAGTTCGACGTGCGGCTCGAGACCGGCGCTCAATCTCCGGTGATCACCCCCAAATTCCTCGACTCGTATCATTCCGCGATGCTTGTCAACGAAGCGTACAACAACGACGGGCTGAAGCCCATCTTCTCCGACGCCGATATCGCCGCTTTCAAGGCGAATAACGATCCCTATGGCCATCCCAATGTGAACTGGTATAAGGCTATCATGAGACCTATTTCCCAGCAGGCCAATGCCGACATCGATATCTCCGGCGGTACCGCCAATGTGAAATATTTTATCAACGGCGGCGCCTTCACCCAAAATGGGACTATCCGCGGTTTCTCCACCAATAGCGATGGGGTCAACAGCAACTATTTCTATAACCGGTTCACCCTCCGCAGCAACCTCGACATCCAGGCCACCCGGAACCTTTCGCTGCGCCTCGACGCGACGACGCGCTTTATGGATATCAACAACCCGCAGGGGGTGAATGTGATCGGCGATATCTACAATTATAACGACTATCATCCCTTTTCCGCGCCCTTCATCAATCCCAACGGCAGCTATGCGTACGCCTACGATACCCAGAATCAACTGCCTACCCTGAATGCCCTCCTCGCCACCCAGGGGTATGACCGCAGCAGAAGAACCGATTTCAACGTCCTGGCGGGCTTCACGGAAAAGCTGGACGATCTTACCCGCGGCCTGCGACTCACCGGCCGGCTTGCCTATGCCAGCCAGCAGGAGAACGTACTGACCCTTTGGCGCGGCTTTGGTTTTCCACCCAGCTATCACTATAATCCCGGGACGAACAGCTATACCCTGAACACCGGCCCCAGCACCGGCGGCTATGTACTGGGATCCTATGCTACCAAGGGGGGGACCGATCTCGACAATCAGCGCGTGAACGCGCAGATCTTCCTCAACTATGACCGCGTGTTCCACCAGGACCATCACATCAACTCCCTGCTGCTGTGGAACGAGGATAACTTCCGCGACGACCTTGGCACTACCCTGGGTACCACCCCGGGACTTCCCCAGAAGTACCAGGGGTATTCGCTGAAATTGGGTTATGACTACAAACAGCGATACCTGCTGGACTTCAATGCGGGTTACAATGGGTCCAGCCGGTTCGGGACCGGCCATCAGTATGGTTTCTTCCCGGCGGGGGGTATCGGCTGGAACCTATCCAAAGAGAATTTCTGGGCCCCTATCCGGCACATCATCGACATCGCGAAGATCCGCGGCTCCTACGGTCTCGTTGGATCCGATGTAGCCCTCGGCAATCAATACCTGTACCAACAGGTGTATTATGCCACCACGCCAGGCTATAGCTTCGGCCAGAGCCCGCAGAACCAGACGGTGATAGCGGAAGGCGCGCTCGGCAACAACAACGTTACGTGGCAGAAGTCCCGGAAATACGATATCGGCCTCGACCTCGGACTGTTTAACAACAAGCTCACTTCTACCACCGATTATTTTCACGAGCATGTATACAACCAACTGGTGGTCCCTGCCAACGTCCCGCTGATCCTCGGTATCGGCTTGTCCCCGGACAATGTGGGCGTCACGCAGAACCAGGGCTGGGAGGAGACACTGACCTGGCGCGACAAGATCGGTAAAGTGACCTATAGTATCGGTGTCGTGTTCACGCATAACCATAACAAGATCCTTTACGAGGCTGAGGCCGCGCCGAGATTCCCCTGGCTGGCTGCCACCGGGCACCAGATAAACCAACCTTTTGGGTATGTTTTCCAGGGGTTCTATTCGGCAGCCGATGTGGCCAATCCCAAGGTCGCCCGACCTAATATTGCTACGCCGATACAACCGGGTGACCTGAAATACAAGGACCTGAACGGCGACGGCGTTATCGATCAGAATGATGTCAAGGCCATCGGCAATCCCAACGTTCCCAATACCACCATCGGCATGCCGGTGAAGATCGGTTTCAAGGGGTTCGATCTCAGCGTGCTCTTCCAGGGCGCCTTCGACTACAGCCTTTATCTTTTCGGCACGGCAATCGAGCCGTTCCAAAGCCAGTGGCAGCCGATACATGAACAGCGCTGGACTGTTGAAACCGCGAATAGCGCCAAGTTTCCGCGGCTGACCACGAATGCGACGACGGTGAATAGTCCGGCCGTCTACAACTCGACCTTCTGGCTCGTCGACGCCTACTATATACGGGTGAAGAGTGTGGACCTGAACTATAATCTTTCTCCGCGCGTCTTGCCCTTCCATCTCAGGAGCGCCCGCATCTATCTCAGCGCCTACAACCTGTTTACCTGGAGCAACGTGAAAACCAAATACCAGCAGGATCCCGAGGTTCAAACCAATACAGTCGGTGATGCTTATCTCAACCAAAGGATATTGAACATCGGGATCCAGGTAGGACTATAAAACAATGATATCGACCATGAGGATATGGCATCTCGTACTCTTAATTTTTCCTGTGATCACCTTACCAGCACAACCGCCACGTAAAGTCAGGCTGCCCGTGGACTATGTAAACCCGTTGATCGGCGCCAGCACCAATACCGCCGCGGCCGGCGCAAGTCATGGATTGGGCAAGACCTTCCCTGGCGCCGCCACTCCTTTCGGGATGGTGCAGGTGAGTCCCAATACGATCACCGGCGGCGACAACGGCTCCGGCTATAGTTATGAACATACCAGCATCGAGGGGTTTGCGCATACGCAGCTCAGCGGGGTAGGATGGTATGGAGATCTGGGGAATTTTCTTGTGATGCCGAGCAGCGGCCCGCTGCGGACCAACGCCGGCAAAACGCCTTTGGAGGGGTATCGCAGTGCTTATGATAAAGCGAGTGAAAGAGCCAGCGCCGGCTACTATTCGGTGTTTTTGACGAAATACCAGGTACAAGCCGAATGTACGGCTGCTCCCCATAGCGGGATGTTGCGGTTTACCTATCACCGGGATGGCCCGGCGAGGATCCAGATCGACCTGGCCCGGAGGGTAGGCGGCACCAGTACCCTGCAGGAGGTGCATGTCGTGGACCAACACTCCATCGAAGGCTGGATGCAGTGTACCCCCGAGGGCGGAGGATGGGGTGACGGGGATGGACATGTTTCCTACACCGTGTATTTCCACGCCGAGTTCAGCAAGCCCCTGAAAGATCATGGCGTCTGGTCGGCCGCAATACCCGATGGCTGGACCCGGAAACGGGAGGACGTGGGGAGTGCCCGTTATCAACAATGTATAGCTGCTGCTGCGGTTACCCGAGGGGTTCGGGATGCGCGGGGCAAGCATATTGGATTCTTTATGGAGTTTGACGCCCGGGCCGGAGAGCAGGTGGTGATGAAGACCGGCATTTCTTTTGTGAGTGTCGAAGGGGCGCGAAATAACCTGCGCGCCGAGATAGCTGACTGGGATTTTGATGCTATTCATCGGCGTGCTATTGCTACCTGGGCGCAGGCCCTTGGGAAAATGACGATCAGCGGCGGAACGGAAGAAGAACGGACCGTGTTCTATACCGCTCTTTATCATACGTTATTGGATCCGCGGATGTTGACGGATGTAGATGGCCAGTATCCCGGCGGGGATGGGCGCGTGCATGCGGCCAGTGATTTTGTTAAACGCACGGTGTTCAGCGGTTGGGATGTTTATAGAAGCCAGATGCCCTTGCAAACGATCATTAATCCTTCCGTCGTCAAGGATATGATCCGCTCGTTGATCGATCTGGCCGATGAGAGCGGCAAACATTATCTTGAACGGTGGGAGCTGATGAACGCCTATACCGGTTGTATGATCGGCAATCCTGCCGTGGTGATGATCGCGGATGCTTATGCGAAGGGTATTCGGGGTTATGATCTGGACAAAGCGTATCGGTATTCCGTGAATACCTGCGAACGTTTTGGAAACGGCGACCGCGGCTGGAGCTATATCTGTGACCCCGATGACCATAGCGGGACCTCCTATGGCTCCGCGCCGTTTGTCATCTCCAATACGCTGGAGAACGGCTATTCCGAGTGGTGTCTTTCCCGGCTGGCGGCGGTCCTGGGGCATGCCGATGATTCGGTCCGGTATGCTTTGCGGTCGGAAAGCTATCGGAATATCTTTGACACGGCGGTCGGCTGGTTCCGGCCCCGGCGGGCTGACGGGTCGTGGGAGGCCTGGCCCGCGGAAGGCCGGCTGAAGCAATTCTACGGCACGGTGGAAAGTAATCCTTATCAGCAGGGTTGGTTCGTACCGCACGATATCCCCGGTATGGTGGCGTTGATGGGTGGTCGGGATAAGGTGATCGCCGACTTGCAGGACCTATTTCAAAAGACGCCGGATGGGATGCTGTGGAATGACTATTATAACCAGGCTAATGAGCCCGTTCATCATATCCCTTTTTTGTTTAACAGGCTGGGGGCGCCCTGGCTGACCCAGCTATGGACGAGGCGGGTGTGCGATCGGGCTTATCATGATGGCGTCGGAGGGTTGGTGGGGAATGAGGATGTAGGTCAGATGTCCGCGTGGTATGTCCTGGCGGCGAGTGGGTTTCACCCGGTGTGCCCGGGCGATACGCGTTATGAGATCACTAGTCCGGTGTTTTCCAGGATCGTTATCCGGCTCGATCCAACTTATGGCGGCGGCAAGACATTTACGATAATTGCCCGGAACAACTCGCGCGAGAATGTCTATATTCAATCGGCTGTTTTGAATGGGCAACCTTATGCCTATTGCCATATTGACCATGCGCAGATAGCGGCAGGCGGCACACTGGAATTGACGATGGGCCCCCGGCCCAATAAAAATTGGGGACTATGAAAGTAAGCGTATTGTTTTTTTTGTTGGCGACCGGGATCTTGGTACGGTCGCAGGACCTCGTTCATTATGCGAATACCTTGCAAGGGACCGCTTCGGATTTTGGTCTGAGTTATGGGAATACCTACCCTACGACGGCGCTGCCCTTTCCAATGAATGCCTGGAGTCCGCAGACCGGCAAGGATGGGGACGGCTGGAAATACCAGTATGCGGCGGGTAAGATCCGCGCCTTTGGGGAGACCCATCAATGCAGTCCCTGGGTGGGTGATTATGGCGTATTCTCGCTGATGCCGGTGCTGGACAGGGCGGAGCCTGACCAAGACAAACGGGCTACCGGTTTTAGCCATACGAATGAGGTGGGCCGGCCATCGTATTACAGTGTAAAGCTGGATAACGGTATCCGGGTGGAGATGAGTCCTACCGAGCGGGGTTGTCATATGCGGTTCTCTTTTTTGGGGAAGGCGAAGGGGCGGGCTGCCTATATCATGATCGATGGCTATACCAAAGAGAGTAAGGTTTCTATCGATGCGGGTCATCGCAGGGTCAGGGGCTGGGTGAATAATGGCCGATGGACCCCTGCGGGTTTTCGAAATTATTTTGTGATCGAGTTTAATAAGCCGTTTATCTCATCGGGGGAGGCCTATGTGCAATTTGCAAAGGGGGCGATTGTGGAGGCGAAGATCGCGTCGTCGTATATCAGTCCCGAACAGGCGGAGGTGACCTTGGAGCGGGAGTTGGGTGGGTTTGCTTCTTTTGATGCTACCCGGCGTGCGGCGGATTCGGTGTGGAACCGGCTTTTTGGGCGGGTGCTTGTGGAAGGCGGAACGGAAGAGCAAAAGGCAACCTTCTACTCCTGTCTGTTTCGCGCCAGTCTTTTCTCGCATAGCTTTTTTGAGTATGATGCCGATGGCAAACCGTGGTATTATAGTCCTTATGATAGTCGTGTTCATAGCGGGTATATGTATACCGACAATGGATTCTGGGATACGTTCCGCTCGCAATTCCCGCTGACGAATATCCTGCATCCCACGATGCAGGGGCGATATATGCAGGCCTTGCTGGCGGCTCAGCAACAGTGTGGGTGGCTGCCCGCCTGGTCCGCGCCTTCCGAGACGGGAGGGATGCTGGGCAACCATGCCATCTCCCTGCTGGCTGACGCCTGGGCCAAGGGCATCCATACCTTTGATCCCGACTCGGCGCTGAAGGCTTATGCGCATGAGGCGATGAATAAGGGACCCTGGGGCGGGGCGAATGGCCGCGCCGGCTGGAAAGACTATTGGGAGCTGGGATATGTGGCCTATCCCGGATCCCAGGGATCGACCGCCCAAACGCAGGAATATGCTTACGATGATTTCTGCGCCTATAACCTGGCCCGGATGACGGGGAACCATTATTATGAAGGGATCTTTGGCCGGAGCATGTATAACTATCGGAATGTTTTTGATACGGTGACCGGTTTTATGCGGGGGCGGCAGGCTAACGGCGAATGGACACCCGGGTTTGATCCTTTGGCCTGGGGCGGTCCTTATACTGAGGGGAATGCGTGGCATTACAACTGGTCTGTATTCCATGACGTGCAGGGCCTGATCGGGTTGATGGGTGGTGAGGCGAAATTCGTAGCGAAAATCGATTCCGTGTTTACGTTGCCCAATACCGTGGTATACGGCAGCTATGGCGGCATGATCCATGAGATGAAGGAGATGGTCCTCGCCAATATGGGTCAGTATGCTCAGGGGAACCAGCCCATCCAGCATCTGATCTACCTGTATAGTTATGCCGGCCAGCCCTGGAAGACCCAGCGGCAGATCCGCGAAGTGATGGACAGGCTGTACAATGCTACGCCGAAGGGTTTCCCCGGTGATGAGGACCAGGGAGGTATGTCCTCATGGTATGTGCTGAGTGCGATGGGCATTTACAGTGTGTGTCCGGGGACAGACCAATATGTTTTGGGGAGCCCGGTTTTTGGAAAAGTGACCATCACCCTCGAGAATGGAAAACGGTTTGTGATCGAGGCGGCTAACAATAGCTCTTCCCATGTTTATATTCGTTCGGCCACGCTGAATGGCCGGCCGTATATGCATAACTGGATCACCTACCAGGATATTGCCGCCGGTGGGGTGCTGCACCTGGAGATGTCCGGGGAGCCGGATTACCATCGGGGGACCGCGCCCGAGGACAAACCTTTCTCCGTATCCACCTCTATCCCGTTGACTCTTGGGTCGCCGCTGCAGGACAATATGGTTATCCAGCAGAATAAGCCTTTTACGATCTGGGGTCATGCGGCTGCGGGCGAGGCTGTTTTGGTGTCGGCCGACTGGCTTTCCGGCGGGGTCACCGTGCATGCCGACAGTGCCGGCGCCTTTTCCGCGGTAGTGCCCGTCGCAACAGTTAAAGCCGGCGACTACCGGGAGCATTCCCTGACGGTGAGTTGCGGCAGCGAGCTGAAACGGCTCTCGCATCTGCTGATCGGCGAGGTCTGGTTGTGCAGCGGTCAGTCGAATATGCAGTTCAGTATGGCGACTGTGCTTGATTCGACCACCGATATCGCCGCTGCGCATTATCCGGATATACGGCTTTTTAACGCTTCGCTGAATTTCAGCGATACCCCCGTCGAAGCCATCGGCGGCACCTGGGTCCCTTGTACTCCGGGGACTGTGAGGGGTTTCAGCGCCGTGGGCTATTATTTCGGGCGGCGGCTGCAGCAGACCCTGAACGTTCCCGTGGGGATCATCTTTTCCGGCATTGGCGCCTCCGCGGCGCAGGCCTATGTGCCCAGGGCGGAATTATCGGCAGATACCCTGCTCGACCGGCGTTATCTCGCGCCCTATCTGCAGAGCCCGCGTAGCCATGAACCCGTGAATGGTGGTTTTTCGTTCGAGAAGGTGACGCGGCCCTATCTCCTGTACAATGCGATGATCCATCCGCTGCGGCATTTTTCGATCCACGGCATCTGCTGGTACCAGGGTGAGTCCAACCGGAGCGAAAGGGAGTCCTATACGTTGCTGACCCAAACCCTGATCCGCAGCTGGCGGCAGGCTTTTGCCCAGGGCGATCTGCCTTTCTATCTTGTGCAGGTGGCACCCTTCTTTTACGATCAGCCCGATCCCACGCTGGCCGACTATGCCTTCTTCCGGGAAGCGCAGGAACGGGTGACCGCCCTGGCGAATACCGGCATGGTGATCACCATGGATGTCGGAGAGGCCAGGGATCTGCATCCGAAGAATAAAAAACCGGTTGGCGAACGGCTCGCTTCCATGGCGCTGAATCGGGAATATGGATACACGAATATGGTCTACCGTGGGCCGCAATACCGGTGGATGGAGCTGGCCGGTCGCGATGCTATTATCCATTTTGAACCGGGAACGGTGGATGGAGGGCTGAAGACGCGGGATGGTGCAGCGCCCGGTTTCTTTACGATGGCCGGAGCCGATCAGGTGTTTTACCCGGCGCAGGCGCGGATCGAAGGTGATTCGGTGGTTGTTTGGTGTGCAAAGGTTCGGAGGCCGGTGGCGGTGCGTTATGCCTTTACGAATTTCGCCGTGACAAATTTGGAAAACGGGGCTGGTTGGCCTGTAGTACCTTTCAGAACTGATCATTGGGATGAAAAAAAATAAGCGAACTATTTTAACGGCAGCGCTCCTGCTTGGCGGGATGGTTCTTTGGGGCCAGCAGCCTGCCTATTTTATCGACGGCTATCATGGCGGGGTCTATGGGCATATCCCCCCGTGGCAGACCCGTTTTATGGTGGATAAGCTAAAAGAATACCCCGATTGGAAGATCAACCTGGAGCTGGAGCCGGAATCCTGGGATACCATTTCGGTAAAAGACCCGGGAGCCTATGCCGAGTTTAAAGCGGGGATCGCGGACGGGTCGTTTGGCGGGCGTGTGGAATATATCAATCCGGCTTATGGACAGAGCTATCTGTACAATATTTCCGGGGAAAGCATCATCCGGCAGTTGTATTATGGCATGCGCAAGTTAAGGCAGCATTTTCCGGGGCTTGTCTTTTCGACCTATTCATCGGAGGAGCCTTGTTTTACCAGCGCGCTGCCGCAGATACTCCGGTCCTATGGGTTTGAATATGCTTCGCTGAAAAATCCCAATACCTGTTGGGGTGGTTATACGAGGGCTTACGGTGGCGAGTTGGTCAATTGGGTTGGGCCTGACGGCAGCCGGATACTGACCGTACCCCGTTATGCCGTAGAAGCGCTGAAACCGCAGTCCACCTGGGAGACGATCGCCTCGAATAATTCCGTGGATTATATCCTTAGCTCGTTTCAGGCCGGGATCAGCCATCCGGTCGGAATGTGCCTGCAAGATGCGGGCTGGGCCAATGGTCCGTGGATAAAACCAGGGGATACTCATTCTTATCACCCGACTGTGTATGAGACCTGGCGGGGCTATTTCGAGCACCATACGAATGGTAAGGCTGATGCTGACTGGCATTTCACGCAGGAGGATGTGCTCACAAGCCTGGTGTGGGGTGGACAGATCCTGCAGCGGGTGGCCCGGGAGGTCAGGAGTTCGGAGAACAAGGTCGTCGCCGCGGAGAAACTGGCGGCGATGGCGGCCGTGTACAAAGGCGTGCCCTGGCCGGGGGCTTCTTTTGACGAAGCGTGGCGGACGCTGTTGTTGTCGCAGCATCACGACTGCTGGATCGTGCCTTACAACCAGCGGAAGGGATTGAGCTGGGCCGACTATGTAGACGGGTGGACGGCTAATACGAATGGGCGCTGCGATAGCGTCATGGAGCGATCGATGAGGTTGATGGCTTCGGGCAGTGGGGGTATGGATGGGGAGATCGTTCAACTAACTGTTTTTAATACGCTGGCTGTCGGGCGCGAGGAATGTGTCGAGGTTGGATTGCCCGTCGGTTGGCCGGCTGCTGTTGTTACGGATGAACGCGGGCGGCCGGTTGATATGCAGGGTGAAAGCGGCCGGCTTTTGTTTCGTGCGCATGTGCCGCCGATGGGGTACGCGGTTTACCGGCTTCGGCGGGGTGAGGCCGATGGGCGAGCTGCGGCAGTACAGGGCGCCCATGTCGCCCGTGATAATAACGGGATCTGTCATATAGAGACCGACCTTTATTCGCTGGCGATCGACCCGGCCAGGGGCGGCGTCATTACCCGGCTGGCGACGAAGGGTTTGAACGCTAAGGTCTTTACTGATGGCAGGGGGCTGAGGCGCTTCAACGAGTTGCGCGGTAATTTCTATCGGGAGGGCGGTTTTCATTCCAGTACCGAAACGCCTGCGCAGCTTGCGATCCTTGAGAACGGCCCTCTTCGCGTAAGGGTGCAGGTGAAAGGCGCGATCGCAGGTGTCCCCTTCACTCAGTTGCTTACGCTTGCACAAGGCGAGCCGCGTATCGATATTCATTGGCAGATCGACTGGGCAGGGGATCATAAGATCGGCGAGTCTCCGGATAGTATCAGGGCTTATCCGCTGAAAAAGGAATTTTATAACGACAGCTTTAAGCTGCAGGCGCTGTTCCCTGTGGCGTTTGGCGGCGAAAAGATCTATAAGAACGCGCCTTTCGACGTACTGCAAAGCCGGCAGGCCGATACCTTCTTCGATAGCTGGGATAGCATCAAGAATGTGGTTGTCCTGAACTGGGTCGATGTCGCTGACGCCGACGACAAATACGGAATGGCCGTTTTCTCCGATGAAACGACTTCCTATGCACATGGTGCGGGTTATCCGCTGGGGTTGACGATCGCGTATTCCGGTGCGGGGCTTTTTGGGCGGGACTATACGATCACGGGGCCGACGGTGATGGACTATGCGATCCTGCCGCATACGGGCCGCTGGGATCAGGCCGGGATCTGGACGGCCGGCACGCGCTGGAATGAGCCGTTGCTAACGCATTTGGGAACTGCGGGTTCGACCGGCTCGCTGCTGCGGTTGAGCCATCCCGGCTGGGAAGTGTCGGCGATCAACGTCTCCGGCGGCGATCTGATTGTAAGGCTCTTCAATGCAGAAGGCAAGGATAGCTTGCAGCGGCTGTATCCCGGCTTCCCGGTGACTGCTGCCAGCCTGATCTCACTGGACGGAAAACCCTTGCAACCGATCGAGATCAAAAAGGACAGCCGGGGAGAACCGTTTGTACTTGTGGGGGCGCCCCGATTTGGCATCCGAACTATTAAATTTAAAGACGTAGTAAAATGAAAAAAGTATCCGCCATCTTCCTGATCATTTTGACCGCTGGCTTGACGGCGAGTGCCCAGATACAGCCCTTCAAGACCGGCGACCGCATCACCTTTGTCGGGAACAGCATCACCGAGCAAGGTTATTATGAATCGTATGTCTGGCTTTATTATATGCTCCATTTCCCGCATCGGCGGATCGTGATCTTCAATCGCGGCATTGGTGGCGACCGGGCTCAAAATATCTACGACCGTTTTGATGACGACGTGGTGACCGCGGGCCCTACGGTGATCTGTCTGACCTTTGGGATGAACGATTCCGGCTATTTCGAATTCTTCGGGTCCAATGCAGACTCGGTCGCCAGGGTTCATGTTGCCGAAAGCCGGCATTATTTCGAGTTGATCCAGGAAAAGCTGAAAAAGCTACAAGCTGTCAAAAAGATCATCATCCTTGGTTCACCGTTTGACGAGACCGTGAAGATCAAGGCCAACAATTTTCCGGGAAAAGTGAAGGTGATGGAAGAGATTGCCGGTTTTCAGGAACAGGCGGCGAAGGACAACCAGTGGGGTCTTGTAGATCTCCTGCATCCGATGACGGAGATCGATATCCGGGAACAACAAAAGGATTCGACGTTTACGCTTACCGGTCCCGACAGGATCCATCCCGGCAACTCAGGCCATTTCGTCATGGCCTGGCTCTTTTTGAAATCGCAGGGTTTGGGTTCCTTGCCTGTGGCCGATGTCGCGATCGATGCCAAAGGTGGAAAACCCGAACGCGCGGTAAACTGCCGGATCACGAATCTAATGGCAACCGGCAACACCCGGATCCGTTTCGATTACCTGGCGAATTCCCTGCCGTTGCCGGTGGATACCGTCCCGAGACTTTGGGGTAACCCGCATCGGCAGTCCGAAGCCATCGGGGTAATACCGTTCTATAGCGAATTTAACAGGGAAATGTTGCGGGTGACCTCGCTGGCCGCCGGCGACTATGCATTGGTGATGGATGGCCAACCGATAGCGCGATACAGCGCCGCCGAGCTGGCGGAGGGCGTTAACCTTGCCCGGCTGACCAACACGCCCGAATACGAACAGGCGATGACGGTGCTGCAACTGAATGAAGACCGCCTGGCGCTGGAGTCGAAGCTACGAGCCTATTACTGGCTGCAGTTCGATTATTTTCGGGACCTCGGTCTGAAGTTCAAAGACACCCCCGCCGCCATGGATTCGGTGAATACCGCGGCAGCGAAGAATTGGGCTGTCGCCTCCAAACGTGACAACTATAGGGCTGCACGGTATCCTGCGGTGCGTGCTGCCTGGCAAAAGCAGATCGATATGCTGGTGAATGAGATCTATACGGTGAACCAGCCAAAGACGCATCGGATCGAGATCAAAAAAATACCGGAATAGGTTGTTATAGTTTAATTGCCTTGCCGATGCCCACTGTTGCTCCTTGCAGGACCTGCACGATGTAGGTGCCCCGGGCCAGCCCATTAAGATCTGTCAGCCTCCATACATTGTCTCCCTTGTTGGCTGTATATGTCCGGTGGATCAACGTAACACCTGTCATGTCCCGGAGCAATACTTCCACAGGACCACTAACGGGAACGGTGCATGTAATTTCGATCTCACTCCCAAACGGGTTGGGCGTAATCCTGCTCAACTGCGGAGCACCCATTGCGTTGTCATCTGCTCTTACCAGCACCACGCCCGAGTAGCTATACTTTCCATCTTTATCCACCAGCCGCAACCTGTAATACAAGCTGTTTCCTACCTGGAGGGACACCGCATCGGTATACTGGTAAGACAAGGCAGTACTGCTGTTACCTGCTGCCGCTACCTGACCGATGGTTACCCAGGCGTTTCCATCGGCGCTTCGCTCAATCTCAAATCGCGCGCTGTTGGATTCCGACACCGTTGTCCAGGAAAGCACTGTCGTTTGGTTCACCCGTCTACCGGTGAATGGGTTGATGATGACGGGCAACGTTACCATGCCATTGGATACGATGTATACGCCTGTTCCGCCAGAAAAGCTGGTAACACCGTCGAACTCCGCATAGTTGATCCCATTCATCGTTCCGTACACCGGCGTCAGGTTTACAAATGGGCCTTTTATCGTAGCTGTAGGGGTCGCTGTCAGGCTGTCATAGTTAAATGGGTCACCTACTGTCTTAAACCACTGGAGACCACTCCTAGTTGAAAGGGTGAAGATGTTTTTGAAGCTGACCGCTGCATTGTATATGAGCAAAGTGTCGGCCGGGTTGTAGAAGAAACGGATGTTGACCGGGCTGGTGAGGGGAGTGTGCGTGTATACATTCCAGTAGCGGCCCAGCGCAAAGATCCCATCCGTTGCCGCGAGGTAGGCTAAAGTGGATGTTTCAGGATTACTCGTAGTCGTCAGGTTGACGGAATCTGCCACAAATGTGGAGTTGGCACCCGTGTTGGCGGGGTCTTTCGCAATACCGAACAGCAGGTTCAACGGATGGGCCGGATCATAATAGTAGGCCCAGTTGGGGGCTAGCGTACAGGCATATAATGCTTTGGTGGTCGTGCCACTGGGAGAAAGGCTCGCCTGGGTACTGCTACAGGGAGCAAACCCCAGCGAGTAATACCAGGCCTCGTTATAATTGATCGCCTGGCGGTCTGCATCCGACAAGACCGAATTAAATAAGATCGTTTCGGAGAAGGCGCCAGCTAAGCCAGTGTTACTTGAAAGGTAGTCAAACCGAACACCGATATAGCCTGTCACCGGCGCGCTGAATGTCATAATGGGCGCAGTGGCTGAACCGAGTAAAGCTGTGTTGACATATAGCTGCGAGGCCCCGTTGTTCCTCACAGAGTTGATCGACATCAGCGTAGTCGTATTGCTCATGGCTGCGTTGGCAACGATATTACCGGTTTCAAACTGCACCCAAATCTTAGTTGGGAAGAGTTGCAGGTCCAGTTGGTAGGTACCCAATCCTTCGGTAATGGCAAGGTTGCTGGCGTCGCGGGACCGGCAAACCTCCATACGTGTGACCTGCGTGGTCCCGCTTAATTGACTTACCGGCCCGTATACCAGGAAGCCGGTGGCGGAGGTATAAATGGAGGGCTGGCCGTTATCCCTATTGATCACTCCGCCATTCATGATCGTCGGCTGATTGGCAATCGTGGTCTGTGTTGCGTTATAGCCATTACCACTCTGGTCATACCAAATGCTCACATAACCGGTGCCGCTGCCCACAAAGGTCTTCAGCGAAACCGTATCCAGATCGCCGGCAGGCGTAAAACCGATACTCGCTGTGTTATTGTCGCTGCTGCGCCGCACCTGGATAGCGTTTCCCGTATAGGCTGAGCTCAACTGCCGTACGCTGAATGCGACAAGGGGAGTGGCTGTGGGGTTACCGGTCTTGTCCAACGTATTTCCTGCCGATACCGTGCCGGGCAGCGATAGGAGGCAGAAGAGGATAATTGCAAGGTTCTTCATGGGTAGGGATTTACCGCGCAATGGTAATCAATAAGGAGCTGGATTGCAACATCAGCAAAGGTGCAAATCACCGGACTAAAAGCTACCTATTATGCGGGTGTCCAATTTGTTGGGGTGATTTGAAAAAAGGGGTATATTTCCATCATGAATAAAGCTATCCACCTCATTATTTTTGCCCTCTTTGTTTCCACTTCTTTATCTGCGCAGTCAGACAGTATCGTCCTAAGAGATCTTAAATGGGATAAAGGTTCGCCAGCGGGTTCAACCGAATTGTTTATTCCTTCTGATAAAGCCCTTTTGGCAGGCGTGATCTACAGGGCAAATGGAGCTGGTAAGCATCCGACGCTATTGCTTTTGCATGGGTATCCCGGAAATGAACGTAATCTGGATCTTGCGCAAGTGGTCAGGGCGATGGGATGGAACGTCATTTATTTCGACTATCGGGGTTCATGGGGAAGCCAGGGAAAATTTACCCTGATGAATTGTGTCGGGGACGTGGTGAATGTAGTAAAGTTCTGTAATAAGTACCAGGACTCCCTAAAGATCGATACTTCTAATATCGTGTTGTTCGGTCATAGTATGGGAGGGTGGGTAAGTCTTAAAGCCATACAAGCCATACCCCAAATTAAAAAGGCTTTTGCCTTATCGACCTGGGATATTTATGGAGACTATAAAAAAGTGATGAATGAGAACGAGCTGATGGATCTGGCTAATAACCCGGAAACGGGTGGGAAGTATTTTGTTTTAAATGCTTCATTGAAGGAAATATTTGGTCCCGTGCTGCAGCAACCGGGCTATTTTAATTTGGCTGCCGATGGAAATGCATTGGCGGGCAAACAGATTGTCATGCTTGATGAGCATCACCGGAATAAGGGGATAGCCGATGCGCTAAAACTTGCCAATACATCCTATTTTAAATACGAGGTCTGGGAGACGGACCATCCCTTTTCGAATAAAAGGGTTTCGTTGATGAATGAGTTGATCTCATTTCTTAACAGATAAGAGGTTTCATCGATTGTGGCTTTGGTATTGAATTCTTTCTTCCAATGAAGGGATCACATCCTTAAACACATTTATTAGAGAGTTGAAGGTCTGCTCATTCCCTGAATATGTATTTAAGGAATCCAACGGTGTTTTGCCTTCCCAATTTGTTTTCGCCAAATCTGCTCCGTGGGAGATTAATATTCTAATCATTTCCAAATCTTTGTCTGGATAGTCCCCATTGGTTTGAATCATACTGTCGATTGCCATGTCTATTGCTATGTGCATTGGGGTATTTCCGGACCCCAGGTCAGCATTTACATCGCCACCTGCTAAAAGTACCGCTTCGAGCAATTCAGGCTCGTCGGTATGAAGTGCACCGTCGATAGCAAAGGGACTGAAATATGCGTTCTCCAGTGAGTCGTCAGAATTTATATCCGTCATAATGTTTAAAATAGTAAATCTTGTGATCTTTTGGTAAAAATGATTGGGGAATGTTGGGGAAAACTGACCGAATTCGGGTAGAAATGCTTTCTGCCTTCAATTTTAACTTCTTTACCATCGGAGGTTGTTAAGTCGTGTATATCAATCCGGTGTGCAGCCGGCTTGAGAGAAAGGTTTGCGATGACTTTCCTATAAAACAATTGTGGCATGGTAATGGGCTTTTACCATGTAAACATAAAATTATGGGAAATTCTAAATCCAAAAACACGACCATCGTGTTACTTGCTATAGCCTTCGCCGGCAGTATGATCTATGCCGTCTATAGCAACAACCAACACACCGCGACTATCCAGCAAAATGATACACAGGTGATCAAGGTCACTGATCAAAAAACGGAACTCCAGAAAAGTTTTGATCAATCCCTGGTAAGACTGGATTCCATGGCCGGCGTCTCGCATGCCATGACCGGCAAGCTGAATGAAGAGAACGTTCAAATTGCCAAGCGGAAGGCGGAGATCCGGCGCATTCTCAATAATAAGAACGCTACCGACGCCGAACTGGCAAAGGCAAAAGAAATGATCGGCCAATTGAATGACAAGATCAGCACGATGGAACAGGATGTGGCCCCGGTTGACCACGGACAAGCAACAGTTGACCCAGGACAAGATCGCCCTGGTACAGGATACAACCACGCTGGATTCCAGTATAGGCGTAACTACTGTTGCCAAGCAGGAGCTTGAAAAAAAGGTGGACATTGCTTCTACCTTAAATGCCTCCAATATCGCGATCACGCCGGTGGATGTCAAACATAACGGGAAGGAAAAGGTTACTACGACTGCCAAGCGGGTCAATAAGCTGCTTATCACGTTCGATGTGAACAATCGCATTGCCCAGTCCGGGACGACGGATGTCTATGTATGTATAACAGGACCTGACGGAAAGA
>Ga0206888_1053_pt1 | contig 34532 bp, 17 predicted proteins | sample Alteio_BWOrgHeat_90_FD_153258 | JGI IMG/M metagenome (GOLD analysis project Ga0206888, IMG submission 153258) | Enriched cells from forest soil in Barre Woods Harvard Forest LTER site, Petersham, Massachusetts, United States - Alteio_BWOrgHeat_Nextera4 ... | reverse complement strand
CCGGCGTTGGAGTGACCCAGTCCTCGGGTAAACCCGGCTCCACAACCACCATCACGATCCGGGGGGCAACGACGCTCAATGGAACAGGTACGACGAGTCCCCTGTACATCATCGACGGGCTGGCCCCGATCATCGGCACCGGCAGCGCGATCGACCCTACGGGTAAGACAGCCTTCGACAACCTGGACCCCACCCAGATAGAAAGCATCACATTCCTGAAAGATGCGTCGGCCACCATCTACGGTGCGCGTGGCGCCAACGGGGTTGTCCTCGTGACTACGAAAAAAGGACGTCCGGGCAAACCCCGCCTCAGCTACTCCGGATCCTATACCGACACCCGGGCGGCAAAACTCCCCACCATGCTCGACGGATATAACCAGGCGTTGCTACTAAACAACTGGGTGGAAAATTATCCCACCTCGCCGGCCCAGGTAGTCACTTCGGAGATCTACACCCCCGCCGAACTGGATACGATAAAATCCCGGAACTTTAACTGGTTCAAGAAAGAGTGGATCCCCAATGGCTCTATCCAAAAACACACCGTGAATCTCAGCGGCGGCTCCGAAAAACTGACCTACTTCGCTGGTGTGAATTACTACAATGAGATCGGTAACCTCCCCGAAGTAGTGGAAAGAAAATACGGCATCCAATTGGGCATGACGGCGAAGATCACCGACGGCCTCACGATGGATGTAACACTCAATGACAACGACGGTTATAACAACCGCCCGGCGCCAAAAGGCGTCACCGACCAGGTGGATCAGTTGAACGCCACAGTCGGGGGACTGCTCACCGTACCCAGATGGGTGCCGGAATATGTCGACGGCGGACTTCCTTATTATTACACCCCATTGACCTGGCACCCTGCGGCGCTGGCCGCTTCCAACAGCTACGCAAAGGATAATACCAACGCTTTTTCGCTCAACGCAAAAATGACCTACCAGATCCCTTTTATAAAGGGACTGTCGGCCATGGCGCAATACGGCCGGAATGACTTTACCGACTACGGCAAACAATACTATCCCTCTTATAATACGTATACGCTCACTGGCGTCGGCGCTCATAAGAACGGCGGCCCGGGCACCAATATAGCTACCGGTACGCAAAACGTACTCTTCAATTACACAACGGCGGCCATCAAACCGATCACCAACGGCAATGAGCTGATCACCTCCTACTCTGGTTCCCAAAACTGGCAGGCAACGGAAGGTCTTTCTTACGTAGGCCACTTTGGCCAGCACGATATCAGCGCAACCCTGCTGTCCGAACAGGAACAGACCACCGGCAACTACCTTATCGCCACGGATCAGAACCAGTTGATCCCGGGCATCGATCAGACCTTTGGCTTTAGCTCGGATGGCGGCAGCCTGATCACGACAGGCCAAAGCATCAGCACAGGCCGCGTAAGCTATCTCGGTCGGCTCGACTACGCATTCAAAGGCAGATACCTGCTGGAAGGTAGCTTCCGTGATGATGCATCCCCCAACTTCCCCACAAACAAACAATGGGGTTTCTTCCCGTCGGGTTCAGTTGGTTGGAAGATCTCTGAGGAAAAATTCTTTGAGGACAATATCCATTTCCTCAACGACCTGAAGATCCGTTTCAATATGGGGCTCACCGGTAATGACGCCAACTCGGCCTTTGGTTATGTACAACGCTACACTTCAACCAACGGTTACCTCTTCGCTACCACCAGCACCAACGGCCTCAACATCTCGAACGTGCCCAACCCGGATATCACCTGGGAAAGCGCCCTCTTCAAGGACCTTGGCCTGGACGGAACATTCGGCAACCGCAAATTCAACTTCGGACTGGATTATTGGTACAAACACCAGTACAATATGCTGGTGACGCCGCTGTCGTCGATCCCTCCCGTTGTGGGCTACACCAGTGTAACAGCCGAGAACTATGGCATCATCAACTCCTGGGGTACGGAAGCCTCCATCGGCTATCGCCAGGATCTGACAAAAGACCTTCAGGTCTTTGCTACAGTCAATTTTAGCTGGAGTGACAACAAGGTCATGAAAACATATTACAGCCCCGGTACGGATACCGGCTATCTGAACCCCATCGGCAAACGGCAGGACCATGGTATCACAGGATATAAATCGACGGGTATCGTCCGCTCCGCCGCGGATGCCCAGGCCTGGAATCAGAAACACCCCAACTGGGCGATCAATGGCGACACCCTTCGTGCCGGTGACCTGAACTTCCAGGATATCAATGGCGATGGATTCGTCAACTCGCTGGACCAAACCCAGATAGCCAAACGCAGCAGCACGATCATGGGCTTTGGATTCAATTTTGGGGTTCAATGGAAAGGCCTCCGTTTTAGTACCAATGTCTCTCTCGGCCTCGGTGGACAGATTGCCTGGAAAAAAGTGGACATAGGCCCACCCACAAAGGATCTTTCATCCCTTTCGATGTGGAAGGGCTCCTATACGTCCTACAACACGAACTCCAAACTGCCGGCCATCTACGCGCCCTTTGCCAACCAGGCCTCTACTTTTTGGCTGCATAGCGCCACATACATGTACATCAACAATATGATGCTTTCCTGGCAGGTGCCGGTCAGTTGGACGGCCGCACGACATATCCCGGAAGCCCGGTTCTACGTCACGGGTATCAATCTTTGGTCGATCATCAACCCGACACCGTTCAAGGATCCGCGTTCCAACGAGATCACGGACTATCCGATCTTACGCAACTTTACTTTCGGATTAAACCTTGCATTATAACCACCGGACCGTACAAAAAATACAACGATGAAAAAGCTTATCATATATTCGACAATCCTTCTTGCTCTCGGTGTCGCCGCCTGCAAGAAGATTCTCAACAAAGTGGATTTCAATGGCGTCCCCACGGCTACGGCCTGGGGCAACCAGAGCACGGTCCAGCTCTATCTGGACAATCTCTATCAACTCTGTATGCCGGTGTTCTATAGCGCTGCCAGTTCGGGCACCATCCCCACCGCCTGGCACAATATCAGCGACGAATGCAATGGCGGCAGCACGCCGGGCGTTCTCCAGGGTACCCTGACACAGGAAAGCGAGACGGACTGGTTTCCCACTGCGAATTCCTATTGGGCGTATATCCGGAAGATCAATATCCTCTTCGAGAACATTGACAACTATGGCCTGACCCCCGATTTCACCGGACCGATAAAGGCCCAGGCCTACTTTTTACGCGCCTGGAGCTATTTTCAATTGGTAAAGGTTTATGGCGGCGTTTGTTATATCACCAAAGACCTGGACTGGACAAAGGATAGCCTGAATCTGGTCCGGAATTCTACCACTGCCTGCGTGGATAGTATGGTGGCCGATCTCAACCATTGTTCCATTTTGCCGACTGTCTGGCCAGGCGCAGCCGATCAGGGCCGCATCACAAGCATCGCGGCGCTTGCCCTGAAAGGACGCATTCTTCTTTACTATGCCAGCCCGCAGTTCAATCCGCAAAACGACGCTACCCGCTGGCAGACCGCCTATGCCGCCAACGAAGCCGCCTATGACTCGGCAACCCAGGCCGGTTATGCACTCTATAGCAACTATTCCCGCATCTTCCTCGACGCATCTGGCACAGCGGACAAAGAACCGATCCTTTACCGGGCCTACAACGCCAGTACCTCGGTCTCCCAGAACACCAACAACTGGGAAACTACCGCAAGACCCTATTCGATGTCCTATAGTGGTGGCGGAAAGAACTATAATCCTACCTGGAACCTCGTTTCGGCCTATCCCATGGCCGATGGCTTCGCCCCACGGGATTCAAAAGGCAAATACACCTATGACAGCACCCGCTTCTGGCAGAACCGCGATCCCCGCTTTTATGCCACCATCGTATACAACGGGGCCATCTATGGCCTGGGCAGCACTCCAAACCGGGTCCAATTTACCTATGTCGGCACACCCGAAGAAATAAATGCGGCTACGACCACCGGCTTTTATACCCGCAGGAATATCGACACGACGGTGACCCAGGCCGGTAGCCAGTACAACAAGACCTACTGGGTGGAAATGCGTCTCGCAGAAGTGATGCTCAACCTCGCGGAATGTGCAAACGCCATCGGCAACCAGGGAGAAGCCTATCAGATGCTCTACAATGTTCGGAAAAGGGCAGGTATTCCCATCGGTAGCGTCCCGAACGCCTCCTATGGCCTGGTCAGCGGATTGTCCCAGGCAGACCTGCAGACGGCCATCATGAACGAAAGAAGGGTTGAATTCGCCTTCGAAGACAAACGCTACGACGACCTTCGCCGTACCCGCACCTTTGATGCCCTGAATGGTCAATACCGCATGGCGCACTTCCTCGTCCCCAGAAGCCCCTGGTTCTCCTCCACAAATGTGAAGGACACAGGAAAAGCAAACAATATTGAACGCCATATCCCCGGTAGCGCCGTCACCAAGATCAGGGATACCGTCAATATCAACGGACCTGCCTTTGTTGTCTTTTTCAAAGACAGCGTGGCGCCCATCACCAGCGAACAGACGATAAAATTCCAGCCGAATTACTACTTCTACGGCATCCCTTCCAGTGACATCGGCAAACAGCTCAACTTGCAACAGACCCTGGGATGGACCTACAACGGAGCAGCCGGCACCTTCGATCCGACCAAGTGATAAACCAAACCGGACGGAGTCCGGTTCAAAGACATTAGAGTAAAAACAGATACACATGAAGAATAAGTTTTTTTTGATTGTGACCTTCACCGCTGCTCTCGGGATCCCCCGGCACGCAGCCGCCCAGTATCCTACTATTCCTGAAGACGTAAAGGCACAATCCGAAGCGCTGATAAAAGAAGCCTACCGCCGCAGCGACTCCGCCTGGGAGGTGGCCTGGCCCATCGTTGACAATGATGCAAGAAAAGGCAAACCCTATATCCCCTGGGCGGCAAGACCTACCGATCTGCCCCAGTCATCCATCCTCGCCTTCCCGGGTGCACAGGGTGGGGGCGCCCACAGCTTCGGCGGTCACGGTGGTAAAGTCTATGTCGTCACCAGCCTCGAAGACAGCGGCCCCGGAACCCTTCGCTATGCCTGCGAACAGGGCGGCGCCCGCATCGTCGTATTCAACGTCGCAGGCATCATCCATCTCCATAGCCCGATCATCGTTCGCGCACCCTATATCAGCATCGAAGGCCAGTCGGCCCCGGGCGACGGCATCTGCGTAGCCGGTGAATCCTTCTGGGTAAATACCCACGACGTGATCATCCGCTATATGCGGTTTCGCCGCGGGGAGACCAATGTCGGTCGTCGCGACGATGCCCTCGGCGGCAACCCCGTCGGTAATGTCATCGTGGACCATACTTCGACATCCTGGGGCCTGGACGAGAACTTTTCCATGTACCGCCATATGTTTGACCCGGGGGATGGTTCAAAGGAAGAAAAACTGGGTACGGTCAATATCACCATCCAGAACTGTATCTCCTCCGAATCACTCGATACCTGGAACCACGCGTTCGGGACGACCATGGGCGGCGAGAACTGTATGCTCGTCCGCAATCTCTGGGCAGACAACACCGGCCGCAACCCATCCATCGGGTGGAATGGCGTGTTCAATTTTGTCAACAACGTCGTGTTCAACTGGCACCATCGCAGCATGGATGGCGGCGACTACACCAGCCTCTTCAATATCATCAACAACTACTTCAAACCAGGACCCGTCACGCCAAAGGATCAGAATGTAGGTCACCGCATCCTGAAACCGGAAACCGGTCGCAGCAAACTAAAAGACCTTCACTTCGGCCGTGCCTATGTCAACGGGAATATCATGGATGGATATCCGGAGGTAACGAAGGACAACTGGAATGGCGGTGTACAGGTCCAGGAAGAAAAAGACGCCGGTCTCTATAAGGATTATATGAAGGTGGACAAGCCCTTCCCCATGCCCGCGGTGAAGATCATGACCGCGGAACAGGCCTATAATTTCGTGCTGATGAACGTTGGCGCCACCCTCCCGCACCGCGATGCCGTCGATGTCCGGGTGGTCGAACAGGTGCGCACCGGTAAAATAACGTATAAAGATATGAACACGGATACACTTCCCCAGTTCCATGTTCGTAAATTGCCAAAGGATTCGTACAAGCAGGGCATCGTCACGGAAGTCTTCGAAGTCGGCGGTTATCCCAACTACCAGGGAAAGCCCTACAAGGACTCGGACAACGACGGGCTTCCCGACGAATACGAGACAGCCCATGGACTTAACCCCAAAGACCCTAACGACTCGGCCCGCCCGGCAAAGGACGGCAGCGGCTATTCGAATATCGAGGTCTACCTCAATACCCTGGCGCTAAAAGGCGAAAAGCCTGTAAAATAAGGATGACGACATGCGATCATTTGCAATCTTACTCGCAACGACACTGCTGTCCTTTTGGGCAGTAGCACAGAAGAAAACGAAACCACCCGAGCCACCCCCACCGGTGGCGGCAAATGGCGGCCATCTCGTCTATGCCGCCGATGAAAAGGGCGACCGGATCCCGGACTTCTCCTACAGCGGGTATAAGGGCGGCGACGACCCCATCCCCACTGTTCCCATACGCATCACCGTCCCCCAAAAGGACGGTGATGCCACGTTACGTATCCAGGCGGCACTGGATTACGTGGGAAAACTCCCCGCCGACGCAAAAGGCATCCGCGGCGCCGTACTCCTTGAAAAAGGCGTTTATGAAGTCGACGGCAGCCTACTCATAAACCACAGCGGCGTCGTCCTCCGCGGCAGCGGGATGGGCGAAGAAGGCACGATCCTCCGGGCTACTGGTCACGATCGCCGGACCCTGATCCGCATCGCCGGCATAAACGACCGGACATCGGAAAAAGAATACTCCATCGCCGATGCATACGTCCCCGTCAACGCCCGTCATTTCCGGCTCTCGGGTCCGAACCCCCTCCATCCGGGCGATCATATCCTCGTCCACCGGCCCTCGACGGAGGCCTGGATAAAACAATTGGGCATGGAGACCTTCGGCGGCGGCATCTCGGCCCTGGGCTGGAAGCCAGGCCAACGAGATATCTTTTGGCTCCGGCAAGTCACAGCCGTCGACAACGACGGGGTTACCATCGACGCGCCCATCACAACAGCACTGGATACAACCTATGGCGGCGGTCGCATTGCTGTCTGCCACTGGCCTGGCCGCATAGAAGAAGCAGGCGTAGAGAACCTGCGCTGCATCTCAGACTATGACACCCAAAATCCAAAGGACGAAGCACATAGCTGGATGGCCATCACCATCGAGAACACCCGCGACGCCTGGGTCCGGCAGGTCATCGTCCAGCACTTCGCGGGCTCGGCCGTAGCCGTCCTCGAAACCGCCAGCCGCATCACCGTAGAGGATTGCAAATACCTGGCGCCCGTCTCCGAGATCGGCGGCCAGCGCCGTACGGCCTTCTATACCTCCGGTGGCCAGACGCTCTTCCAACGACTCTATTCCCAACGGGCCTTCCATGACTTCGCCGTAGGCTTCTGCGCCCCGGGCCCCAATGCCTTCGTACAATGCCAGTCGTACTATCCCTATAATATCAGCGGCGCCATCGACAGCTGGGCCTCGGGGATCCTCTTCGATGTGGTCAACGTCGACGCGCAAACGCTCAGCTACGCGGATCGTGAACAGGATGGCCAGGGCGCCGGATGGTGCGCGGCAAATAGTTTGTTTTGGAACTGCACCGCGGCCCGCATCAACTGTTATCGCCCCCCCGGCGCACAAAACTGGTCCTATGGCTCCTGGGCGCAGTTTGGCGGGGACGGCTATTGGTCGGAATCGAATGCCACCATCCAGCCCAGAAGTTTCTATTACGCGCAATTGACAGACCGCCTTGGCGCCGAAGTTGCAAAGAGGGCACAGGTACTCCCGATGGAGACCGAAGCCTCCAGCAGCCCCACCGTCCAACAGGCGGCCGCACTCATCGCGCTCTCGGCAAACCCTCGGGTACAAATGACGGAATGGATCGACCAGGCCGCCCAGCGAAACCCCATCTCCACCGATGCCGCCGGCGCACCTTCCATCGAAACCATCGCCCGCCCCACAGCGGCTGCGCCCGGGAAAGCGGCTCCGCTCCAACTCGTCAACGGCTGGCTCGTCAGAGGCGCCGCCGTCGTCACGGGCCGTCGCCATTACGAACCCTGGTGGATGGGTACGGTAAGACCCTATGGCGTAGAAGAAGCAAAACCGGCCATCACGCGGTGGGTGCCGGGCCGCACGGGGACCGGGTTGACGGATGACCTCGACGCGCTCACGGACACCATGAGGGACAAACACATCGTCGCCATGGATCACAACTACGGTCTCTGGTACGACCGCCGTCGCGATGATCACGAACGTATCCGTCGGGCCGACGGTGATGTCTGGCCACCCTTCTACGAATTGCCGTTCCGCCGCAGCGGTCTCGATACCGCCTGGGATGGCCTCAGTAAATACGATCTGACAAAATATAACTCCTGGTACTGGGACCGGCTAAAACACTTTGCCGACCTGGCCGATAAAAAAGGCCTGGTCCTCATCCACCAGAACTATTTCCAGCACAATATCATCGAGGCGGGCGCACACTATGCGGACTTTCCCTGGCGCCCGGCCAACAATATCAACCACACGGGTTTCCCGGAACCGCCACCCTTCGCCGGCGACAAACGGATCTTCATGGCAAAACAGTTCTATGATACATCGGACGCAGTTCGCCATGATCTTCACCGCGCTTTCATCCGGCAATGCCTGGACAATTTCGCGGATAATACGGGCGTGATCCAACTCATCGGCGCGGAGTTTACCGGCCCCCTGCATTTTGTCCAGTTCTGGATCGACAACATCCACCAATGGGAAACGGAGAAAGGCCATCGGGAACTCATCGGGCTTAGCACGACAAAGGACGTCCAGGACGCCATCCTTGCGGATCCCACCCGCGCGGCTACGGTTGATTGCATCGATATCCGCTATTGGTATTACCAGGAAGACGGCAAGGCCTATGCGCCATTGGGTGGCCAAAGCCTCGCTCCCAGACAACATGAACGCCTCCTGAAGCCGCGACGCCCTTCCTTCGAACAGGTCTACCGCGCGGTGAAAGAATACCGTCTGCAATACCCGGCAAAGGCGATCCTCTATTCGGCAGAAGGGGGTGACAACTTTGGCTGGGCGGTCTTTATGGGCGGCGGCTCGCTGGCAAACATCCCCGTCGTAGGAGACCCCGGCTTCCTTGCCGGTGCCGCGGGCATGGTACCCACCGATAAACAATACGTCCTGGCCGGAAGTACCGGCTATATCGTCTATGCCAACAATTCCGTCCAGCTCGACCTCGCCGCGGGAACATACCGCGTCCATCGTATTCATCCCAACGGCGAAATAGAAAAAGGGATCAGCAAAATAAAAGGGGGAAAGACCATCAACCTCGGGACGGCGACCACTACCATTTTTTGGCTGGAGAAACAGAAATAAAGTACTATGCGCATCGGCCTCATCATATTATCCTGCTTCCTCATCGCGCCCACACAACGCGACCTGCCACTCCTCCGCATCTCACCCGACAAACACTTCCTGGTGACGGAAAAAGGCGATCCTTTCTTCTGGCTGGGCGATACGGGCTGGCTCCTGCTTTCCCGTCTCAACCGGGAACAGACGGATCAATACCTCGAAGACCGCCACAAAAAAGGCTTTGATCTCATCCAGGTGATGCTGGTCCATGGCCTCACCGATACGGATGTCTATGGCGACTCGGCCTTGATCAATAAGAACCTCGCGACCCCGGGCAAAGCCTATTGGCAACACCTCGACTATGTCGTTGATAAGGCCGCGGAAAAAGGCATCTATCTCGCCCTGGTCCCCGTTTGGGGAGGAGTGGTAAAAGCGGCAAAAACGACCCCGGCACAGGCAAAAGCCTACGCCACCTTCCTGGCTGCCCGCTACAAAGACAAACCCAACATAGTCTGGATGAATGGTGGCGATATAAAGGGGACGGACTACGAAGCGGTCTGGAATACCATCGGCGCCACCCTCCGCGCCGAAGACCCCAACCACCTCATCACCTTTCACCCCCGGGGCCGCGCATCCTCCTCCTTCTGGTTCGAACAACAACCCTGGCTGGACTTTAACAGCGTACAATCGGGCCATCGTAGCTACGAACAGGATACCGCACACGACGACCCGCGTTATGGCGAGGACAATTGGCGCTATATCGAGGCGGATTACAAAAAGACACCCACCCGTCCCGTCCTCGACGCAGAACCCTCCTACGAACAGATCCCACATGGACTGCACGATACCACCCAACCCCGTTGGACCGCCGCGGATGTTCGTCGCTACGCCTATTGGTCGGTCTTCGCAGGCGCCTGCGGCTTCACCTATGGTGACAACTCGGTCATGCAGATGCTGCGCCCCACCGATAAAGGAAGCGCCTACGGGGCACATACCCCCTGGTCAAAAGCAATCGACGACCCCGGCGCAGGCCAGATGCAATACCTGAAAAAACTGATGTTGTCGCGCCCCTACTTCGAAAGAATACCGGACCAGTCGCTCATTGCAGACCAGGGTAAACGATACGATTACGTGGTCGCTACCCGCGGCCAGGAATATGCTTTTGTCTATACCTATACGGGCCGCACCTTCAGGATCAACCCCTTTGCAAAAGAATTGACGGCTTCCTGGTACAACCCCCGCACGGGTGAAACATACCCCATCGGCGCCGTCCACTCCCTGACTTTCTATCCCCCCGGCGAACCCGCCCCCGGCAACGACTGGGTCCTCATCCTTGACAAGATAGAAAAATGAAAACGCGCCATCTTATCATAGCAACCCTGCTCTTTCTGGCCTCCTGCAAGCCGGAAAAAAAGGTTTATCTCTTCACCTCCTTTCGGGAGCCGGCAACGGATGGACTCTACTTCCTATCGAGCACAGACGGAAAACACTGGACCGATCTCGGTGGTGGCTGGCTAAAGCCCGCCATCGGCGAAAAAAAACTGATGCGCGACCCCTCCATGGCGCAGGGCCCGGACGGCGTATGGCACCTGGTCTGGACCAGCGGGTGGAACGGTGACAAAGGGTTCGGCTACGCCTCTTCGAAAGACCTGGTCCATTGGAGCGAACAACAGTTCATCCCCGTCATGCAATCCGAACCGGATGCCTTCAACGTCTGGGCGCCGGAGATCTTCTACCAGAAAGACAGCGCCCAATTCATCATCGTCTGGGCCACGACCATCCCTTTCCGTTTTCCAAAAGGCCAGGAAGATGAAAAGAACAACCACCGGCTCTACTGTACTACTACCCGCGACTTCAAAACCTTTAGCCCGACCCGGCTCTACTATGACCCTGGTTATAGCGTCATCGACGCGATGGTCCTTCAACGCGGCCCGCAGGACTTCGTCCTGGTCTTTAAAGACAATACCCGGCAACAGAGGAACATAAAAGTAGCATTTGGCACCAGCGCCGCCGGTCCCTGGCACGACGACTCCCCCGCATTCACTCCGGAATTCACCGAAGGCCCCAGCGTCGCAAGAGTGGGCCGGGAATATTATATCTACTTCGATGGTTATCGCGCAAAGAAATACGGCGCGGTAAAGACTACCGATTTCAAGACCTTTACGGACGCCTCGGATGAGGTATCCGTACCCATTGGCCATAAACACGGCACCGTCGTCATGACCGATAAGCGAACACTAAAAAGATTACAACATGAGGACAAACCATAGTCGTCGGAATTTCCTAAAAACGGCTTCCATCGGCAGCCTGCTGGCAGTGAACATCCCGCAGATAGCCGCCGCGGCGGTAAAAAGTCCGGCGGCAAAAAAGATCACCCTCTCCAACGAAGACATCATCCTCTTCCAGGGCGACAGCATCACCGATGCCCGCCGAAAAAAAGACGACAACAATCCCAACAGCCCCGCGGCCCTCGGCACAAGCTATCCCTTCCTGGCCGCCGCGGAATTGCTGACCCGCTACCCCGGAAAGAACTTGAAATGCTATAACAAAGGCGTCAGCGGCAACAAAGTGTATCAATTGGCCGAACGCTGGCAGGCAGACTGTCTGGATTTGAAGCCCACCGTCCTTAGCATCCTCGTCGGCGTAAACGATTTCTGGCATACCCTCGTAAATGGTTACACCGGCACCATCAAAACCTATCGGGACGACTACAAGGCGCTCCTCGACAGAACAAAACAACAATTACCCGATGTAAAACTGGTCATTGGCGAACCCTATGCTGTCATCGGCGTGAGATCGGTCGACGACAAATGGTATCCCGCCTTCAACGAATATCGCCAGGCGGCCCGCGAAATAGCCGAAAGCTACGGCGCAGTCTTCATCCCTTACCAGGAGGTCTATGACAAGGCACAAAAGTCGGCGCCGGGTTCCTACTGGACCATTGACGGCGTCCATCCCAGCCTGGCCGGTGCCCGCCTTATGGCGGAAGCCTGGCTGCAAACCGTAAAAGGATAACATGAGAACGCTGATCCTACATATCATCCTCTTCCTTACCATCGGTGCCGCAACCGCCCAGGACACGGCAACATCGGGTGGCGATATCGTTCATTACAGCGGTCATACCCTGTCGAATCCCGATTATCACCATGGGCAATTGACGCCGGCCGTCGGTGTCCACAGCGTCCAGGTGCTCCGCGCGAATCGCGAACACCCTGAACTCGCAGAGGGTTCAGGCTTCACCTACAATCACGCGCCCATGCTCGCGTACTGGAACAACAAATTCTATCTGGAATATCTCAGCGACAGGGTAGGAGAGAGCGTTCCCCCCGGGCAGACCCTCCTGCTGACCTCCCCCGACGGCTATACCTGGTCAAAACCCACGGTTCTCTTCCCACCCTATAAGATCCCGGACGGCACCACAAAGGAAGGTCACCCCGGCTTGGCAAAGGACCTCTTCGCCGTCATGCACCAACGGATGGGTTTCTATGTCTCGAAACATCATCGGCTTCTCGCGCTTGGCTTCTATGGCATCTGCCTCGACCCCCACGACGATCCCAACGACGGCAAAGGCATCGGCCGTGTCGTCCGGGAAATAAAAACCGACGGCAGCTTCGGCCCCATCTACTTCATTCACTATAACCCGGCATGGAACCCGGATAATACCACCTATCCCTTCTACACCTCCAGCAAGGACAAGGGTTTTATCGACGACTGCAACGAATTGATGGCAACACCGCTCATGATGATGCAATGGGTCGAAGAGACGGATCGAAACGATCCTCTTATTCCGCTGCATAAGGATTACAAGGCTTTCAATTTCTATCATCTTCCGAATGGTCACGTCATCGGACTCTGGAAGAATGGGCTCACAGGCTTTAGCAAGGACGAAGGCCGCACCTGGTCACGCGTCATCCGGGCTCCCCACATCGTCACCAGCAACGCCAAGATCTGGGGCCAACGCACCTCCGACGGCAGCTATGTCACGGTCTACAACCCCTCCGAATTCCGCTGGCCTCTGGCCATCTCCACCAGCAAGGACGGCCTCGACTATACTGATCTCCTGCTGGTGAACGGCGAAATCTCCACGGCACGTTATGGCGGCAGCTACAAGAACTACGGACCGCAATACACCCGCGGCATCGAAGAAGGCAACGGTACACCACCCGACGGCAATGTCTGGATCACCTATAGCATGAACAAGGAAGACATCTGGGTAAGCACGATCCCCGTACCGGTCACCGGCAAGGTTACCGGCGACGTCGATGACAAAGGAAAAGACTTCGGTCACTGGAACACGTACAGCCCCATCTGGGCGCCGGTTACCATCACAGAAAATGGCCTCCAATTAAAGGACGCCGATCCCTATGACTACGCAATGGCGGAAAGGGTCTTCCCTGTCGCAAAAAAGATGGTAGCGCAATTTGCCGTCACCCCGGGTCAGGCGGATCATGGTCAGCTCCAGGTTGAATTCCAGGATGAACACAACGCCCCCGCTGTCCGCCTTAGCTTCGAACCCGACGGGACCTTCATCGCAAAAGCAGGCGCCCGGATAAAGAAAATGCTCACCTATCAATCCAACCACACCTATACCATTAAGGTCTCACTCAACACGGATACCCGGATGTATACGGTCAATATCGATGGTAAGGACGCGGTCACCCAACTCTTCTTTGCACCGGTGGAGAGTGTTGGTCATATCGTCTTCCGTACCGGCGAGGCCCGCCACTTTCCTACCGCGGACAGCCCTGCGGAAGCAGACACGGATCAGCCGAACGCCGGCGATAAAATACCCGAAGCAACCTTCACCATCCAATACCTGAAGACCACAAAACAATGATCACCCGCCTTACGATAGCAGCCCTCCTCCTTACTTTCTCCGTCAAGGCACAGATGGAAACCGCAGTCTCCCCCACCGCCGTCACCAACATCGGCGGATTCGCAGGCAACCGCATCGAAAAGAACAAGATCAATTACCTCGACACCTTCGACATTGGCAAATATGTAGGTCTCCTGGAGACACGCACTTTCACAGGCTGGGACTGGCGCCAGGGTGAACAACCCGGCAAATGGCTGGAGTCGGCGATCCTTTCCAATGAAAAAGCCGCCCACCCCATCTTCGAACGCATCCTGCGGTCACAAGCCCCCGATGGCTACATCGGCATAACCAGCCAAACCGTCCGTACTCCCGAAAAACCCCTCGGCGGCATGGATGCATACGAACTATACTTCACCCAACACGCACTACTCACCGCCTTCGAAGAGTGGAAAGACCCGAGGGCCTTAAAAGCCGCCAAACGTCTCGGCGATTATTTTATAAAATACATCGGCCCGGGCAAAGCGGAGTTCTGGCCCTCGCCGGCCCACTACCCGGAAAACAAAGAAAAAACACTCAAGGGAACCATGCACTCGGACATCGCGGGACATAGCATCCACTATTCCTGGGAAGGAACCCTGCTCATCGATCCGATGATGCGACTCTATCAACTCTCCGGGGATAAACGCTATTACGACTGGTGTAAATGGGTGGTAGGCAGTATCGATAAATGGAGTGGCTGGGACGCTTATTCGAATCTCGACAAAGTTGCCGCAGGCACCCTCCCCATCGATAAGATCCAACCCTACGTACACGCCCACACCTTCCAGATGAACTTCCTCGGACTCCTGCGCATGTACCGCGTCAGCGGCGATACGACCTATCTCCGGAAAGTAGAAGGCGCCTGGAACGACATCGCCACCCGCCAGCGCTATATCACCGGCGGAGTAAGCGTGGGCGAACATTACGAACGGGATTATATAAAACCGCTCACCGGGGAGATGATGGAAACCTGCGCCACGATGTCCTGGATGCAGTTATCACAACAACTATTGAATATCACTGGCGACCCTAAATACGCCGACGCGATGGAACGCATTCAATGGAACAATGTCTTCGCTGAACAAACCATCGACGGCGACGCCAACCATTATTTTACCCCACCGAATGGCTATACTCCCAAGGGGTATTACCGGGAACCGGACTGTTGTATGAGCAGCGGGCATCGCCTGCTCTCGATGCTGCCGGGCTTCATCTATGCCAGCGGTTCAAAAAAGAACATCTATATCAACCAGTTCATCGCCTCCTCAACGACCATCGGCGGCACAACCATCACCCAACAAACAAGCTTCCCGGTCACCGGTGACATCACTGTCCTCGTCAACCCCGCAATACCCGTCAACGAGACCATCAACATCCGCATCCCTGCCTGGTGTACCCATCCCGGTCTCATGCTCAACGCCCAACCCATCCCGGTAAAAGCCGGCTCCTATGCCCGCATCACCCGTACCTGGCGCAAGGGCGATAAGCTCACGCTCTCCCTTCCCATGCAATTGGAATGGGTACGACACGATCATTACCAAAGGACGGCTGATCGCAAACCATACAAAACGACCCCGGATGACAACGCTCCCTATGCCCTCGTTCGCGGCCCCGTCGTCTATGCCGTCGACGATATCTGGTACAAAGGGGATACCGCGGCCTTTGCCAAAGGCTGGATGGACAGCGTCCGCTACCTCCTGACCAGCGCTGACCAACTGAAACCCATCCCCAATTCCGACCCAAACATCCTCGGCCCGGGCTACGAGATCCAGCTCCTCTTGGCCAACGGCGCCAAAGTCGACATTCCGGTGTATCCCTTCGCCAACATCGGCAAATGGTATCGCGACCCCGACCACAAACCGGATCCTAACGCCGCGGCCTGGACCTATGCCATCTGGCTAAAAGGCCAGCCACCCAACACCGGCACCTTGTCGCTTCCCCATATTTTCGGCGATAACATGGTCCTGCAACGCAATGCCCCTGTTCCCATCTGGGGTACCGCCAACCCGGGCGACGCCATCACCGTCAGATTCAACCAACAAACAAGAACCGCTGCTGCCGACAATAAGGGCCATTGGCAGGTCACACTCGACACCCTCACCGCCTCCTCCAACCCCGAAAACCTGGTCGTCACCAGCAACGACACAACAATACAATACCAAAATATCCTCGTTGGTGAAGTCTGGCTGTGCAGCGGTCAGTCCAATATGGAATACCCCATGCGCAGGCTCAAACAACCAAATTCCGCCGATAATCCCAACATCCGCACCTTCCTGGTCCGCAACAATTACAGCAAACCCGGTACAAAGAATATCCGTCGCGCCTGGGACACGGCTGCCGGCGCCCCTTTAAGAGAGTTCGCCGCCCCCGGCTACTTCTTTGCCAAAGAGCTCTATGAAAAATTGCACGTCCCCATCGGCGTCATCTCCAATGCCATCCCCGGCAGCCTGATCGAACCCTGGCTACCGGACACGGGGAAATTCTATACCAACATCGTAAAGCCCCTCGCACCCTTTGCCCTCAAAGGCTTCCTCTGGTACCAGGGCGAATCCAACTGCTTCCTCAACGATACGGCCAGGTACCCGGCGAAAATGGCAACCCTCATCACCAGTTGGCGTCAACTCTGGGCCGAACCCAACGCCTCCTTCTATTTCGTACAGATCACCCCCTACCAATACTCCCAAACGACCCATTCGCCTTTGACAGAGCCCGCATTCTGGGAAGCCCAGCAAAAAGCATTGACCCTGCCGCATACCGGCATGATCGTCACCACCGATCTCGTCGACAGTATCACTCAACTCCACCCGCACGACAAACAGTCCATCGGCCACCGCCTCGCGCTCTGGGCCCTCGCCAATGACTACAAAGAAAACATCGTGTACGCCTCCCCAACTATCAAAAAGGTCACCATAAAAGGGAAGCACCTCTATCTCACCTTCGACAATGCCGGCAGCGGTCTCGTCAGCCACGACGGGCAACCCATCGACTGGTTCGAAACTGCGGGTAAAAACGGTAAATTTACCCCCGCAACGGCGGCCATCACGGGCGCCGATACGATCACCCTAACGGCAAAGAATAAACCTGTAGCCGTCCGCTTTGGCTGGAACGAAGCGGCCCAACCCAATTTATACAACAAAGAAGGCCTGCCCGCCATGCCGTTCCGGGCGGGCGCCAATGATACCAAATGAGCAAGATCATAAAAATAGCGATCCTCTTTTTATTCCCGGTTGTCATCCATGCACAGGAAACCCAAAAGCTCTTCCTGTCGGGGACAGGCAACGACCATACCGTGGACTGGAAGTTCTTTTGCACCGAAGGCCGCAACTCCGGGAAATGGACGACCATCCCAGTCCCCTCCAACTGGGAGTTGCAGGGTTTTGGCAAATACAACTATGGCCTCGACAAGGACTCCCTCCGGGGACATGAAAAAGGACTATATAAATATTCCTTCACCGTCCCCGCCGCCTGGAAAGGCCGCGTCGTCGACATCGTCTTCGATGGCAGCATGACGGATACCGAAGTAAAGATCAACGGCCGCCCGGCCGGCGCCACCCACCAGGGCTCCTTTTACCGCTTTCGATACAACGTCTCGGGCCTGCTTCATTACGGCAGCAGCAATCTCCTCGAAGTCAGCGTCGCAAAAGAATCCGCTAACCGATCAGTGAACATGGCGGAGCGTCACTGTGACTTCTGGATCTTCGGCGGCATCTATCGCCCGGTGTATCTCGAAGCAATGCCCGTCCAGCACATCACCAGCCAGGCCATCGACGCAAAGGCAAACGGCTATTTCCAGGCCTCGGTCCACCTCGCAGGGATCACTGGTGCTGACCGACTCAACGCCCAGGTGTATACACTTGCCGATCAACCCATCGGCCAAGCCTTTTCCACAAAACTCTACATCGGTGATACCCTCGCGCATCTGCAGGCAAATTTTGACCACCCGCAAACCTGGACGCCGGAATCGCCCAACCTCTATAAAGTCGTCTATACCCTGTCAAAGGATAACACTCCCATCCATTCCGTCGAACAACGGTTTGGCTTCCGCACGGTGGAACTAAAGGAACGGGACGGCATTTATATCAACGGCGTCAAAATAAAATTCAAAGGCATCTGCCGTCATTCCTTCTGGCCGACCTCGGGTCGCGCCCTCAGCAAGACGCTGAGTCTCGAAGACGTAGGACTGATAAAAGAGATGAACATGAACGCGGTCCGGATGTCCCACTATCCTCCTGACGATCACTTTCTCGACGCCTGCGATTCACTCGGCGTCTTCGTACTCGACGAACTCACCGGCTGGCACCATGCCTACGATACGGAAGTCGGCTCGCGACTCGTCAAAGAAATGATCGAAAAAGACGTCAACCATCCCTCCATCGTTGTCTGGGATAATGGCAATGAAGGAGGATTCAATTTCGACCTGGACCCGTTATTCGACAAATACGACCCACAGGGCCGTCCCCTGATCCATCCCTGGGCGCTCTTCCGCCACATGGATACCCAACACTATATCAACTATGATTATGGCAACGCGACCTATTGGCATGGCCACGATGTCTTCTTCCCGACAGAATTCCTACATGGCCTCTACGACGGCGGGCATGGCGCGGGCCTCTACGACTTCTGGGAAGGGATGTGGCATAACCCACTTTCTGCCGGGGGCTTCCTCTGGGATTTTTCCGACGAAGCGGTCGTCCGTACGGACAGGAATGGCGAGCTGGATACGGACAAGGATCATGGGCCCGACGGTATCCTCGGTCCATACCGGGAAAAAGAAGGCAGCTTCTTCGCGGTAAAAGAGATCTGGTCACCCGTTCGCATCCAGCCTCGCGAAATAACCCCGGCATTCGATGGATCACTGGAAATAGAGAACCGTTTCTTCTACTCCAATCTCCACCAATGTCATTTCTCCTGGCGCCTAAGCCATGCAACGACAAATCCCGCCGGTACAGCCGGTGAAGCGGAATCGCCAAATATCCTCCCGGGTCAATCGGGCAAACTCACCCTCGCACTGCCTGCTCACTGGCAGGACTTCGACATCCTCTCCCTGACGGCAAAAGACCCCGCCGGCCGCGAGATCTACACCTGGACCTGGCCTATTTCACGGCCGGCCGCCATCGCCCGCCGCCTCGTCGACACCACGGGCGCCACCCCGGCGAGGATCACGCCTACCGACTCCCTCTATACCTTAACCGCTGCAGGCATCAGTGTTGCTTTCGGAAAGACCACTGGCATTCTCCGGTCCACACAAAACAGTAAAGGCGCCATCCCTTTCACCAACGGCCCCATCCTCACCTCGGGCGAAGCGATGCCGCAACAGGTGACGACCCGTACCGAAGGCAATGCGGCCGTGCTCGAGGCAACCTATGCCAAACAAAGCGTCTGCCAACTCCTGAAATGGACCCTTTATCCCTCGGGCTGGCTAAAAATGGAAGTGCACTATTTCCCGCCGGAATACGAATATTCGCTTCTCGGCATCAATTTCTCTTATCCGGAAAAAGGGAAAGACTCCGTAAAAGGCATCCGGTGGCTGGGCGACGGACCCTATCGCGTCTGGAAGAACCGGATGCAGGGGACTACCCTCGATGTATGGGACAAAGCCTATAATAATACGATCACGGGGCAAGGCAATGTCGTCTATCCCGAATTCAAAGGCTACTTCGCCAACTTTTACTGGATGCGGCTCGAGACGGCCAATCAACCTTTTACGGTCGTCTGCGCGGACGAAGACATCTTTCTGCGCCTCTTTACCCCGGCCGACCCGATAAAGACCTACAATGTCGCGCCATCCTTCCCCACCGGCGACATCTCGTTCATGAACGCGATCCCGCCTATCGGTACAAAGTCACAAAAGCCGGAGAAACTGGGTCCCTCAGGGGAGAAAAGCATGTACTACGACTATAGCCGAAGCAAGGACTATGCAAAGACGATCACTTTATACTTTGATTTTTCAGGAAAATAAATGCGGCGCCACCTCTACCATATCGTCCTGCTCTTTCTGGCCACCGCTGCACAGGCGGCACCACCACAATCACTCCAGTGCGAGCAAATGATTGATCCGGAGGGGATCGACACGAGGCATCCCCGTCTGTCCTGGCAGATCACCGGCGACGGAAGCAACCTTCATCAAACGGCCTGGCAAATACTCGTAGCGTCCAGCCCCGAACTCCTGGCAAAAGATAGGGGCGACCTTTGGACATCCCCCCGGACACCGGGTGACCAAAGCCGGATGATCCCCTATGCCGGCCTGCCCTTAAAAAGCGGCCAATCCTGCTACTGGAAGGTAAAGGTCTGGACAAATACCGGCACAACAGAATGGAGCACACCCGCACATTGGTCCATGGGCCTGCTCCAACCTACCGACTGGAAAGCCCGCTGGATCGGCTACGACGAAGGCTTCCCCTGGGATAGCGTCTCAAAGTTCTCCCGTCTCTCCGCCCGCTACTTCCGAAAAGAATTCAGCACAAACACGCCGGTAAAAAAGGCGACCCTCTATATCGCCGGCCTGGGTCACTATCTCGTTGCCATCAACGGCCAATCCATCGGTGACCAGGTGCTCGCGGAGTCTCCCACCGACTACACAAAGTCGGTCAAATACAACATCTTCGACGTCACCAGCCTTTGTAAACAAGGCGCCAACGCCATCGGCGTCACCCTCGGTAACGGCCGCTTCTTTACGATGCGTCCAAAATACAAGCCGCAAAAGATAAAAGAGTTTGGCTTTCCGAAACTGCTCCTCCAACTCGCGCTCGAATATGCCAATGGCCAACATCGGCTCATCACCAGCGACTCCACCTGGCGATTCACCGCCGACGGCGCTATTCGCACCAACAACGAATACGACGGTGAGGAATACGACGCGACAAAGGAATTCCCCGGCTGGACACAACCGGGTTTCGACGACAAAAAATGGCTGCAACCCCAATACACTACCGCACCCGGCGGTCACCTCTCGGCACAAACCGACGAACCTATAAAAGTCATGGCGACCATAAACCCGGTCTCCATAAAACAACTTGACAGCAGCACCTGGATCCTGGATATGGGCCAGAACATAGCGGGCTGGCTCCAGCTAAAAGCAAAAGGCGCCCGTGGCCAACACATCACTCTCCGATTTGCCGAGACCCTCAAACCCGACGGGGATCTCTACACAGCCAACCTTCGCGACGCAAGAGTCACCGATAGCTACACGCTGAAAGGAAAAGGGGCGGAAACCTGGCACCCGGTCTTTGTCTTTCACGGCTTCCGCTATGTGGCGATAACAGGTTACCCGGGCACACCCACAATCGACGATTTTGAAGGCCAGGTAACCTATGACAATTTGCCAACCATTGGGTATGTCGAGACTTCCGACACCTTGCTGAACCACATCATAAAAAATGCCTGGTGGGGCATCAACGCCAACTACAAAGGCATGCCCATCGACTGCCCTCAACGCAACGAACGCATGCCCTGGCTGGGCGACCGCGCCACGGGCTCCCTCGGCGAAAGCTATCTCTTCGCAAACGAGAACCTCTACGCCAAATGGCTGCAGGATATCGAAGAGTCGCAAAAGCCGGATGGCGCGCTGCCGGACGTCGCGCCGGCTTACTGGAACTATTACTCGGATAACATGACCTGGCCCGGAACCTACCTCCTCATCGCGGACATGCTCTACACGCAGTTCGGGGATGCAAAACCCATTCAACAGCATTACGCCTCCATGAAAAAATGGCTGGATTACATGACCGGGAAATATGAAAAGAATGGCATCATGACAAAGGACAAATACGGTGACTGGTGCGTCCCGCCGGAATCTCCGCAACTCATCCACTCAAAGGACACCCTGCGTACCACCGACGGCCAACTCATCGCCACAGCCTACTATTATCACTTCCTCACCCTGATGGCCAAATTCGCTGCCATCCTCCACCAGCCGGATGTATACACGACCCAGGCCGCCGAAGTAAAAAAAGCCTTTAACAAAAAATTCCTCGACACGGATCATTATTCAAATAATTCGGTCACCGCGAACCTCCTACCGCTGTACTTCCATCTGGCCCCGGGTAATGCCCGGCCGGCCATCATCCGGCAATTGTTCAACCGCATCGCCCAAAACCAGGACCATATCAGCACGGGAGTCATCGGTACCCAATGGCTGATGCGCGGCCTGACAAGGTTCGGCCAGCCCGATCTGGCGCTACGCCTCGCCACCAACAAAGACTATCCAGGCTGGGGCTATATGGTGCAACAGGGCGCTACCACTATTTGGGAGCTTTGGAACGGCAACACCGCAGACCCCGCCATGAACTCACAGAATCACATCATGCTGCTGGGCGACCTGCTCACCTGGTGTTTTGAAGATCTCGCAGGCATTGCCCCCGCCGAACCCGGCTTCAAAAAGATCCGGATGGATCCTGTCTTTCCAAAAAACCTCAACTACGTGAGCGCATCCTATAATAGCCCCTACGGCCTTATAAAAAGTACCTGGCGACGCGAAGAGGGCACTATCATCTGGGACATCACCATTCCGCCAAACACAACAGCGATCATCCACGGCGAGACCATCGTCGGCTCCGGAACTCATCGATTCACATCAAAAACCCAAACACCGATATGAAGCGCATCACCTTGTTCTTACTTCTTGCCACAGCCCTCACCGCAGGTGCTCAAACTCCCGATTCATCCACGGAAAAACGTGCTGCCTCCTGGGTCGCGTCCCTGCAATTGAACGACGCCGCAAAGGAAACGCGCCTCACCACCGTGATCGCCACCCACCTCACCCGCGTCCGCGACTGGAACAACGAACATCCCTATACGACCGTCCCCGCCGGCATCGACCCGGCCACAGGCAAACCGCTCTCTACCATGGACCGCCAGATCATCGCCGTCTCGGCCATGCCAAAGACAGCCCACGACAGCCTCATCACCGGCCTGCGGAAAGACCTCACCGAAGACCAGGTCAACGCCATCCTGGATAAGTACACCATCGGCAAGGTCGCCTTTACCATGAACGGCTATAAATCCATCGTCCCCGACCTAACCCCCCAGGAAGAAGCAGCCATCCTGGCCAACCTCCAGCAAGCCCGGGAACAGGCCATCGACTACAAGAACGCAAAACAGATCTCGGCCATCTTCGAGATCTATAAAACAAAATGTGAACAATACCTCAACGCCAACGGCCGGAACTGGCACGCTCTTTTCAAAGCTTATGTGGATGAACAAAAGGCAAAAAAAGCGGCCGCGGCAAAACCAGCACAATAACCATGCGTATACTACTCAATAGCATCCTCTTCCTGTCCCTCGCATCGATCGCCCACGCGCAATCGACCGCCATCGTCACCTCGGAATTCATTTACGAGACCGCACCCTTCCCCGAATGCCACGCCGCCACCATCGCCGAGACCCCGCGGGGATTGGTAACGGCCTTCTTTGGCGGTACGCAGGAGCGTAACCCGGACGTCTGTATTTACGTCAGCCGTAAGGACCAGGGCGCAAGCAAATGGTCGACGCCGGTGAACGTAGCCAATGGCATCCAGAACGATACCCTCCGCTATGCCTGCTGGAACCCGGTCCTCTACCAAATACCCGCGGGCGATCTCCTGCTCTTCTACAAAGTAGGCCCAAGCCCGGCAAAATGGAAGGGCTGGCTCATCCGCAGCAAGGACGGCGGTGTCAACTGGTCAAAACCAACCGCGCTGCCCGAAGGCTTCCTGGGACCGATAAAGAACCAACCTGTTCGCCTGTCCGACGGCACCCTTCTCTGCCCAAGCAGCACCGAAGGCAATGGCTGGAAGATCCATTTTGAATTGACAGCCGACGACGGTAAAACCTGGACCCTGGCAGCGCCGGCGCCGGACACCTTCAAAGCGATCCAACCTACCCTGCTCCTATATAAGAATGGCACCATCCAGGCCCTCAGCCGGAGCGAGAACCGATCGATCCTCGCCACTACCTCAAAGGATAACGGCCACACCTGGTCACCGCTGGAACCCATCGGCCTGCCCAACAACAATTCCGGCATCGACGGCGCCACCCTCGCCGACGGCCGTCAATTACTGGTCTACAACCACGTCCTTCCACCTCCTGGTGAGACAAAAGGCGAACGCTCCCCCCTCAACGTCGCGCTTTCCCCGGACGGCAAGACCTGGTATGCCGCGCTCGTGCTGGAAGACGATCACACGGGCCAGTATTCCTATCCGACCGTGATCCAGTCTTCCAATGGAAAAATACATGTCGTTTATACCTGGCACCGGAAGAAGATAAAATACGTGGAGATCGATCCGTCAAAACTAAAAGGCGAAAAAATAGTCAACGGCATTTGGCCGTCGTCAATAAAAAAATAGAACTTATGGATAACAACGAAAAAAAATTCGTCCCGGTCATGATCACACCCTTCAACCTGAAGGCAAAGGTCGATCTGGAGGTCGTTTCTGTGTTGGTGGAATTCTATCTCGCCGCGGGGGTCAAGGGATTCTTCGCCAACTGCCTGAGCAGCGAGATGTACAGCATCAGCGAGGACGAACGGCTCGAGCTCACCCACCATGTGGTCCGGGCCGTCGACGGCCGCGTCCCCATTGTGGCAACAGGCTCCTTTGGCCTCACCATCGAAGACAAAGCGGACTTCGCCACCCGCATCTACGACACCGGCATCGACGCCGTGATCCTGATCACCGGCCACTATGCCAACGTAGAGGACAACGACGAGATCCTCCTCCGCAACTTCCACAAGATGTTCCGCCTCACCCGGGACATTCCGATGGGCCTCTACGAATGCCCGGCTCCCTATAAACGGATCATCACCCCGGAGGTCTTCCGGCAACTGCTGGATACCGGCCGCCTCGTTTATCACAAGGACACCTCCATCGATCTGGAAAAGGTAAGGGCCAAACTGGATGTGCTGAGCAATGACAGTTACAGCCTCGAATTCTACGACGCCCATACCCCCAACGCCATGTACTCACTTCAGATGGGCGCCAGGGGAATGTCGTCCATCTCCGGTAATTTTTACCCCGAGATCCTCGTCTGGATGTGCAACAACGCAACCAACCCCAAAAAACAGGAAGACGTCCGGTGGCTGCAGGGCGAACTGAGTAGGGTAGACCCGCTGATCCACGTAGCCTACCCGATGAGCGCTAAATATTTCCTTCAGAAACGAGGCCTGCCGGTCCGCACCATCAGCCGGGCCCATGCGCTGGAACTGACGGTCCAACAAAAACAAACCCTGGATGATATCCATAAAAGCTTTCTCGGCTGGTGCGAAAGACTGGATATTACTCCGGTACAAACAGGTCGCCTGGTACGCCCAAAAATGCCTCTCGATCCCCCCATTTGATCATTATGTCAACGCTACGTATACATTTCCCGGGTAAACTGGTTTTCGGCAACCACTGTATCGATCAACTCCCTGACGAGGTTGAAAGCCTTGCCCCTGGCCGCGTGTTCATCCTGACCATCGCACCCTTACTTACCCCATTACAACCGCTGATCCACCAATTGGAAAAAAAAGGCATCCACGTCGCCGTCTGCACGGCCATTACCCAGGAGCCTTCCTTCGAAGATTTCCACCGCGTTATGGCGGAAGCGACTCCCTTCGATCCGCACCTCATCCTGGGCATCGGCGGCGGCAGTGTACTCGACGTAGCAAAATTGGTAGCAGCACAGCTGGGGAACGACCAACGGCTGTCAGACTATGTCGGCATCGGCCTCCTAAAAGGGAGAAACCGCCTGCTGATCTGTATCCCGGCTACCTCGGGTACGGGCAGCGAGGTCTCGCCCAATGCCATTCTCGTGGATAATGCGGACAATCAAAAAAAAGGGATCATCAGCCCCTTTCTCGTCCCCGACATCGTCTATGTGGACCCGCTGCTTACGACAACGGTTCCACCCGCGATCACTGCCGCTACGGGCCTGGACGCACTCACCCACTGTCTCGAAGCCTATACGAATAAATTCGCGCAACCCTTTATCGACCTCTATGCCTTCGAGGGGATGCGGCTCATCGCCTCGCACCTGGTCCGGGCGGTCCACGACGGCAAGGATGAAGAAGCCCGCGAAAAAGTGGCCATGGGCAGTTTACTCGGGGGATTTTGTCTGGGGCCGGTAAATACAGCTGCCGTCCACGCCCTGTCCTATCCACTGGGAAGCCGCTTTCATCTGTCCCATGGACTCTCCAACGCGCTCCTCTTACCCTACGTCATGGAGTTTAACCTCCCCGCCGCGCCGGCCCGTTACGCGGATGTGGCAGTGGCGCTGGGTTGTACCCGGGAGACCGACAACCTCGTCACCGCATGGAAAGGCGTGGAGAAGATCAGGCGACTGATCCGCGAGTGCGACATCCCGGCCACCCTGAAGGAAGCAGGCATTCCGGCCGACGCCATCGATACGATGGCCGCAGACGCAATAAAGATCACCCGCCTGCTGAATAATAATCCTCGACCGGTAACGAAAGAAGACGCCGTCGCCATCTATAAAGCAGCTTATGAATAAAAAATACCATGGAATTGTCGTGCCGGCGATCACCCCGCTAAACACCGATCGCACGCTCGACCAGGGAGCCGTCGAAAAGCTGCTCCCACTGTTCCCGCATCCTTTTATTCTCGGGACGACGGGCGAAGCGCCATCGCTGCCCCGATCAGTAAAAGAACAATATATTCGCCTCGCCGGCAGAGGGAAGACACCGGGACAGCAACTCTATGTCGGTATCTCTTCCAACTGCCTCCCGGACTCCGTGGAACAGGCCACCCTCGCCTTCGCCGAAGGCGCCGACGTAGTAGTAGCTACCCTGCCTTCCTACTACCAACTCTCCGAGACCCAAATGCGCACCTGGTTCCAACAACTGGCCGACGAGATCGACGGCCCGCTCATGATTTATAATATTCCCGCGACGACCCATCATTCGATCCCCCTGGCATTGATCGAGGAATTGAGCCATCATCCGAATATCGTCGGGACAAAGGATTCCGAACGTGATGAACAGCGGTTAAAAGAATCGCTGCAACGCTGGGCCGGCCGCAAGGATTTCAGTTATCTTCTCGGCTGGGCGGCAAAGTCGGGGGAAGCCCTGCTCAATGGTGGCGACGGCCTGGTGCCCAGCACCGCTAACTTCGCCCCGGGCCTGTATACTGATCTGGCAGCGGCGGCGGCTCAAGGCGACAAAGAAAAGGTCGCGCATTTGCAGGAGATGTCGGACTGCCTCGGCAACTCCTATCAGTCGGGGCGAAGCCTCGGCGAATCCCTGGCCATGTTAAAACTCATCATGCACAACCACGGGCTCTGTCAACCACACATGATGCCGCCCTTATAATAAGCGAAAAAAAGCGAAAAAAAAACGAATGTCAACCCTCCCGATCATAGGAATCACCATGGGCGACCCGGCCAGCATCGGCCCGGAAATAGCCATCAAAGCGCTGCTGACGGAAAAAGTCAACAAGATCTGCCGCCCGTTTATTGTCGGGGACGCCGCCATCCTCGACTATACCATCGACCACCTGAAATGGAAAGCGAAGATCCATCCCATCACAAGAGTCGCCGAAGCGGTCTTCCAGCCGGGCGTAATCGACGTGCTGGATATGGAAACAGTCGATCTCGACTCTTTCGCCTGGGGCGAGGTCTCGGCCATGGCCGGCCACGCCGCATTCGAAGCGGTCCGGAAAGTCATCGAATTGGCCATGGCCGGCGAGATCGACGCCACCGTCACCGGCCCCATCAACAAAAAGTCGATCAACAACGCAGGGCATCACTTCGCCGGCCATACAGAGATCTACGCACACTATACCGGCACGGCAAAATACGGGATGCTCCTCGTCGAGGATAATCTTAAGGTCATCCACGTCTCCACCCACGTCTCCCTTCGCCAGGCCTGTGATCTGGTAAAAAAAGACCGGGTACTGGCAGTCATTGGTTTATTACAAGATGGCCTCATCAGCCTCGGCGAGAAGAACCTAAAGATCGGCGTGGCCGGCCTGAACCCGCATGCGGGCGACTCCGGTCTCTTCGGCACCGAAGATGATCTCGAGATCCTGCCGGCCGTCATCGAAGCACGACGTCAGGGCTATGACGTCGAAGGACCCATACCCCCGGATACACTCTTCGCAAAAGCTGCCACCGGCCACTATGGGGGAGTAGTAGCGATGTATCACGACCAGGGCCATATCCCTTTTAAACTCAACGGTTTCAAATGGAACGCGGAGAAGCAGCGGATGGATAGCGTCAAGGGCGTGAACATTACGATGGGCCTGCCTATCATCCGGACCAGTGTCGACCACGGCACGGCCTTCGAGATCGCCGGCAAAGGCATCGCCAGCGCCGACGCGATGATCCTGGCCATCGAAGCCGCAGTACAACTCAGCCAAAACAAAACCAAACCCACCATTCCTCCGGCCAAAAACAGCGCGACATGATAGCGGTCATCGCCGACGATCTTACAGGCGCCGCCGAACTGGGCGGCATCGGCCTCCGTCACGGTTTGAAGACGGAGATCCGGACCATCGCGGGCACAAAGCCGCCACCGGCCACCGACCTGCTGGTCATCGCGGCTGACAGCCGCTCAAAACCCCGGGCCGCGGCGATGGAAGAAATGACGATCATCACCCGCGAACTCCGGCTCCAAAAGCCGGAATGGATCTACAAAAAGACCGACTCGGTCCTCCGCGGCCATGTCGTCGCGGAACTCAACGCCCACCTGCAGGCCCTCGACTACCAATTAGCCCTGCTCGTCCCGGCCAATCCATCCCTTGGCCGCACCATCCGCAACGGCCACTATTATCTCAACGACCAACCCATCCACCATAGCAGCTTCTCCACCGATCCGGAATTTCCCGTACTCAGTTCGGATCTCCAGGACATGCTGCATACAAAAGACCAACCCGTCCATATCCGCAGGACAACGGATCAACTGCCCGTCCGGGGCATCGTCGTCGGCGAAGCCCAGACCATCGCCGACCTGCATACCTGGGCCGCCCGTATTCCCCCCAAAACATTAGTGGCCGGCGCCGCCGGCTTCTTTTCGGCGATCCTCGATACCCAACTCCCGGACAAACAAATACCCGACAACAAACAAAGCCCGGGCTCACCCATCCTCTTTGTCAGTGGCAGCACCTTCGACAGCAACAGGAAACTCATCCGCCAACAGGCGGACAAACAAGGTCCGGTAACCTACCTGTCGGAAGGCCCATGGGAACAACAGGTCATCGGGGATCTGAAACAACACGGTAAGGCCATCATCGCCATCGATGAAGGCCCCCACACCCAAACCGCGCTTCAACTCCGTACCCGGATGGCAGAAGCCGTCGCCGGCATTGTAAAGGCCGTCCCACCTGCCGAACTCATCATCGAAGGCGGCTCCACAGCCTACGCCATACTGCTACAGGCAGGCTGGCATACCTTTATCCCGCAACAGGAACTGGCACCGGGCGTCGTACGGATGAGCGTGCCCGAAGCCCCGGGACTCTTTCTCACCGTAAAACCTGGCAGCTATCGCTGGCCGGCGGCGATCCACTATTAGCGATACAAATGAACCATAACGAATTGACCATATGAACAAGTCCTTAAGCATCCCGGATATCCTCATCATCGCCTTCTTCCTGGCCGTGACGCTCTACCTGGGACTACGTCACGCAAGAAGAAAACAATCCACCCAATCCTACTTCCTTGCGAAAGGGAAGATCCCCGCCTGGGCCATCGGGATGTCACTTCTTTCGAGCATGATCAGCAGCGTCACCTTCCTGGCTTATCCGGGCGAAGGCTATTCCTCCAACTGGATCCTGCTCGTCCAGGGCCTGATGGTACCGGTCATCCTCCTGGGCATCATCTGGTTCGTCGTCCCGCTCTATCGAAAGGTCATCGGACTCAGCACCTATGAATACTTTGAAAAACGCTTTGGCACTTTTGCCCGCTATTACAGCTCCCTGGCCTTCATCCTCCGCCAGTTCTCCGCCATGGGCACCATCTTCTTCCTGCTGGCCCTCGCACTCAGCAAGATGCTCGGCTGGAACACGACAGCGATGATCGTCGCCATCGGCAGCATCATCATCGTCATCAACCTGCTCGGCGGCATCGAAGCAGTCATCTGGCTGGATGTCTTCCAGGGCTTTCTGCTTTTTGCCAGCGGCATCACCTGCCTGCTCATCCTCCTCTTCTCCGCCGCCCCGACACCGGCCGAAGCGATCCGCATCGCCGCGGCCAATCATCATACGGGCTTTGGCCCCTATACTTTCGACTTTACCCATCTCACCTTCATTGTAATGGCAATAAACGGGGTCTTCTACGCCATTCAGAAATATGGGACGGACCAAACGGTCGTCCAACGCTACCTGACGGCAAAGACGGATAAAGCGGCTATCCGCGCCTCGCTGATGGGCGTCCTCCTCACCGTCCCGGTGTGGATGCTCTTCATGTTTATCGGTACCGGTCTCTTTGTCTACTACCAAACACATTCACTGCCCGCCGGAACCCGTGCCGATGCGGTCTTCCCCTATTTCATCATGACCCGCCTGCCCACGGGCCTCGTCGGCTTCATCCTCTCGGCAATGACCTCTGCTGCCATCTGTAGCATGAGCGCTGACCTCAACTCCCTTGGCGCGGTAGGCGTGGAAGACTATTATCGCAAAGGGCGGCCGGGGCAAAAAGACGCTCACTATCTTCGCGCGGGAAAAATTATCGTCACCATCGCGGGCATCATTTCCATCGGCATCGCCATGCTCTATGTCAACGCCGGCGCCGGCGGCGTACTCGGCATCGTTTTCTCGCTGTATGCCATCTTCTCCGGCGGCATCTCGGGCATCTTCCTGCTGGGCATCTTCAGCGCCCGCACAAACCGGAAGGGGATCAACATCGGGATCATCGCCTGTATCCTCTTCACCTCCTGGGCCTTCCTCACCTCGACAAAAATAGGCCTGGGGGAACACAAAAGCCTGCTCCTCGATCTCGGCCGCTATAACTTCACCCAACACACCCTCATGCTCGGCGTATACAGTCATCTTGTGGTCATCGTGGTCGGGTACGGGGCAAGCCTGCTCTTCCCAAAACCGGAGATCGACCAAAACCTCCTGTTCAGCGGCTGGCGCAAAGCCCGTAAACAGGCGAGCCTGGCCGCTATCATGCTATTGCTCACCGTCATCACGCACGCCCAGGAGCCCTGGAAACGAAGTTTCGAAAAAGGCGCGCTCGCCCTGGATCATTTTGCATCCCAATACCACAACAAAACCGAATGGGAACTCCGCCGCGCGCAGCTGCAATCCTGTCTCTACGAATCCCTCCAGCTCAACCCGCTTCCGCCCAAATTGAACATGGCCCCCATCATCACCGCCTGGCGGAAGCAGGATGGCTACGAAGTAGCCAACGTCGCCATCGAAATAATCCCGGGCCTCTACGTCAACGGCTCGCTCTACCGGCCACTGAAGATAAAGGGGAAGATCCCTGTCATCCTGAACCCGGACGGTCACTTTGAACATCATCGCTACCGCGCGGACTGCCAGATCCGTTGCGCCGCAGAGGCCCGGATGGGCGCCATGGCCTTTAGCTATGACCTCTTTGCCTGGAACGAATCCTTGCTGCAATTCAAATTCGAAGACCACCGGACCCCACTGGCCATGACCCTGCAACTGCTGGAGGGTATCCGCATCCTCGACTACCTTCTTTCCCTACCGGAGGCGGATAAAGATCGTGTGGGTATCACCGGTGGCTCCGGCGGCGGCACCCAGACGGTCCTGCTGACTGCCCTCGATGATCGCATAAAGGTCAGCGCCCCCATAGTCATGGTCTCGGCTTACTTCGATGGCGGTTGCCCCTGCGAACATGGAATGCCCGTCCACGCCTGCGCTGGCGGGACGGATAATGTGGAATTAGCCGCCATGGCCGCCCCCCGGCCCCAACTGCTGGTCTCCGACGGCCATGACTGGACAGCACATATGCCGGAACATGACTTCCCCTATCTCCAAAAGATTTATAATTATTACGATGACACAAGTAGGGTAGAAAATGTCCATCTCCCCGCCGAAGGCCATGACTACGGCCCTAACAAACGGAAGGCCCTGTACCCTTTTATGGCAAAACGCCTCGGTCTCAACCTGAAAGCGATCCAACACAAGGACGGCACCATCGACGAGACCCGCTGCACCGTTGAACCGGACTCAGCCCTCTTTGTCTTTGGCCCCCATGGCGAGAACCTTCCCGCGGATGCCATCATGGGCTTTGCCAATCTGCAACGGGCATGGGACAACCGCTATTCCCCAACACCCGCCAAACCCCGTTACCGCGTCGCCGTCGTCGACCTCATGCTGCTAAAAAGACAAAAATTGGGGGCCTTCCCGCTGGCAAAGACCGTCGGCGCCGAAGGGCTCGAACTGGATATGGGTGGCCTCGGCGACCGCGAAACCTTTGACAACACCCTCGCGACGGATTCGATTCGCCGGAAATTCCAGGAGGTGGCACAAGGCGACAGCATCACCATCTGCTCACTCGCAATGACCGGATTCTATTCCCAGTCCTTCGCCACCCGCCCTACCTGGCAACGGATGATCGGGGACTGCATCGCGACGATGAAACGACTGCATGTCGGCGTCGCCTTCCTCCCTCTGGGCGTCAACGGAGACCCGGGAAAACATCCGGAACTCCGGCAAGTACTCATCCAACGCCTCAAAGTGGCGGGTAAAATGGCCGAAGACGCAGGAGTAATCATCGGTATCGAAACGACCCTCCCCGCCACCGACGAAGTCCAATTCCTCACAGCCATCGGCTCGCCGGGAATAAAGAGCTATTTCAACTTCGCCAATGCCCTCGATGCCCACCGCGATCTGCAAAATGAACTGGAAACCCTCGGGAAAGATAATATCTGCCAGATCCATTGCACCAATACCGACGGGGTATGGCTCGAAAACGACAGCGCCCTGGACATGAAAAAAGTAAAGGGCACCCTCGATAAAATGGGCTACACCGGCTGGCTGGTCATAGAGCGCTCGCGTGACGCAAAAGACGTCCACAACGTAAAAAAGAATTTCAGGGCCAATACCCGCTATGTCCAATCCATCTTCCAACCCGCCGCGATCCTGGAAGTGTCTCCCAACGGCAAAACCCTGGCCACCGCCTTGCGCGAAGCGCGCGAACTCCGCCGGCTCGCCGACCCTTCTGCCAGCAATGGCATCCGTATCGTTCTGAAAGGGGGCGAATACCCGCTGGCCGAACCCCTCTTCCTCCGCCCCGAAGACAGCGGAACACCCAACAGCCCCACGATCATCGAAGCAGCTCCCGGCGAGATCCCGGTCCTCAGCGGCGCCATTCCGGTAACCAACTGGCGAAGATCGACGGGTAATTGTTGGGAAGCCGACTGTACCACCCCCATCCGCCAGCTCTGGGTCAACGATAAAAAAGCCACCCTCGCCCGTGACGTGGACAACGATGATGACATGTCCCGCATCCTCTCCATAGACAAAAAACAACAGGCCATCTATATCTCCGCCACCCGGCCGCTGCCGGCCAACCCCGGCGACATGGAAATGGTGATCCACCAGATGTGGGCCATCGCTATCTTGCGAATAAGAACCATCGAAAAGATTGACAACCGCTATAGACTCACGTTCAAAGAGCCGGAATCCCGGCTCGAATTCGAACACCCCTGGCCCGCCCCCGTCCTCGACAGCGCACACAAACAAAACGGCAGTTCGGCCTACTACCTGGAAAATGCGCCGGAATTCCTCGACCATCCCGGCGAATGGTTTGCAGACAAACAAAAAGGAAAACTCTACTACTATCCCCGCCCCGGCGAAGACATGGCCACCGCGGAAGTCCGGGCCCCCATACTCACCAACCTCATCATCACCCGGGGGACCATCGACAACCCGGTACACGACATCCAATGGAAAGACATTCAATTTTCTTATACGGGCTGGCTCCGCCCCTCCGAACAGGGACACGTACCGCTGCAGGCAGGCATGTACCTTCTTGACGCCTATAAACTAAAAACCCCGGGTACAAAGGACAAAAAAGGCCTCGAGAACCAGGCCTGGATCGGCCGGCCATCCGCCGCAGTCGAGATCTCCTATGCGAACCATCTTGTCTTCCGCGGATGCACCTTCACTCATCTGGCTTCTACAGGCCTCGACTACATCCGCGGCACGGAGACGGACACCACCACCCGCTGCACCTTCCGGGACATCGGCGGCACAGGACTGCAACTGGGGGTCTACTCGGACCCGGCCTTCGAGACCCACCTGCCCTATAACCCTTCCGACCCGCGTGAGGTCAGTCACGACGAATGGATAACCAACAACCTTGTCACCGACTGCACAAACGAAGATTGGGGAACGGTAGGCA
>Ga0206888_1050_pt1 | contig 35337 bp, 26 predicted proteins | sample Alteio_BWOrgHeat_90_FD_153258 | JGI IMG/M metagenome (GOLD analysis project Ga0206888, IMG submission 153258) | Enriched cells from forest soil in Barre Woods Harvard Forest LTER site, Petersham, Massachusetts, United States - Alteio_BWOrgHeat_Nextera4 ... | reverse complement strand
TCAGCAACAAAGCGGCCTGACAACAACGCCAGACAACAACGCCCAGCCTGACACACCCTCGTCCCCTCGCCCCTGCCCGTCGCCTCACGCCCGTGCTTCCCGCTACCGCAGCCGCCCGATCCTCCCATCCTGGTCGATCATCAGCATTCCCCCCGGATCCATTACCACCGCCGTATACTGCACTTCCATCGCCTCCATCTTCAACGAATAGCCTTCGGGCGCCGGTGGCAGCCCCAAATCCTGGAGGGACGTCGCATATCTTCCCCGCGACCGATGAAAATCCCGTTGCCCATAATATACCTTCCATAACAGTTCCCTCGCCTTCTCATCCACCGGCGGCACAAACGCCACCGTATCCCTCCCACCACTACGCTCGGAAAATTGCAAATACCCCCACTTCTCCGGGGCATGCATATCGATGATCCCCTGCGGGCTCCAGACCCAGTTATGTTCCGGCCTCCGCCGGCCGGTCGCACCATCGGTCAAGACAACATATTGCCCATCCTTTACCTCGCGGTCCCATTCCACCCGCGAGAAATTGATCCGCCAAACCGCACTGTCCCGCACCGGCCCATCGCCCCAGAAATGCAGCGTCTTCAACGGGATCGCCATTTCCACCGACCATCCTGCATCCTTATCACCCGGATGATTAAGCGTTCCCCGGGTATGCACCGCACTCCGCAGCCCCTGTGCATCCCAACTCATCAGCGCCCTTCCCCCATTACGATAAGGCTTGGCAAGGAAGAGATCCATCTCCGTATTCAGCGCATTGAATTCCAATTCGAAATAATTATGCGTGTCGTTGTCGGGATCGATAAAGACCTCGAAGTCATTGTCGAGATAAACGATCGTGTCGTGCTGTCGCAACGTCCCCCAGAGATCGGGCTCTTCCAACTCGGCATAGATATACAGGTAGTCCTTATCCCAAAGCATCTTCGTCCTTGTCCGAAACTCCGGTCGTGGCCTGATCTCCCCTTCGATGTCCCCAAAATCCGCCGTCCAGGGCGCCGCCTGCCACGCGGCTTCCTCACCGACCCCATCGATCACCGGCGGATGGGTGGCAAAATAACAGACATAATGCCGTTGGCCAGAGACGGCGATGTGAAAAGCCATCACAAAAAACAAAAGAAAAAAGCGCATCAGGCAGGTTTTAGTTGTTTACGCCGCAGTCGCAGCATCTGTAAAATGATCGATAGCAGGATCAAAAAGAACCCGACATAGAACCCCCGGTTGAGATATTTGTCCTCCCTGAACAACAGGAAGGCCAGCAATATCCCATACACAGGCTCCAGGTTATAACTCAGATTTACGGTAAAAGCAGAGATCCGCTGCAGGGCGCTCATCGAAAGATTAAAAGCCAGCACCGTACAGGCCCAGCTCAACACCAGCAACCACCCCCAATCCTGCCAGCCGGGGACAAGCGTGGACGTCGGAAAAAGATAGAGATATAATGGCATCAAAAGCGTAAGCACAAAAAATCCGCCGGTCAGCTCATACAAGGTAACCGTCTCCGCAGCCACTCTTTGCAGGATCCGCTTGTTCAACACCGGGAAAAGACTGCCAAGGAGAGCCGACACAAGCCCGATCAGGATACCCGTCTTATAATGCGGGTCGACCTGGAAGATAAAAAAGATGCCGACGATCACCAGCAACCCCAACAATAACTCGACCCCGTCCACCCGGTGCCGCATCAGCAACGGCTCTATCAACGCAGTGAAAAACCCGATCGCCGAAAAACACAGCAGCCCCACCGAAACATTGGAATATTTGATGCTCGCATAAAAAGCCACCCAGTGAAGGGCCGCGATCCCGCCAACGCCAAAGATGCGCCAGAGATCCCGCTTATCGATGCGGATGGACTGCTTCCGCAACAACGCCAGCAGCCACAATGACGGAGCCGTAAGCAAAAGCCGGTACCAAACCAATAAACCTGCATTGAGGGAAATGAGCCTGCCGAGTACACCGGTAAGCCCCGCGAGAAGAACCGCGATGTGCAACTGGATAAATGCCTTTCTCATTCGGCTTCTGCTGGACGAATGGAGTTTGCCCTCACCTCCACCATCTCATTTTTTACCCGGTTGCGATAATTCTTAAAAAGAGACTGCCAGCGCAAGTTAAGCACGCCAAGGATCCCTTCCTTTACAATACCCTTATTCATCTTGCTGACCCCAAATTTTCGATCTTCAAAGATGATGGGAACTTCCTTTATTTTAAAACCCAGCTTCCAGGCGGCAAATTTCATTTCTATCTGGAAAGCATACCCCACAAACCGTATCTGGTCGAGATTGATCGTTTCAAGGACCTCCTTCTTATAACACACGAACCCCGCGGTAGGGTCCTGTACAGGCATCCAGGTGATCAGCCGCGTATACATCGACCCTCCGCGCGATAACAGGATGCGGTTACGGGGCCAATTGACATTTCCACCCCCCTTTACATACCGCGAACCTACCGCCACATCACCGCCCTGGTATTTACAGGCCTCATATAGCCGGATCAGGTCCTTCGGGTTATGCGAAAAATCCGCATCCATCTCGAAAATGAATCCATAATTGTTACGGACAGCCCATTTGAATCCATGGATATACGCGGTACCCAGCCCAAGTTTACCCTGACGCTCCTCCAAAAAAAGCTGACCGGAATACCGGGTTTGCAACTGCCTCACAATACCGGCAGTGCCATCGGGAGAACTATCATCTATCACGAGTACATGAAAGCCTTGTCCCAACTGAAAAATAGCCTCCAGAATATTGGCTATATTTTCTTTTTCGTTGTAGGTAGGTATGATGACGATCTTTTCCAACTGCCTGATTATAGTTAAGATATAAAGTTACAACTTTTCATTGCCCCCACATCCCTATTGCCCTTTTTTTAACATTGTCCTGTTAAATATCTCCGTTAACTTCTGCTTCGTGTGCAGCGGGAAATCCCCCTTCATCATCCAGTCATAATATTGAGGCTCCGCCTTCAATATCTCGGCAACGGACCTTCCCTTATGCTTGCCGAAATTAAATACTTCCACGCCGTTCTCCAATACAAACCGCCGGGCATAATCCACCACCGGTTCTTCACCTATACATTTGAGAATTGTATCGATGTTGGTTCCCAATTGGGGATATTTAGACACCTGGGCCACCAGCACCTCCCAGGTAGCCGAAGCATCGGCCTCGGCCCCATGAGCACCCTCCAGCTCCTTTTGACAATAGAACCGGTATGCGGCGCTCAACGTCCGCTGTTCCATCATATGGAAGATCTTTTGGACATCCAGCAGCTTCCTGCCCTTACTCTCGAATTCCATCCCGATCCGCAGGAACTCCTCCGCCAGCATGGGGATATCAAATCGGTTGGAATTATACCCGGCGAGATCACAATTGTCAAGGTATTGCTTCAGCTCATTGGCCACCTGCCGGAAGGTTGGCGCGTCCTTTACCATTTCATTCGTGATCCCATGGATATCGATGGACCCCGCGGAAATAGGCATCTCAGGGTTGATAAGTTTCCGCTTGACCAGTTTTTTTCCATCCGGCATGATCTTCACTATGGCAATTTCGACTATTCGGTCAGTCCCCAGATTGACCCCCGTCGTCTCCAGATCGATGATCGCCAGGGGGCGTGTAAGTTGTAGCATTCTATATTATTAAAAAATCTCCTATATCAAGCCCATCAAAGTTACCCGAGCTCATTAAAAGCAAATTAACATTTTTGTAAGATTGTTGTATCAGCCAGCCCTTTAATTCTTCCTTTTCATGAAAGACGGCCAACCCCGGTTTCCCAAACCCCGCGACCACCTTCTCCTCCGGCAACAACGGCAGCCGCTTTAATTCAAGCGCATGCCGGGAATAAAAAACCGCGGCCTTATCCGCTTGTTCAAAGGCTCCCCTGTATTCCGACAGGAACTGTTCGTTCAGGCTGCTGTAGGTATGCAGCTCCAGTACGGCGATCAGTTGCCGGCCCGGAAACTGCATCTTTACTGCCTGTATCGTAGCCTTCACCTTGGAAGGCGCATGAGCAAAATCCCGGTAGACATTCACATTTTCATTCCTGGCCACCAGCTCCAGTCGTTTGGAAGCCCCGCCAAAAGAAGCCATACCTGCTAAAAAATTCACAGCATCGAGGCCTAACTCTTTGGCAACCAGGAAAGCGGCGTGCATGTTCAACAGGTTATGATCGCCGAACACTTTCAATTCACCGGTTTGCCCCTCCAGCGTAACAACAGTTATGCCGTTTTCTATCCGATGGGCAGGGATGCCGTAACCGATCTTCTGCAACTTCTTGGGGTGTTCTTCGACCAGTTTTTTCAACACCGCATCCGTTTCATTATAGATAAGGACGCCGCCAGGTTCTATCTTGTTCAGAAAAATGCGAAACTGCTCCAGGTAATTGTCGAAGGTCGGAAAGACATTGATATGATCCCAGGCAATCCCCGTGATCACGGCAATATGTGGGAAAAGAAAATGGAATTTAGGCCTTTTCTCCAAAGCACTGGCCGGATATTCATCCCCCTCACAGACAATGATAGGGGCATGCGTGATATTCACCGATTGGGAAAAGCCCTCCAGCCGGGCCCCTACAAGCCAATCAAAGTCCTTTCCCACAGCTTTCAGGACATTCATGATCATCGCGGTCGTCGTCGTCTTTCCATGACTGCCGCCAACCACAACCCGTTTCTTGTCCCTGCTTTCCTGGTAGATATACTCCGGGAAAGAATAGATCGGCAGGGAGAGTTCCATCGCACGTTGCAATTCAGGATTATCCCCCTTCGCATGCATCCCCAGGATCACCGCGTCCAGCCCGGGCTGGACCCTGCCGGGCTCCCACCCCATCTCAGCAGGCAGTAACCCTTCTTTCGCAAGGTTGGTCCGGGCAGGCTCGAAGATCTCATCGTCACTACCCGTCACCGTATATCCTTTCCGCGCAAGCGCGATAGCCAACTGGTGCATGACACTCCCGCCGATGGCAATAAAATGAACTTTCATAGTAAATTAAATGTACTCAACGCCAGTATTTTAGCAAAAACTTTCTCCCAGGCGTTCCTACGGGCTTGCGAATATCGATTTTTTGTATTTACTTTGTGCCAGTTCCTCGATTAATTCTTTCTCTATCCTTTCGAAAATCTCCCCTTAATCGTCCAATGCCTTGCTTTTGCAGGCAAACCTGTGGTCTCCGTATCCCGCGTCCTTTGAATTACCTGGTTCCAATTCCATCGTCTCAACCAGGCAATTTATCCGTTCACTTTTAAAATACCACAAAATGAGAAAGACAATTGTAGTTTTAATTATCGCTATGGCCGTTGCAGCTTCTTTTACTTCCTGCGCTTCATCACGCGGCGGTTGCAAGATGTCACAGGGATATGTTGGATACCGCTAGTCGAGGCCGATCGATCTATTTGCGCCCCTCCTTTACCGGAAAAATTATTCTAAAAGGTTATCGAACAACGATAACCTTTTTTATTACCCGTTGTTATAGTCGCACTATGAATTGGATAACCTTACAGTCCGAAGCGCAGCTGGACGAAATTAAAGAAAGATCATCCAGCCGCCCCCAACTCATCTTCAAACACAGTACCCGTTGCTCCACCAGCTCCCTCGTAAAAGGCCGCCTGGAAAGAGCTGGTCAGCCGGAAGCCATTGATTTCTATTACCTTGACCTCATCAGCCACCGGCCGGTCTCCAACAAGATCGTCGAAACTTTCTTCGTAGAGCACGAATCCCCCCAGGTACTGCTCATCCGCAACGGGGAATGCGTTTACGACGAAAGTCACATGGGGATCACCATGAATGACATCGTGGAGGCTGCGGCGTAGAATTAGTATCTTCCCGGTCCAAACTACCGAGCATGGACCGCTTTTTCGAATTTAACCTCCACAAGACAACCCGTTCGACGGAGATCATGGCCGGCCTGTCCTCCTTCCTGGCCACGGCTTATATCATCGTCGTCAACCCGGCCATCCTTAGCCAGACCGGCATGCCCTTCTCCGGCGTTCTTACGGCCACGGTCCTCGTATCCTTCTTTAGCACCCTTATGATGGGGCTCTACGCCCGAAATCCGATCCTCGTAGCCCCGGGAATGGGCCTCAACGCCTTTTTTACCTTCACCGCCGTCGCCACCCTAAAGATCCCCTGGCAGGAGGCCCTTGGCGCCGTTTTTTGGTCAGGGATCTTCTTCCTCTTACTTACCCTATTGAATATCAGGGTTTTAATATTAAGAGCCATCCCCCGCCCGCTTCGCTATGCCATCGCCGGAGGCATCGGCCTCTTCATCACCCTCATCGGGCTGGTAAACGCGGGGTTTATCATCCACCGGCCGGCCACCCTGGTCGGTATCGGCCCGTTAAGCCCCTCCGTCCTTACCTTTCTCGCAGGTCTGCTCCTAACCTCCCTGCTCGTCGCCAGGAAAGTAAAGGGGGCCATATTATATGGTATCCTTTTTACGACAGTTTGTGCCTGGCCCCTGGGTCGCTGGTGGGGCACAGACCACTGGTCGCTCATCGGCAGCATCCCCCTGGTAAAGATCTCGGGCTGGTGGGCCGCACCCGACTTCAGCCTCCTGTTTAAGCTGGACCTGGTCCATTCCCTCCGGTGGGCAGCCTTCCCCATCATCTTCTCCTTTATTTTTACAGATCTTTTCGATAGCCTTTCCACCCTCGTAGGCCTCGCCGAAGCGGCCCAACTCCTCGACGAGAATGGCGAACCCCGTCATGTCCGTCGCGCCCTCCTTACCGACGCGGTGGCCACCACCATCGCCGGCATCTTCGGCTCCAGCCCCGGCACCGCCTATATCGAATCCGCCGTCGGCATCGAAGCCGGAGGCCGCACCGGGCTCACCGCCGTCACGGCAGCCTTCCTCTTCCTGCCCTTCCTCTTCCTCTCCCCCCTCCTCTCGGCCATCCCCGCAATTGCAACAGCCCCGGCCCTGGTACTCGTAGGGGTATTCATGCTCCGCCCGGTCAGCCGCATCCAATGGCAGCAGGCAGACGAAGCCATTCCCGCCTTCCTGGCCCTCGTCCTGATCCCCTTCACCTATTCCATCACCCAGGGCATCATCTGGGGATTCTTTTCCTGGACCCTTATCAAGACCGGTACAGGCAGGTCCAAAGAAGTAACCCTCCCCCTGCTCGTCATCGATGCTCTCGCCCTTGTATCTTTACTCATCGGATAAACATCGCTAAAATTATATGAACAAGATCCTCCTCTCGCTGTCTCTCTGCTTCCTGCTGGTCGTTCAGGACCTCATGGCGCAAACGGCCAACCCGCCGATAACAGCCATCCTCGGCGCCTATGGCGAAGAGATCACCCTCATCTTAAATAAGGTAGAGAACAAAAAAGAATCGACCATCGCCGGACTGCATTTTACCGAAGGTACCCTCAACGGAAGAAAAGTGGTCGTTGCCCTCACCGGCATAGGGAAGGTCAATGCGGCGATCACCACCACCCTGGTGATCCAGTATTTTCATCCCACGGAACTCCTCTTCAGCGGCATCGCCGGTGGCGTGAATCCGACCCTGTCCCCGGGTGACCTGGTCATCGGAAAGAAACTGGCCTACCATGATTATGGAACACTCGCCGATAGTATGAAGCTGGACCCGACCCGAAATCCTGTGACGACAAAGAACAATCCCCTCTACTTCCCCTGTGACGATACGCTGATAGCGCTGGCGGAAAAAGTAAGCCGGGGCCTGGTACTGGAGAAGCCCGTCGAAGGAAGACCCGCACCCCGCATCGTCAGCGGGATCATCGTCACCGGCGATGTCTTTATCTCCAGCCGGACAGCCACCCGCCGGCTCTGGCAAAACATGAATGCCGAAGCGACGGATATGGAAAGCGCCGCCGTAGCCCAGACCTGCTGGCAACAAGGTGTGCCCTTCATCGTCATCCGCAGCCTCAGCGATGCCGCGGACAGTGAAGCGGAAAAAGATATCGCCCGGTTCTACCGCGCGGCCGCACACAATGCCGCCATGCTGGTCATGGCCATTACCGGGGGAATTAGAAAATAATCTACCGGGCTTTGGCTCACAAACGATAAGCCGACCATCCTAATAGGGTTTTTCGCCGATCACATTGCCGGGTGTAGAATACCGGCAAACAAGAAAATCGGTCTTGCCATTGCTGACCAGTGCACAGCCGACGGCCGTCGTATTCTTCCAAACCATCTGCGTATAGTGGCCAACCATCGCCGACCGGCTCGTTCCGACATCGGGGAAGACCCCATATTTAAAGGAGTTTTTCTCGTTCCCCCACATCCCTACCATATCTGCATAGGAATAGGCATCCGCTGTCCCCCACCATAAATTCTCACCCTCCTTTCCACGGGCGGATTGATCATGCTGCCCCTTGTCCAGTTCGGCAAGATGCTGGCCCCACGCCAATGCATCGGTAGCAAGTGCCGGCGACCACACCAGCGCAGGCAACTGCAAGGCCTCGCGATACGTATTATGTTGTTTTAGCACGGCCTCGATAAAATCCGAATCCTTATATACCGTTTTTTTTGTTTGAGAATACCCGTGCAGGACGAAAGACAAAAGAAAGATTATTAACAAGGAGTTAAGGCGCATAATTTTCCGTTTGATTTGAATAATAGAACCAGCTAAAGAACGTTAAAAGCCTGGAAAAATTTCTAACGGCGCTTGCAGGAAAAAGTTAAAAAACGGAAATTTAATTAGAGGTTGATGTTGCTACTCTAATATTTTTTGCCGATATTTAACGACTAATAACCTGTTCCTTTTTTATCCTCCTTTTTCTTATCCGACCCGTCAATGCTCGTCTTCCTATCCGTTCATGATTACCTTATTATCAATGACGCCATAAGCAATGGCCTTGTGTTCAAACCATTTTAACTATGTTCAAGCGACAGGTATTGCTGGAGTGTATCTCGGCCCTACTGATTCTTCTTTTTGTGTACGCAAGTCTAAGCAAGCTCATCGACTGGAAAACATTCTACGGCGAGATGCGCCATCAGCCGCTTCCAAAATCCTGGACGCCCTTCCTGGTTTGGATCATTCCATGTACGGAGATAGCCATCTCCGTTAGTTTACTTTTCGAACGTACGAGACTGTTAGGTTACTCTGCTTCTCTTCTTTTGATGGGACTCTTTACCATCTATACCGGCGTCATACTTTTACACTTCTTCCCTTACATACCTTGTTCCTGTGGCGGTGTGATAAAACGCCTCACCTGGCGGCAGCACCTCGTGCTCAATCTGTTTTTTGTGGCCCTATCTGTAGTGGGAATTGTTGTCCAACGTAGGAAGCGCTTCACCCAAATATTAATCACCAAAAACAAAAACAGTTTCGTATGAAAAAGATCAAATGGTCTATCATGTCCCTGGCTCTAATCTTCAGCATCTGTGCCGCCTTCGCGACAAAACCACATTTCGATTGCACTGGCTTTCCTCAATACTACTTCAATGGTAGTGGATACGTCCCCGTCTCGGCGGACTACGGGTGCATGCAGGGCACCATCACCTGTACCTATTACACGAACAATGGTGGGCTCACCTATACTCCCTGCACCATTGGCCTGTACGACAACTGCCCAAGTTGCGCGGTAAAAACTCCGCCGGCCAAAGCAAAATAGGCCGTCAATCCCGCGGGTTCTGTTGGATCATTTTGTTAAGGCTCAGAACATCAGGCGGTATAGGCAATGTATAGTTTAAACCATTTGGCGCCAGTGTATACGTTACCTTATTGATCATACGGGTCAACGTTATATTGGCGCCTTCCTTATTTAATCTGCGCAGGTCGGTCCAGCGAAGCCCGCGGAAAGCCAGTTCCTTTCTTCGTTCGAGCAGTACCGTATCCCGCGCCTCGGTGGCCGAGGCGACGCTATAGCCGTGAAAAGTTCCCCGCCGCCACCGGTTGCTCAGCAAGGTATCGATATCCTGCATCGCTGCCGTTGCATCCCCCGCCCTGGCAGCGCCTTCGGCTCTTATCAACAGTAATTCATCGACTGCCAGCCCGCCAAAGGGGAATACCGATCCCGTATAGCCGCCTTTTAGGTGGTAAGTGGAATCCCCGCTCTTTGTTCGGTAAAAGATCGACCGCCGGAGATCGCTCGTATCATACGACCGGAGCAGGTCTGTATCGATCCAGGTCGTGGGATAATTAGCCGAAATGGCTGAAAAATACGGCGTAGCGCTGGCGTTGCCCAGGAAACTCGCCTGGTAAAGCGTTTCGACATTGCCAATGCCTACTGGCACAGTTTTCGTTGTATCGAGAGTATTGTAGTCGATCAGTGTGGAATAGTGCTGTAAGACGCTGTCGGCACAAGCCCGGGCCGCCGGGTAGTTCCGCATGCTTAGATAGACCCGGGCCAACAGGGCCTGCGCAGTGAGGCGTACCGGCCGGTTAAGCGCGGTAGTGGGTGCTCCCACGGGCAGATACCCCTCGGCGTTATGGAGGTCGTTTAATATCTGGTCATAAGTGGCCTGAACACTTGATCTTGCGGAAAGCGTATCGATACCCGAACTCGTTCGCAGCGGGATCCCCGGGTCGGTAGCCGCCGAAGAATTATCATACACCGGCGCAAACAACTGCGCGAGATTATAAAAGGCAAAGGCCCGGGCAAAAAGCGCCGCCCCTTCCAGGGCATTCCATTGCATGACACTATCCTGGGATTTTGTCCCCTTCAACCCGTCCAGCACCACGTTTGCATAAAACACCTGCTGATAAGGGATATTCCAATCCTGCTGCGCCCCCTGGCCGCCAAAGATATCCCTGGCCCAGACATAGGCATTGTTCTCCCGTACAGTCAGTGCCAGCCACGCGGGATCCGAGAGATAATAGTTATCAGCCGAAGCCTCCCCCAACACCGGCACCACATTAAAGATCTTTACATTATCCATCAGGGCCTGGAAATCACTCAGCGTCGACGGCACCAGCAGCGTGGTGCTCGGCTTCTTGTCAAGGAAATGCTGCTTGTTACAGGCGGCCCCCAGCCCTGCAAGGACCATCATCAGCAGGATCCGCCTCATCGGTTGACAAAAGGAGTTCATGCAAAATAGTTTAATAGTCCAGTTTAATTCCCAGGGCCAGGGTCCGGGGGGCGGGTACGGATAGGGATTGAATATAGTCCGGATCGATCCCCGCATGGTTCGCCTTCCAGATGATCCCGAGATTGTTTGCATAGAGATAGAACCGGATCGCCTGCACCGGCAATTTGGGCCGGGCGGACCGGTTCAGTTCATAGCTCAACTGAAGATCCTGCAGCCGCACATGATCACCCCGCTCGATCAGTACGTCCGAATTCTCATAAAAGGCATCCCGGTTGGGATCGTACGGATATGCGATTGAGGGGACATTCGTTCGCTTCTCATCGCCGGGCGCCTGCCAGCGCCGATCATAGTCAGGATGCCCCTTGGATACCCCATTAAACACCTGCGAATAGAAAATAGAGCTGCGCCGGAAGACATAACCCAGTTTGTAGAGGAGATTAAAGGAGATCCCCCATTGTTTCCAGTAAAAACTGTTTCGCCAGCTACCGAATACCGTGGGATTGGCGGCTCCTCTATAGTGCAGGTATTGCAGGCTGTCCGAATTCAGGATGTCCGAATAATCTGTGCTGACCTTTCCCTGGTATAAGCCCTGCGGATCACCCATCGTGGGGCTAAGTCCCTCCCAACGCAGGGTATAGACAGAATAGAGCGGCCTGCCCGGCAACGGGTTCAGGGCGACTGTGTTCAGATAATCCTGTACGGCCCCCGGCTTTGCGAGATATCGGGTTATCTTGTCCCGCGCAACACTAAAGAGCAAGACGCTGTTCCAGCGCACCGGCCCAAGATGGTTATTGGCCTGCACCGTCAGGTCCAGCCCGTGATTGATCATATTCGCCGTATTTCCCTCGAAGATGGTGACGCCCGTCGTAGGGTCCACAGGGCTCAACCCGATCAGGTCGATCCCGGACTTGATATAATACTCGAGGCTCCCGCTCAGTCGGTTTCCCTTTGTACCAAAGTCAAGCCCCATGTTCCAGATATGCACCCTTTCCCAACGTAACGACGGATTGGGTGGGTTGACTATATTAGCATAAACATTATTATACGGGTTCAGCCCTTGATTGACGAAGGCAGTCGTGTAGGCCGAGATATCCCGGTCGATATTGCCGTTATATCCATCGGTAACCCGCAACCGCAGATAGGGCAGCGCCGGCAGATGATAAAATCCCTCCTTTGACAACTCCCAGGCGCCCCCGATCGACCAAAGCGGTACCCCTTTCTGGTTGGCCTTCACGCCAAAAAGATTTGACTCATCCCGGCGGGCGCTCCCCGAGAGCATATACCGGCCCCGATAGAGATAGGACCCGTTTGCGTAGTAAGAAACGTACCGTTCAGCGCTCCCGGTTCGGGTATCCTGGTAGGGCAATTGGATGGATTGCTCCGTCGTATAGTTGAGGAAGGTATGCAGGTAATCCACCGGCATGCTGTTGCCTAGTTCGGGATCATATCCATACAGCCAGTTCGTCCGGCTAATACCCTCGACATCCCGGACCTCGGCGCCGGCCATTACGCTCAGCAGCCCATGACGAAAAAGGGAATCGTTATAGTCCAGTAGCAGCCGAACATTATTGGTGGTAAACGAACTGAGGTTCTCATTCAGGATCCCGCCCCTGGGCACTGGAAAGCTAAATACCCCGCCATTGTCCTGGGTAAAGGAATTGATCAGGTTCCGCGCATAATAAGTCTTCAGGTTGAAATATCGGACAAAATCCGAATCGTTCCGGGCAAATTGATAATAGGCCCGGGCCTCCAGGCCCTTCAGCACGGAATAGCGCAGGCCAAGATTGATCCGGTATTCATTCTGGTGAACGGTATTATCCGCATTGCGCAGTTCATCCAGCGGCCGGTAATTCCAGTCCAGCAATTTTCCGCCGCCTGCCGTGTCCACATAGGGCAGGCGAAGCCCATAGGCTACGGGAAGGGCATTCCCATGGGCATCGGCCAACTGCGCATATGGATAGGTGGCCAGACTGCCCTGGTTGTTCAGATAGCTGGTCGTGCCAACATAAGCAAGGCTCGTGCTCAATTCCAGTTTTTTCGGCAGCAGGCTATATGTATTGTTGGCAAAAAGGGTCACCCGGTCAAAGTCGTCGCGCACCAGGTTGCTAAGGTCCCGGTCATACCCCGCCGAGAGATAATATTGATCCCGCTCATTGCCGCCCGAAGCGCTAAGCGCATACTGGCTGTTCAAGGCTCGCCGGTAAAAATATTTGTTCAGATCACTGCGGGTGTCTACCCGCCGCAGGGCATCGATCTGCGCTTTTGCAACGGCACCAGAAAGCGTTCCTTCCTGCGCCTGGGCCATTAATTCCACCACGGGACTCAATGCCAGGTATTGCGGACTAAGCAGCGGCCCGGCATAAGCCTGGCGGCTAAACAAATACTGCTCGATATCGATATAATCACTCGAGGACAGCTGCGGCTGATAATACAAATTAACCCGCTGACTCCCCGTCTGGCTCGTATTAAAACTGATCACCGGCCCCTGCCCGGCCTTCGCCTTCTTTGTCGTGATCACGATCACCCCATTTCCCGCCAACGCTCCCCAGATGGCGGCAGCCGACGCATCCTTCAGGATCGTCACACTCTCCACATCGGCTGGATTGATGTTATTGATGTCCCCTCTGTACGGGAAATTGTCGACCACGATCAGCGGATTGGGATTGCCAAAGATCGTAGTCCGGCCGCGCACGGAGATCGTAGACTGATTAAGTCCGGTGGATACATTCTTGTTAAACAGCACCCCGCTGCTCACCCCATCGATATGATCGAGGATATTCGGCGCCACCCGGCGATTCAACAGGTCATTATCCACCTCTTCAAAAGAACCCGTCGTAGTGTTCTTGTGCGGATCCTGGTAGCCCGTATGCACAACAACCGCCTCGGTCAGCGTCCCGGCATGTGACTGCAATTGCACCGTCAGATCCTGCCCCGGCTGCGGCAAGGCCATCACCTGCGACTCATACGCCACCATACTCACCACGAGTCGTGTCCCGGAATAATGAATGCCGATCGTAAACTCACCATTGTCCTTACTCACTGCATCCCCCTCCCCCACGGCATGGATCGTAACCCCACCCATCGGCTCCCGGTTCTCATCATAGACCCAACCGTGCACTATCCGCTCTTCCTTCGGCCGAACTTTCACCGAAATATACCGGTCCGTAATATTCAACTCATAACTCAACGGCTGATCCCTGAAGCAAAGCTCCAACACCTCCTGCAGCGACACATGCCTGACGGCAAAGTTCACAGGACGGCTGACCAGCGGCCAATCGCCATCACCGGTATAAGTAAACCCGCATTGTTGGTGGATATCATCCAAAACCTTTTGGAGGGGAGCGTTCTTCTCAGTTAAGGTAATAAGAGGAATGGATTGACAATAGGCCAACCGGCTTTCAAATAAGCATGGCAGCAATAGGAAGACAGTCAATTTCAACATCCTCATTAAGCCGAGTGGTTTATATCAATAAAGTTACAGCCTACAAATCATGAATAAATATAAAATAAATACTTATTTCTTATTTACCCATGACCGCGGCTGTAACTGGCGGACTCGGTTCAATGGTTATGGACAATTATATACTAACGTGTGACTTTAACTATCTTGTCGCTTATATATGTGTAGCTAAGACCTTCGCTCTTCAATAATTGGTTTAACGTCTGTTTCAACCCATTCGACTTTGAAATAATCCCCGTGATCTTCCTGTCAGGAACATTTGGATCGTACTGTATACCAACGTTATAGTAACGCTCCACCATCCTCATCACGCTATAAAGACCCTCATTGTACTTAAAAACACCCGTTCTCCATGCAAGGACTACATCCGCGTTGACCCCAGGGACCAGATCGATGTTACCCGATTCTCCCGTTGAAGAATAGACTATTTCCGCCTGTTGCCCCGGTTTCAACGGCTGCTCGGTAGTCCTGCTCTTCATTCGTACAACACCATCTATCAGGGTCGTCCTGCTCACCGGCTCATTGTCATAGGCCATTACGTTAAAATTCGTACCCAAAACGTCCACTTCCGCATCCCTGATCAAGACCCTGAAAGGTTTCGTAGAATTGGGAACAACTTCGAAATACGCCTCCCCCGACAACTCTACTACCCTGTCAGGTCCGGAAAATGCAACCGGATATTTTAAAGTAGAAGCCGTATTCAACCAAACCTTGCTTCCATCTGAAAGAACAAACTGCTTTCCATCCTCACCCTTTCCTACCTTCATTGCCATCGACAACGCCGGCATCTCAGGCCGTACAGATCCGCTATCCGACTTTGCTCCATGCTGCGTATACAGGACCGTTCCACCCGCCAGCAACACAATTACCGAAGCCGCTGCGATCCACCCACTGCGCCGCTTGAATCGGCTCACCCTCATCTCCACCACCGGCGCTTGCATCTCTTCTTCTTTCACCTGCACCTGGTCTGGTTGACGATCTAACTTGCTTTCCAATGCACTCACCCACTCAGGCGACGGCGTTCCCACCGGAACATCCCAACTATCATGCAATGCCTCGTGTTCATCCGCTATTGCATTTAACTCATCCACGGTCGCCCCCTTCAGCCACAACAGGAATGTCGCGTATTCCTCCGGAGTATAACCCCCTGTGACGAAATGAGCGACAAATTGCTTGGCTTCCTTTAAATTCATAACATAAGGTGTTATATATAAAGACACCTGCCGGGACAGCGAGGATACCTCCAACAAAAAATATTTTTTGATTTTTTTTCGCCCGGGCCTAAACTGCAGAATTACCGCAGTAGATCGGCGGTCCGCTCAGGCCCCTCAATGGTCAAAAAGCGAGAGAAATACAAACAGCCAGACAGTGATCTCCCCATGCTCATGCAGATACTGCCTTACAAATGCCGTGGCGGCATATAACTGCTTCTTCACCCCAGCCCGCGAAATATTCAGCTCCATCGCGATCTCATCCAGGCTAAGCCCATCATCAATACTCATTCTCAAAACCTTACGTCTGCCGGGCGGCAGCTTCTCCATCGCCTCCTGGGCGATCCTATAATATTGTTTGAACAACAACTGGTTCTCCAACTCATTGATCGCCGGCTCAGGCACCCCATCCAACTCCTTCACCTTCTGCTGCACCTTTAAACTCCGCAGATAATTAAAGACCACATTCCGCGTCACAAGAAATAAATAACTCCTTAACGAGTCCACCTTTCCCAAATGCTCCCGCTTTTCCCAGATCCGGACAAAAACATCCTGGGTCAACTCATCCAGGCTCTCACCCGATGGCTCAAAAAGGACTATATAACGTTGGATATACGGGTAGTAATGCGTATAAAAAACCCTAAAAGCGTCTCTATCCCCCTGGGATATCTGCCTTAGCAGTTCTGGCTCATTATGGATCCCTTCAAAAGGCACGGGTTTTCAGCGTTGGTTGGAGGTATTGGCGATCCTGGGACACCAAAGGGGTTTTGATTAACAAAATAGATTAATAACAAGGAATGCTTGAACAAGACTTCCTTAAAAGTAATAAGATATTCCCTTCCGGCCTTGATTTCCCGATGTTTTCAAAGATTATTTTTTAGCATTTAGCTAACCCCGGGGTCTATTTCCAGATCAGGACAAGCATCCCCCCGAAGATCAGCCCCGCCGCCACCAACACCCTCGCGGTCAAAGGCTCCCGTAAAAAGAAAAAGGACAAAAAGATAGTAAAAAGGATACTGCCCTTATCGATAATACTCACCTCCTGTACCCGGCCGATCTGCAAAGCCCGGTAATAGAACAGCCACGACATCCCGGTAGCCACCGCCGAAAGCACCAGGAACAACCAGTTATTTCGCGTCAGTCCGGATACCCCACCCGCATTTCCCCTGAACAACACAATCCCCCACGTGATCACCAGGATCACCGCGGTCCGGATAGCCGTCGCCAGATCGGAATTGACATCCTTCAACCCGGCCTTGGCAAAAATAGCCGTCAAAGCCGCAAAAAAAGCCGACAACAAAGCATAGACTAACCACAATGGGAATCCCGACATAGATCTATTTTATTATCCTTTTCTTCCCGGCACCATCCGTCACCTCGACAGAAAGCGTAGGACAAGTCCATTCAAGAAAACGGCCGGACTGGGATAAAAAGGACTCTCCATAATAAAATTCCTCCCGCCGCACTTTTCCGTTCTTCAACCGCACCTCGGCCGTCCGGTCGGTCGGCGCGAGCGGGATCATCCTGCTCGCCTGCCGCTGCTCAAACACTTCGAGCCTGCCCCTGTTCTGCCCCGCAGCCAGCAATTGATGCCCGCCGGCTCCCCGGAGCCGGACAAGGGCCTTCCCATCCCCGGGAATAAAGATACCACTTTGCAGGATCGTCTCGGAACTAAATCGCCCCGTTCCATCGCCTTTCAAAAACAACCCGTTCAACGCATCATACCGCCCCGTAGCCACCTCGGTGCTATAGTCATTGCCGTTGATCACCAGGTCAAGATTCCCGTCCCCGTCAAAATCCTCCGCCACCATTCCATTCAGCATCGAAAACTGGGCCTCCACTGGCAAGGGGATCATCGTAAACTTTCCCCCCCCGTCATTCCGGAAAAGACAACTCCGCATCTGGTTGGCGGCAAGGATCGTAGCCCCACGCCGCTGTTCAGGCGTCAACACCTGGTCCATGGTAGCCGTAGCAAAAGACTTATACGTAGGGAACCGCTTGCGCATCACGGTGATCTGCCGCAGCAGATCGTCCCGCCCCATGGCGGGAAACTCTTTTTTCTCTCCCTTCAGGTCGGGCAGGTAAAGAGAAGGAATAACATCATACACTCCATTGCTGTCAAAATCGCCGCCATAGACCCTCACCGGCTGGTCATGCCCTGCCCGGTAATAGGAATTAAGCCCAAGGTTACCCACGACATAATCGATATCGCCGTCATTATCGAAATCTCCGGCAACGATACTGTTCCACCACCCTTTCTCCCCGCTTACCCCCGTCCCGCTGCTGATATCCTTCAATATGCCCTTGTCATTATGAAATACGGTCAACGGCATCCATTCACCAGCCACCACAAGATCAGGCCAGCCGTCATTATCGACATCGCTCCAGATCCCATCACAGACCATGCCGATCCGCTCGAGCCCGGGCGCGACATCCGCCGTCACATCGACAAACCGGAGATGCCCGTCCCTGGTATCATTCCGGTAGATAAAGCTGGAGACAGGCTTGGGATAATGCCGGGGGTCGACCCTCCCGCTGATGAACAGATCAAGCCTCCCGTCATGATCGAAATCCGCGGCGCGCACACAAAACTTACTCGTGAAATTTTGTGGCAGGGCATCTGCCGCGAGGGTGAAATGCCCCTTACCGTCGTTGACATAGATCCGGTCGCCATAGGCAGTGCTGCCCGCCTCGTTCTCATACCCGCCGCTGGCAATATACAGGTCCAGGTCACCGTCGCCATCGGCGTCAAAAAGCAACACCCCAAGATCGTCGCCGGCTTTTCTCATTGCCAGCGAATCGGCCACCAGCGCAACCTGCAGAAACTGCCCATCCCGCTGCTGCAGGAAAAGCTGCGCACTATAACCGGCCGACCCGCCCACGACCATATCGTCCAGCCCGTTGCCGTCAATGTCCCCCACAGCGATGCCGGGGCCGTATTGAGAGAACTTGTGCGGGATCATCTTCTGGATATTGAAGTCGATATAGTCCCGCTCCTCCTGCTTATAATGGATGCCCACAGAATCGGTTATATTCCTGAACCGGGCATCGGACGCCAACAAATTCGGCTCAAACGACCAGGGAAGCCTGGCCTCACGATAGTCGACCTTTACGACCTGGTCGCATGCGACGTGCTGTATCAACTGCATTCTCCCGTTTGGCCACCGTACGACCAGGGAATCCACCATCGTCGTTTTCCCAACCCCAAAATGCACGATATTCTCATCGGTAGACAGGTATCCCCTGTAAGGGTTCACTTCATACACCTGTTGCCGCCGGCCACTGTCGTAATGCAACTCCACCCATGCCCCAAATCCGCCCTTGTTCAGACTGTCCCCCAAAAGTTTCACCCGCAGGTAATGATCGTCCGCAGGGTGCTGCTCCCTGGTCATATTTCGATAAATATGGGCTTCGTCGTTGATATTGTTGATCACGAGATCAAGGTCGCCGTCGCCATCCAGATCGGCATAGGCAGCCCCGTTGGAAAACCCGGGAGTAAGCATCCCCCAATCGGCGGACACATCGGAAAAAGTAAGATCCCCGTTATTGCGAAAAGCAAAATTATGGATCTTCACCTGCGGTATCTGGCTCATGACGGATTGATGGGAGATGAGATTCGATGCCTGCCGCATGAACATCTGGAAATCATGATCGGTAATGTCTTTCGGATACCCACCCGTGACGATCAGATCCCGCCAGCCGTCATTGTTGAAGTCGGCCACCACCGGCGTCCAGCTCCAGTCGGTTTCGGCTATCCCGCTGAGAAAACTGATCTCGCTGAAAATGGGGTCGCCGATGGAATCAAACCCATTCACCCGGGGTCCACGATTCAGTTGGAACGAGTTCCGCACATACTGGTACTGGAAACCGTACCTATCGGAGTTCTGATAAGTAAGATAGCTGCTGACACCAAGGAACATCTTCTTCCGGTAATTATCCGGCGGATTCATGTCCAGTTCCACGACATCGGCAAGGCCATCGTTGTTCATATCCACGATATCCTGCCCCATGGCCGTGGCAGAGGTATGCTTGAAATAAGATTTTGCCTTATCCGTGAATGTCCCATCGTGGTTATTGATATAAAGAATATTGTCCCCGATAAAATCGTTGGTGACATAAATATCCTTCCATCCGTCCTGGTTGATATCGGCAATGGTCGCGGCATGCCCGAAACCCTCGATAGTGATCCCCGCCTCTTTGCTCACATCCCTGAACACGGGGTGCTTCAGGGAATCACTCCATTCATTCCGGTACAAATGTCCCGTACTGAAAAAGCTGCCGTCGGTAACTATCTTTCGGAAGGAATTGATGCTATTATACCCATGTGGGATATTGTTCACCACCAGGTACATATCGAGGTCGCCGTCATTATCATAGTCGAAGAAAGTCGCCATAGTGGAATAAAGCGTATCGGCTAACCCATATTCCGCTCCCATTTCCTTGAAATGGGGGATACCCTTACTGTCCGTCCCCTGGTTGATATACAACAGGTTGGTCCTCTGCCGCGCATCGGTTTTGATATTGGCGCAAACATAGATGTCGGGAAGCCCGTCATTGTTGACATCGACGATGGACGCCCCCCGGCACCATTCGCCATTACCGCCAACCCCGGCAGCATCGGTAACGTCTTCGAAAACAAAATTCCCCCGATTCAGATACAGCTTATTGCTCACGGTATTGCCGGTGAAATAGATATCCGGCAGGCCATCGTTATTGAAGTCCCCGATCCCCACCCCGCCTCCATTGTAAACATTGATCAGGTCTATCGGGTTAATGGAATCATTCTCTACTATCTGGTTATTGAAATGGATCCCGGAATGGCCGGAAGATACCGGTTGGAAGACCGTATTATTTTTGCAGGAAATAAAAGTTAGCAGAATGGCAAACAACGTTAGACGCTGAATCTTCATACTGTGAAAATACAAAAAGAGATGGCGAATCGTAAGATCACCATCTCTTTTTTTTAATCACTTTTTAATATCAGCGGACTAGTAACCGGGGTTCTGCTTCAGCACCCCCGGCTGTAGATCGATAAACTTCGTCGGTATGGGATACAGTTCGTTCCTGTTGGCCGTAAAAGTATGCCCATTCAGCACCGGATTGGAGATGCGGGTATCCGATTTTATGAATGCGTTGATTACCCCGGCCATATATCCTTTCGGCTGCGGACCGCCGTACAGCCCATCATATCTTTGCAGATCGAAGAACCGGTGCCCTTCCATGGCTAACTCCAGCTGTCTTTCCATTTCTACCGCATTACGGGCATAGGACTGGCCATTCAAAGTGAATTGACCCGTATACAAACCGATCTTGTAGTTAGCCGCGGGGGTCGTGGTAAAGCCCTTGGTAGGATCGCTGTTGTCAACATAGGTATGTACCCAATATTCAGGATGCGCAGCCATCCGGTTCCTCACGGTATTCACATCGGCTTCCGCAAGAGCCAGTAGGCTGGTTTCAACATAACACTCCGCACGCCACAAAATGACATCGGCAAAACGGATCATATTATAGTTGGTGGAAGTACCCTGATTGGCAGCCCATCCCTGGGCCAGCGGGTCGGTCGTAGTTCCCATATCATAGTGCCAGAATACATTCTTGATCGGGTTATAGGCGACCACGTCACCTCTCGACCATTGTTCCCCGCCACAGAGACCCCAGTCGAGATAAGGAATACCCCTGCGGCCCAACGTCCAGTCGATCCGGGGATCGAGTGCATCCGTAGGCGGCGTAAATGGATCATTCGCGCCAAGACCATGATCGGTCTTCATCGGGGTCACATTATACTGGGGGTAGCCGGTAGCAGGATCGATCTGGAACATCGGCAGCCCATTGACATCCACTTTAAAGGCATTGCCCAGGGTATAGGAAGGTTGGTAGAACCCGCAACAGCCCGTGTACGGACCGGCAGCAAAGTTCAATATATCCCCCTGATCGCCGTTCTGACCGCCGGAACCATCATTCACCGTCATCTGAACCTGGAAAACGCCTTCGGCGTTATTCCGGTGCGCCGCATCGAAATTATCCGAAAAAGGTCCGAGCGCATATTTAGCCCCGGAACTCGTTACCCCATTAGTGATAAGATCCGTCAGCAAGGGCAACGCCTTGGCATATTGATGATCGAACATATAGGCCTTAGCAAGGAACGCTTCAGCAGCATACTTATTGGCGCGACCCTTATCGCTCTGAGTGGCTGGCAATACCGCCATTGCCGCAGTGAAATCAGCCTCTATCGAATCCCATATCGGGCCGGGATTGCCTAAAGATTGATAATCGTTGGCGACATACGTGATCCTGTCACTTACGTACTGAACATTCCGCCACAACTTCGCAGCTTCCAGGTGAAACACCCCACGCAGGAATTGGGCCTCGGCAGTTTCTTCCGCCGCAAAAGCCGGCGTGACCGAGCCATCCTTTACAAGAGGGAGCTCCCGGATCACGTCATTCGCCCGCTGGATGGCGTTATAACAAAATGAGTATTTCTCCTCCAGGTACTCATCCGATCCGTCGACGGAATGGTTTGCAATGGGGGCCGCATTCGGCTGGTCGGTGGTATTCGAACCCTTATAGGCATCATCCGAAGAGATTCCGCCATATACCCAGTTAGTGGTGGAAGTCTCCCAGGAAGTATAGCTGTTTCCATTGTAAGCACTGCCCGATGCATAACCATCCAACATGGAATAAGCCCCGATGAGTATCCCGTCGACCCCGGCCTTGCTGGCCAAACCAGAGGCGCTCTCCGCGCCTACAATCGGTTTATTGAGGTATTTATGACAGGAGTAGGACACCACCGCAACGATCGGCAGCGCCAAAAAAATGATATATTTTATTCCGATCCTTTTCATACAAAGCGTTTTAATGTTAATCGTTAAAAGGTTAAGTTCATCCCAAGCATGAATTGCCGCTGATTGGTCGGGTATGCCCCGTAATCAATACCAAACGCAGCATTTTGATACCTGGTTTGCCCATTTGTATTATTGTTGCTGATCGAAGGCAATAATTCTGGATCAGGTCCGGTGTACTTGGTGATCGTGAACAGGTTCGTTGCCTGGATATAAAAATGCAGCTTGTCGATCCCTGCTTTCTTGATCAGCGCCGGGCTGATGGTATAACCCAACTGGGCGACCCGGCATTTCAGGAAGGAGCCATTCTCAACATAGAAAGAGCTGACCGTGCTGGAACCCATCGCCTGCGAGAACGATGCAGCCGGCAAGGTAGCGCCCGGGTTGGTCACCGTTCCGTTGTTAACGATCGCCGCCTTGTTATAAAGGTCGAGATTCTTGCCGCCCTGGAAGGTGCTGTAGAAGTCGGTCCAGTATTTTACGTAGTTGAAATCCTTATTCCCCTGGCTGCCATACAATACAAACGTCAGATCGAATCCCTTGTACGCCGCATTCAGGTTGATGCCATACGTGAAGCTGGGGTTGGGATTACCGATGAAGGTTCTGTCTGTAGCATCGATAACAGTGTCCCCATTGGTGTTGGCGTAGATGAAGGAACCCGCCTTTGCCCCCGGATAGGTCGGGCCTTTTGCGGCAGCGGCATCGGATTGATAAATGCCTTGCGTTTTGTACCCAAAGAATTCGCTTATCGGGTGGCCGACCTCGTTTCTTACGATATCCAGGTCACGCGAGGACCCAAAATCAAAGTAGCCGGGCGAAGGCAGCTTGGTGATCAGGCTCTTATAGGAGGTGAAGTTCACCGTAACATTAAAGGTGAAGTCCCGGTTGATCCTGCCATGATAGGTAGTCGAAACATCAAAACCTTTGTCTTGAACATCGCCAATATTGATAACAGGAGGAGCGGCGCCGCCTAAGCTTGGAGGCAATATGTCCGGGAACAACAATCCGCTGACAGCCTTTTTGTACCATTCGATACTGAAATCCCAATGGTTGTCGAACAGCGTACCATCGAGGCCGATATTCGTGATCTTGTCGGTTTCCCAGGTCACGTTGGGGTTTCCGATCTGGTTATTATAAAAACCCTGGTTGACGGCGCTCGGAGAACCACCGATCCCGTAATAAGAGATCCCGTTTCCGGAAGCAAAGGTTGAATAGGCATTGTTGGCAACGACATTCGCATTGTTACCCGCCTTACCCCAACTGCCACGCAGTTTCAGGTTGTTGACCCAGGTCACTGGTTTCATGAACTCTTCTTCGGAAAGCCGCCATCCCAGGGATACGGATGGGAAGGTACCCCATTGGTGACCGGGAAAGAAGATCGAAGAGCCGTCCCGGCGGATGGTTGCGCCAAGGATATACCGGTCATTATACATGTAATCAAGCCGGCCGAAGTACGATATGGAAGAGGTCGGCTGGTAGATCGTACTCGTAGGCGCAGTAGTGGGCGTGCCATACTGCAATTGGATATAGTTGGGATCCATCGAGAAGTAGCCCTGCCCGGAAGCATGGAATTCCCGGCCGGAATAACCCTTTAATTCATGTCCGCCCAATACCTGTAGGTTGTGCTTGCCCCAGACATTTTTGTAGGTAACCGTATTGGTCCAGTTGTGCTGGGCGCTCATTTGTTCGTTCTCCGTCGAACCGTTTGGATTGGTATGCGACTCATAATCCTCATAGGGATTAAAAGCATATTGCCAGTAATATTGGTTCCACAGCCGGCCGCCAAAGGCGGTGCGGGCGGTAAAATGCTGGAGGAAGTCGGCTTCCGCGAAAACAATCCCCTCAACGGTCACGAAATGGGCCTGGTTGTTACCGGTCCGGTATGCAACCGCATAAGGGTTACTGCCATTCCCCAAAGGCTCCCCGGTGGGTCCGTCGTAGCCGCCACCAAAATTCCCCTTCACATCATGTATAGGGATGATCGGCATTTCCCGGAAAGTAAAGGCTATCGAGCCGCCTTCCTGCTGCTGATCGCCATTATAACCACCGACATTCTCGCGATATGTAACCATCCCGCTCTCGCCGATGCGGACATGGTTCTTGACATTGAATACCGTATTGATCCGCGCGGAATATCTTTTCTCGTACGAATTGAGCAGCGTACCCTTCTGATTGACATAGTTCAAAGACAGGAAATACGCACTCCGGTCGCTACCGCCGCTGGCAGAAATGGTCTGCTGGGTCTGGAAGGCCGGCGTGAAGACCGAATGGTACCAATCCGTACCCGCACCCGTGGCAAATTTCTGTACCAGGAAATCATTGGCGGGGGTGTTCACATCGAAATTATAGTAATTCAGGACGCTCGCATCATTAGTGACACCCGCCGTACCAAACACCGGAACGGCATTGGTCCCGTGATACCCGTAGGTCGGGATCACCCCCGGCCCGCCCGGATACAAGGCCTCGGTAGCCGCGTCTTTTGCCGTAAAGGCCAGTTGCGACTGTTGTTCAGGGTTCATCAGGTGCCAGACATTCCCACCGAGAGGCCGCTGGGTGCCGTAAAAGGCGTCATAGTTGATCACCGTCTTACCCTGCCGGCCTTTCTTGGTAGTGATCACCACCACACCATTCCCACCGGAGATCCCGTAAATGGCCGCCGCACCCGCATCCTTCAACACGCTGATACTTTCGATATCATTCGGGTTGATAAAGGACATATCAGGCACCTGCGCACCATCCACAACATACAGCGGTTGGGTCTGGCCAAAGTTGGAAATACCCCGGACGAACACGGTGCTCGGAGCACCCGGCGCACCGGAGTTAATAACAGTAACCCCTGAAGCCTGGCCCTGCAACAATTGCTCGGAGCTGGTAGCAGGGATCTTTTTTGCATCACCGACGTCAACCACGGCAACCGCACCCGTGATATCCTTTTTCTTTTGCGCGGTATAACCCGTCACGATCACATCATTTAACGTGGTGTTGGACGTGGTCAGCACGATATCCCCTACATTGTCACCAGCAAGGGGAGCCTGGAAGGCCTCGAACCCGATCGCCGTAATGACGAGTGTACCTTTTGTAATTGTAGCGGGAAGTTTGAGGGAGAAAGTTCCGTCCGTACCGGTAGAAACAGCAGCTTTTGTGCCTTTCACCTGGACTGTAGCTCCGATAACCGGCTGGTTATCAGTTTTTCCAATAACCCTTCCGGTTATGGTTTTCTGGGCGTACAAACTGCAGCTTAGCAGCAACGCGAATACGACAAGGCCGAAGCCTTTGCAAGCGCCGTTAGTTTTGGATGGCATAACTTCGTGTACTAGTTTTTGAATGGTTTTATAAATCTATCGTGAAACTACACTCAATGTATAGAAAAAACCGATACTATTTTAACATTTCCTTATATTTTTTTAATGCCTGTCTAATTTCAATGCGCTCTTGTTCATTAAAATCAGGATGGGCGGCCCCTTCTTCCAATCCTTCTCCGGCCGGCTGATCGAAGGACCTACCGAAAAATTGCCCAGAACTACGTCGACCCTGCCATCCCCATCAATATCCCCCACATCCATTGTCAGCCACCTCCCCACCTGGGTTATCGGCAAGGTATAGGGTTTAAACGCCATTCCCCCCCTGTTCTCCAGGTAGACGAATCCCTCTTCCGGATGATGACCGAAGTCGGCAAAAGCGGCAATACACACAAGGTCAAGATCGCCATCCCCGTCAAAATCCCTCGCCATGGCCTTGTAACAGCCGTTGATGGGGTAAAAGAAGGCCTCATGAAACCGGTTCTGCCCATCGTTGAGATAGATATATACCCCATGATACGGCTTGGCAACCGGGGAATAATCGGCATTATCCCCACAGGTATAGACTATGTCCGGAAAACCGTCCTTATTGATATCGGCCAACTCGAAATAAGAGGACCCATATACGGGCGGGAACTGGAGCACCCGCCGCTCCTCGAACTGCCCATGCCCCTTATTAATATATAAAAAGATCCCTTCATCCCCCTGGGCAAACAAAACCCAGATATCAGGAAGCCCGTCATGGTTGACATCCCGGATATACGCCTTGATCGCGCCAGGCTCCGCCCGAAGGACATGCCGGATATAGCCGCTGCCGGTATTCTCCATCCAGGACAGGGCGCCCCGCTGATGACCAAACTCACAAACCAGGTAATCGGTCAGCCGGTCCCCGTTAAGATCCACCGCAGTCACCTGGACAGGACGCGCCAAACCCCGGAGAAACGCGACGGAATCGATCCGCAGCTTCCCATCGGGACCATACCGCACCCGGTGCGCGCTGCCCAATCGCCCATTGTTGGGATTGATATTACCGATATTACAGGCGATCCCCGAATCCACCCCCAACTCCATATCCACAATCCCGCCATGAATGGCAACCGAGTCGGTCTGATGAAGCAAGGCATCATAACTGAAAAGCGCGCCCGGCGCCAGGCTTCCGGCAAGAACCTGCCGTCTTGCACCACCGGTATCCACCCGCACAAAACAGGTAACCGGCGCCGGCCGGCCCAAAGAAGGAGTCACCGCCGTAAATAATGACAGACCGGTATCGATGGGCTCGTGCTCCGGCTGCGGCGCCATCGAATAGGGAGCCATCCCGGAATAATAATCGATCACCTCCTTCCATTGCCAATCCGTAAGTAAGGGTTGGGAAGGATAGAATTTTCTTCCGACATCAGGATCACGGACATCCGAAGGATAGCGGTCCATCCCAAACTGGAAGATCCCCAGCCGCGGCCCCATCGCCGGCAGAACCCCCTTCTCCCACGAAACCTTATTCAACAGGGAAGGATCCGGCAACTGATGACAGGACTGGCAATAGACGGAAGCCAGCGCCTTTCCCTTTTCGATGGACGAATCGGCAATAGGCTTACCCGCGGAATTCAGGGCAGACCGTCCACAGGACCAGGAAAAAAACAAAAAAAAAGCGAGGAGAACGCCCGTGATGCGCATAAATTATTTTCTTGTACCTTCATCGGTATGAAACGGATAGCCCTGTTCTTCGGCCTTTGCCTCCTGCTATCGGTCGCGTGCCGGCGAAAATTGTCCCGGGAGGAAACAAAGGAACAACTGGAAAAAGCAATGTCTCTGAAGTTGAAACAGCGTCAACCTCCCAACGCTCCGCAACTACGCTTCGATGTCCTCGATGTCAACTATTTCGAGGAGACTAAATACTACACATGTGAATTCACGGTTAAAATGACCCTTCCCGATGGCAAGGACACCACGGGCATCATGAAAGGAAAGGTCTCGAAAGATTTCTCCACAGTTAGATAAAACGGCCGGCCGATTAACCCCCGCTGTTGATCATAGTTCCGCTGTGGTCTTCGGCTGTTAGTCTTAAGCGTGGCTGTTAGTCTTAAGACGTCGCCCAGGCTTTTTCACCCTTCTTGTAATCGACACAACCTTCATATTTGCCCGGCACCGCGACATACCGCAGGGCCTTGGTCGCACCCGGCTCCGAAGTAAAGTAGCCCCAAAGGGTCAGTTCCTTCATCATCCGGAAATAATGCGCCGGGTCTTCCTTCTTCTTCTTGTCGGTATAGGCCTTTTGCTCCTTATCGAGGTCCACCAGCAGATCGTGCTTCTGCTCCGGCGTGCATTCCATAAAGACCTTGCCGTTCTTCTGCTTGCAGGCATCATTCAACTTCTTCATCCCATCCAAAAAGATCTTCTGATCCGCCTCGGTATAACAGTCTTTTACGATCCGCGTCATGAAATCACCCACCTTCGCCTCCTTGGCTCCCGGGGAATCCGTAGCCGGCAGGATGGTCTCCGCCACCTCATCAAGAAAAGCGACGTCGTCATTGGAGAAATTGGTGCCGGCGCCTCCAATAGTTGCCGAGGGGGGATTGGTACAACCGGACAGGAAAGCCTCGGCTCCGATAATGGTTCCGCCCAGTAACAGCCCAACCCGGGTTAATGCGTCTCTTCTATTCATAAAATATAAAATTTAAATATTTCCTTTTTTCAATTCACTCACGGCAAAGTCGGCCGCCCTCGCCGTCAGGGCCATATACGTCAGCGAAGGATTCTGACAGGCGGAAGAGGTCATACAGGCTCCATCCGTGACAAAAACGTTCGGCGCATCCCACACCTGGTTATGTCCGTTCAGCACACTCGTCTTCGGGTCACGCCCCATCCGCGCCGAACCCATCTCATGGATGCCATCCCCCACCGGGTGACCCCGGTCCCACGAATGAACACCCTTCACCCCCGCTGCCTCCAGCATCGCCACCGCCTCTGACTGCATATCCTTTCGCATCTTCTTTTCATTGTCCTTCAGCTCCGCATCCATCGACAGCACCGGTAGACCCCACTTGTCCTTTTTATCTTTGTCAAGCGTGATCCGGTTCTCATGATAAGGCAGCAACTCCCCGAATCCGGTGATCCCGATCGTCCACTGCCCTGGCTCCGTCAGCGTCTCTTTCAACTCCGCCCCGATGCTCATCTCAGCCACATTCCGCTGCCAGCCTTCCCGGCTCGCGCCGCCCTGGTAGCCAAAACCCCGCAGATAATCCCGCTTGTCGCCAAACAGGTTCGCAAACCGCACGATATAGATCCCATTGGCCCGTCTGCCATAAACATATTTGTCCTCATACCCTTCCATCACACCCGCAGCGCCAGTGTTATAATGATGATCCATGATATTGTGCCCTAGTTCTCCGCTGTTGCTGCCAAGGCCGCCGGGCCAGACATCTGTTGCGGAATTCATCAGCACCCAGGCACTGTTCAACGCACTGGCATTGACAAAGACGATCTTCGACTGAAACGTATAGGTCTTGTTCGTCTCGGCATCCAGCACCTCCACCCCCGTGGCCCGCTTCTTATCCTTATCATAAAGGATCCGCGTCACTATTGAGTAAGGCCTAACCGTCAGCCTCCCCGTGGCTACCGCAGCCGGCAATGTAGAAGATTGCGTGCTGAAATAACCGCCGAAAGGACAACCTTCCCAACAACGATTGCGAAACTGGCATTGCGTCCTCCCCGGAATAGGCGCCGTAAGATTTGCGCTCCTGCCGATGATCATCCGCCGATTGCCCTTATAATGCGCCTTGATCCGCGCCGCCACATCCTTCTCGACACAGTTCATCTCCATCGGCGGAAGGAACTGGCCATCCGGCAGTTGCGGCAACCCCTCCTTACTGCCATTGACACCCGCAAACCGCTCCACATGATCATACCAGGGCTCGAGATCCTTATACCGGATAGGCCAGTCGATCGCCCATCCGTCCTTTATATTGCCTTCGAAATCATGATCGCTCCAGCGATAGCTCTGCCGGCCCCAGAGGATCGATCTGCCCCCCATCCGGTAAGCACGCCACCAGTTGAAAGGCTTTACCTCGGAGTAAGGACAATCCACATCCTTCGCCCAGGAATCGATCACGGCCTCGGTGGCGCCCCAGGTCCGGGCGATATAAGGCCGGTCCTTCAGCTCCTGCTGCGTCACCTTACCCCGATGCTCAAAATCCCAGGGATCCTTATTCGCCGTTTTATAATCTTTTACATGCTCGTAGTTTGGCCCGCGCTCCAGCATCAACGTCCGGAGCCCTTTTTCAGTAAGCTCCTTCGCCGCCCAGCCACCGCTGATACCGCTGCCGATAACTATCGCATCATAGGTATCCATATTCTAAATATTCCCCTTCTTCAGTTCACTGACTGCATGATCCGCGGCCCGGGCCGTCATTGCCATATAAGTGAGCGAAGGGTTCACGCAATTGGCCGAGGTCATGAACGACCCGTCCGTTACAAATACGTTTTTAGCATCCCACACCTGGTTCCAGGAATTCAACACGGAGGTCTTGGGGTCCTTCCCCATTCTCGCCGTACCCATCTCATGGATCCCTCTGCCCGGGAAAGGATTGTCGCTCCGGCTCTTCACATTCTTTACGCCGCAGGCCTCGAGCATCTCCACCGCATCTGCTTGCATATCCTTTCTCATCTTGAGTTCATTCTCTTTCAGTTCGCAATCGATGTTCAGCACATTGAGCCCCCACTTGTCCTTCTTCGTCTTGTCCAGCGTGACCTTGTTCTCATGATAAGGCAGGATCTCGCCAAACCCCCCGATATTCATCGTCCATTCCCCGGGCTGCGTCAACGCCTCCTTGAACTCCTTACCGATGCTGTATTCCGCCACTTCATGATTATACCCTTCACGGCCACCGCCACCCTGGTAACCAAACCCGCGCAGATAGTCGCGCTTGTCACCATTGATATTGCGGAAACGCGGAATATAGATGCCGTTGGCACGTCTGCCGAAATAATACTTGTCCTCATACCCTTCCACATGCCCGCTGGCGCCCACCCCAAGGTGATGGTCCATCAGGTTATGCCCCAGTTCTCCACTGCTGCTGCCCAGCCCGTCGGGCCAGATCTCCGTGGCGGAGTTCATCAGGATCCACGCACTGTTGAGCGTAGACGCATTCAGAAAGACGATCTTGGCCTTGTATTCTGTCGTCTGATTCGTCTCCGCGTCGAGGACTTCGACCCCCGTGGCCTTCTTACTGTCCTTGTCGTAGAGGATCTTCGTGACGATTGACCAGGGACGTAAGGTAAGATTGCCCGTCTTCACCGCTGCCGGCAATGTAGAGGACTGCGTGCTGAAATACCCGCCAAAAGGACAACCCAGCCAGCATTTGTTGCGAAACTGGCAGCCAGGCCGGCCTTCATGCGGCACGGTTATATTGGCTACCCGGCCGATGATCATATGCCGAAGACCTTTATAATGCTCCTTTAGCCGCGCCGCAACATCCTTCTCCACACAGGTCATATCGTAAGCCGGCAAAAAATGGCTGTTCGGCAAATGAGGAATGTTTTCATTCGAACCGCTGATGCCGGCATATTTCTCTACATAAGTATACCAGGGTTCAACCTCCTTATAGCGGATAGGCCAGTCGATAGACAGCCCTTCCCGGGCATTGGCCTCGAAATCAAAATCACTCCACCGGTAGCTCTGCCGGCCCCACATCAGCGAACGCCCGCCTACATGATACCCGCGGAACCAGTCGAATCGCTTCGTCTCCGTATAGGGACTCTCACTATCCTTACACCAATAATCCAGGTTGGTCTCATTCAGGGGATAATCTCTTTTCAACACAGGATAATCCTTCTTCATCTGCTCCGTCGCATGCCCGCGATGCGGGTAATCCCAGGCTTCCTTATTGGCGTTCACATAATCCTTGACATGTTCGATGTTCCGCCCCCGCTCCAGCATGATCACCTTTAACCCTTTCTCGGTAAGCTCTTTGGCAGCCCAGCCCCCGCTGATGCCCGACCCGATGACGATCGCGTCATATACATTGTCAGCCATAATCGTTACTTATTTTTTATTTATTACAATTCGTATCAACTAGATATCACAGATCATTACCCCCTGTTCCAGCGACTTCAACTTATCCGGTCTCGCCGGGATGAACTCCTGCGCCACATACCCCTTATACCCCGTCGCCACGATCCCCCGCATGATCGCCGGGTAGTACAACTCCTGGCTCTCGTCTATCTCATTCCTTCCCGGTACCCCGCCGGTATGATAATGCCCGAAATATTGATGGTTGTCCGTGATCGTCCGGATCACATCCCCCTCATCTATCTGCATGTGATAGATATCATACAAAAGTTTAAAGTTCTCCGTCCCCATCCGCTTCACCAGTTCGATCCCCCATTTCGTATTGTCACACATCTGGTCCTTGTGATTGATCTTGCTGTTCAGCAATTCCATCTGGATGGTCACCCCCTGCTTCTCGGCCTGGCCAAGGATCTGCTTGAGCCCGGCGACACAATTCTTCAAGCCTGTCTCGTCATCCATGCCTTCCCGGTTGCCGCTAAAGCAGATAAGGTTCTTATACCCCGCCTTGGCCACCAGGTCGATATGCTCCGTATAATTTTTGATCAGTACGGGATGATACTCCGGATGGTTCCAGCCCTTCGTCAGGCTGATCTCCGCACCGTTGCACATCGAAGAATAGATGCCATGGTTCTTTAACGTTGGCCAGTCCTTGGGACCAACCAGGTCGATGGCGCTAAACCCGATCTTCTTTACGGCGACACAAAGATCCTCCAGGGAAACATCCCCATAACACCATCGGCATACCGAGTGATTGATCGTGCCTTTTAGTTTCAAATGCTTATTTTTTTCCGGCTCCGTGGCCGAAGCCTCCAGTGAAGATAATATTCCGGCTGCCCCCAGTGCTGCGGTACCCGCAACAATGTTCTTTATAGCGATACGTCTCGAGGGTTGATTAGACATAATGATTAAAAAAAGTAAGTTACAAAAAAAACATTAATGCGCCGCGCCCGCCTGCGCCTGCTGTTTATGGGCAGCATACGATTTTCGCCGCGCCACATAGATCAGGGCAAAGACAATGATCAGGATGGCCGGCATGATCGCCACCTTCAGAAATGTATTCGAGCCCGCAACAGCATCCGCAGCAGCCGGATCGGTACCGGCGGCGATGGCGGTCGCTTTAAAGGAATCGAACCATTTGCCCATCAGCGGCAGGATCAGCGAGACGGAGAACATCCCCGCACCTCCCATCAGCGAAAGCCCCATGGCGCCGGTCTTGGGAAGGTACTCCGCTACAAAACCCAGCATCGTTGGCCAGAAGAAACAGATGCCCGCTGCAAATACCAGCGCAGCGCCAAACGCCCCATAACCGCTGGCCTTACTCAGCAGGATCAGCCCGATGGTAGCGAAAATGGCAGAATAAATAAGCATCCCGTTCGGATTCAGGCGGTGAACCACCGGTCCCGCAAAAGACCGGCCCAGCGCCATGATGCCATTGATAAACACCAGTACCAGGATCCCCGAAACGCCCGCCCCCTGCAGCAAAGCGACGATCCATTGGTTCGTCCCCAGCTCCGTGGCCGCCGTCAGGAACATACTGGCCACCATCACGAGGAACAAAGGCGCCAGACAGGAAAGGAACATCTCCTTCGTGCTCACCCCTGTCGTCACCCGTTCCGTCTGCGGGAATTTCAGGTTCCAGAACATGATCCCATAGATGATGGCCGGAATGAACAAGACCATGATCAGCATATGCCAGCCCAGGTGCAGGGTATCCAGCAATAAATAAGATATAAGCCCGCCGACGGCGATCCCACCCGGGAACCAAACATGGAACCGGTTCAGCATCGTCGTCTTATTCTTCGGGAAAAGTGTTACAGTAAGTGGATTACAGGCCGCCTCGACCATGCCGTTGCCGATGCCGATACACAGCGTACCTACAAACAGCATAGTCGCATCCTTCGCCATCAGGTAAACGATCACCCCGGAAACATGCCCGAGAAATGCCAGACCCAGCAGCCGCTTCATCCCAAGCACATCGCACAAAGGCCCACCAAAGATCATGGCCAGGGTGAACCCGTAAAAGGCAGGGCTGAAGATCCAGCCGATCTGTTCCTTCGTCAGGTGGAACTCATTCCCCCATACCCCTTCTAGCGAGGCGCGGAAGGCAAAGGTCATAGCGGTAAAAATAAGGGCGATTCGACTGGCGAGAAATAGCTTGTTGGCCTGGATAGTAGTGTTGGATGTCATGGCAAGACTGGTTTAGAATGTCAGATGGACGCAATGTAAATGTAATTTTTTATTTTTAATAAATGTAGCGTTGCCGGTTAATTCCACGGCTATTTTTTTAAATAGCAATCGAATTCATTAAATAATATCTTACTTTAATAAAGATGTCCTAAAATTGCATACAACATTCAACATATGAATAGAAAATTACGAATGGGAATGATTGGGGGCGGCAGAAATGCCTTCATCGGCGCCGTCCATCGCATCGCTGCCAATATGGACGGGCTTATCGAACTGGTTTGCGGAGCCTTCAGCAGCCAGCCCGACAACGCCCGCGAATCCGGCAAAGCCCTCTTCCTGCCGGAAGACCGCATCTATCTTTCTTACGAAGAAATGCTGGATAAAGAAAGCAAACTTCCGCAAGATAAGAAAATGGATTTCGTGGTCATCGTAACCCCCAACCACCTCCACTTTGCACCGGCCATGCTCGCACTGGAAAAAGGCTTCCACGTCGTCCTCGACAAACCCATGACCTTTTCCCTCGCCGAAGCGATCCAGCTAAAAAAGAAGGTGGAAGACACCGGCCTCCTCCTGCTGCTCACACACACCTATTCCGGCTACCCCCTGGTCAAACAGGCCCGGCAGATGATAAAGGAAGGCGTCTTCGGAAAGATCAGGAAGATCTATGTCGAATACCCTCAGGGCTGGTTGAGCCGCCTCTCCGAAAAGGACGGCAGCAAACAGGCTGAGTGGCGCACGGATCCGGCCCGTTCGGGGAAAAGCGGCGCCATGGGCGACATCGGCACCCACGCGGCACACCTCGCCGAATACATCAGCGGACTTAAGATCCAACAACTTTGTGCCGACCTGAGCATCATGGTCACCGGCCGCGCTCTCGACGACGACGGCAACGTACTCCTCCGCTTCGACAATGGCGCCACCGGTATCCTCGTCGCTTCACAGGTGGCCGCGGGGGAAGAGAATGCGCTGACCATCCGCGTATATGGCGAGAATGGCGGCATCGAATGGGCGCAAATGGAACCCAATACCCTGCTGGTAAAATGGCTGGACCAGCCCACCCAGGTCTATCGCGCCGGGATGGGCTACCTGGGCTCCTACGCAAAACACAACACCCGCACCCCGGGTGGTCACCCCGAAGGTTACCTCGAAGCGTTCGGCAACCTTTATCGCAATTTCGCGTTAACCCTGACGGCCCGCATCGACGGCACCACCCCGCCAAAAGAAGCCCTCGACTTCCCCTCGGTGGAAGACGGCGTCCGCGGCATGGCCTTTATCGATAATCTCATCC
>Ga0206888_1049_pt1 | contig 35879 bp, 32 predicted proteins | sample Alteio_BWOrgHeat_90_FD_153258 | JGI IMG/M metagenome (GOLD analysis project Ga0206888, IMG submission 153258) | Enriched cells from forest soil in Barre Woods Harvard Forest LTER site, Petersham, Massachusetts, United States - Alteio_BWOrgHeat_Nextera4 ... | reverse complement strand
CCGGCTGCCGGAGCAGTCTTCCCCAGGCTGCAAATTCATCTTGTGTTCCGTTTGACATATCGTACCCCTTTTTGCATTAGCATTTTTTGTAAAAGCAATTTGGCTTTACTGAGTTGGGATTTCGAGGTCCCTTCGGCGATGCCGAGGGCTTTTGCTATCTCCCGGTGCTCCATTCCTTCGATGACGTGGAGGTTGAAGACCGTACGGTAGCCGACCGGCAGCCGGATGATCAGGTTAAAGATCTCGTCCGCGGAAAGACCGGCCAGCGGCTCTACGGGCAGGGCAATTTCCTCTGCCGTCCTTTCCGTCATCACCGAGAAGGCGCGGTAGCGGCGCAGGAACATCAGGCACTCGTTGACCATGATCTTTTTTATCCAGGCGTAGAGCGCGGCTTCGCCCTGGTAGCGGAAATCCCTTAAGTGTGAAAAGAACTTACAGAAGCCGTCCAGCAGTACTTCTTCCGCATCTTCCCGGTTTTTAAGGTACCGGCAGCAGACAGCCATCATCGGGTCGGCCAGGTGGTCGAACAGCGCTTTTTGCGCGGCCGCATTTCCGCTGCGGGCGTCCTGGATCTGTTCGGGTATATTCATTCTGCCATCGGTTATTCCCTCAAATGCAGTTTACGAAGTTTAGGTTGCCCGGACAAGATAATATTATTGACGTTTGGGGCCGCACCCCAAAATAGTTAGTTAAAAAATACTAAGTTTGTTAGTGTGAATAAAATAATTACCTTAGCTTTACCGAATCAATAAATTTGGGGGAACTAAAAAATACGATTATGTCAAACGCAGAAAAACTTAAGGCTTTAAAGCTGACGATGGATAAAATAGACAAGGATTTCGGGAAGGGAAGCGTGATGATGATGAACGAAAAAAGCCAGGACGCTATGGAGGTCATTTCCACCGGTTCTATCGGTCTGGATATGGCGCTGGGGGTCGGGGGTTTGCCTAAAGGCAGAGTCGTTGAAATATACGGCCCCGAATCTTCCGGTAAGACAACTTTAGCCACCCATATTATTGCAGAGGCCCAGAAAAAAGGCGGCATGTGCGCGATCATCGATGCCGAGCATGCCTTTGACAGCGCCTATGCGCAAAAGCTGGGTGTGGATATCGATAATCTGCTGATCTCTCAGCCCGACTATGGAGAGCAGGCATTGGAGATAGCCGACCGGCTGATCCTTTCCGGCGCACTCGATGTCGTCGTCATCGACTCCGTTGCGGCACTTGTGCCTAAGGGTGAGCTGGAAGGAGAGATGGGTGACAGCAAGATGGGGCTGCAGGCACGTCTGATGTCCCAGGCCCTGAGAAAGCTTACGGCCACGATCAGCAAGACCAATACCATTTGTATTTTCATCAACCAGTTGCGGGAAAAGATCGGCGTCATGTTTGGCAACCCCGAAACGACGACGGGCGGTAACGCGCTTAAATTCTATGCTTCCGTCAGGCTCGATATCCGGCGGATGGCGCAGATAAAGGATGGGGAAGAAGCCGTGGGCAACCGGGTAAAAGTAAAGGTGGTGAAGAACAAGGTTGCGCCGCCTTTCCGCGCCGCCGAATTCGATGTCGTCTTTGGTGAAGGTATTTCCAAAGTAGGCGAGATCGTCGACATGGGTGTGGAGCTGGGGATCGTTCAGAAGAGTGGAAGCTGGTTCAGTTATGGGACCGATAAGCTGGGTCAGGGTCGTGATACGGTAAAACAGTTGTTACACGACAATCCCGAATTATCGACAGAGATCGAGAATAAGATCCGGGAGAAAGTGAAGGAAATGCAGAACGCGTAGAATTAAAATGGGAATTAAATTGGGTTAGTAAATACCGGGCTCCGATCTCCATCGGGGCCCTTCTTTTTATACGTATTTATACGCATGGCAATCAACGGATAGCCCTAAAAATAAAAAAGGGGTCTGAATAGAAATTCAACCCCGTTTTAAAATCCAATATCCTATGAAAAACCAAGATAAAGGTATAGGAATAAAATCAAATCTGCAATACCATTTTCAGGTAATATTTTTTTTAAGGCTTTTTTAATTCTTTACCAATTGCTGGGAAACCGCTCTATTGCTTTCTTTATCAGTAACTCGGAGAACATAGACCCCGCGCTCCAGGGCCGACACATTGATCACCTGGATCCCCGGTTGTAACCGTTTACTAATCCGAATGTTACCCGAGGCATCCACAACCTGGAGGTCGATACTGTGCTCTGTCCGCACGATAAATACCTTGTCTACGGGGTTTGGGTAGAATTTAAAATCGACTTCGCCGGAGAGGCTTAGTTCCATTGTTTTTGAATACACGACGGGGCCGGTGTGCCCCATATATTTGATGCGGTAGAAATCGGAACCGTTGGGGGGCGCCTGATCAGTGAGTTCATAGTGCCCTTTGGCGCCGGTTGAGCGGATGGCGCCGATGGTCTCATAGTGTAGAACGTCCTGTCCCCGCTCCACAATAAAATAATCTCCGTCGACGGCACTATCGGCATCCCACTGCAACCATACCACCTTATTCGATTCCTTCAATACTGCGGTAACATTTATAAATGGCCCGCCCTGCGCCTGGCAGGCGCAGCAAAAGGTGATCAACAACACCGTGAGACAGGTTCCTATTTTCATTGCCGTTGGGTCAGTAAAAAATAACTCGAAGGGCGGATAGGGTAACAAATTCCATGCCTGATCGAACCAGAAGGGGCACGAGCCATAAAAACGCTGTTGGCGCAGCAAAATTTTTTGTGAGTTGTTATAGTATTCTTAAAGCGCCTATCTTAGACCAAAACTGCTTAATGTATGCAAATCCCCGTGAGGAAAATGAGTGGCAACAATCGCATTGCCCTCGTAGCACACGATAACAAAAAAAGCGAGCTTATCGAGTGGGCGATCTATAACAAGACAGCACTGAGCAAACACCGGCTGTATGGTACCGGCACCACCGGCAGCCTTGTGGAGGAGGCCCTTGGGCAGCCCGTAATCAGGTTCCTCAGCGGGCCGCTGGGCGGGGACCAGCAGATCGGCGCCAGCATCGCGGAGGGCAGGATCGATGTCCTCATCTTCTTCTGGGACCCCATGGAGGCTCAGCCCCATGACCCGGATATCAAGGCCCTTCTCCGGGTGGCGGTCACCTGGAACATCCCCTTTGCCTGTGACCGCGCTACGGCCGATTTCCTGCTCACATCCCCGCTGATGTTTACCGACTATGAGATCATGGTCCCGGACTATACGCAATATGCAAAGCGGCTGGATAAGCCAACTCAATCGAATTTATCACCAAAACAATAATGTGTCCATGAGAAAACAGCTCTTTGCCGGAAGCCTTCTGCTGGCTTCCCTCTTAGGCCGGTCGCAATCCCGCAGCCTGTCGGGGTTCAACGAAGCCGACGGCCGGCAGCAGGTACAACTCGAAACGACCTTTGACGGCTATCTCAAAGCCGCCAATGTCGACAGCGGGATCCGGATCATGTCCTCGCGCCCGCACCATGTGGGTTCCCCCGGTGACAAGGCCGTCGTCGACTATATCTACAACCAATTCAAAAGTTGGGGTTATGACGTGCAGACGGAGACCTTTTATGTCCTCTTCCCTACGCCAAAGGAACGGCTGCTGGAGATGACGGGGCCCGTGCCTTTCAAAGCCAGCCTGACCGAACCTCCGTTGAAGGAGGACCGGACCTCCGGTCAGACCAGCGAGCAGCTGCCGACCTATAACTGCTGGTCGCCGGATGGAGATGTCACCGCCGAACTGGTGTTTGTCAACTATGGGATCCCTGAAGACTATGACCGGCTGGAGAGGATGGGCATTTCCGTAAAAGGTAAGATCGTTATCGCCAAATACGGTCATTCCTGGCGCGGGATCAAACCCAAGGTGGCGCAGGAACACGGGGCCGTCGGGTGTCTTATCTATTCCGACCCCAGGGACGACGGCTTTTTTGCCGGAGAGGTCTATCCTAAGGGTGCTTTTAAAGGGGAATACGGCGTTCAGCGGGGTTCTGTTATGGACATGCCCATCTATCCGGGTGATCCGCTCACCCCGGGTGTCGGCGCGACAAAGGATGCCAAACGCCTTGATCGAAAGGATGCCGCTACCCTCCTGAAGATCCCCGTATTGCCTATCAGCTATCACGATGCCGAACCCCTGTTGCGGGCGCTCGATGGGCCTGTCGCCCCCGAAGAATGGCGTGGCGCCCTGCCCATGACCTATCATGTCGGTCCCGGCAAGACCCGGGTCCATCTCAAACTGGCCTTCAACTGGGATATGAAACCGGTGACCGATGTCATCGCAAAGATACCCGGCAGTGTATGGCCCGACGAATGGGTTATCCGGGGCAACCACCACGATGGCTGGGTCAATGGCGCCGGTGATCCTATCAGCGGCCAGTCCGCGATGCTGGAAGAAGCCCGCGCCATTTCCGAACTCCGCAAGACCGGCTGGAAGCCCAAGCGCACGATCATCTACTGTGCCTGGGACGGAGAAGAGCCCGGGCTTATCGGGTCGACCGAATGGGTGGAGACCCATGCAGCCGAACTGCAGCAAAAAGCCGTTGTCTATATCAATTCCGATGGGAATGGACGGGGCTTCCTGGGGGTGGAAGGGTCTCATGGCCTGGAACCGTTCATGAATGAGGTGGCCCGGGATGTCCTCGATCCGGAGACCCATATCTCCATTGCTGACCGTCATCATGCCCGGGAGCTGGTAAGCGCCGCGGAAGGCGGCCGGCTAAAAAAAGAGCTTTTCCAGAAGAAAACGATCACGCTTGGCGCCCTCGGTTCGGGCTCCGACTACTCCCCTTTCCTGCAACATCTGGGCATTCCCTGCTTTAACCTGGGTTTTGGCGGGGAGGACCCCGGCGGAGAATATCATTCCATTTATGACAGCTATGACGACTATCGCCGCTTTAAGGATCCCAGCTTCCAATATGGCGTCACCCTGGCTGAAACGGCCGGCAGGACGACCCTGAGGATGGCGGATGCCGGGTTGCTGCCCTTTGACTTCCGCGCATTATATAAGACGATCAACGGTTATGCTACCGATCTGATGGCGCAACTCGACCAGATACGGGAAACCACGGCCCTTACCAACCAGTTGCTGAAGGAGCATGACTATAGTTATGCCACGGATACCGCGCGTCATCTGCTGCCCCCCGTCGCAAAAGACGAGATCCCTTTCCTGGATTTTGCCCCCTTACAGAATGCGCTCATCCAACTGGAACATGCGACCAATCATCTTGCCGACACCCTGGCCAAGGCCAAACTGAGCGATGCCCAAATGGTGACCGTCAACGAGGCCCTCTACAGGGCGGAACAACAATTGCTATCTGATAACGGGCTTCCCCGTCGTCCGTGGTATCGGCATTCGATCTATGCTCCCGGTTTTTACACCGGTTATGGCGTAAAGACCCTGCCAGGCATCCGGGAGGCGATCGAGCAGCGCAATTTCGCGGAGGCCCAGCAGCAGATCGGGATCGATGCTGCCGTATTGAAAAAGTTCGCCGCCTATCTGAGCGCGATCTTTTTCAAGGAATAACTTTGAAAAGAACCATACGATATCTGATCCGCATAGCAGGCACCCTTGTGTGCCTGCTATTGCTTGCCTGGCTGGGCCTCGCGGCCTATGTAGAGCTGAATAAGGCATCGATCCTTGAGAAGGCGAAAGTCGCCTTTAGCGATCGGGTGGGTGGGGATGTCCAGATCGGGAAATTGGATATCTCGCTTTTCAGGCATTTTCCAAATATTACCGCCCGGCTCTCGGCTGTGTCGTTGCGGGACAGCGCCTGGCAGCAGCATCATCATGACCTGCTAAAGGCCTCGGATGTCTTTATTTCCTGTAACCTGTTCAAAAGTCTTTTCACCCGCCGGGTGCAGCTTGGAGAGATCGATCTCGAACATGGCCAGGTCTATTTCTATACTGACAGTACGGGTTACAGCAATACCTATCTGCTGCGCGACCGGAAGTCCGACAAGTCTGCTCCATCCGATAATCCGGCCGATCCCCCGGACATCGCGCTTACCGACATCCGATGGGTACTGGATCGACAGGATAAACACAAGATCTTCGATCTCGGGATCCGCCGGCTAAAATGTGGCATCGCCAAAGATAACCGGCTGCTCCGACTCGATATCAATACCACTATCGTAGTGAATAGTTTTACGTTCAACACGGAGAAAGGCAGTTTTATAAAGGGGCGACGACTATCAGGCCGGTTCCTGGTAGAATACAATACGGGCAGCAGGATCGTACAGTTCAACGGGGTAAAACTGATGGTGGACGACCAGTTGTTCGTGTTTACGGGAAGGTTCTTTCCTACGGTGTCGCCCGACCCTTTTTTCCTGAAGATAGAGACGAACAATATCTTGTATCGACAGGCAACGGCCCTGCTGACACCGAATATCCAGCAAAAGCTGGATCAGTATGACATCGACAAGCCCGTCTCCCTCGTCGCCCAGCTGGATGCAGGGTCTGCCGACGACCCTACACCCCAGGTCCAGGTGCGTTTAAGCCTGGACAACGGGAGCGTACTGACCCCTGCCGGGCGTTTTACCGCAGCCTCTTTCAAAGGCAGCTTTACCAACGAATGGCAGCACGGACAGAAGCGGGAAGATGAGAATTCCGGGATCCGGCTGTCGGGTTTCTCCGGGCGGTTACAGGACCTGCCGCTGCGGGCGGACTCCATTGTGATCAACAACCTGAGGCATCCGCGGATGGCCTGTGACCTGCATTCCCATTTTGGGCTGGAGAAATTGAACGATCTCACCGGGAGCCAGACCCTGCAATTTACCGGTGGCAGCGGAACCATGAACCTTACCTACAAGGGTCCTCTGTCGGAGAACGATACGGCCGGGACGGTCGTCAATGGCCGGCTTGATCTTGACTCCGCCGCCATTACCTATCTTCCGTACCAGTTCAGGCTGACCAATGGGAAGGGCCGGGTGCTTTTTAAGGACCAGGACCTGATGATCGAGCAACTCGGCATTCGGGCGGGTGGTACGAAGATCCAGGTGAAGGGCGTGGCCAAAAACCTGGTCGCTTTGCTGGACAGGAATGCGGAGAATGTAAGCATGGACCTGAACCTGAGCGCTCCCCGGCTCGATTTGGAAGACCTGACCGCGCTGGTGGGCCGGCCGGTGGCGGCGACGGAGCCCCGGCGAAGCGGGAATTCCGTGTTTGGGGAAAGCTTTTCCCGCATCGACCACCTTCTGAAAGAAGGGACCATCCATGTCGGGCTCGAAGCCACCGATCTCCGGTTTAGGAAATTTACCGGTGCGCATGCGAAAGCCGATCTTGTCTTTGACGACCACGAGATCAAGCTTACCCGGCTGACCGTCGCACAGGGAGGAGGCTCCCTTGAACTAAAAGCAACCCTGAATCGCAAGGGCCCCGGTGACGATGTCCCGATCTCCCTGGAATCCCACCTGAGCCAGGTAGACCTGCCACGGCTTTTCACCTCCTTTAACGATTTTGGTCAGGAGGCCATCACCAGCAAAAATCTGAAAGGGCGGCTTACCGCCGATGTCCGGCTCGAAGGCGCGATGACGACCAAGGCGAAGATGGTCGGCAACAGTCTGAAAGGGACGGTCGACTTTACGATCATGGACGGGCAACTGGTCGACTTTGCCCCGATGGAAAAAATAAAAGGATTTGTAAAGAACAAGGACCTGTCGGAGATCCGATTTGCGGAGTTGAATAACCAGATCGACCTGGATTCCACGACGTTGACGATCCACCGGATGGAGATAAGGTCCACCGCTTTTGCGTTGTATGCCGAGGGCATTTATGATCTGAAGACCGGGGCCGACATGAGCCTGCAAATTCCGCTGAGCAACCTCTCTAAAAAGCAAGACCAGGATATTCCGCCCGATAGCCGGGGCAATGACAGCAAGGCCGGGCTGAGCGTCCGGTTGCGGGCAAAGACCGGCAGCGACGGGAAGGTAAAGATCACCTGGGATCCCTTTAAAAAGGCCCTGAAAAAGGGGAAGAATCGGTAATTTTACCGTATGCCTTTTAAACTTAACGCACCCTTTCCGCCGTCCGGCGATCAGCCCGAGGCGATCCGTCAACTGACGGACGGTATCCTTAGCGGAGAGCAATACCATACCTTGCTGGGGGTTACCGGCTCCGGAAAGACCTTTACCGTCGCCAATGTCATCCAGAACATCCAGCGGCCCACGCTTGTCCTGACGCATAACAAGACCCTTGTCGCTCAACTGTATGGAGAGTTCAAGCAGTTCTTCCCCGAAAACGCGGTCGGCTATTTCGTCTCTTACTACGACTACTATCAGCCTGAGGCCTATATGCCCGTCAGCAACACCTATATCGAAAAGGACCTTGCCATCAACGAGGAGCTGGAAAAGCTGCGTCTCCAGGCGACGACCCAATTGCTCAGCGGCCGCAGGGACATTATCGTTGTCGCTTCCGTCAGCTGTATCTATGGTATTGGTAATCCGGCTGAATTCGAGAATGGCATCGTGCGCCTCCAGCAGGGGCAGATGATCTCGCGCCAGGGGTTCCTGCATTCCCTTGTCAATTCTTTGTACAAGCGGAGCGAGATCGAGTTTGGGCGCGGCAATTTCCGGGTCAAGGGGGATACTATCGAGATCAACCTGCCTTATGTCGACTATGGTTACCGGATCAGTTTCTTTGGTGACGAGATCGATTCGATAGAGAGTTTCGATATCCAGTCCGGAAAGCGCATCGGGGTCCTGTCCGATGCCGCCATCTTCCCTGCCAATCTCTACCTTGCGCCGAAGGATATCCTCCAACAGGTGCTTTATGAGATCCAGGACGAGCTGGCGGAGCAGGTAACTTACTTCAAGAACGTCGGAAAATACATCGAGGCGCAGCGGCTTGCTGAGCGGGTGAACTATGATGTGGAGATGATCCGGGAGCTGGGGTATTGCAATGGCGTCGAAAACTATTCCCGATTCTTCGACCGGCGGCAGCCCGGAACGCGGCCTTTCTGCCTGCTGGATTATTTCCCGAAGGATTTCCTGCTGGTGTTGGATGAGAGCCACCAGACCGTCCCGCAGATCAGCGGGATGTATGGCGGGGACCGCAGCCGGAAGCTGGTGCTGGTGGACTATGGTTTCCGGCTGCCGAGTGCGCTGGACAACCGTCCGCTGAATTTCCATGAATTCGAGTCGATGACGGGGCAGACGATCTATGTCTCCGCTACGCCGGGGGATTATGAGTTGGAAAAGACCGAGGGCATCGTCGTGGAGCAGGTGGTGCGGCCAACCGGGCTGCTGGACCCGCCCATCGAGGTGCGGCCCAGCGTCAACCAGATCGACGATCTGCTGGATGAGATAGACAAACGGGTGAAGAAAGGGGACCGGGTGCTGGTTACGACCCTTACCAAGCGGATGGCGGAGGAGATGGACAAATACCTCCATCGGATAGATATCAAGTCAAAATATATTCACAGCGAGGTGCATACTCTCGACAGGGTGGAGATCCTGCGTCAATTACGGCTGGGCGAGATCGATGTGCTTGTCGGTGTCAACCTGTTGCGTGAGGGTCTCGATCTCCCCGAGGTATCGCTGGTGGCCATCCTCGATGCCGACAAGGAGGGTTTTCTGCGGAACGAAACCTCCCTGACGCAGACGGCGGGGCGGGCCGCCCGTAACGTGAATGGGCTGGTGATCTTCTATGCCGACATCATTACGGAGAGTATGCAGCGGACCATGGATGAGACGCTGCGGCGGAGGGAAAAGCAGGTCACATTCAATGAAAAGCACGGCATCATTCCGAGCACCGTGATAAAATCCAGGGAACAGGTGTTTGCCCAGACCTCGGTGCTGGATATCAAGGGGTATGATCTGACCGACCCCTATGCACTGGCGCCCGACGGCGAATTGGTGGCGGTGGCGGCGGAAGACCAGGAGGTCTACCAGACCATCCCGCAGGTGGAAAAGGCCATTGCCAGGACGAAAAAAGAGATGGAGAAGGCGGCACGGGATCTCGATTTTATGGAGGCCGCGAGGCTCAGGGATGAGATGTTCGGGTTGCAGAAGAAGTTGAAGGAGATGAAGGCGTAAAAAGCCTAATTTCGCTGTCATGGAAAATACCGATAAGAGACTATTTCTCCTGGATGCCCTGGCGCTTGTTTTTCGCGCCTATTATGCACTGATCAGCAATCCCCGGCTCACCACAAAGGGCCGTAATACCAACGCGCAGTTTGGGTTCACCAATGCCCTGGTGGACCTTATCAACAACCAGCATCCTTCGCACATGGCCGTGTGCTTCGATACCGAGGCGCCGACCGAAAGACATACCGACTTCGCGGACTATAAGGCCAACCGGCAGGAGGCCCCCGAGGACCTGCTTGCAGCACTGCCCGATATCAAGGCCATCATCCGCGGCTTTAATATCCCTTGTGTGGAACTGGACGGGTTCGAAGCCGATGATGTCATCGGCACCCTGAGCAAGCAGGCGTCGGCTGCCGGTTACGAGGTCTATATGGTCACCCCTGACAAGGATTACGGGCAGCTGGTGAACGAAAAAGTGCGCATCTACAAACCCGGTTACCAGGGCGGCACCGCGGAGATCCTCGGGACGAAGGAGGTCTGTGAAAAATGGAATATCAAGGACGTCGCGCAGGTGATCGATATCCTGGGGCTGATGGGCGACGCTGTCGACAATATACCCGGGATCAAGGGCGTGGGAGAGAAGACGGCCGCCAAGCTGCTGGCCGAATATGGTACGCTGGAGAATGTGATCGCCAACGCCGATGGGATCAAGGGGGCGCTGGGTGAGAAGGTTCGCGGCGGCAAGGAGGCGGCGATCATGAGTAAGAAGCTGGCGACCATCATCACCACCGTACCCGTAGAATTCCACGAAGAGGATTTCAAATTGAAGGACTGGAACCGCGAGGCGTTGAATGAGATCTTTACCACGCTGGAGTTCAAGACCCTTGGGAAACGGATCCTTGGCGAAACTTTCGCTCCCGGCTATAGCGCGCCGGAGGGGGTGCAGAAGGACTTGTTTGGCAACGATGTAGGACCGGCTACCGGCAAGAAAAAGGCCGCGTCGCCGGCCGCAGGCCCTTCTGCCGCGAAATTGGAAGAGGCCAGTACCCGGCTGGAGGCCGCCGTGGAAAAGGGCGAAGAGGATCTGAGAAGCGAAGAAGGAGAAGGATTGCTGCCTCCTGCGGGAAAGACGATCCGGAATACCGGGCATGTCTATACTTCCATCGTGGGGGAGGAAGCGATCCGCGGGCTTGTCGAAAAATTACAGCCGCAAAAAGAGATCTGTTTCGATACCGAGACGACGGGCATCGACGCCAATGATGTGGACATTGTCGGCATGAGCTTTTCGGTGCAGCCGGGCGAAGCCTGGTATGTTCCCTGTCCGCCCGATGCCGCGGCGGCGCAAAAGGTGCTGGATGCTTTCAGGCCTTTGTTCGATGCCCCCGGCATTACCTGGATCGGTCAGAACCTGAAGTATGATCTGCTGGTCCTGAAATGGTACGGCATCACGCTGAAAGGGACCCTGTTCGATACGATGCTGGCCCACTATGTCATCGAGCCCGAGGGCAAGCGCGGGATGGACCTGCTCAGCGCGCAATACCTGGGTTATGAGCCCGTGCATATCGAGGAGCTGATCGGGAAGAAAGGTAAGGGGCAGGGTACTATGCGGGATGTGGAGCTGGAGAAGATAACCGAGTATGCCGCCGAAGACGCCGATATCACGCTGCAACTGAAACATATCTTTCTGCCCCAGTTGAAAAAGAAGGAAGTGGAAAAGGTCTTTTATGAGGTGGAGAATCCCCTTGTGAAGGTGCTTACCGATATGGAATTCGAAGGGATAAAGGTGGACACCGCCTTCCTGCTGGACTACAGCAAGGAGCTGGACCGGGATGCCCGCCAGGCGGAAGAGAAGGTATATGCGCAGGCCGGCGAGCGATTCAATCTCGCTTCGCCAAAGCAGTTGGGGGAAGTTTTGTTTGAAAAGATGAAGCTCGACCCCAAGGCAAAGAAGACAAAGACCGGTCAGTATGCCACCGGGGAGGATGTCCTTTTAAAGCTCGCCAGCCGGCATCAGATAGTGGATGACATCCTGGCTTTCCGGGAGCTGACCAAATTGAGATCCACCTATGTCGACGCGCTGCCACAGATGATCAACCGAAAGACCGGGAGGGTGCATACCAGCTATGCCCAGGCGGTGGCGGTGACGGGGCGGCTTAGCAGCAATAATCCCAATCTGCAGAATATCCCCATCCGCACCGAGCGGGGCCGGGAGATCCGCAAGGCTTTTATTCCCCGCAATGATGATTTTGTCCTGTTGTCCGCCGACTATTCCCAAATAGAATTGCGCATCGTCGCCGCCATCAGCGGTGACCCCAATATGTGCGCCGCCTTTCTGGAAGGCAAGGATATTCATACTGCCACGGCGGCGAAGGTTTTTGGTGTAGAGGAGTCCGCCGTGACAAAGGAGATGCGATACAAGGCCAAGAGCGTCAATTTCGGGATCATCTATGGGCAAGGCGCCTTTGGGCTTGCCGACAACCTGGGGATCAGCCGAACCGAGGCCAAGGAGATCATCGACAATTACAAGGCCCAGTTCACGGGCATCCAGAAGTATATGGATGATACGATCAATTTTGCCCGGGAGAATGGCTACGTACAAACCCTGATGGGGCGGAAAAGGTGGTTAAAAGACATCAATTCCGCCAATTTTACGGTGCGGGGTTTTGCGGAGAGGAATGCTATCAACTCCCCCATTCAGGGGTCGGCTGCCGATATGATCAAATTAGCCATGATCAGGGTGCACGATGAGTTCACCCGTCAGGGGCTAAAGTCACGGATGCTTTTGCAAGTGCATGACGAGTTGGTCTTTGATGCCTATAAAGCTGAGCTTGATATAATTAAACCCATAATAATGCGTTGTATGCAGACCGCGCTGCCCTTGCCCCAGGAGGTGCCGGCCATTGCCGAGATGGGGTCGGGGGTCAATTGGCTGGAAGCTCATTAAGAAGTACATTAAGATGCGCGCGCCTATTTTAACATCTTATTTAAAATTGGCAACAAACTTTGCCGTCTTGCCGTAGTCTATATAGCTAAACCTGGTTACTCTAAATATAAACAATAACATATGAGAAGCATTCGTACTATATTCTCACTGATGCTTGCCACCATCGTCCTTGGTTCGGTTACTGCCTTTGCCCAGGATGGTCCGCCGCCTCAACAACAACAGCAGCAGCAGCAACCCGATTGGCCGAGGAGTTTTACGACGGATGACGGAACCGTTGTCAAGATCTACCAGCCCCAGCCGGAATCCTTTGCGGACAATGTCCTCAAATCCCGGTGGGCTATTTCCGTAACGCAACCCGGCAAGCAGGATCCGGTGTTTGGTACTTTCTGGTCGGTTGCGAATGTCGAAACCGACAGGGACAATCGCCGGGTTATCATTCAGTCGGTGAAAGTGCCCAATGTGAAATTCCCCGGGCAGAGCGACGATAATTTTACCAATAGTCTGAAGACGGCGCTGGAGGCCAATCTGCCCCAGGCGGCGGGCGATCTTTCGCTTGACGAGATGCTTTCTTCGCTGGATGAAAACACCGAACAAAAGAAACTGTCGAAGGACCTGAATACGGTTGCGCCGCGGATCATTTATAGTGATCAGCCCTCGTTGCTGGTGATGATCGATGGTCAGCCCAAGCTGCAGAACAATAAGGATTGGGGTCTCGATGTCGTGGTGAACAGTCCGTTTACCATTGTCAAGGCATCCAATGGTGGCTTTTACCTGTATGGTGGAAAGCATTGGTACCAGGCGCAGGAGGCTACCGGTCCGTACAGTCCTGCCGGCAATATCCCTTCCGAGCTGAACCAGGTACAGAGCGCGGTCGACAATGCCAACAGCAGCAATGCCGGCTATATCGACTCCGCGAGTGCGAAGCAGGACAATGTCGCTTCGAATATCATTGTCAGCACTTCGCCGGCCGAGCTGATCCAGTCCGACGGGAAGCCGGCTTTTACGGCCATTCCCGGGACGGGTCTTTCCTATGTCAGCAATTCTTCCAACGATATTTTCCAGGACCAGGGCTCGGGCAAATATTATGTCCTTATCTCCGGTCGCTGGTATAGTTCAGGTTCGCTGACGGGCGGATGGCATTATATCGCCAGCAATTCGCTGCCTGGTGATTTTGCGAAAATTCCCGAAGGTAATCCGAAGGACAATGTACTGGCGAGTGTAGCCGGTACCGATGCCGCCCGGGAAGCCGTGATGGATGCGCAGGTCCCGCAGACAGCCAAGGTGGATCGTAATTCCGCGTCTACTTCCGTCAACTATAACGGCGAGCCCCAGTTCTCTCCGTTGCAGGGCACGGATATGCAATATGCCACGAACACTTCTCAGTCCGTGATCCTCGATCATGGCATTTATTACAGCGTGGATAATGGCGTCTGGTTCCAGGCGCCGAGCGCCAATGGGCCCTGGACGGTTGCGACCGAAAGGCCCGATGAAGTGGACCGGATCCCGCCTACTTCCCCGTTGTACAACACCAAGTATGTTTATGTCTATGATGTCACCCCGGATTATGTATACATGGGGTATACGCCCGGTTATCTGAACAACTATATCTATGGTCCTACGGTGGTCTATGGAACCGGGTTCTATTATAATCCCTGGTATAACGGGTTCTATTATCCCCGGCCATGGACATGGGGTTTTGGTGTAGGATACAACCCCTGGGCCGGCTGGACGCTTGGCTATGGTTATGGCTTTGGCTGGTTCCACTTTGGACTCGGTTTCCATGGCGGCTACTGGGGTGGTTGGGGTGGCGGCGGATGGTGGGGCCCTCATGTATATCGTCCGGCTTATTCCTGGAGCAGGTATCGGGGCTATGGCTACTATGGCGTCAATTCTTATCGGAACCGCAGTGTCTACGTAAATAATTTCCATACGAACATTTATGCCGGTCGCGGTGGTGTGGTCACCCGGGATAACCATACCTTCTACAACCGGACCAGTATCGGAAGGCCTGGTTCGTTCAATGGCGGGGGCCGGCCGGTTGCTCCGCAGGGTGGAAGGCCCGGTGGTGGTTTTGCAAGACCCGGCGGTAATAATGTCTATTCGGATCGCAGCGGGAACGTCTATCAGCGGAACCAGGCCACGAACCAATGGCAGCAGCGGTCCAACAATTCCTGGCGGCCTGTGGGCAACAATCCATCGGTGCAACAGAACCTCAACCGGGAGCAGCAGATGCGGGATCGCGGGCAGACCAGGACCCAGAATTTCCAGCAGGGTCGTAGTGCCAGTAGTGGTGGCGGGTTCAGCAGACCCAGCGGCGGCGGTGGCGGCGCCAGGCCTTCGGGCGGCGGATCGCGGCCTTCGGGTGGTGGCGGTGGCAGGCCGGGCAGGCATTAGGCAAGTGATCTCACATAGTATATTTACATTTGCCGGGGAAAAGCTCCCCGGCATTTTTTATATGACGATTTATTATTGTTACGATGCATATTGCGGCTGGTGCTATGGTTTTAGCCCGGTGATCCGGCGCATTTTTGAAGAATACCGGGATACTTTTGCGTTTGAGGTACTTTCCGGTGGGATGATCCTGCCTGAGAAGCCGCAGCCCATCGGGGTCATGGCGGATCATATCCGTTCTGCCTATCCTGTCGTGGAGCAGCGGACCGGCATTCGGTTTGGCAGCGACTGGCTTTGGCATATCAACCATCCTGAGGAGAGCGACTGGTATCCCCATTCCGAAAAACCGTCCATTGCGATGTGTGTATTCAAGGATTATTATCCCGATGATGCCGTCCTTTTTGCCGGGGAACTGCAATATGCCCTGCATTATGAGGGGCGTGATCTTACGGATGATGAAGCCTATCGTCACCTGCTGGAAAAATACCGCATCCCGGAAGCTGAGTTTTATGGGAAATTGCATCACCCGGCGTATAAAGAAAAAGCGCATGATGAATTCGCATTGGTACGACAATTGAAAGTAAATGGTTTTCCGACCGTGTTCCTGCAGGTGAGCGAGTCGAGATTTTACCTGCTGACGCGGGGGTATACCGACCATGATACGTTGAAAAAGGGTATCGGGAAGGCGCTTTCTGAGGCCGGTACGCAGTGAAAATATTTGGCCTCAAATGGGACATTAACATTAACTTGCATGTCCTCAAAATGGGCTTCCGGCCCATTGTCCGAAGGATAATAAAACGAGAATTACATCAATATGGAATATAACAAGATCATCGCAGTTACCGGGATGCCGGGTTTGTACGAGTTGCTTAGCAGCAAGGCCGATGGCGCAATCGTCCGCGCCCTGGATGACAAGACGACGCGTTTTGTCGCCAGCCGGAGTCATAATTTTTCGCACCTGGAAAGCATCGAAGTCTATACGGTGAGGGACAATGTCAACCTGGTAGACATATTGAAGGCGATGGAAGCCAGTCCCGAAAAACTGCCTGATGAAAAAGACAATGCCGCGCTGAAGGCCTATTTTACGAAGGTCTATCCGGACCTGGATTTCGATAGAGTGTACAGCAGCGATCTGAAGAAAATGGTGAAGTGGTTCAGCGTTTTGAGAACAAATGAAATAGAGATCAAGCTGACAGAGCCGGCGGAGGAGGAAGAGGAAATCGTTTCTGAAGAGAAACCTGCCGCCTCCACGAAGGCGAAGGCTGTAGTGCCGGAAGAAAAGGAAAACCCCGCACCTGCAAAAAAAGCGACCAAGGCTGCAAAAGATTCGCAAGAAAAAGTAGAAGCTCCTGCTGCTGAGAAGCCAAAGGTAAAGAAAGCCGCTCCGAAGAAAAAAGCGGAGGAAGAGAAGGACGAAAAAGTTGCAGAAAAGCCCAAAAAAGCAGCAAAAAAGAAAAGCTAAAATGATGCTCACCGCAAATTTAGAAAAGCCCAGCCGACATTTTCTGCCTGGCGGTTATGTGTTGACCGATTGGAACAGCCTGGAGCCATATTTCCGGGACCTCGAGGAAAGGCCGCTGGACACCCGGGCCCAACTGGAAGAATGGTTGTTGGATATCAGCGAGCTGGAAGCCGTGGTGAGTGAAGATTCCTGCTGGCGCCAGATCCGGATGACCTGTGATACGGAGAATAAGGCGCTGGAAGAGGCATTTAATTATTTTTGTCTCGAGATCCAGCCCAAGATCCAGCCTTATGCAGACCGGTTGAACCGGAGACTAGTGGAAAACCCGCATACGCGGGAGCTGGATCAGAAGGAATATTTTACCTATCTGCGGGGTGTCCGAAAGCGGATAGAGCTGTTCCGGGAAGAAAATATCCCGCTGTACGCGGAGTCGAGCGTACTCGGCCAGCAGTATGGCGTCGTCTCCGGCAAAATGACGGTGGAAGTTAACGGGCAGGAGTATACGCTTCAGCAGGCTTCGAAATTCCTGGAAAGCCCCGATAGGGCGTTGCGCGAGGCGGTTTACCGGAAGATGCAGGAGCGACGTTTACAGGATAAGGAGACGCTGAACGATCTGTATTCCAAACTGATAGCGATTCGTCACCGGATGGCCCAAAATGCCGGGTTCGCGAACTACCGGGATTTCAAGTTTGAAGAACTGGGTCGGTTCGATTATACCAAGGAGGACTGTTTCCGCTTTCACGAAGCGGTGAAGGAGCATATCGTTCCGCTGGTGGGCCGGATCAATGAAAGGAAGAGGGAGAAGCTGGGGCTCGATACGCTGCGTCCCTGGGACGGGGAAGCTGAGCCGGCGGGGACGGAACCCTTGCGGCCTTTTACCAACGGGCAGGATCTTCTGACGAAAGCAACCGCCTGTTTTGACCGGTTGAACCCTTTTTTCGGGGATTGTCTGCGGACCATGCAGCAAATGGGCCGGTTCGACCTGGAGAGCCGGAAAGGCAAGGCGCCAGGCGGCTACAATTGTCCGTTAGCAGAAACGGGGGCTCCTTTTATCTTTATGAATGCCTCGGGGCAAATGGGTGATCTTACGACGATGGTACACGAGGGCGGCCATGCCATCCATTCCTTCCTGTCGCATCCGCTAAAACTTAGCTCCTTCAAGGAATACCCTATGGAGATAGCAGAAGTCGCCAGTATGTCGATGGAATTGTTCAGCATGGACCACTGGGAGTTATTTTTTTCGAATAAAAACGATTTAGCACGGGCGCGAGAGCATCAGTTAGAGCGCGTGATCACCATCTTTCCATGGATCGCAACTATTGACAAATTTCAACATTGGGTATACGAAAACCCCGGGCACTCCCTGGAGGAGAGAAAGGAAAGATGGATGGAGATCCTGGAGGAGTTCTCTTCGCAATCCGTTGACTGGACTGGACTGGAGCATTTCCGGGAGTTTGGCTGGCAGAAGCAGCTCCACTTGTTTGAGGTTCCTTTCTACTACATTGAATATGGTATCGCACAGTTAGGAGCCATCGGTCTTTGGATGCAGTATAAGAATAACAAAGAGAAGGCGTTAAGTAACTACATGCAGGCGTTGAGCCTTGGAGGGACGCGCACGTTACCGGAATTATACGATGCCGCCGGGTTGAAGTTTAATTTTTCCAAGGATCACATTAAACAGTTGATGACATTTGTTGGCGAGGAGATGGAAAAAATTGCGAACTAGCCGCCCACGGTGGTGTCGCGATCAACTAAGAAAAAAAATAGAAAAATACCCGGAAAGTAGTACATAGATCACTTGTTCGTATGCTTTTTTCCGGCTATATTTGCAATGAACGATTTGAAGAAATGTAGGCGGGGAACCGTCGTCAACATAAAGAAGCTACTAATCAGAGCCTTAACCAAAAGTCCCGGTGTTTCTACATCGGGGCTTTCTTTTTTACTCAGCGGTTGCAGCTTTTACAGACACCGCTGACCAGCATTTCCACCTGTTCCGTCACATAGCCTCTTGGCAATTTTATCGCGGGTACCGTTACTTCTTCGAGGCAAACGGTATTGCCGCAGGTGTTGCAAATGAAATGCACATGATCATCACGGTGTTGTCCACCGGAACAGTCGTCTTTACACAACGCATAACGTATAGAATTATCCGCCGTTGGGATGCTGTGGATCAATCCTTTTTCCAGGAAGGCCTGGAGGGTGCGGTAGACGGTGACACGATCGAACTTCTCGCCGGCCTTCCTCTCGATGTCGCTATGCGACAACGCGCCATCCTGCTGGAGGAATAGTTCCAGGATCTTCCTTCGGCCACCGGTGATGCTCAACTGATTTTTCTTCAGGAGCTCGTCTATCTTTTTTTCGATCATACGTTGTCTTTAACCCGGATTATTATTAAACAAGCCATTTGCAAAACGGGGCGCTCCGGCCTTTTCTTTCAAGAGAGTTTTGATATCCTTTTCCAGATCGGCCAGTTCATCCTTTTTCAGGCCATCATAGATCTTCCGTACCCTACCGCTTTTGTCGACAAGAGCCAGGAACTGGGTATGCAGAAACTGTTCGTTGATATTTATCGCGTTGTTCTTCGGGTCATCCAGCAGGTAGCCCGAACGCGCAAGATGGTAGAGGCTGTCCTTGCGGCCGGTGAGGAAGAGCCATTTCCGCGGATCGGCGCCGAGGGAGTCCGCGTACACTTTCATCCGGGCGATGCTGTCCGTTTCCGGGTCGACGGTATAGGAGAGGATCCGGAAGTCGTTCTCACCGGCAAAGTCCCGTGCCAGGTCCTTTACATTCGCGTTGAGTTTCGGGCAGATCCCTTTGCAGGTGGTAAAAAAATATTCGGCGACATACACTTTGCCGGCAACGTCCTTATCCGTCACTTGCCGGCCCTCCTGGTCGCTGAAGGAGAAAGCGGGTACACTACTAAGCACCGGCAGGGTCTGTTCGCCGAATCCGGGGATGATCTGGCCAAGGGCAAAATAAAAGCCGACGAACAGAAGGATAAAAAATCCCAGCAGGAAGATGAGCTTCTTCTTTTTCATGATGGTGCAAAGTTAGTACTGTTCCGGCAGTGAAATACATTTGCAACACTGTTGCAAATGATCTATTTTTGCGGTCATGGCGTCAAAAATCAACTGGGACGCGCTTGGGGTTACGACCTCTATCGTTTGCGCGATCCATTGCGCCGTCCTGCCGCTGGCGGCAGCGGCCCTGCCCGTACTGGGCATCCCTATCCTGCAACATGCCGGGTTTGAATATGGGATGATCGGGTTGGCCTTTGTCATCGGTACCCGGGCCCTCTGGCACGGATTCCGCAGGCATCACCAGCGCCTGTTCCCCTGGGTGCTCTTCCTGGCGGGAATGATCTTTCTGATAGCCAAGCAGATATGGCACAATTACGAGCTTGGGCTCCTGCCTTTCGCCGTTGCGATGATCGTGGCTGCCCATGTGCTAAACTACCGGCTGTCGCGGCCTGCGCGCGATCTTCCCGGCTCCGGGGCCATTTTTCCTGAATTCGACGACAAGCAGTCCTGAGGATTTAGTATTTTTGCCCAAGAAACGCTCCATCATGATAAAAACAGGCAACCCGGTGATCAGTATTTATACCGAAATGACCCCGAATCCGGAAACGATGAAATTCGTGGCCAATAAGCTTTTATACCCCGGAAAGATCATCGATTTCCCGGATGTCGCATCGGCCAAACCGTCTCCATTGGCTATCGAGGTGTTTGGTTTTCCTTTTATCAAGAGCGTGTTTATCGCCAGTAATTTTGTCACCCTCACCAAGACCGCCGATACGGATTGGGACGATGTGATCCCTGCCATCCGCCAATTCCTGAAAGAATACCTGGAGGAAGGCAAGCCCGTGATCAACGAGGATGAGGTGATCGTCATCAAATCCGAAGGCAATGTCATCGATGCAGATGACGACGATGTGGTAAAACGCATCAAAGAGTTGTTGGAGAATTATGTAAAGCCCGCCGTGGAAATGGATGGCGGTGCTATCCAGTTCAAGAGCTACAATGAGGGCGTCGTCAACCTCATGTTGCAGGGTTCCTGCTCCGGCTGTCCCTCTTCCATGATCACGCTAAAGGCCGGCATCGAAAGCATGATGAAGCGGATGATCCCTGAAGTAAAAGAAGTCGTTGCCGAAGCAGAATAATGCTTTCCGAACTATCCCGACAGTTCCTCTTCGACCTGCAACATACCGGCTGGGTGGAGTTTCTCGCGGTGATAGCGGGTATCCTTAGTGTCTGGTACAGCCGCAGCGAGAACATCCTGGTCTATCCGACCGGTCTTTTCAACACCATCGCCTATATTTTTCTCAGTTTCCAGTTTGCCCTCTTTGGGGAAGCAAGCGTCAATCTCTATTATACCGTGCTGAATATTTATGGCTGGTATGCCTGGACCCGGAAGAACGATCAACGACAGTTGCTGTTGCGCATCACCTTCTCGTCCCCGCGGCAATGGGCCTGCCAGTCCGGATTTTTCGCGGCATTTTATCTTGCGGTTTTTTTCGCGCTGACTTTTATTAAAAAGGGCTTTTCCGCGCAAGCCATCCCCTGGGCGGACGCCTTCGCCTCGGCTTCCGCCTATACCGGGATGTGGTTGATGACCCGCAAAAAGGTGGAGAGCTGGTACTGGTGGATCGCCACCAATCTCGCCTCCATACCCTTATATTTTGTCAAACACCTTGTCTTTACCAGCGTCTATTATCTCATCCTGCTGATCATCGCCATCGGCGGATTGATGGAATGGCGAAAACGGGCAAAAGCCATCGATCATGCCACTTAAAAAAATTGTCATCGTCGGGCCGGAGTCGACCGGAAAGTCTTCGCTTTGCGAGGCGCTTGCCGCGCATTATCAAACGGACTGGGTGCCCGAGTATGCCCGGGAGTACCTGTCCCTGCATGGGATGGATTACCGGTTCGAGGACCTTATGGTCATCGCGCGGGGGCAGATCGAGCTGGAGGAGCGCTGTACGGCGGCGGCTGTTGCGGCGGGCAGGGAATTGCTTTTTATCGATACCGATATGTACGTGATGAAGGTGTGGAGTGAGTTTGTCTTTGGCCGGTGCAACCCGTGGATCCTCGGGCAGATCGTCGAGCGGCAATATGACGCCTATCTTCTTTGTCGTACCGACCTGCCCTGGGGTGTGGACCCTTTGCGGGAATATCCCGATCTGGCCTCGCGGGACCGGCTGTTCCATATCTACCGGGATTGCCTGATCAACCAGTCGACGCCCTGGGCCGAGGTCGGAGGCCAGGGGAAGGAAAGGATAGCGGCCGGCGTGGCTGCCGTGGAGCGGTTATTGCAATAATTTCTGAATATCAGGGTCGTTCTGCAGGATGCCCATCTGACCAATGATCCATGCGCTGCGGGTGACTACATGATTAGAGAGGGGCTTGATGGTAAACACTTTGGGATTGGGCAGACAGGCGGCGATCCTTGCGGCCTCCAGCCGGCTGAGGCTGTGGGCGGGCTTATTGAAATATCCATGCGCTGCCGCTTCGATGCCATAGACCCCCTTCCCCATTTCGCTGATGTTGAGATACATTTCCAGGATCCTTTTCTTCCCCCACATCCATTCGATCATAAAGGTAAAATAGACCTCCAGTCCTTTCCGGAGCCAGCTTCTGCCCTGCCAGAGAAAGACATTTTTTGCCACCTGCTGGCTGATAGTGCTGGCGCCGTGCAGCGATTTACTCTTTTGGTTATGCTTCATTGCCTTTTCGATGGACTTGAAGTCAAATCCATCATGATCCGGGAAGAGCTGGTCTTCGGAGCAGATGACCGCTAATTTGGCATAGGGAGAGATCTCTTTCATCGACACATAGTTTCGCTTTAGCCCATCGCCTTTTAGCCAACTGCCCAATTGGGTGAGGGTGATCGGCGGATCGACCCATTTCAGGAGGAGGAGGTAAAATAACTGGAAGAAGAAAAGGAAGATCAAGACCCGCTTGATGACACGCCAGGCGCGGGGGATCAATCCTTTGGTGTTGATGGGCATCCGATTGATTTACCTATGCAATATACCCTAGCGACGGCCGATCTGCAAATACTCCAGCTTGTATTTCCCGCCGAGCCGGTAATATTTTTTAACGCTGGCGATCAAATATACGCCGGTAGCGATGAGCGCCCCGCCCACAATGTATCCGGATGTCGTAAACCATTGCTTTGCGTTATCGCCACGCCGGGCGCCGTTGATGGCCCCGATCGCAAACAGACCCGCCCCCGCAGCAGTCAGCAGGATGCCTGTGCCGCGATTGTCATACCCTGTCCATCTGTTAAGCCCTTGCCTATCCCGTTTAATAGCGTCAATCTCCTTATAACTAAACGCCGTTCCGTTGATGTAAATGGTATCCCGGCGAAGATCGCTGATGTCGCCGGTGAACCATTGTCCATAGACCGTTTCAAAGGAGATGGGATCGCCGACCGTGTAGGCGCGGACATGCATGCCTCTTTTTGTAAGGACGAGGACATCGTTTTGTGCCTGGCTCAGGAAAGGGATCACACAAATGATTAATATAAGTAGTTTACGCATAGCAGTTACAGTAGGATGATCAAACATACAAACATCAATTGCAAGCAATTTGTTAATGCGTATTTCCTTTGTGGAGGAAAATGACGCCATAGACAAGCGCGACGCCGAATACGATCAGAAGGGTCCCGGAGATCTTATTGATAACGGACATGGTTTGTATCGTCAGCTTATTTCGCAATTTGCCGGCCATCATCACTTTTCCTACATCTGCGCTCATATTGACCAGCAGGCACACGGAAAAGATGACGGTGCGCTCACGCAGGGTATGATTGACGGCCAGGAGGGTCGTATTGCCCAACCAGAAGAAGATCACACCCGGGTTGAGGGTGTTGATGATAAATCCGGATGCGAAGAGCCGCGCCATGTCGCGTTTGCGGAAGCGGGTATCCGGTCCGCCCGCATCCTTGCCGATGCTCACCTTTTTAAAGAAGGCAAAAAAGACGCCCATGAGAATAAGAAAGACGCCGCCAAGGGTTCCGACCACCTGTTTGTGTTCGTCGAGCGCGGAAACGACGGCGGTGAGGGTGTTGCTGAGCACGACCAGGATAATATCGCTGATCCATACTCCCGCGACAAAACTAAAGCCGCCTTTGTGGCCGTTGTCCAGGCTTTGTTTGATGATGGTAAAAATGATCGGCCCTACCGATAAGGCAAGCGCGAACCCCAGGGCTAATCCTTTTAATACGGACTCCAACATGGTATAAACGTTTCTCTAAATGCTTCCCGTCTCCAGAAATTTTTGCCAGTCCAGCAGCATTTTTCCCTTTAATACCCGGGGAAATTTATGTTGACCGCCTATTTTTCCTTTAAGGCGCATGAAATCCATGAATTTTTCTTCGGACAGCACTTTTACGTAGACATCCTTGAGCGCGCTTTCCCGCTCCACAGCATAGTCATCGTTCAGCGCTTTCAGCTTGTCGTCTATCTTCTGCCTCAGCAGTGCTTCGTCCACCGGATCATTGGAAGCCAACCACCATTGGTGTGCAAAAAAGAGGCCATGGGGTACCCCGGCTACGGCGAACTCCGTGATGGAAAGGTTCATTTCCTCGGTGGCCAGTTGCACGGCTTTGTTCATATTATCGACGCTGAGGTGTTCGCCGACAAGACTGAGGAAGTGTTTGGTCCTTCCGGTGATAATGATCTCGCAACGCTCCTTGTCGACGAACCGTACGGTATCCCCGATGAGGTAACGCCAGGCGCCTGCGCTGGTGCTGAGCAGTATTGCATAGTCCCGGCCTTCCTCCACCTCGTGGATCATATACGCTTCCGGGTTCTCCACCAGGTTCCCGTCGGCATCGAAGTTCTTATTGTCGAAGGGTACGAATTCGAGGAAGATATGCTGGTTGGTGACCAGGCGCATCCCTTTCGAATTCTGGGCGTCCTGGTAGGCGATAAAGCCTTCGGAGGCCAAGTAGGTCTCGATATAGGTGATGGGTTTGCCCAATAGTTTCTCAAAGCCTTTTTTATATGGCTCGAAGGACACGCCGCCGTGTACGAAGAAACCCACGTTGGGCCAGATCTCGTGAATATTGTTCAGGTTGTACTTCTCGATGATCTTTTCCATGCACAACTGGATCCAGCCCGGTACCCCGACGAGAAACCCGATGTCCCACTGCGGGGCAAGCCGGACCACTTCCTCCAGTTTCTTTGTCCAGTCCTTTGTACGCGCGATCTTTCTGCCCGGCTTGTAAAAGGGTTGAAACCAGAAGGGGACCTTCCGGGCGGTGATGCCGCTGAGGTCGCCGGAATAATAGCCGGCGCCTTTTTGCAGGCTGGTGCTGCCGCCGATCATCAGCCATCCCTTGCCGAGGCTTTTTACAGGAATATCCCGGTAGGTGCGCAAGGAAAGGAGCTGTTTGATCATTACGATGCGGTTGCCCCGTAACAGGTCGTTGGTAATAGGGAGATATTTACTACCCGCTTCCGATGTTCCGGAAGAAAGCGCATAGTACTTGATCTTTCCCGGCCAGCATACATCTGCTTTTCCTTCCAGCGTCTGGTGCCACCATGCGGCATGGATACTGTTATAGTCAAAGGTGGGAACCATCTCCTGGAATTTCTTTCCGGGGTGACGGCTCAAGAGGATCTCGTCGAACCGGTATTGCTGACCGAATTCGGTGAATCTCGCCTTTTTTAGTAACTTCCGTAATACCTTCAGTTGCTGCCGCCGGGGAGACTTTTGGGGCAGCCGCAAAGCTCTGGCCAAAGATTTAGGTAATTGAATTTCAATCAACGCCATTGAGTAACCCTTGTCGTTTGGTATGCGGCGAAATTAACGTTTTGGATGATATTTTTGTTACATTTATTTATGAAGCTAAAACTAACCCCTCTTTATATCCTCTCTTTCTTCTTCCTCACCTTTTTTGTGCATGAGCTGCATGATTGGGCACATACGGTTGTAGTAAGATTGGTCAGCGGGGGGTGGGGGCACCGGGGATTCGACAGTTGGCAATTCGAGTCCAACGGGGCGGTGTCTAACGGTCAACGTGCGCTGGCCACCCTGGCCGGGCCCGCCCTCAATCTTATTCTGCTATGGTTTGGCTGGGTAAAAATGGCCAACCGGAATAGTCTTGCCGATCAGTCTTTTGGCTGCAGCCTGGTCCTGGCCACGCTGCCCATGGCCATGGTGATGGCGGCGATCACGGGCGGCGGCGACCTGGTTACCGGGTTACGGCTTCTGTTCCCGGGCACCGACACCGCTTATCATCACCTGATCCCCGGAATTGGTTTACTGATCCTGCTTGTCGCCTGCATCCCGCCACTGGTAAGGGTTTTTCGTCTTCTGCCCGGCTGGCCCGGCAAATTTGTCTTTCTTCCTGTCTTCCTGTTCGTCCCCATCTGGATCGATCACCTGGTAGTCGGGGGGCTGCTCAACCGGCTTCAGACGAATTATGAGAGCGATGAAAGCTTGGTCTACATCTGGGTCATTCTTTGGACGGCGGCCATGTTTGCGGGATGGCTCTTTACCCGGCGGGCACTCGAGATGCTGCTGATCGACAGGGAGCTATCTTTATAGGATCAGCACTTCTCCCTGGCCGTTACGATCCGGGCTTCCGACGGCTGAACCGCTGCCGCCCGCATGAAATTTGATCTGTCTGCCTTCCTTTCCTTCCTTTGCCAGCTCTTCCAACCCAACGATGCTCTCCCGGAAAGAAAAATCCTCCCCTTCGCAAAGGAGGACCTCATCCCCCTGCCCAATCTCTTCGACTACCCTTCTTTTTCCCGAGGCTTCCAGCAGCGACTTTACCCGCCGGGCTTCCCTGTTATCTCCCCGGAGTACCGTGCACACGGAGTTTCCGTTGGTGGTGCCGGCTGTTCCTGTGCCGTTGCGACCCGGGGCAGTTATTTGCCGAAGCGCTCCGGCAACCGCAGCTATGCCGGCTCTCAGCCGGATGGCTCCCTGAACCCCGAGGTCGAAGAAGGCCGGCAATCCCCGCTTAAAATGCTTCCGGCGAAACTGACGCATCGCATAGTAGAACTGGCGGACATACCGGCCGTCTTTCCGGGTGCTTTCGCCTTTGAAGTGAACGATGGTCGCCGAGGGGAAATAGTAATTCGTATACCCGGCCTGTTCGATCCGGAAGCTAAGATCAATGTCCTCTGCATAGAGGAAAAACTGTTCGTCAAAAGAGCCGATCTCTTCGAGAATGGCCCGGCTGACCCAAAGACAGGCGCCCGAGAGGATCGGTGCGGGGTGTGCTTTGTCCGCCGGCAGATGTCCCAGGTAATACGCGGCAAAATGCCGGCTTCGGGGGAAAAGAGTGGAAAGGCCGCTCAACCGGCAAAAACCGACCCATGGAGTGGGAAATCCGCGGCGGGATTCTTTTAGGAAATGTCCGCCGCCGTCGATCATCCGTACTCCCAGTCCGCCGATGCGGGGGGTATCCGCGAGAAAGGAAAGACAACGGACAGCGATGTCTTCGGGCAGGATCGTGTCGGGATTCAGGAAGAGGATATACTGACCGGAGGCTTGTTCGAGCGCCTGGTTATTGGCGCCGGCAAAGCCTTTGTTCACGGTGTTGGCCAGAAAGCTGATGTTGGGAAAACGCGGACGGAGGTACTCGAGGCTGCCGTCATTGGAGTGATTATCAACGACAATGATCTCTGCATCCAGTCCCCTGACCGCCTTTTCCACGGAATACAGGCAGAGCTCGAGGAAGTATCTCACCTGGTAATTGACGATGATGACGCTGAGGATCATATTCGCACCTTGGGTCCGTTTTGCCTGCGATTTACGCATTTTTTGTCAAACATGACAAAAAATTGATACATTTGCATTTGTCAATGGAACCGCATCCTGCGGTTCTATTCGCGCAAATTTCAATGTGATGACGTTAACGCTCAAACAAGTCGAGAAGATTTCCAAGGCCCTGGGAGACAGTAACCGGCTCAAGATCCTTCATTATATTGCCGGCAAGGGTGGTTGTGGGGAATGTTCGGGTCTTCAGGATGTGGTCGGTCTGGCCCAGCCCTCTATTTCCCATCATGTAAAGATCCTTGTCGAGTCCGGGTTGATCGAAGGCGAGAAGGAAGGAAGGAACTACAGTTATACACTTAATGGCGGCGTGCTGAATCAATATCTTGCTTCGCTGCGGCAACTGGAAACGGCGGACAAGGCCATTCTACAGTAGTTGCCGGGGTGAAGGGACCGGCCGGAGTCTGACTTATGTGGGGGGGTTTATGTGGGCGGGCTCGCCTATCTTTGCGCCATGCTAAAATCAACACTTATAAAGGCGACCGAGGCGGGAGCAGCCGTCATGCAACAGTATTTTCAGGGAGAGTTCACCATCTCCAACAAGGAAGGCATCAATAACCTGGTCACGGAAGCAGATCACGCATCGGAAAAAGCGATCTTCGAGGTCATCAAGGCCGATTATCCCGACCACTATATCCTCAGTGAAGAGGCCGGGGAGATCGTTATGGATTCAAATTACAAATGGATCATCGACCCTATCGACGGGACGGTGAACTTTGCACACGGGCTACCGCTGTGTTGTGTGTCGATCGCCCTGGAGCAGGACGGTGAAATGATACTTGGAGCAGTTTATAACCCTTTTATAAAAGAATTTTTTTTCGCCCAACGGGGTTATGGTGCAACCCTCAACGATAAGAAGATCCATGTCAGCGGAGGGTCTTCCGTCGCAACCTCCTGTCTCGTCACCGGATTCCCCTATACCTATCTCGACCAGCCCAATGGGCCGCTGGAAGTGTTCTCCCGGTTGATCCGCAGTGGGGTTCCTGTCCGCCGGCTAGGTTCGGCAGCGATGGACCTTTGCTGGGTCGCCGCCGGACGGTTTGACGGGTTTTATGAGCACAAATTAAGTGCCTGGGACAGCGCGGCGGGTTTTTTGATCGTTGAAGAAGCCGGGGGGCGGGTTTCGGATTTCACCGGCGGCCGGTATTCTCCTTATCAACCCCATATTATCGCCACCAATGGCAGGATCCATGATGAATTGGTCGAAGTGGTGAATGGCGGACAAATAAAAGTATTATGAGTGAAAACAGGACCGAGATCTCTTCCGTGGGAGAGTTTGGATTGATCGAGCATCTTACGCGAAACATCGAGATAAAGAACGCCTCTACCCTGGTAGGAGTGGGGGATGACGCTGCCGTGATCGATCATTTCGGGAAACAGACCGTGGTGACCACCGATCTGCTGATAGAAGACATCCACTTCGATCTGATGTATACGCCATTGCAGCATCTTGGCTATAAATCGGTGGTCGTCAATCTGAGCGATGTATATGCCATGAATGCCGTGCCCACGCAGATAACGCTGAGCATCGGCATCAGCAACCGGTTCAGCGTTGAGGCCCTGGATGAGTTCTATGAGGGGGTGTATGCCGCTTGTGAAGCGTATGGAGTCGACCTTATCGGTGGAGATACCGCCTCCTCCAAAAAGGGATTTATCATCTCGGTCACGGCCATCGGGGAGGTCACCCCGGACCGTTTTGTAAAGCGCAGCACGGCAAAGCAGGGTGATCTGCTCTGTTGTACGGGTGATCTCGGCGCCGCCTACCTGGGGCTTATCTTCCTGGAACGTGAAAAGCGGATCTTCCTCGAGAACCCCGGCGTAAAAGCCGACCTCGAAGGGGAGAAGTATGTCATCGGCCGGCTCCTGAAACCCGAGGCCCGGAAGGACATCATCGAATTCTTCCAGCAGTCGGCGGTTCTTCCCACCTCGATGATGGATATCAGCGACGGGCTTAGTTCAGAGGTGCTGCATATCTGTCGTCAGAGCGGCCTTGGCTGTGTCCTGTATGAAGACAAGTTACCGATAGCGGAAGAAACGCGTAATGCCGCCTTCAAGTTCGAAATGGACCCGACGGCCTGCGCGCTCAGCGGCGGCGAAGACTATGAGTTATTGTTCACTGTCGCCCAGGAAGACTATGATAAACTGGTGCTGAACGAGCAGATCAGCGTCATCGGCTATATGACTGAGCAGGAAAAGGGCAGCAAGATCATTACAAAGGGAGGCAATACATTCGATATTACTGCGCAGGGATGGAATGCCTTTGCCTCCAAATGAGCCTATGCATGAATAACTTTTTTGTGAATCGACTTTTTTTATTTTTTATTTTTCTATTCACCCTTTTCCTTTTTTCCTGCGGGGGGATGCAAAAAGGTTTCCGGCCCGACCGGAAATATCCTCCGGAGGTGCTGAGAAAAGATTATCTCGTATTCCGGCATCTGCTGGAAGCCTGGCATCCCAGCCTGTACTGGTATACTTCGAAGGATAGCATGTCTGCTTATTTCGACGAAGGATATACGGCCATCCGGGATTCGATGACGGAACCACAGTTCCGGCGGGTATTGAGCTATGTCATCTCGAAGGTCGACTGTGGGCATACTTCCGTCCGGGCATCGAAGGCCTATGCCCGCTACCTGGATACTGCACATCTCCCGCAATTCCCGCTGATCCTGAAATTCTGGAACGATACGGCGGTGGTCGCCGGCAACCTCAACAGGCGGGACTCTGTCCTGAAAAGAGGCACCCAGATACTGACCATCAATGGCAGGACGACCCGGCAACTGACGGACACGTTCTTCAACTATATCGTCACCGACGGACGCAACCAAACGGGGAAATACCAATACCTGAGTACGGGTCTTCATTTCAGCAGTTGGTACAAGGACCTCTTTGGCTATCCCGACAGCTTCGAGATCGGTTATACCGACACCAGCGGGAAGCTAAAAGAGACGCGTGTCCCGCTGTACGATCCCCGTGCGGATACGATACGCAGGAGTCTTGGGCGGGTGTTGTTGCCCGGTACTCCGCCGCCGGATAAAGGGGCTCCGAAGCGGTTACGGCCGGCGGGCCGGCGGGCCCGTAAGAACCGGGAGCTTCTTTTCACCAGGAGCCTGCAACTGGACAGCGTCAGTCACACCGCATTCATGACGCTGAATACCTTCGAGCATGGCTATCATCTTCGGGGGTTCTTTCATCATTCCTTCCGGGAAATGAAGGAGCAGCAGGTAAAGAACCTGGTACTCGATGTGCGCAGCAACGGGGGCGGCGATGCTTCGCTTTCGACCCTGCTTACCCGTTATCTCATCGACAAAAAGTTCAAGGTAGCCGATTCGTTATATACCGTCCGGCGGCACAGCCGGTACGACCGTTATATCAACAACGGGTTCCTTTACGAGATGCTGACGCTGGTAGCCAGCCGCAAACACAGCGATGGCAAATATCATTTTGGGTATTTTGAGCGGCACTATTATTCGCCTTTCCGGAACCTCCATTTCGATGGGCATGTCTATCTCCTTACCGGGGGCAATTCTTTTTCAGCCACCTGTTTATTTGCCGGTGCGTTGAAAGGTCAGTCCAATGTGACGGTTGTCGGTGAAGAGACCGGTGGCGGCTATTATGGAAATACCGCCTGGATGATCCCCGATGTGACGCTTCCCAATACACGGGTTCGTTTCCGGCTGCCCCGTTTCCGGCTTGTCGTGGACAGGCAACGGGAGAAGAATGGCCGGGGGATCATTCCGGATGTACCGGCGCTGCCGACAGTCGAGGCTATCGGCAAGGGGCTGGATTTCAAGACCGCCCGGGCAAAGGAGTTGATCCGGCAGAATGCCATCACCCCTCCCCATCTACAATGACCCGCAGTAAATTCAATTCTTCGTCCAGCAGGATGAAGTCGGCGCGTGCCCCGGGTTGAATAACCCCCCATTGGTTCTGCCGGCCAATTACCGTAGCGGGATAGAGTGCCGCCATCCGCAGTGCCTCGGGCAGCGGGATGCCGGCTTTCTCCACGCCGTTGCGAACGGCCTGCAGCATCGTCAGAGCCGACCCCGAGAGGGTTCCGTCGGGCAGGGTAAAGCGGTCCCCTTTGAAGACGTGTACGTATTCTCCATAGGAGACTTCGGCTACGGCATCCGTTATAAAGAACAGCCTGTCCTGCATGATCTTCTTGCTGATACGAATGGAGGCAAAGTCTACATGCACCCCGTCGCAGACTATGCTGCAGCGGACGTCGTTGTTGTCGTAGATGGCGCCGACGACCCCGGGCTGACGGCCCTGCAGGGGTGACATGGCGTTAAAGAGGTGAGTGGCGGCGGGGATGCCCTGGTAGAACCCATCGATGGCCTCTTCATAGGTGGCGTTGCTGTGCCCGGCAGAGACGATGATGCCGTTTTGGAGCAGCAGTTCGATACAGGCGGGGTCGCACTGCTCCGGCGCCAGGGTCATCATCCGGAAGAGGTCCTTTCCCTTTTGCAGGAGGAGCTTTATTTCCTCCGGGGTGGGTTTTTTGATAAACTTTTCGATATGCGCGCCTTTCTTCACCGGGTTGATATAGGGCCCTTCAAGGTGGACGCCGAGCAGGCCCTTCCCTCCGCCGTTGCGATATTCCCGGGCGACTTCCAGGCCCCGGATAAATTTTTCGATGGAGTTGGTGGCCAGGGTGATCATGAATTGCGTACATCCGCCCTGGAGGCAGTATTCGTATACCGCGTCGAGCGACTCTGTCGTCATCTCCGCGGAGAATAGCTTTCCGTTGCCCCCATAGATCTGGAGATCCAGGAAGGCCGGCGCGAGCAAATAGCCCGCGAGTTCCTGTTTCCGGTAACCTGCGGGGATGGCGGATGCTTCGGTGATCGCTACTACTTTTCCCTCTTTTACGAGGACGGCCCTGCCCGTCTGGATCTCACTGCCGGTGAAGATCTCCCGGGCGATGAATGCTGTTGCTGACATATGTTTCTAGGGTTCTATTGCAAATTGATCCGCGTCGCGCCAGAAGGGGAACTTTTGTCTTACTTCGGCGAGTTTTTCCTTTTCCAGCGTGAGAGTGTGGACCTCCTCTTTTGCCAATCCGTGGTAGAGGATCTCGCCCAGGGGGCCGATGATCATAGAGTCGCCGCTGTGGTAGATATTGTTCCCGTCGTTGCCGATGCGGTTAACGCCCACTACAAAGGACTGGTTCTCTATAGCTCTTGCCTGGAGGAGGGTCTTCCAGGCCAGCGAGCGGCGTTCCGGCCAGTTGGCGACATAAAGAATAAGATCGTATTCGAGTGCAGCGTCTGTCGGACCCGGGAGTGTCTGCCGGCTCCATACGGGAAACCGCAGATCGTAGCAAACCTGCAGGAGGATGCGCCAGCCTTTGACGGCGGCGATCAGGCGTTTGTTGCCGGCGGTGTAGTGCTCGTTCTCTCCGGCGTAGGCAAACCGGTGGCGTTTGTCGTATTGTCCGAATTGGCCGTTGGGCAACATCCAGATCAGGCGGTTGAAATATTGTCCTTCTTCTTCGATGATGACGCTGCCCGTGAGAATGATCCCGCGCCGGGCGGCGATCCCGCGCATCCAGGTGACAGTCGGGCCATCCATTGGTTCGGCGAGGGTTTCGGGGCGCATACTAAACCCGGTGCTGAACATCTCCGGCAGTACGACGACTTCGGGATCGCCGGGAATGGAAAGGATCTGCGCTTCGAGATGTCGAAGGTTGGCGGTTTTGTCTTCCCAGACCAGGTCGGGTTGGATGGTCGTGATAGTCAGTGAGGCCATGTTGCAATGTAAGAATTTATAAGGTCTGCTTCGTAGCCTTTTCGAAGGAGATATTCCTGTAGTTTTTGTTTCCGGAGCCAGGGGTTTGTTTCCCCGGCGAGGGTCGCCGCTTTTTCCCCGGCGAGCCGGGCGAGACTGCGCCCGTATTCCTCCTCATCGATGGTAGCCAGGGCCTTTTTTATGCAATAGTCCGATACCTGCTTCTGTTTCAGCTCATAGCGGATGCGGACGCGGCCCCAGTGTTTGAGCCGGAAATGGCCGCCGGCATACTGGATGGCGAAACGCTCCTCGTTGAGGTAGTTCTCTTCGATGAGGGTGGCCAGCGCCTGCTCCACGTCCTTTTTTCTCAGTCCGAAGGAATACAGCTTTTCCTGTACTTCCCGGTGTGAGCGTTCCTGGTAGCCGCAATAATGCCGGGCCTTCTGGAGGGCCTGTTCGAGGGATAGCGCGGTACGTCGTTGCATAATCGATTGGTAGCCGCTAAATTACGAGTTTAATCACAGGAAATTAACAATTGCTCCCGACCGGGAGACCGCCTTCTCTAATCTCTTGGCTATTAAACAAAAATCAGTAGTTTCGCCACAAAGATATATTCCATGAAGTTTATCGTTTCCTCGTCGGCGCTATTGAAACAACTGCAACAGATAAGTGGGGTGATCAACGCAAATACGGTGTTGCCCATCCTGGAAGATTTTTTATTCGAGGTGGAAAAGAACAAGTTAACCGTTGTCGCTACCGACCTGGAGACCGTCATGAAAGTACACCTGGAGGTGGAAGCCAAGGATACCGGAAAGGTTTGTATCCCGGCCAAGATCCTTATCGATTCGCTGAAAAATATCCCGGATCAGCCCCTGACCTTTAATATCGACAAACATTTCGCCGTCGAGCTTACCAGCGACAACGGAAAGTATAAGGTCATGGGTGAGAACCCCGATAATTTCCCCAAGGAGCCGGCCAGCGATGAAACGACCTCGTTTACCACGACGGCTGCAGCGCTCGTCACGGCGATAAACAAGACTTTGTTTGCCGTCAGCAATGATGATCTGCGTCCTGCCATGACGGGGGTATATTTTGAAATGGACAAGAAGGGGCTGCAATTCGTGGCGACGGATGCGCATCGTCTCGTCCGCTACAAAAGAAAGGATGTTTCCTGTCCCAAGAATGATTCGCTGATCGTTCCGAAAAAACCGCTCAACCTGTTAAAGTCGGCGCTTCCGTCCAATGAGGACGAGATCACCATCAGCTATAACAGCAATCATCTCTTTGTCATTCATGGTACGACTCAGATGAGTTGCCGGCTGATCGACGCCCGCTTCCCCGACTATAAAGTAGTTATCCCCGCGGACAATCCCTATAAACTGGTCGTAGGGCGCAATGATTTTCAGAGCGCACTTCGCCGGGTAAGCATCTTTAGTAACAAGAGCACCAACCAGGTGGTCCTGAACATCCAGGGCAGTGAGTTGCAGTTGGCTGCCCAGGACGTCGACTTCTCCTTCGAGGGAACCGAGCGGATGAAGTGTCAGTATGATGGTGAAGATCTGGCCATCGCCTTCAACGCCCGCTTCCTGATCGAGATGCTGGCTTCCACCGACAGCGACGAAGTGCGGATGGAGCTGTCCACTCCGACCAAGGCGGGGATCATCAAACCCACCGAGGAAGATGAGAATGAGGAAGTATTGATGCTGGTGATGCCGCTGATGCTAAATAGCTAAAAAATTTGTAACTTACGAGGAGCCATATGCAGTCCCTCGTAAACTACTTCCAGCACATTCCCTCTTATCAGCGAAGTCTGATCCTCGCCGGGGGTCTCCTGCTTTTTTGGGTCGTCGAAGGTCTTGTTCCGTTGGTTCGGTTCCGCTATCGCAGAGTCCGTCATGCCGGGTTGAACCTCTTTTTTACCCTTACTACCATCATCGTAAATTTTGCCTTTGCCGCGCTTATCATCCGCGCCGCGGATTATAGTCAGGTGCATCACACCGGTGTGCTTTACCTGCTGCCGCTGCCCCTGTGGCTTTTTACCATCATCGGGCTGCTGATCCTTGATCTTATCAGCGCCTGGTTTATTCACTGGCTGCATCACCGGGTGAAGTGGCTGTGGAAATTCCATCTTGTGCACCACAGCGACAATTGGGTGGATACCACTACGGCCAACCGGCATCATCCCGGAGAGAGTTTTTTCCGGGCTCTTTTCACGCTGATCGCGGTGATCGTGGCTGGCGCGCCGGTATGGCTGGTCTTTCTTTACCAGTCGTTGTCTGTTCTCTTTTCCCAGTTCAACCATGCGAACATTTCCCTGCCCAAGTGGCTGGACACGGCCCTGGCCTGGGTTGTCGTCTCACCCGATATGCATAAGGTTCATCATCATCACCGGCGGCCGCTGACGGACACTAATTACGGGAATATCTTTTCCTTCTGGGACCGGCTCTTTGGAACGCATCGGTTTGTCCGTGATACCAGGGGGCTTGTCTATGGCATCGACACGCACCCGGAAGAGGCTGAGCACAACCGCATGGGCTCGCTGCTTGGGAT
>Ga0206888_1016_pt2 | contig 36071 bp, 27 predicted proteins | sample Alteio_BWOrgHeat_90_FD_153258 | JGI IMG/M metagenome (GOLD analysis project Ga0206888, IMG submission 153258) | Enriched cells from forest soil in Barre Woods Harvard Forest LTER site, Petersham, Massachusetts, United States - Alteio_BWOrgHeat_Nextera4 ... | reverse complement strand
GAAAAAAATAAAGGAATATTACATGGATAGTCGAATACTAGAAGATACCGATATTGTGTTAAAAGATGTCTTAGATAAAATTCAAGCTGAAAAATTGATACTTACTTGCGTCGAAAAAAATGATATTGATAATTTGCAACTTTTACTCAAACTGAAATTAAAACCTAATCTTAATATTTCTAATGACGAAGGTTATACGGCACTCATTTTGGCAACTAAAAATAGTAAAGATTCACGTATCGTGAGTTTGTTATTAAATGCCAATGCCGATCCAAATATTCCAAGTAAAATTAAAAATACACCATTAATGTGGGCAGCTAATAAAGGTTGTGTTTCTTCTCTGAATGCGATCATTGAAGCCAAAGCCACAGTGAATGATCAAAATGAAATAGGCTGGAGTGCGCTTCATTATGCTGCAGAAAGAAAAGACTCAGCATTCGTATCTGCATTATTAGAAGCGAAAGCAAATGTTAACTCAAAAAGTATAAACAACCGTACCCCTCTTATTTATGCAATTAAGCACTGCAATCGTGCTTCTGCGGAAATGTTACTTAATGCAGATGCTGATATAAATGTCGCTGATAAAGATGGATGCACCCCTCTTCTCGTGGCTGCAAATGAAGGGGATTCAGTTCTAGTCAAAGCGTTGATTGAAGCCAAGGCGAATCTTGAAGCTAAGCTTGAAAAACATTTGGATACTCCACTTATTTGTGCAGCTAGAAGTATGCAGTATGCTTGTGTGCAAACATTAATAGAAGCAAGCGCAAATCTTGAGGCTAAAGATGAGCACGGAGACACCGCATTGGTTTGGGCAGCTTACAGAGGTGATTCTGTTTCTTTAAAAGCATTAATTGATGCAGGGGCAAACATTGAAGTAAAGGATCAATTCAATAAGTCGCCTTTGGAGATTGCTAAGAGAAAAGGATCAACTGCTTGCGTACTCTTACTTAAGGAAGCGTTAGCTGCTAAGCCAAAATGGTACGATAATTTCTTTACCTCTTGGAATCGCTCAGAACCTCCTAGGACAAAAAAGGATTATATCGAGCTTCCGATAGCAGAACCTTCGCAATCTCGACCTTATTCGTAATTGAAAAATTACAACGATCTCTTGATTATGTTCTTAAGGGATAGGACAATGTAGGAAGGAATACGTATGAGAAAACTTCGAATATTATTTTGTCTTTCTTTGCTGGCGGGTTTTTCTTTACCTGGCCAAGCAATGCCTATCGTGAAAAAAGTTATTTTTACTCAAGATTCGCTAATACCGTCCCAAAAATATGTGACGAATTTTAATTTAAGTAGTATGCAGTTTCATGGTGGCGAAGTCATGGGCACGACTAATGCAACTGTACCAAATATTTATTACATTTGGTACGGCAATTGGGCCGGGAATTCAGCCACTTCGCTATTGGCTAATTTAGCGTTAGGCCTCGGCACCTCGTTACTTTATAACATTAATAGTACTTATGCGGATAAAAACGGTAATGCTGTACTTCCTGAGTTAAAATTTCCAAAACCAGGCGTATTCGACTCTTATTCAAGTGGTACGACCATTCAAAAATCCGATGTACTTTCTATTGTCACAAGAGCCATTACCAATCAGCAATTACCTCTTGATTCATCGGGGCTCTACTTTGTTTTAACCTCTTCTGACATCCAAGAAGTCTCAGGATTTTGTACCGCTTACTGTGGATGGCATAATTCAGCGATGATTCAAAATACCACCATTAAATATGCTTTCGTCGGTAATCCTGAACGTTGTCCAAATGCCTGTGCTGCCCAAAGTGTAAGTTTAAATAATAATCCAGGGGCAGATGCTATGGCGAATATTGTTGTTCATGAAATCGATAAAATGGTTACTAACCCAAATGGTGACGGTTGGTTTGATTCTAATGGTCAAGAAAATTCAGACTTATGTGCATGGCAATTTAGCAACATTAGTAAAGCATCTAACGGTGCATCTTATAATATCGTTATTGCCGGTATTAAATATTTAATCCAAATGAATTGGCTAAACATTAATGGCGGCTCTTGCGCGCAGACTTATCATCCATCATTTTGATAATTGACAATAAGTATTGTAGTTAAAGGGCTCGGAGAGTGAGTCGCCACAATATGAATAAAAATTGACATTCGTACATTGAGGCAGTTCTGCAATAAAGCCTGGGCCTCTATATAGAATATTATTATTACCTTGCAAGACTTGGTAAAATTGAATAGGCGCGGTATTCGCAGGAATTGCCCAACTAATCATCACCTTACCATTATTTTGGACCGTTGATAAGGCAATATTAGTCGGGGGCTGGCATGGTTTTGCTTGGTAAGTTGTCACCTCATACACTCTGATACTTTGAATATACATACTTGCAGCTTGTAAATGTGCATTTGGTTGGCCTGCATAACCACCCAACCCTAAGCTAATTGCTAAGTAATAGCCGCCCAATGGGTCATTGAAGCCACGAATAAATGCATTACGGCCATCAGCGGGTAAATTATCCGTGGTAATGGGGCCCCAAATTAATTGATTATCTAAATATCCAGAAATAATATAGCCACCATCCACACTTGCTAAATCTTTCTTCCATAAAAATCCCCAAGAGTGGTAATTTTCAAATAAATTATTAGCTAAAATACTTTTATTTAAGGGATAGCCATAAAAACTACAATTGCCAAATGTGCAGGCAGAATCATTGCCATTAAAATACATTTTTGCGGTTGTTAAACGATACGTGGCATTTTCTTGATAAGCTTCTGCCAGATCAATCACGGCATTCGATGGAAGATTACTATCGCTGGTCGGTAACATTCGAATTTTTGGCCACAGCCCGGTGTTGTATTGAATAGGCGTTTGGTTGCTTTGGCATAATCCATCATCGCTGGCGGTACATTGGGGCATTTTAGCGATAATTTCTAAATAACCTGAATAATTAATTTGATTAGTTGTCCAAGGATTGGATGCAACAGGCGAATTATAAGGTGGTTGATTTAAATTAACCCGTGTCCGAATTTCCCCTGATGTAAAATTATTATTTTTACTTGTCAAATTAAGGGAAATTTGGCCTAAAATACCATCGGTGGTCGGGTAAGGTTGTACAAGACTGGCATCATAGACGTTAATTTCACCGGTGATTTGATTGTTCAAATTAGTGGATGCGTAATAACGGAGCCCATCGGACGTTTTATCATTTAATACATCGCAAATTAAACTGCAGCTTTTAGTGCCATCAAAAGGACAATGAATGCTTTCTGCGGCAACTGCTGCCTGATTCAAAGCGTGTGTTGTGGTGGGAAGGACGCAACAAGTGAGAATCATGCAAACCAATCGTCTGAATTTATCCATAAATTCCTTTCTGGTCCTTAAGCATTTTAAAAATTTTAGCATAAATTATTATTTTTTACATTACTGAGAATTCACTTCGCTATAGTATAATGCAAAACTAATTTCATTCTTTGCAATTAAAATTTTAAAAAAAAGGCATCTATGAAAACAAGATCTCAGGTTCATATTCATTTTGATAATTTATGGTTATGTTTGTTTGACGCTATCGATAACAATGCAAAAACAATCGATATTTATTCGAAAAAAATGATCGAATGTTTGGGTAAAGAGTACAAAAAAGAGGTAAATTCATTTGTAAAAGATTTTGAAAAAATCGGAGAGTCCCCTCCTCAACTTGAAATTTATCCGTTGGAAAGAAAAGATCAACAAAGCGGAGATACTTTATTAATACGAGGAACAAAACGAGGAGAGCATAAAGTCGTCGACATGCTTCTCAGGCACGGCGCGTCGCAATGCTTTTAGCTGAAGCTGGCGCAGAGTTTTCAGAGCAGAAAGTTATGGATATCATTTATAGGAAACAACCTCATGATGCCAGATGGCTTGATTTACTTATTCACAAAAAATGTTCTCTTGATGTGACGAATTCCAAATATAAAGATACGCCTTTACATTTTGCTGCGTTTCAAAATGATTTGGATCGATTATTAAAATTATTAGCGATAGATGCTAAGCCAATCAATGCAAGTAATAATGAGGAAAGGACTGCTTTGCGTTATGCTATAGAAAAACAAAATATAAAAATGATTGATGCGTTGATGTCTCATCAAGCAAGTTTAGGTTGTGACGAAGAAGACATATTTAAGCTCATTAAAATCAAAATTGATTCAAAAGATCCATCGGAACGTTATGCCGCACTCTCTTGTCTCAATGAACTACACGTAAGAACGAAAAATGTGAAATATAAAAACTTGCTCATTGAAATAGGTTTCTCAGTGGAGAAAGAGTTTGCCGACTGTTTTGAATTTAAGAAAGAAGAAGATAAGCCTTCTCAAGAATTAATGCCGAGTACCCCGCAGGTTCAGGTTGCCGATTCTTCGATAGCCAAAGATATTGTGTTTAATCAAATTTTTCCATTCTTATTTTTTTGCGTGGATAAATCCAAGTTGAAAAATGAGGCAAAACAAAATCAAACAGCCGTGTTTCATTCTCGGTTGGGATAGGTTTAAGGTCTGGCGTCATCGCGGGATTGCGAAATCGCTCAAACCACAACGCGATCGGCACGGGCCATGAGTGTATTGTATTGACATGAATTTATTACATTTATCAGAACGATACTCCCACGGTTTATAGGTGCCTCAAAGAAATTTCAGCCTCCGGCAGACAACCCCGTTCTGTAGCGGCTGAAATCTATGGTAAACCATACAATTCTGCATGCGCCTGTAGTTGTGGCACTTTTGGTTTCCTTTTTGCCATTATTATTGATCATGCCAAGGAGTTTGGATAAAGTCATTTCTTTACCACAATGACTTGCTAAGAAAAAAAGTAATTTTTTTAATGCTTCTGAATTGCTGACTCTGTATCTCGTTATGATATCTCTATAAAGTATGCTTTCGCATAAAGAATGTAAATATTCCGGATCTTTATTTGATATATACGCTGGAATTCCACCAAATTCTAAATATTTAAAATAATTTTCTTTTAATAAGCCAATTTCTGTAGTACTAAAATCAACTCGCTCAAGTGGGATGGTATATTGCGAAAACTCGGCAAAGGAAATCGGATAAATATTCAACGTGATATATCTACCGGTTAACCTTGTTCCCAGCTCTTCACTAAATAAATTAGCATTCGAACCGGTGATAATGGAAGGTTAACAAATAAACCATCCGATGTCAATGGATGCAAGCTAGCGCGCTACCTGGAGTTATTATTCAAAAATTGTACTAAATAAAAAGAAAACTATCGACTTAGGTAAGTATTATTTAATACAATGCGCTGCTTAATATTCATTATTTTTGTAATTTTGGAGCAATTTTTGGATTTCGAACGAGTATTATTTCATATTGAGTATTCGACCACTCTCCGCCTATTACAGAGTAGGCAAGCACCACTGGCAATGAGTTTTTTCTTTTTCGCCTTTAAATCAAAAAATCGTCTTCAAATTCCTTATTCAGAATTGAAAGAGCTCTTAACCGAGTTTTTAGAAAGTTTAGATGACCATGCTAAACAAGAATATATCCTCCTGCCTCAACAATTTTTGGATCTTTGGAGTAATGATAGGCAAGGGTTTATTCGTAAATATTTCGAGTTGAATCAAGACCAACCCATGACAGAACTGACTGCAGATACGGAGCGTGCGCTCGAGTGGATTCAGAGCTTGGAAAAAAGAGAGTTTGTTGGAACACAATCTCGTTTTCTTTCTATTTATGAGAATATGAAGCGGATTGCGGATCAAACGGAGGATGATCCAGATTCTCGTTTGTCGTTTTTGAAAGAACAACGAAAAAAATTAGATGATGAAATTAAGGAAATTCAAACGACGGGGGTGATCAAGCGGATGGATTCTACCCAAATTAGAGAGCGTTTCCTTAATTTGATTGAAGATTCTCGACGGCTGATCTCGGAATTTCGTTTGGTCGAAGATATTTTTAAAGATATTACTCGAAAAATTAAAGAAAAGAAATTGAAAGAGACTGCCACGAAAGGGGAAATTTTACGCGAGGTATTAGATGCCTATGATGGTCTTGAAGAATCCGATCAAGGTCGGAGTTTTTCAGCTTTTTGGAATTTTTTGATTTCAGAAGACCAACAAAATCAATTAAAGCTTTTTAGCGAAAAAATACTAACTACGCCAGAAATCCGAGAATTTGTTCGCAAAAATCCAGATCGACAATTTGGCGCGAGCTTGCTTAAACTAAAAAGCCAACTCCTCCAGGTTGGACAGAAAGTATTGAAGTCTAAATTTAGGCTTTCTGAGGAATTAAGAAAACTGCTTCATCAGAAAACGTTGCTGGAGAACAAGCGGGTGTTGGAACTCACCTCCGAAATTAAAAAGTTGTTGCTTGAGTATCGCCAGAGATTTTTAGGATCTGGGACAAGAGATTTTATAAGCTTGCAAGACGGACTTAACATTCACTTGCCACTTTCTCGACCATTGTGGCAGCCCACTATAGAAACTCGTTTCGCAAATAAACGGCTTGAAACTTCGTTAGAAATAGACTCCACGGAGACACTTCAAAATTTGACTGCTATCGTGAATGCTCCTCCAATCTCGGAATCAGAACTTGAAGCTCGTATTGAAAAATTTCTAAGAAATGTAGGTCAAATTTCGTTGGTAGAGATTGTTAAGGCGTTTCCTATTCGATTTGGTGCTTTTGAAGTTCTTGGTTATCTGTTGATTGCAACAAAAGGAAATCAACATATTATTCAGTTAGATCAGATTGAGAAGATCGTTTGCGGGGAGCAAGGATTTGTATTGACAGTTCCGCGAGTGATTTTTAATCAAAAATCATCTTTAACCTCACATTAACATTCGGTAAAATTCTATGAGCTCATTTTCTCCTACAAAAATAAATAAGCAAGAACAGAATGAAAGTTTTTCATCTGTTTTAATTAAACTTTTACAGGGATTTATTGTTTCCGACGAAAAAAAATACTGGGAGTCGCTTATCACTTATCAAGAGGCCGTTCGGAAGCATTTCTCCGTTCTGGGCCTTCAGCTACACTTAAGTACCGATGATGGTTATGCTTTTCTTAAACAAGGATACTTAGACCCACACCAAGAAGAAGTTCTGGAAGATACAGGAGGTGAAGAAGAGCTAGGTCCGACCCCTCAGATTCCAACTTTAGTTCGTAGGATACCGCTTTCCTTTGAAACAAGCCTTTTGTGTGTCTTACTGCGAGAAACTTTGGAACAATTTGATTCTAAAGTGAATGATGATCACCGATTAGTTCTTCATCGCATTGATATTTACGATCTTTTGAAATTATTTTATGAGGAAAAAACCGATGAAACGAAGCAAATGAAGCGATTTGATGCATTGATAAACCGAGTAGTGGAGTTAGGATTTTTAAAAGAATTAAAAGGCAATCAAAACTCTTTTGAAGTACGAAGGATTATCAAAGCACAATTTGACGCTGAAAAATTGCTTGAAATAAAGACGCGAATGATCGAGGAAATAGGGTTACTACATGATGAAAAATGAAATAATAAGCAGTGCTGGATTTAAACTGGATCGTTTTGAGGTCTATAATTGGGGTACTTTTGACGAAAAAGTCTGGATGATTGAGCCGAAAAGTTTTGGTGCTCTACTAACAGGTGAAAATGGGTCTGGTAAATCCACACTGGTTGATGCTCTTCTGACGCTTTTGGTTCCCAATGTGAAACGAAATTATAATCTTGCTTCCGGAAATGAGAAAAAAGAGCGTACAGAACTCACCTATGTTCGAGGAGCTTACGCTCGTGAGCAAAATGAGCTGGGCGGTGGTCAAACCAAATTTCTCAGGAAGGAAGAAAATTATAGCGTATTACTTGCTAAATTCCAGAATAAACTGACTCATGAATCAATTACCATCGGACAGTTTTTCTGGTTCGCACAAGCGACTTTACATAAGCTTTTCTTTATATCGCACTCAGAAATTTCAATTAAAGAGCATTTTAACCAGATAAAAAATGCTAAAGAAGTTAGAAGTCAACTCAAAAATATCCCTCAAACGACTATTTTTACAACTTTTTCTGAATATCAGGCTTATTTTATTCGATATGTTGGGTTAAAGTCGGAAAAAGGTTTGGATTTATTTAACCAAATTACTGCCATTAAAGAAATCAACCGACTGAATGAATTTGTGCGAAAACATATGCTAAATGCGAATGAAACGCAAGAACTCTTGACTTCTCTCTATCTCAATTACCAAAATCTTGAACTTGCTTACAAAGCCATATTGCTATCTAAAAATCAGCTTGATGAACTGAATCCTTTAGTGTTAGAAGCGAAAAAATTTGAATCCACTCAGTCTAAGCAGAACCAACTTCAACAGGAGCGACAAAATTTATCTCCTTATTTTGCAAGCCATAAAAAAGAAGCCCTTGTTTCTAAACAGTCGGATTTTTCACGAAAACTGACAGAGAGCATTGCTTCACGGAAAGCGGTTGAATTTCAATTAAAATCTATGAATGAACAAAAACTAGAATTATCACGTCTCTTTTCCCAGGATGAAGCGGGTCAAGAACTCGAAAAGCTGGGATTAATCTTAAATCAGTATGAAGAGAAAAGAAATTTAGCGCAAAAACAAGGGGATCGTTACGCTAAATTGGCTCAAACATTAAGCCTATCAGAGAAACCTAACTTAAAAGAATTTTCTAAGAATCTAGAAAACTGTCAATTCATTCGATCTGCAACCGAAGCGAAGTTGACTGAATTCCGAAATCAGTATTATTCCAATAAAAAAGAACAAGAAAGAGTTTTTAATGAAATAGAAGTATTGGTCGCTGAAGTTAAATCCCTAAAAAACAGGAAAAATCGGCTTCCCATGGCCTTAATCCAAGTTCGAGACGAACTTATCCATACCTTAGGAATCTCATCTAATACAGTTCCCTTTATTGCTGAATTAATAAAAGTGCAGGATCCTGAGTGGGAAGGTGCCATTGAAAAGCTGCTGCATTCTTTTGCTTTAAGAATGTTAGTTCCGCAGGATTTGTATGCTGATATTTGCAAACTATTCAATCGTAAAAATATTGGAATTCGACTTGTATTTCAAAAAATTGATGAGAAATTGAATATTAAATCTCCCTCTCTCAATCAAGTTGAGTCCAATAAAATATTTCACAAATTGGAGTTTAGCAAGCAATCCCCCTATATTTCGTGGCTTGAAGAGCAGATTATTAAAAATTATGATTATTCCTGTGTCAATGAACTTTCAGTTTTCCAAAAGCAGTTTAAAGCGATAACCCCCCAAGGGTTAATTAAACATGGAATAAGTTTAAATGAAAAAGATGATCGATTCGGAAGTCATGATAAAAGTCGATTCATATTGGGATGGGACGCTCAAGAAAAGTTAGATTGTATTATAACAAAAATTCAAGAATGCCAAAAAATTCATGATAAAACCTCGGAAATAATACGATCCATCGAACGATCGATTAGTCGAACTGAGTCTGAATTAGAAGCGATTCGAGAGCTATGTCAAATAGATGATTTCTCCACAATTGATTGGCGATCTATTGCTAGTGAGATAGATAAAATAAGAAAACGCCAGTTATTATTGATGGATACACATCACAATAGTGGACGAATCCAAAAGGATTTGCAAATACTCGAAAACAATATGCGGGTGAATCAAGATCTTCGAGATAAGCATTTGAATGATATCGCTATCATGACGAATGATATTCAGGAATTAGCGCAAGAAATAGAATATTGTGACAAAATATTAAATGGATTTGAGAAAGTTTTAGAAGACTCCGAATGGATGAAAGTCTTTATGAAAAAGCGAAAGCTGAATTTTTTAGAATTAAGTCTTCGCGATTATATTTTATTGGAAAAAACAGCGTTAGATGAACTCAATTCGCAAATAAATAAGTCTGATGCTGAAAAAAATAATCTTCAAATCACTTTAATTCGTAAAATGACTCAATTTAAGACGCGTTTTAGTGAGCATGTTGTTGATTTAGATACCACGATGGAGTCACTTCAAGGCTATCTTGATTTACAAAAAAAGTTACAGATAGAATCTTTGCCGGAACACGAACGTCGTTTCCGTAAACTTTTGAACAAAAGTGTAATGAATGATATGACTGCTTTTAAGTCTACACTGGATATCGCTTATGAAGAGATTGAAGGGAAAATTCAAGAACTCAATCATGTCTTAATGCGCATGAATTATTCTCAAAATAGTTATGTACAGCTCGAACTCATGAGAAACAAAGATGTTGAGGTGCGGGATTTTCATCATTTATTAAAGCATGCTCTATCGGATCCAAAAGGAATAGAAAACCATGAAGCAGATAGCGGAGGTTTTTTTGAAAAAATTAAAACTTTGCTAGATCGTCTAAAAGGTGAAGAACGTTGGTGTAAGAAAGTCACTGATGTCAGAAATTGGGCTGATTTTTCGGTTTTAGAAAAGATTCGTGAGACTCACGAACAAAAAAATTATTATTCAGATTCTGCAGGACTCTCCGGTGGCCAAAAAGCAAAATTGGCATTTACTATTTTAGGATCCGCTATTGCTTATCAATATGGTTTATATCTCGAAGATGAGCATTCGACAAAAGGAAAAAAATTATCTGGCAATTCCTTTCGTTTTATTGTAGTTGATGAGGCTTTTAGTAAGTCTGATGAAAAAAACTCACGATATGCGATGGAGCTTTTTCAGAATCTAGGATTACAGGTCATAGTTGTTACCCCAAAAGATAAAATCCATGTTGTAGAGCCTTATATTCATTCGATTTTTCTAACCCATATGAATGAAGGAGAGGATCGATCTCAATTGATTAATTTATCTCTCGAACGAAATGGCGAGCATAGGGCACAATGATAAATTCTGAACTTTTTAAGAAATTGAAATTTACTCAAGGCAATCAGAAAAAAGAAGAAGAAAATTCCTGGCTTCGCAAGCTTCTGGCCATTGAGGAGTACCAGAAAACCCTATCCGTGATGTCTGCGTCGATAGCAGAAGATTTGGAAATTCCTCAAAGTTATCCAGCGCAATCTAGCAGTGAGGGGTTGAGGCATAGGCTGCAATTTAAGTTAGAATTTGATGTAACGCTTCATGACACTCAAGAGATTCCTACCACCTCATGTCTTCTACACATTTATGAATTGATTTCTGATTCAATGCTTCATCCTATTCACTCTCGAGAGACTCTGGATATTCTCTGTCTGGAAAATACTCGTTTACAGGATATGGATGCTGCTTGGCTTAATACGCTGATGCCTTATTTTTTTACTCTTCCTAATGGCGAACTTAGAATTTTGCTTCCTGATTCATTGGAAGTAGATATTTTAAAAGCCCTTTGTGCGGAAGAGCGTCTATTCTATTTTGATCCAGATCCTAAGATTTTTTATTGGATGGAATCTGCTTATCCCATGCATTTTATTTTGCAACTTCAAGCAGTTGAAGGGGGGTGGAAGCTCTGGGGAAAATTTGCTGATTCTCATGGAAATTCTATTGATCTTTGGGATATTCAAGCCGCAACGCTAGGAGGGGTGGTACGTCAAAATCAGCAGCTTTTTGAATTTACTGGACTCACTTATCCATGGATTGAAATGTTACTTTCTGGTGGGGCTATTCGATGTCCTGAATCCTCATTAAAAGAGTTTCTTTATCAACTTTTGTTAATTGTAGATCAAAAAAATATTGAATGGCCTTCCAATATACACATGGAATCAATGGTTATACCTACGCAGCCCATCTTTTATGTCAAGACCAAGAATGATAAAAAAAGTTTTAAAACTGAGATTGAAGGATTTATTTGGTTTCGATCTGAAGGTTTCGAGTATCCAAGCAAAATTCATAAGGATTTAGGGACTCCTTCTCGGCCCAAGGTATTTCAAGTCCATGTACATAAAACTCATTGTGTCAATGGCGAGACTCAATATCATGTATCTATCCAAGTTCCCAATCCTGAGGCAGAAAGTACACATTTGGCAGAAATAGAAAGTTCTCCTGGCCTTTTTTGGAATGGGATACGGCGTGCTTTTGGCGTAGGTTTATCTCATGCCACAGAGATTTTCTATGATTTATTGAATCGAGGATGGGAAGTTTGGGCTGAAAATCTCCAAGTCAAAATCTTAAAAGAAATTGAAATTCAGCTTACGACTTATCCAAACTGGTTTGAGCTTGATCTGATGGCTGGAAGTCCTGCTACTCAGATTTCAACTTGGCAGTTGATCCATATACTAAAGAAAAAGCGTATGTTCATTCAGCTCAGCGATGGCTCGCTCGGTATTTTACCCGAGCGGTGGTATTATGAATTTAAGCAGTTATTCGCACTTCGATGCCCAGACTCCGAAGAAGAAAATTTGAGATTTTCTACAGCCCATGCTTTTCATTTTGCTCAAATGGCAGAGATGGCAGAGAATTCAAATGAAGTTAATTTTAGAAGTGATGCCGCATTTGAAGAAGTTCGCCGTGAAATAATCAATATCAATGGTTTAAAGCCGATGCAACCGGCTCCAAATTTTCAGTTAACTCTTCGAGCTTATCAAGAAATGGGGTTAAGCTGGATGCATTTTTTAGGACGGGTTCGTTTAGGCGGTTGCCTTGCCGATGATATGGGATTAGGAAAAACTATTCAAGTTTTGGCTTATCTTGATCTCAAGAAATTTGAGTTACAAAAAGGAACAGGATTTAGATCATTGCTAGTATGTCCACGTTCTTTACTGGAACATTGGTTTCAAGAAGCTAAAAAATGTGCTCCCAGATTGAAGGTTTTTATTTTGCATGCTTCCGACATTTCTCGACTTGAATCATTATTCGAGTGCTACGATCTTTTGCTCATTTCGTATGGTCTTGCTCGAGTCCATGTGCAAGAACTTCAAAAATATCAGTTTGATTTGCTAGCCTTGGATGAAGCTCAGTTGATTAAGAACTCAGGGGCACAAACGACAGTGGCCATCAATCGATTGCAGGGTATTCAGCGCTTAGCGATATCAGGAACTCCCATTGAAAATCATATGGGCGAGCTTTTTTCACTCTTTGAGTTCTTGAATCCCGGATTCACTAATCCAATGTTGTTAAAGACTTTAGGTTCGCAGCAGATTCAAGGTGATTCTAACCAAAATTTCATTTTGGCACATTTTTTAAAAACAGTTCGTCCGTTAATTTTACGACGATTAAAAAGTGATGTGGCCAAGGAATTACCTCCAAAACTGGATCAAGTGCTTATCCTTCCCATGATCTTCAATCAAGAAAATATTTATATTTCATTGAAAAATTATTATCAGGAACATTTGAAAAAGCATGCATCTGAACTTTTCTATGACAAATCTTTTTTCTTAGAAGGATTATTACGTCTTCGGCAAATTTCTTGCCATCCACTGCTCTTTGAGAATTCAATTCTGAATCAATCTGGCTCTAAACATCCTTCTTTTGATGAAGATGAGAATATTGAGCTTTCTTCAAATAAATTTGAATTTCTCATTGATAAATTAAAAACACTTGTATGCTCAAATCATAAAGCTATTGTGTTTTCGCAATTCACCGCATTACTTAAACTTTTTCGAAAATTGCTTGATAATTTGGGAATTCCCTACGAATATCTTGATGGTCAATCCCAAAATCGCATGGAAATCGTAGCGCGTTTTCAAGAAAATCAGGAGATTCCTATTATGCTTGCTGGAATAAAAACGGGGGGATTGGGACTTAATCTGACTGCTGCCGATTATTGTTTTATTTTAGATCCCTGGTGGAATCCAGCGATTGAACAACAGGCAGTAGATCGAATACACCGAATTGGACAAGAAAAAGCTGTTCATATCTATCGAATAGTATCTCAAAACACAGTAGAAGAAAAAATGCTTCTACTTAAAGAAAAAAAGCAAAAAATTGCAGACCAACTGATGACGGCTGACCAATCTTTTCTTGAACAACTCAGTTATGAAGATTTCCAATTTTTATTTCAATAGTAAATGAAGCGGTGTAAGGTTTTTCGCGCGGCTACATATTTGATCATAGAATCACTGCCGAGTTAATTAGCGATAGTCAAAAAAAGAAAGCGCTTTTGGAAGATAAAGAGTTTGACGATCATTTAATTAACATAAATTCTAAATTTGATTAATATACGCCCCTTATCGTCCGTCAGATTATTTAATAAAGGCTCATATGCAAGACAGGCACTACAAATTATTAGAAGAAGGACACTTAGAAGAAGCTAAAGGGACTGGGCAATTCAGACTTATTGAGGAGTTGCCCGCTGCTTTGGTGCATTACCAAGTAATGTCCTACCTTACAATCAATGAAGCCATCCGTCTCGGTACAAGAAGTAGTAAAACCATCTTAGAGCCTTTTATAGCCTATATTAATCCTATATCATCTTATAGCTACTATTACAGCGCTGCTTTAGATTGTTCATCTCGTGTGTTTGGGCCTCTTCTAAGTTTCGCTGCATGCAGTGTGCCATTCGCTATGGTTGGTTCAATTTTTTATGGTTATTCTCAGTGGACAGCAGAAGAAAATATGTATCGATCTTTAGAAAGGGATTTTGAAAATACTTTTTTAAATTCCACTAGCTGCCTCAGTTGGATTTCTGAAACTTTCAATAAGGCTTGCAACGCGACAATAGCTTGTAATTTCGCAACAGTTTGTAATTATCAAAATGTCACCAATGCTTGTTCAACGATAGCCGATTCATTGGTTCAATCAAGTTGTAATATTGATTATTATAATTTTTGGCTAACTTCTTTTGGAGTATTCTCTATTCCTAGCTTTGGTTGTTGCGCAGTTGGCGCAGGTATTTATAAAAACATATTTCATCCAACAATGGAGAATAATAATTCTGAAGAGCTAAAGGATAAGGAATTACCTGCCCAAGTGAAGATTGATAATCCTAAAGAGTCGCAGTATAAAAAATTACCTGTTAAGTATATAGGAATGAGTTCACTGCTGTTTAAGGAAATGCGTGAAAACAAGTCGTCTTCTAGTAAACAGTCAGAGAGTTTATCACCCCGCGCCCAAAACAGTCAATAATGAGTACCTTCGGTGTCGTAACTGGATGAAAATGTCCCCTTAAAAACTGAATAGAAATGTCCCCTAAAATACCTGATGTCAGTCAATGACATACAGGGAGATAAACTGAATGGGGCATTTAATCATGAGTGAAAAAGAACGTTTACGTAAAGCGCTAATGGAAATGGTCTATCAAGGGAAGCTCGAATTAAATCAGGCGGCAAAGCAATGTCAAATAAGCTATCGTCATGCTAAGCGTGTATATCGAGCTTATAAAGAGAAAGGCGATGCAGGATTAGTCCACCAAGGCCGGGGGCAAACATCGAATCGAAGACACCCACATCGTGATGCTATTATAACAACCTATAAAGAAAAATATGAAGGGTTTGGTCCAACGCTTGCGGCAGAAAAAATGGGGGAAGAAGATAATCTTTTTGTTAATCACGATACGTTGAGAGGTTGGTTACTTGAAGAAAAATTATGGATTAAACAGCGTAAACGTTCTTCTTATCGTAGAAAACGAGAACGTCGAGCACAATTTGGAGAGTTAGTTCAAATAGATGGTTCTATCCATGATTGGTTAAGTGAAGGTCGAAATAGTTGTTTAATCAACCTGGTTGATGACGCAACCGGAAAAACTCATGCTTATCTTGATACAGGTGAAACTACGCGTGGGGTTTTTATGGCAATTTGGCAATGGATAGAAAGATATGGTATTCCACTAGCATTTTATGTTGATTTAAAAAATGTATACATTGGGAAAAAAGATTTTAGTCACTTACAAAAAGCCTGTAAAAAACTAGGTATTATTATCATCAAGGCATATTCACCGCAAGCAAAAGGACGAGTTGAACGAAGTCATGGTGTTTATCAAGATAGATTTATTAAAGAATTAAAGTTAAAACAAATTAAAACAATAACCGAAGGCAATGCGCTTTTACAAAATGGTTTTATTGAGAAATTAAATAATAAATTTGAAAAAATTCCTCGGAATAATCAATCGGCACATGTGCCCTTATTGGATCAAGACTTAAATCAAATATTATGCTGGGAATATACGAGAACGGTACGGAATGATTGGACGTTTTCATTTATGAGTTATTGTTATCAGATTGAGAAGATCAGTGGACCCATTATAAAACCAAATAATAAAATTTTAGTAAAACGACATTTGGATGGCTCAACAACAGCATGGTATCAAAATCAACAATTAATAATACAGAAAATAGCACGACAACCAGAAGCTTTATCAAAACAAAAAGCAGATATTATCCCAATGAGCGCTAGTGCTGCGGGTAAACGAGGTAGAAATCATTCGCCTTGGAAAAAATTTAATCCTAACTGGTTAAAAAAAACGGGTACTTAATAAAGAAAACACCTCTTAATTGAGGTGTATACTTAAAATACATAGGGGACATTTCTATTTAGTTAAAAAGGGGGACATTTCTAAATAGTTTTAACATAATGAGTACCTTCGGTACAAAATTTAAGCTTCAGGTGGAAAATGAACTCCACCTAAAACTTAACGCTACCAAACAAAACTTCGTTTAGCGGTATCCAACCGTTTAAGGAAGTTTTGATTACATCCCCATGTCTCTTAATCTCAAAACTCGGCTTTATTTAAAAATTACGTATTGTTTCTCTGTCTATTTTTTGATTACTATCGATAATCATGCTTATGGAAATAATGAAATTGCGCGTATTTATTATAAATCTAAATAATAAATTACGTAATAATACGTAATATGTAATATATAAAAATAACTAAAAAATTTGCAGTCATTCGTCATCGCGAGGCCGCGTAACGTTTGGCCGTGGCGATCCAGAAAGGCCTATTGGATGCCAGCTAAAAACATCAGAGGTCTCTACACAAGTCAAATAACTCGTCGTCCCGCGGCTTGTCCGCGGGATCCAGAGCAGCATTGCAGGCTTTCTGGATCCCGCGAACAAGTCGCGGGACGACGGTTGTGTAGAGACCTCTGTAAAAACATGCTGGCATGACAGATTATTCAATGCGAGGGGGCGGAGCTAACTACGGTTTAAACCGAGCCGCGATCGTGAGGGAGCGGTTTATTGGAAGTATTGGAATGATTGGCTTCAGTTAATCCCAAATGATGTGCTTATAATGCAATGCGATATTGGTATCTTTGGTAAGTAGTAAATTATGATTTAATTTAGCTGTTGCAACAATCAAGCGATCAAAAGGATCACGGGTCCATTGCAATGGGAGGGCGGCTTCCACGATAGCTTCTAATGGCTCATCAGAAATTTCTAAACCTATTCTTTGCTGAAGGTCTTTTATAATGATTTTACTTTCACGTTTAATACGCTTGATTTCAAATAAATATTGCAACTCTAGCTGAACCATTGGTGAAATGATAAGATCATTTTCTTCTAATTGTTGTTTAGCAAAATCAGGGAATCGATCAAGTAATCCTTCATATAGCCATAAAGCTACATGCGTATCTAAATATATCATCGATGATCATCCTTCCATTCTGAAGACCAATCAAGATGAACAAAATCATCTGGATGACCAATGATGGTACCGGGATGAGCTTTCAAATTTGCTAACTTTGATTTTTTTTGAATAGGAACAATTTTGACTCTTTTCCCGTCCCTTTCAATCTCAATAGGAATACCTGTTTTTATTACCTGATCAACAATTTTATATAAATCAGCGCGCAGCTTAGTCAAAGAAATTGGCATAACAACCTCGAATTTATTACGTACGTGTTTATTATATCATGCGTACGTACATACAACAAGTATGCTAATAGATTTCTAGCTTTGAATGGTGAGACCAAGAAAGTTTTTTATCTTTTAAAAATAGCTTTAGCCTGGTTGATTTTATCTTCTTCGCTTATATCCGTAGCGGCGAGGTTTGTAAATGCGGAGATGTACTGAACAGTTTGTTTGTTCGCTGTAAACAAGGTCAAATTATCCGTTAAAGGAATGCCTTTATCCAAGACAAGAGGAGCTGGTTCATCCGCGCATTGATCTTCCTTCTTTCCCTTGTCAAAGGCAAATTCAAAAATGAGGTTACGCATATTTTTAAAATCTCCCTTGCGTAGGTTTTTAACCGCTGAGGTTGCTTTAGCATGGGTACCCATTAAAAATGCGTGTTCTTTATTGATAACTTGATTGTTTTCTTTTACTAATTCTTTATGGGCGACGTCAGCGAGGCGCCCAGCTTCATCATCCATAACAACCAATGCTACGGGTTCCAATGCTTGTTTCACTGCAGAAATAATGAACTTTATTGGGTTATAGATACAATTTTCTAAAATTTTATACGGTATATCGGTGATCATGCTAACAAGACCCACGCCAACACGAGCAGGTAAAAATGCAAGAAAAACAATGAATTTTGGAATAGCTCGCAAACTGCTTGTATAGTCACCCTTATTGGCACCAATTTCAAGTAATCGATATAATACTTTTTCTACAAAAAAGAGAAGCTCTTCAAGTAATCTCACTGGATTTAACAAGTTCTTTAATAAATTGCTTAAAGCTCTAGGTCTCAAAGATACTCTTCTGGCTTGATCCATAAAAAGAATGTCTATTACTACGGGGAAAAGAGTAGCCAATCGACCCATAGAATTTTTGTTATTTTTGACTACACCGCGCAAATCTATTGTTTCATTAAGCGTCCTCCATAAGGGGCCTAAGGTCAAAAAATCCAATATAGGACCACGTATGGATGTCTTTGCTGCGAGTTTATCAAATAAATGAACAGAGCCTTCATGACTTATATCTGAAATGTTATGAAATGAATTCTCTAACTCAACCCTTGCTGCTGGAAGTTCGCTTTTTATTTTCTCTGCTAAGATACTTCGCGCTTTAAAAGCCGATGTTCCGGGAATAAAAGAGGCAAAAAAACCAAAGCCTAAATATTTGCGAATTTCGTAAGTGAAGAAAGCACACAAAACCTCTAATTCCCTCATTTCTGCGTCACCAATTAGAGGCCTGGATTGATGAAGTTTTGATAGGGTCGAAACTGTGCTTATAGGAAATAAAAAACTCATTATTTGCTCACAAGTATCAAAAATATTCAATAATATGATGGTAACATCAATGGGTTATCAATTCAATGAGTGTTTATCGTGCAACTTTATTTTCTTTAATTTTTTTCTGCTCAGCCTTTTCCAAGGCTTGTGTAGTGAGTCTTTTAAAAAATAAAGCATGTTTCGAACCGAGGCTACAAGGTACGCTTTGTTTGGTTACAACACTCATTGCCTGTAATACTTCCGAAGGTTTAGTCTTGCATAACGACTGGTCTGCGACAAAATCAAAAACGACATCAAATAAAACGGTTGGTAATCTTAAAAAAATACTTCTATGCGTATTTAAAATGTATTGAATCATTTTTGCAACTTCTTCGACGTGCAGAACTTCGTAATACATAACATCTTTTTTTTGCAAAAATTGCCCGCGACTTTCGGCAAGAACCTTAAATTCTTCTTTCTCGATAATGCTCTTCACTGTTTCTGGACAGTCGTCTTTGGTATCCATTGTCTTTTCAAATTCTGCAGCATCACAATGTGCTGCAATGCAAGACAGTAATGCAACCTGATCAGGAGAAGTTTGTTTAGCCCAGGTAGCCACCGACTTTGAAAAAAAGCCAACATCAAAGATCGCCATCGCCAACCATGTTAATTTTTTCTCTACAATGTACATTGACAATGAGATTTGATAATTCATATCATGCATTGCCCATAGAACGAGCGCCTCATTTTTTTCTTTTCCATTTTGAGTACATAGATCAAATACGCGCATTTCTACGCTAGCGTTATTTGGTATAGTTATACTCCCTTTATGATCGAGCAACACTCGGGCTGTTTTAGTATGTTGACGGTAGATTGTCTGCGTCAGAGGAGTTCCTCCAGGCGTTCCGCCTATGAAAATTTGATTGACTGCTACGTCTTTCCTATTTAATAAAATACGAGCCATTTCCGTTCTACCACAACGCGCGACAGTGTGTAGTGGATATTCGCCCTCATTATTAGTGATATTGATATCCGCTTTTAATTCAAGTAATGTTTGAAATTCTTCCGGAAAATAATATTCAATGCTATCACTTAATGCTGTTTGACCATCTTTCTTTGATTTTTGATTGATATCCACGCCAAGTACATTTACTAAATATTCTAATGTTTTACGGCTATTCGCAATATGAATTGGATACTTACCGTATTTGTTAGGCGATTGATAGTCTGCTTTTAATTCAACTAATTTTTCTAGCACCCGTATGGATTTATTTCGTAATCCAATATGAAAAGCGGTTTCTCCATCGTGATCCTTTGAATTAACATCTATTTTTTTTTCTTCCACTAAATATTCGAGCATTTCAGGTAAATTAAACTTCGCTGCGAGGTGTACTCCATTCTGCCCATGAGAAGTCTGTAACTCATGATGATTTAATTTCTCAATCAAAAAGAGGAACATCTCCATTTGGTTTTTTCTTTTAATATAGTTAAGTGAGGTGGCACCTTTTAGATTTCGTAATTGATGATCTGCCTTAAGTTCCAAAAGTGTTTTTACGGTTTCTAATTGATTATAAAGGACCGCGAGCTGGAATGGCGTAGACCCATATGGATCCACCGTTCTTTGGTTGACATCCGCCTTGCATTCATCGATCAAATATTTAACGGTCAGAGGATATTCTACCGCTAAATGCAGCGGAAATTGTCCATTAGCATCAGCCGATGTCGTGTCTGCCCCACGTGCCATTAATTCTTTTAAAATGGAAATATGGTCATTACGCGCGGCATTGGCGAATGGCGTTCTTTTGTTAACGGTGGTTGATCGGAGATTAATATCAATAGATATTTCTGTGATGAAAAAAAGAAAAATTTCATGGAATCCCTTCAATATTACCTCATGCAACAACAAAGACGCTTCATTTGATGCAGGATCTAGGGGAGTCTTTTTCAATTCTTCTTTTAGACGGGTAATTTTATTGGATTCAGATGTATCTTCGACGACTATTTCCATTAACATGCTAGAAGGCTTTGTATTTGAATGAAGCATAAATTCTCGTTTTATTAGCAATGATGTTGTATTTTGCGCGAATATACCGAGAGAGAATCGTTATTACAAGCACTAAAAAGTACACTATTATGATTACGTATGCTAATATGACTGATCGGAATAAAGAGCGTCGGGCTCGTAATTGACGCTTACATTCTAAAAATTTCAAAGATGACAGATTTGTAATCTTTTTGTCATTTTAAAGAAAGCAATTGCCAGGTATTCTAGAGCTTTAGTGATGATATTCCATGAAAAACTCCAATTATTTAAAAATTATCATTATTATCTGTTTAATATCTTCGCTCGCAAGATTTGTGCTGGATTGTTATCTCCCCTCCCTACCCGCTATTGCATCAGTACGAAATACTGGTGAGCAATATGCACAATTTACGCTCACTATTTATTTATTAGGATTTAGTATTTCACAATTATTTTATGGGCCCATATCGGATGTATATGGTCGAAAAAAGGTCATATTGTTAGGGCTAATCATTTTCGCCATCGGTAATCTTTTATGTACCATATGTCATTCAAAAGATTTGCTTGTACTGGGAAGGTTAATTGCGGGTATTGGAGCAGGCGCATGCGGTGTTTTAAATCGGGCGATCGCCAATGACTGTTTTACCGGGGAAGAGTTTGCAAAGGTATGGTCTTACACAACTAATACCTTAGTCATTACGCTATGCGTTGCCCCGGTTATCGGTGGCTATATAGAAGAAATTGCCGGCTGGCGCGGAAATTTTGCTTTATCCACTTTATTGGTGATACTCACTTTATTTACGTTAATGACATTTTTACCTGAAACGCATCGTAATTTGTTAAGCGAAAACAAAACCATAAAGGTAAAAAAGATTCTAAAAGATTATTGTACTATTATAACAACACGCGAATTTATACTCGGCAGTCTTTGTTATGCGTTTGCATTTGCGGGACTCATTGCCTATTTTCAAGTTAGCCCTATTCTATTTATCGAACATCTACATCTAACACCCTTTCGCTATGGTTTGTGTGCTGCAATTATTGCATTAAATTATCTAGCGGGAGGAATGATTGTTAATCGATTTGTTAAACGATTAGGGACTAAAAAATTATTATGTATCGGTATATTTTTATTAATTATCGGTGGTATAAGCTTATTAATTACGAGTGTTAATCAGAATGTAACTATATTTGCTATTCTCTTCTCATCATCGATTTACGTGATCGGCGCACGAATCGTCATCCCCAATGCCATCGCGGGTTCAATGAAAAATCTAAGTCATTTAAACGGTAGTACTTCAGCAGTGCTTGGCTTTGTTCAAATGGCAATTTCGTCCCTCGTTAGTCTCTTACTTTCACTATTTGATAATACAAGCTCCATTCCATTAAGCGGATTTTTATTATTATTAGGATTGCTTAGTTTATCCGTTTTATATTTCACAAGAAAAATGCGGGATGCCATCTAAAGCGTGTTCCTTAGTGCCCGTTGAGAGGCCAGTGTCATGCCAGCATGTTTTAAGCTGGCATCCAAGCGGCACTGCTAAATGCCAACTGGATGCCACCTCTCGCTACGCTCGGCTGGCATGACAGCCAAACAAGCGCATTGCTATCTTTTTTAAAAATGTTAAAATTTTAAAAATAATAATAATAATAAAAAGGAATGAAACAATGAAAAGCCATGACGCCAAAAAATTCCCGCATTTAGAACGTATTTTGCCTCCATCTCATGCAATTGTACGTGAGAATAAAATTAGTATTCATCCAGAAAAATTTATCCAATGGTTACGTGAAGAAATAAATCCGAATCATTCCAATTTCCAACAATTAATAAATACCATGGAAAAAATTCGAATGGCGGTGCAATCGAATCTTGGATTGAGCGCGATCGTTCGTGACAAACATGAATCCAACCACCCTATTTGGATTAAAAAAGGTGAGCCACATTTTCCGGACGTTCAGTATGGAAAAATCAAATCAGAAAATATCTTATATTGTTCATTAAAAAATACGTCAAAATCTGCGCCCAAAGTACAAATAATGAAAGATGATTCTGACAGTGAAGAATTATCAATACTTTTTCAAACAAAGTTCCGAAGTTTTAGTTTACACATTCAAAAAAATGGAAAAGTCACTTCCTCACTTACCCTTAATTGGGAGGCAATCTACGAAGATTTAGCCCCTTTCAAAGAAGGTGAAATTGAACCACTTCGGTCCTTTACTCCCTGGCAACGACACTCTGAAGCAAATTTTTTTAATGGTCGCTCGACTGCTAAAATTCTTACGTATTTTACGAAGACTTATCCGGAAGTTTTTGTTTATAATGAAAAAAGCTATTATCAAGATGCATCTTCTCAAATATTACATTTGAATGATACCTATCAGTATCAGGCTGTCATGGGTCTTTCTTCTAACATATATTTAACGTTAGACGCATCTTTTTTTGAATGGAAAGAGAAATCAAGCGATGCAATTATGCTTGCTGTTATTAGAAAAAAATCGCCATTACTGGGAAATATCTTTCAATTAGCGCCCGCACTTTTTCGTGATGAAAAAATTCATATTGTTTTTCATGGTCATCAGGATGAAACTGAAATTCAACGTATTATTTATTGCGATTTTAATCGTGAAAAATGCGAAACTATTCCTTTAAAAAAACCAATTATATTAATGTCTAAAGAATTAAAGTATGAAAATGTTAGTTGGACAAATTTGCAATTATTAAAACATCATTCGTTAATTAATAAAGTCAGCGCGGCACCTATGGTTCGCGCGAGTGATCCTGTGATGCGAAAATACTGGACGAGTCATTTTAATATTCCAACGGTTTATACTGAAATGATTACTATTGCTGATATATTTAATACGAATAATGACCCCACAAAATCACCACAAGAAATTTTAGAGAATTTTTATTATAGCGATGAGGCAACTTCTAGTTTTCGACGCCTTTCCTTTGGACTTGATGAATTAAAAAAAGTGAATCATTTAAGTATTCAAATCGCAATCCCACACGAAAGTGAGAATGCATTATTTTTTTGGGGAAAAAACGGCGAAAATATCGCACGCACAATGCGCATGTCGCTTAGCGTCATATTTCAAATGGTGCCCAAAGCCTTTCATTCAAAAATACGATTTGCAATAAACATGTGTTGTCCGGCCGCTTCCATTGAAAAAATGGGCGCGGGTTTCGGTTTACGTTTTAAACCTGAATATATCGATTACATTATTTCAACGATTAAAAAAGAACATCCTAACCTTTTTATTGAATTTAAAACATTAATGTTATCTGAAAGTGATAAATTAGTTTTTGATAATAACGAGAAAAAAATAGAAGAATGTTCTGAAGAAATTTCCTTTCTTAAAAATAAAAATTTATGCGAAGGTTTAAGTTCACTCAATGCATCTTCACTTATTTGGCAAGGTAAGCCGCGAAATAAAGAAGTATACGATCTTAAAAAAGTATTAGACATTACGAATGCATCAGAAGTAAAAAACCATTTCAAATTTGGGTTCAGTGGAATGGTCGCGGCTTTGCATGATAAAGATTTATTAAGTATCGGTTATCAAACTCCCGGCAATCCACATTATAGCGTGGAAGGAATTTTAAAAAATGTGACAGATAAAGATAATATGGAAATCATGCTCGGTCGCATATTATTAGGATCAGCATGGCTTTTATTAGGTCGATATGCGAATGATCAAGAAATATTATTGATGAGCCTCTTACAGGGTCTTATGCTTGCAGAATTTTCTATAGGTTTTGGTGCATGCGGTATTGATCTTATGCAGGTTCAGCTATTATATAATTTTCGACATATTATCGATCATGATTTACGTAATAATCTCATGTCACAAATTGTAGAAGAAAGATCTGCGTTTAAAATGATTAATATCATTAAGAAAGCTTATAGCTTACTTGAAAAAGATAATGAAATACATTTATTAAAACCGTTTATTCTTCGGTTAAAAAGTGCAATTGAATTTGCAACGGATGGGCAAATTAATTTTTATTCAGAGAGGGAAAAGGAAATATTAGAAAGTGTTAAATCTAAAGCTTTAATTATAAAAAAATAAAATAAATTTTATTAAAGGAAATCATTATGTTAGCGAGTCAAAGAGAAACAGAAACCCAATTAAGATACGCTTCAATAGAAGGTAATATTGACACGGTAAAACAAATATTAGATAAAAATCCCGAAATAATTAATGAACAAAGTGATACAGGTTATAGTGCGCTAATATTAGCTTCGAAGCATGGCCATCTCGACATTGTAAAGTTTTTATTAAGTAAAAATGCCAAAACAGATTTATGCTGCGGAGGTGTCAGAGACCGTCACAGCCCTGCGCTTATGTTAGCAGCAGAACAGGGTTATGTAGAAATCGTTCGCGAATTATTAGATGCAGGTGCCCCTGTCGATCAGCAAAATCAATATGGTAGTACCGCACTCATGTGGGCATCTTACTTAGGCTTTAAAGAAATTGTGCAGTTATTATTAGATCGCGGCGCGAATCTTCGTCATTCGAAAGAAGATGGTACGACTGCTATTGCCAATGCTTATAGCGCGGGACATCATGATATTGCTGAAATGATTCAAACAGAAAGTAATAACCGAATATTAAAAGCAGAACAGTCAAACAGAATGAGATTATTTTTATTAAATCCACCTACCAAGAACAACAACGCTGAAACGACCGAGAGTAAAAACACGTTGAGCTTGAATAAGTAAAAATCTTAATTTTTCCTCATCAACTATGTCATGCCAGCGTGCTTTGATGCCACCTTTAAGCATGCTGGCATGACAGGTGATATATCGTCATGCGAGGAGCGAAGGCTCGCGATGACGAATCTGCAATAAATCGCGGGACGACGAGTAATTATGCATACACTCTAAAGTTAACTTTAAATAACAATTGATTCGTGTTTAAACCGCGCACGTTGGCGTAAACAGGTGTGGATACCGCGGAAGTTCTACCAACATCTAAATTTTCTATGCGGAAATTTTTGCCTGGATAAATAGAATAACGATATTCAAGTCCAACACTCCAGAATCTTGATAATGCGTATTCTGTACCGATACCGACGGTTTCTCCCGTTGAGGTTTTATTCTCTGATTCCTCCAACGCTTTTGCATCTGATCTATTTGGCGGCAAAAGATCGGTAGTCACTGCAAAATTAATTCGAGCCACCCCTGCTGTCCCATAAAATAACCAATTACGATAGACATATCCTAAACGTATGCGATAAGAATTTTCCCAACGAGTTTTGGTTTTAAAGCTATCTCCTTCTTTAAAAACTGGAGAACCGCTAGTAACAATCACTTCACTGTCGCCAATGGATTGTGCATTCCAATCACCTTCAAAACCAAACAAAAATTGGCGAAGCTGCATGTTATATCCTATCTGCCCACCGCCAGTAAAAGAATTTTTATCTGCATTAATTTCAACTTCTTCCGGAGGTGTCACGACATCATCGACAGTGAAGGCGCCGGTTTCAAAGTTTGTCTGATAGGAAGCCCATTTCCAGCCCGCATTTGCTCCCGCATAATATCCAATAAAATTATAACAAGGCGAGCAAGGCACAAAGACAACATCTCCCTTAAAAGGAAATTGGCTAAAAGTGCTGATAGGTAAGATTAACAGGATAAGACAGGCTGCTTTGAAAATCCTTTTCATGTCGCGCTCCTACTTTATATTCGATGATTATACAATAAACAACATTATCAAGTCACGGTTTGCTGTTGTAAGACAAAAATGATTAAACAAGTGAAACCCGCTATGGCAACGAGAGGATGGATTAAAGCGACTACTTTCGATATAGGTTTTTTACGCATATCGAATACAAACATGAAAATTCCGCCAGACGCTGCCAATAAAAATAAGACCAAAGATGCAATTAATAACGGATCGTAATTTCCTGCAGCAATATAACCAATCATGACAAGTATCGCAAAAAAAGCCACCGCGCCATGTAAAAAAACGACAGGTTTCGGCGTATGTTTATTTTTTAAAATGGCATTAAGAAGAATCGAACCAAATAAACCGGCAAGTAACAGAAAAATAATTCCAACAACTAACATATATAAGCTCCTTTAAATTTCATATAATCTCGTCGTCCCGCGGCTTGTCCGCGGGATCCAGTGAAACTTCGCGGGCTTTCTGGATCCCGCGAATAAATCGCGGGACGACATAACGAGGTGACTGTTTACGCAGATATATTATGCTTTTTTAAAAGTTGTAGCCACGTTTCTAGAATAGAATCTGGATTTAAAGAAATACATTGAATCCCTTCCTGCATTAACCATTCAGCAAAATCAAGATGATCCGAGGGTCCTTGGCCACAAATACCAATGTATTTATTTTGTTTCTTACATTCTGAAATGGCTTCATGCAACATTTTTTTTACAGCTGGATTTCTTTCATCAAATAAAGACGCCACAATACTTGAATCACGATCCAAACCTAATGTCAGTTGCGTTAAATCATTTGAACCAATGGAATATCCATCAATGTATTTCAAAAACTCTGCGGCTAAAATGACATTCGAGGGAATCTCACACATCATGTAAATTTTTAAATCATTTTCACCGCGTTTTAAGCCATTTTCTTCTAATATCGTCATTACTTTTTGTAATTCATCGACGGTTCGAACAAATGGAATCATGACCACCGCATTTTTAAAACCCATTTTTTCTCGGACTCGTTTGATGGCTTTACATTCCAATGCAAAACAATGCCGAAATTTATCATCTTGATAACGAGACGCGCCTCGAAAACCAATCATGGGGTTTTCTTCTAGGGGTTCATATAGATGTCCCCCTATTAAATTGGCATATTCATTGGTTTTAAAATCAGAAAATCGAAAAATGACAGGTTTTGGATAAAAAGCCGCTGCAATCATCGCCATCCCTTCAGATAATTTTGCAATGTAAAATTCTAGAGGACTTTGATAAGCGGCCGTTTTCGAATGTATTTCTTTTTTGAGTTTAGGAGATAATGACTGAAAATGTATTAACGCATTGGGGTGTATTCCAATCATATTACTAATAATAAACTCAATGCGGGCAAGACCGACACCATGATTTGGTAAAAATTGTGTTTGAAATGCAATATCAGGATTTCCCAAATTTATGCATAATTTTACGGGTAATTCAGGTAAATTTTTAATGGAAGTTTTTTTAATTTCAAATTTTAATTTCGACGCATAAACCTTGCCGACTTGACCATCTGCACAGGACACCGTGATAGGTTGGTTGGATTTTATTTTTGTGGTGGCGTCATGACAACCAATTACTGCAGGAATCCCGAGCTCACGCGCAATGATCGCCGCATGACAAGTGCGCCCTCCTCGATTGGTAACAATCCCTGCTGCACGTCGCATAATAGGTTCCCAGTCAGGATCGGTCATGTCTGTCACGAGAATATCACCTGGTTTCACGATATTCATTTTTTTGGGATCTAAAACAACGCGCGCAGGCCCGGTCGCAATTTTTTGCCCGACACTTTGTCCCGTGACAAGCATTTTGCCTTCTTCCGTTAATACATAACGTTCTAACTCATGTTTTTTTAACATTTGGCTTTTGACTGTTTCAGGTCTCGCTTGCAAAATAAAAATTTCGCCAGTAAGTCCGTCTTTTGCCCATTCAATATCCATTGCTTTGCCATAATGTTTTTCAATTAATAAAGCGGACGACGTCAAAGATTGGATGTCTGCGTCAGTAATAGAAAATCGCATCCGATCTTTCAGCGACACGGACACGGATTTTATGGATTTTTTCAGGTCTTTTGAGGTGTTATAAACCATTTTGATGGCTTTTTCTCCCAATTTTTTTTGTAAAATGGGATATTGGTGTTTGCCTAAAATATTTTTATACACGAAAAATTCATCGGGATTCACCGAACCTTGAACCACCGCTTCTCCTAATCCATAGGAAGCAGAAATCAATACCACCTTATCGAAACCTGATTCAGTATCCAATGTAAAAAGTACACCGCTTGCGCCCTTGTCACTCCTAATCATTGGTTGTACGCCGACGGATAGCTCGGCATTAAAATGATCGAAGTGTTGATCATGCCGATAAGCAATGGCTCGACTCGAAAATAATGAGGCATAAACCAACTTAATTGCTTTCAAGAGGTCTTTTAAGCCTTTGATATTTAAGTAAGTTTCTTGCTGCCCGGCAAAAGATGCTGCTTCTAAATCTTCCATTGTTGCAGAAGATCGGACGGCGACTGTCTTATTTTTTAACTCTGAATAAGCCGCTGCCACTTCTTTTTCAAATGCTTTAGAAAACGGTGCTGCGAGTATTTGTGAACGGATTTTCTGGCTGATTTTTTGTAAAGCAATGACATTATTTATTTTTAGGGTTGAAAGTTCTTTTGCGATTTTTTGAGTTAAATGATTTTCCTGTAAAAAGTCCCGGTATGCGAGTACGGTAATAGCAAAGCCACCAGGCACTTGAATCCCAGCATGATGAAGATGCTGAAGCATTTCACCTGTGGAGGCATTTTTCCCGCCGACAATGGCGCGATCCGATAAATTGACATCTTTCAGGTTGATTATGTAGGTCATCGTCCTTGATTCCTTAACTAAACATCAAACGCCCGAACGTGGGCTAGCGCACAACCCCCCAGTGTTTCTAAAGCATACCCTCCTTCTAATACTGATACAATTCGACCTTCACAAATTTCGTTTGCAATTTTAACGACTTCTTGCGTAATCCATGCGTAATCCTCTTCGTGAAACGATAAATCGGCTAGTGGGTCTTTATAATATGCATCAAATCCCGCAGAGAAAAAGATCATATCGGGTTTAAAATTGGTAATCTCGGAAAGCCACTGTTTGCGAGCTTTTTCCCGAAAAATTTCCCCTGTGGTGCCCGCATTTAAGGGAATATTAATAATGTGCGAACTTTTAGTATCTGCTCCACTGAAAGGATAAAAAGGATGTTCAAAGGAGGAACAATATAAAACGCGAGGATCTTCACTAAAAATATTTTCTGTGCCGTTACCATGGTGCGCATCAAAATCAACAATGGCAATACGTTTTAAGTGATGGTGTATTAACGCGTGTAGGACACCGACGGCGACATTATTAAAAATACAAAAACCCATGGCGACATTTTTTTCTGCGTGATGGCCCGGAGGACGCACGTTACAAAATACTTTTTGCACTTCGCCCTTCATAATGAGATCTACCGCCAAAATAACAGCGCCAGCCGCTCTCAACGCTGCATTCAAGCTATAAGGATTCATCCAGGTGTCGGGATCTAAGCAAATTAAATCATCTTTTGGGGCAATTTTGAAAATATGATCAACATATTCTTTTTCATGCGCGCGGTATAATTCAACAGGATTTGCTAAAGGTGCTGAGTATTTTTTAAGATTAAGTGCATTTAATGCATCGTCGATCACGGTAATTCTTGCAGAAACTTCAGGCTGATCTTGGCCCATATCGTGTAATAAACAATCTGGATGTGTAATAAGCGCGGTTTGCATTTTTTTCGTTCCGAGCAATAATTTACCTGATTATATATGGATGCTGAACCGTCGTCCCGCGATTTATTCGCGGGATCCAGAAAGCCCTACGATGTTGCTCTGGATCCCGCGGACAAGCCGCGGGACGACGGGTTCTTTGGTTAAAAAATTACTTTAATTTTGGTGAGTAACTTTCTTCATGCTTTCTACTAGACAAAATTGAATCAAGCTCTCTTTCATTCCGAATCGATTTTAATTGTTGAAGCGCCTCATCAATGTTCATTTTTTTTTGATTCACAAGAATATCTAATGCATTGACATATTTATCTGAATTAAACCAATGACCAACTTCCAATGGCATATTCAGATGCAAAACATCACCTGCCGCTTCCCGAAATTTTTGCGTTGCAATGTATGCAATATCGTCTTGGTCATACTCTTTTACGTACAACGCCGCATCAAGGTAACTACATTTCCTATTTTGAGCGATGGTTTCGATCGCGGTTTCATGTATTGGAGTAAACGGCGTCATATTTTTTAATGCTGAAAAAAGGTCGGAGTCGCCAGTTTTTATTATAAAATTTAACTTAGCGATAAATAATTCTTTTGCATAAGTCGCATTTTCTAATTCTTCAATGCTTCCGCCTAGTAACGTATCAATATCTCGTCTTTTAAAGCCATGCGCAAGACCATTTAAAATTTGAATATTGATATTATTAAAAGGAGTTTCGCTATCGATTTCTAATCCGCGAATTTCTTCAAAGGCTTCTTTAGAAGTTAATTTATATTCTTCCATTAGTTTGAAGGCGGTTTTTTTGGATTCTTTACATGGTAATTGATTAATTTTTATTTGATAAGCGATATGTTTTGCGTAGGGTTCTTCTGAAAGCGTTTGAAAACTCATTTTTTGCTGTCCAAAAAGTATTGATCGAGTTGAACCAAATGGCATTTTAAGTAGATTTCTAAGCATATTTTAATCCTTCAAAAAGCGGGTATCATGCGCCTAAAAAAAAATTGTCGCAATATAATTGTCATGATGTGCGTAATATGTCATGCCAGCATGTTTTTATAAATATCTCGTCACAATTTTAACCGTAGGATCATCACTATTCGTCACCACGAATCCTAAACGCTGCGTTAATTCAAGCATGCTCGTATTTGTTGCAATGACAAATCCTACCATGACAGTAAGTTGTTGTGCTTTTGCTTCGCGCGTAAGCGCATTCATGAGCTTTGAACCGATACCTTTATTTTGCCATTCATCAGCTATGACTATCGCAAATTCACAGGATTCTCCATCGGGATTGGTAACGTAATGCGCGAGCCCGATACCTATTTCTTTTTCATGGTGAGCGTAGGTCGCAATAAACGTCATTTCGCGATCATAATCAATTTGTGTTAAACGCACTAGCATCGTGGATGTTAATTCACGAATATGTTGCATAAAACGAAAATAGCGAGATTGCGAAGAAAGGTTACGCATGAATGCTTGTGTTATTTCAGCATCCTCTGGTTTAATGGGACGAATGATGGCGCTATGATTTTTTGAAATCGGAACCGTTGAGATTAATTGATTCGGATATGGGTGAATTGCCATATGAGAATAACGTTGAATGGGATGTAAATATCGATCAATGATAATTTCTACATCACACACTTCCCCTGAGTTTTGATGAGATAATAACGAATGAATTTCTAATGCTTTAATTTCAGGAATTTCACAAATCATTTCTGACACGCGCAATAAAATATTTAGTATTTTATGAATATCAACGCCTGTCATTTTGGGAATGTATGTTTTATTAATAAGTTGACGCGCGAGAAATGAATTTAATGGCGGTAAAGTAAAAACTCGATCTTGCATCATTTCAAATAACTCGCTCTCCGTTCCTAAATTAATAACTGGACCAAAAACTGAATCGCGCATGACTCCAATTTTTAAATCTCTTAAATGTTCTGGAGAGAGCTCTGCTGCCATCGGAATACCAAAAGCCTGCAAAATCATTATCGATTCTTCTCGGTGCAATGATTTACGATTTTCTAGAATTGCTTTTTCTATCACATTTTTCGCGAGTGTAATATTAGGTTTTGGATCTAATGAAAAAGGTTCAGGAACTTGTAATAATAATTGTTGATTGATTTGATAACTCGCAAGATAGGAAAAAGCCGTCGCCATTGCATCAAAGCTAATCGCATTTGAATCAATCACTAAACGATTTCCCGTCGTCTGATAATGCGAAAGAATTTCTGCTGCTAAAAATAATTCTTCAATCGTTTTTACTCTCACCGCACCCGCGCGATGTAATGCAACATCAAAAACATGATCTTCATCGATGGTGGTTTCGGTATGTGATCCATTTCCCGCTTTTATTACGATGACAGGTTTCATACGAGCCGCTGTTCTCAATGCACTCATAAAACGTCTTGCATTGCGAATACCTTCTATATACAACAGAATGCTGGAGGTTTCTGAATCAGTAGTTAAATAATCTAAAATATCTGCAAAATCAATATCTGCACTATTTCCCAAAGAAATGATGGATGAAAATCCTATTTTTTTATCTAATGACCAATCGATGACACTTGTCGTAAAAGTACCTGACTGAGAGATAAGTGCAAGCTTACCCGAATGTGGAAAAGCAGGCGAAAACGTCGCATTTAATTGATTTCCTGGACGCATGAATCCTAAGCAATTCGGTCCGAAGACTCGAATATGGTATCCTTCTGCGATATTCAAAATGTGTTTTTCAAAAGCTTTGCCATCTTCTCCAGTTTCGCTAAATCCAGAAGAAAAAATAATGACATTTTCGATTCCTTTTTTGCCGCACGATGCAATAATGTTTGGAATAGTCTTTGCAGGTGTTGTAATAATCGCAACATCAATGGTATCAGGAATATCGTCGAGTGATGCAAAACAACGATGTTGAAATATTTTTTTATATTTAGGATTAATCGCAAAGATTTTTCGGCTGGCATTTGCCTCAGTAAGATTTTTAAATACCTTCATGCCAATGGCATTTTCACGAGTCGTTGCCCCAAAAACTGCAATGGCGGATGGTTGAAATAATTTATCGAGATAATGTTTGGCCATAATAAAAAGGAATTTCCATATAAAAATACACTTCAGATTATAGAAATATCACGCACTTTTCAGAAATGCAACTTCTGCGTCAGTTGATACGCGACCCAAAATGTGATTGCGCTGAGGGAATCGACCAAATTCTTTAATGACTCTAAAATGTGCATAAGCATATGCGAGGAAAAGTTGATAAACCTGCGTGGTTTCGCTCATGGAGAGAGAAACTAAATTTTGAAATAACTGAATCGATTTTTCTTGTTGGGTCGAATCTTCCGCATGTACTAATGGCATATAGAAAAAAACGCGCTCAATTAAAGTGAGAGATTGATCCATATGTTGCATTAATCCCTCTACGCATAGGGTTTGTGCGTTCGCGTCGTGCGTAAAAGCATTGGGAGAATTACGGAAAGCCCAGCGCGGAAATTGATCTAGTAAAATAATTAAGGCTAAACGGCCTCTCGGCGTTGTACCCCATTCTGCTAAGTCGCCATTAGAAGCTGCGACAAATTCATTACTAAAAAGTTTTAACATGTCTTTTTTTAAATTTTCGCTTTCGCCAAACCAAAGATTGGTGCGATCGCTTGAGGGTAGATCGGCTTGGCCTAAATCTCCGAACCAAAAGTCTAATATTTCATGAATTTTATCTGTCATTATTTTCCCCCCTCATTAGTAGTTATTGTGAAATTAACTAAAAGCCCGTGTCATGCCAGCTTAAAACATGCTGGCATGACAGTTTTTTTATTCCACAACATCCACTCATTATTCAGGATAGCATAATTTAGCCCACAAGTGTTCTGCTGTAAGCTCAAGATAAATAGACGTTATTCGTTAATTTGTACGATTGTTGCATAGGGTATTGAGTCGAAGAGTTCGATGATATCCACATTACGCATTCTTATGCATCCTTTCGAGTAAGGCGTGCCCATCGGTTCTTCATCGGGCGTACCGTGAATGTACACATATCTTCTCATAGTATCGACAGAATACAGGCGATTTTTACCCACTTCTAAACCACTTAACCAAAAAATACGTGTTAATATCCAATCACGTTTTGGATATTGCAATTTTAATTCTCTCGTATAAATTTCACCGGTAGGTCTTCGGCCAATAAAAACCGTGTTGGATGCGTGCCCAGCACCAATTTTAGCGCGAATAATGTGTTTGCCGCGCGGGGTTTTCTCACTTCCCCATTCTTCCCCTGCGCCATTTTTTGCAGTAGAAATGAGATAAGTTTTTTTTAAAGCGTCTTCCTCATAAACATCTAATTCTTGTTTTGAAATAGACACTTGCAAAGAAATCATTATACTAATCCTTCATGTTAAAAAAGGTAAGGGAACTTCTCATGACGATGAAAATTTTAATGTGCCGTCCTAATTATTATGGTGTTAAGTATGAAATTAACCCTTGGATGAGTTTATCACATCATGTTGATACAAATGCAGCAAAAAAACAATGGGAAAACCTTTATCACACTATTCAAACCTGCAAAACAGATATACTTTTAGTTCCCCCGCAGCCAGGATGGCCGGATATGGTTTTTACGGCAAATGCCGGATTAATTTTTCAGAATCAATTTTTATTAGCCCATTTCAAATTTAAAGAAAGACAAGGGGAAGAACCCTATTTTGAAAAATGGTTTGTTGAAAATGATTTCCAAAAAATCGAACCAAATAATAAAGATTTTTTTGAAGGTGCGGGAGATGCGCTGTACGCAGGTAATACTTTATTTGCAGGATATGGCTTTCGTACCGAACGTCAATTTTATGAAAATACCGATTTTTTTGATCAAAATAAATTAGTGTACTGTGAGTTAGTCGATCCTTATTTTTATCATATTGATACTTGTTTTTGCCCACTTAACGAAAATACAGCAATATGGTACCCGCATGCTTTTAGTACTGATTCGCAAAAACGTATGCGAGATAAAATAAAACTTATTGATGTCAATGAAATGGAAGCGAAGCGTTTTGCTTGTAATGCAGTGGTGCTTGGGAAAAACGTGATTGTTCCAACCGAATGTCCTGACATTACCAAAAATTTAGAGGCAGAAGGCTTTACCGTTTTTGCTTGCGATATGTCGGAATTTTTGAAAGCGGGCGGCGCATGTAAATGTTTGACGTTGCGTCTGGATTAAATTTCTGTCATTCCCGCGCAGGCGGGAATCTATCATAATGGATTCCCGCCTGCGCGGGAATGACAGAAATTGTTAAAGTATTTCATTACATCCTATAGCGGAGCTTTTTTCAAAATGGATATCGAAAAAAATAAAAATTTTGTTAACACGATTTGGGATCAATCAATTATTCCAACGTTAATGGAATATATTAAAATTCCTAATAAATCTCCTTTATTTGATCCCGATTGGGAAATGAATGGTCATATGGAAAAAGCCATTCAACTGTTAAGTGATTGGTGTCTTAAAAATAAAGTGAATAACATGCAATTAGAAGTGGTTCGATTACCCAATCGAACCCCCGTCATTTTTATTGAAATCGAAGGCGCTATTGATGACACCATTTTACTTTATGGCCATTTAGATAAACAACCCGAAATGACCGGATG